>Ga0209705_10000905_pt1 | contig 15763 bp, 14 predicted proteins | sample PPLLaktember2015_5_FD_187262 | JGI IMG/M metagenome (GOLD analysis project Ga0209705, IMG submission 187262) | Freshwater sediment microbial communities from Prairie Pothole Lake near Jamestown, North Dakota, USA - PPLs Lake P8 Core (1) Depth... | ecosystem: Environmental > Aquatic > Freshwater... | reverse complement strand
CGCGGCGTCGAGTTCCGGCCGATCGTGTTCGAGGCTGAGGGCCTCAAGCGCCGCACCGACATCGAGGGCGTGCTCGCCTACGAGATCGAGGGCGTCGCCTCGCGCAACGGCAGCGGCGAGCCGTTCTATATCGACAATACCGCGCACCCCGCGAACCGGCGCCTCGCGCTCGCGCGATCGAAGCAAACGCATCTCCACGCTTTCGGCCTCGACCTCGACATCGCCGGGGCCGGCAACAACGGGCATTACGCGCCCTTCAGCTGGTCGAACTAGCGTGGCGGCAGCGGCGCTGGCGCGGCGCGAGCGCGCCGTCATCGTCGCCGCGCTCGCCGGCGTAACGGCGCTCTCGTGGCTGTACCTCGTGCAACATGCGCGCGGCATGGGCGGCATGCAGGACATGGCCGGCATGTCCATGAGCGCCGGGCTGATGTTCCTGATGTGGTGGGTGATGATGGTCGGCATGATGCTGCCGAGCGCACTGCCGATGACGCTCACCTTCGCCACGGTGAATCGGCGCCGCCGCGAGCGCGGCTCGGCCTACGTGCCCACGGCCGTGTTCGTCTGCGGCTACCTCGCGGCCTGGGGCGCGTTCAGCCTCTCCGCGACGGGCGCGCAGTGGGCGCTCGAGCGCGCGGCGCTGATGATGCCGATGAAGCACCTCACCAGCCCGCTGCTCGGCGGGCTGCTGTTCGTCGCCGCCGGGGTCTACCAGCTCACGCCGCTCAAGCACGCCTGTCTGCACCGCTGCCGCTCGCCCCTGTCCTTCGTGCTGGAGCACTGGCGCGACGGCACGGGCGGGGCGCTGCGCATGGGCGCGGAGCACGGCGCGTACTGCCTCGGCTGCTGCGCGCTGCTGATGGCGCTGCTGTTCGTCGGCGGCGTCATGAACCTGCTGTGGGTCGCGGCGATCGCCGCGTTCGTGCTGCTGGAGAAGCTGCTGCCCGCGGGCGAGGCGGTGGCGCGCGCCGCGGGGGTGCTGGCGGTCGGGCTCGGCGTCTGGATGATCGCGCGCGCGCTCGGCTAGCTAGCGTAGGGTGGGCCACGGGCCCACCCTACTTCTCCTAGCTCTTCAGCTCTTCGAGCATGCCGACCAGGTCGTCGGCGTGCTCCTCCTCCATCGCGAGGATCCCTTCGAGCATGCGCGAGGTGGTGGTGTCCTTGTCGCCGATGTACTCGATCATCTCGCGGTAGCTGTCGATGGCGATCCGCTCGGCGACCAGGTCCTCCTTGATCATGTCGAGCAATCCGTCGCCCTCCACGTATTCGGCATGGGAGCGCGAAGCGAGGCCTTCGGGGGAGAAGTTCGGCTCCCCCTGTAGCTGCACGATGCGCCCGGCGATCTGGTCGGCGTGCTGCTGCTCTTCATTGGCGTGCACCAGGAACTCGGCCGCGACCGAGTCGGCGTTGATGCCCGCCGCCATGAAGTGGTGCCGGCGGTAACGCAGCACGCAGATGATCTCGGTGGCCAGGGCCTCGTTCAGCAGCTTGATGACCGTCTTGCGGTCGGCGCGGTAGCTCTCGGTGATCGCGCCCTGCTCGATGTGCTTGCGGGCGCGCGCGCGCAGCGTCTTGACGTCGGTGAGGAAGGGGCGCTGCTTTTTGGCTGCCATGTCGAGTCTCCTGGGCGAAGGCGTTGTCCTGAATCGTCGCTACCGCATGCCGGGCGCGAGCCGTGGCGTGCCCGCGGGCGGCTCGAAGCCGTCCGAGAGCGTCTGCATGAACTTCACGATGACGTTCTCCTCGGCATCCGTCAAGCCCAGGTCGCCCAGCTCGTCCGTGTTGACGTTGGCCTTGATCTGCGCCTCCGGCCAGCAGCTTTGCGCGATGGCGTCGGCTTCCCGGGTAAGCGGATTCTTGCAGGCCGGCTTGACGTCGCGCGTATTGTAGAAGTGCACCACGCCCTTCAGCGTCTTGAAGTAGCCGTTGTGCATGTAGGCTTTCACGAAGCCCGGGTCGGGACGCTTGTCCACGTTGCGCAGGGTGGGCACTTTCTGCTTGCCGTCGTTGTCGCGCGCGAAGCGCCGGTAGTCGGCGCGGCTCGCCAGAAATTCGCCCAGACCCCGATCCAGCCATTTCCTGCCCTCGGGGTTCAGGGAGGCGGGCATCGCGTACCATGGATTCTCCGGATTGCGCGGCACGCCCAGATTGTCGAAGGTGAAGTCCGTGAGCAGCGGCGGCTCGCCGTTCGGCCCCTTGTCCAGCACGTGGCATTCGGCGCAGCGCCCCTTGTCCTTGAACAGCTCGAGTCCCAACGCTTCTTCCGGCAGCAAGCGGACCCGGCCCGCCAGGTAATAGTCGAACTTGGACGTGTACGCGTTGACCTCGGCCGACGCCTCGTACGCTGCGGTGCTGAGCGCGATGCGGTCGAACGCAAGGTCGGCGCGCGCACGCTGTTGCCGGTCCAATGCCAGTTTTCCGCCGTCGCTCGCGCAGGTTTGCGCCACCTTGTCCGGCCATGCGATGGCGCACGTTCCCGGCCAGACCTGGTCGAGCGTTCCCGCGTAGCCGGCGCACGCCTTGAACACGACACAGGCGCCGTCGGCCAGCGCCTGTTCGACCCGATTGAGGAACGGCCCGAGGGCTTGGTCCGCGGCGGGGTTGCCAAGCTTCTCGCCAGTGGCGCGGCCGTTCCAGAAATTGCCGCCGACAAACAGGATTGCGCCATCCTCTTTGGTGAAGTGAAGCACCGGGCTGGGTGTGGCATAGGCCGCGCTCGGCGGCCTGCGATTGCCGAAGCGCCCGGCGACCGAGCCTTCGTAGGCGGCGCCGTGCGCGTTGATCGCGGAGTCGTCGCCGCTCCAGCCGGCGCCGGGCAAATGGCAGCTCGAGCAAGCCTGATTGCCCTTCAGCGACAAATTGGGGTCGAAGAACAGCCGCTTGCCCAGGGCTTCCTTGGCCGTCAGTCCGGCAACGCCTGCGCCGGGAAAAGCCAGCAGGAACAAGCAGGCCAGCGTGAATTGCCGTGTGCGTTGCATGCGGATCAGCCCAGAGTCGTATCCAGCACCATCATAAGCGCGAAGCCCGCCATCAGTCCGAGCGCCGCCGGCGCGTGCAGCCGGGCGTGCTGGTGCAGCGTCGCTGCCCAGCTCACGCCGCTCTTCGCTCCTCCATGTCAAAGCGGTCCAGGTTCATTACCTTGGTCCACGCGGCCACGAAGTCCTGCACGAACTTCTCCTTCGCGTCCGCGCCCGCATAGACCTCGGCCAGCGCCCGCAGCTGGGAGTTCGAACCGAATACCAGGTCGACGCGCGCGCCGGTCCACTTGAGCGTGTCCGTCTTGCGATCGCGCCCTTCGTACGCGTCCCCAGCCGGCTTCCACGCCGTACGCATGTCGAGCAGGTTGACGAAGAAGTCGTTGGAGAGCGTCTCGGGCTTCGAGGTGAAGACCCCGTGCTTCGAGCCGCCGGCGTTGGCACCCAGCATGCGCAGGCCGCCGACGAGGACCGTCATCTCGGGCGCCGTGAGCGTCAGGAGCTGCGCCCGATCGAGCAGCAGCTGCTCGGCGGCAACCGCGAACCTGCCTTTCAGGTAGTTGCGAAAGCCGTCGGCGATCGGCTCGAGCACCGCGAAGGACTCGACGTCCGTCTGCTCCTGCGAGGCATCCACGCGTCCCGGCGCGAAGGGCACGTCGATGCCGACGCCGGCCTTCCTGGCCGCCTGCTCGATGCCCACGCCGCCAGCCAGCACGATCAGGTCGGCCAGCGAGACCTTGCCGGACGCCTTCCGGATTTCCTCCAGCTTGGCCAGCACCCTCGCCAGTTCGGCCGGGTTGTTGGCTTCCCAGTCCTTCTGCGGGGCGAGGCGGATGCGCGCGCCGTTGGCGCCGCCGCGCTTGTCGCTGCCACGGAAGGTGGAGGCCGAAGCCCAGGCGGTGGAAACAAGTTGCGCGATGGACAGGCCGGACGCGGCGATCCTGGCCTTCAGGTCGGCGATGTCCGCCGCGCTCGGGGCCGGCAGCGTCGCCTTCGGCAGCGGGTCCTGCCAATCCAGGTCTTCCTTCGGCACTTCCGGTCCCAGGTAGCGGACCTTGGGGCCCATGTCGCGGTGCGTCAGCTTGAACCAGGCGCGCGCGAAGGCGTCGGCGAAGGCCTGCGGGTCCTCATGGAACCGGCGCGAGATCTTGCCGTATTCCGGATCGAAGCGCAGCGTCAGGTCGGTGGTCAGCATGGTGGGCTTGTGGAACTTGCCCGGCACATGCGCGTCGGGAATGATCGCCGGCGCGTTCTTGGCCACCCATTGCTTGGCGCCGGCGGGCGACTTGGTCAGCTCCCATTCGAAATTGAACAGGTTGTCGAAGAAGTTGTTGCTCCACAGCGCCGGGGTCTTGGTCCAGGTCACTTCGAGGCCGCTCGAGATCGTGTCGGCGCCGCGCCCCTTGCCGTAGTCGCTCACCCAGCCCAGGCCCTGCGCCTCCAGCGGCGCGCCTTCAGGATCCGGGCCCTTGTGCGATTCCGGGGCGGCGCCATGGCACTTGCCGAAAGTGTGGCCGCCGGCGATCAGGGCGACGGTTTCCTCGTCGTTCATCGCCATGCGGTCGAACGTGGTGCGGATGTCCTTGGCGGCGGCGAGGAAATCGCCGCTTTTGTCCGGACCCTCAGGGTTCACGTAGATCAGCCCCATGTGGGTGGCGCCGAACGGCCCCAGGTCCCGGTCGCCGCTGAAGCGCTTGTCGACGCCCAGCCACGCGATCTCCTCGCCCCAGTTCACGTCCTCGTCCGGCTCCCAGACGTCGGCACGGCCGCCGCCGAAGCCGAAGGTCCTGAAGCCCATCGACTCGAGCGCCACGTTGCCGGCGAGGACGATCAGGTCGGCCCAGGAGATCTTCCTGCCGTACTTCTGCTTGATCGGCCACAGGAGCCGGCGCGCCTTGTCGAGGTTGACGTTGTCGGGCCAGCTGTCGAGGGGGGCGAAGCGCTGCTGCCCGCGGCCGCCGCCGCCGCGGCCGTCGGTGACGCGATAGGTCCCGGCGCTGTGCCAGGCCATGCGAATGAAGAATGGCCCGTAGTGGCCGAAGTCCGCCGGCCACCAGTCCTGCGAGTCGGTCATCAGCTTGACCAGGTCCTTCTTCAGCGCCTTGTAGTCGAGGCTGTTGAACGCCTTCGCGTAGTCGAAGCCCTTGTCCATCGGGTCGGACTTCGCGGAATGCTGGTGCAGCAACTCCAGCCGCAGCTGCTTCGGCCACCAGTCGCGGTTCGTCCGGCCGACGCCGGCGATGTGGGTGAACGGGCACTTGCCCGCGCTGTCGTCTTTCGCCTTCATGTCCATGGGTCCGTCTCCGATCGTCTCGAGCGCCCATTGCACCCCGAAGCGCGCGCGGCGTGAAATTGATTGTGGCGATATGCGGGATTGGCCCGCGCTATTTGGCGCCCGGACGCCTACCGGCTGTTTGACCTATATCAAATGGCGTTTTGCCCCCAGTCCTAGCATGGCATCCGCCAAGCACCCGGGGGGGGCGCGACTGTATGAGCAACGAAACGACGTACAACTACAAGGTCGTCCGGCAGTTCTCCATCGCCACCATCGTCTGGGGCGTGGTGGGGATGCTGGTCGGCGTGATCATCGCCGCGCAGCTCCTGTGGCCGGAGCTGTTCACCGGCATACCGTGGCTGTCCTACGGCCGCCTGCGCCCGCTGCACACCAACGCGGTGATCTTCGCCTTCGGCGGCTCGGCGCTGTTTGCCACCTCCTACTACGTCGTGCAGCGCACCTGCCACGCGCGCATTTTCTCCGACGGCCTGGCGGCCTTCACCTTCTGGGGCTGGCAGGCGGTGATCGTGCTGGCGGCGATCACGCTGCCGCTCGGCATCACCTCCTCCAAGGAGTACGCGGAGCTCGAGTGGCCGATCGACCTCCTTATCGCCGTGGTGTGGGTGGCCTACGCGGTGGTCTTCTTCGGCACGATCTGGAAACGCAAGGTCGCGCACATCTACGTCGCCAACTGGTTCTTCGGCGGCTTCATCCTGACGGTGGCGCTGCTGCACATCGTCAACAGCGCGGCGATGCCGGCCACCTTCTGGAAGTCCTACTCGGCCTACGCCGGCGCCACCGACGCGATGGTGCAGTGGTGGTACGGGCATAACGCCGTGGGCTTTTTCCTCACCGCCGGGTTCCTCGGGATGATGTATTACTTCATCCCCAAGCAGGCCGGCCGCCCCATCTACTCCTACCGTCTGTCGGTGGTGCACTTCTGGGCGTTGATCTTCACCTACATGTGGGCAGGCCCCCACCACCTGCACTACACCGCGCTGCCCGAGTGGGCGCAATCATTGGGCATGGTGTTTTCGCTGATTCTGCTCGCGCCGTCCTGGGGCGGGATGATCAACGGCATCATGACGCTGTCCGGCGCGTGGCACAAACTGCGCACCGACCCGATCCTGAAGTTCCTCATCGTGTCGTTGTCGTTCTACGGCATGAGCACCTTCGAGGGGCCGATGATGTCGATCAAGACGGTGAACGCGCTCTCGCACTACACCGACTGGACCATCGGCCACGTGCATAGCGGCGCGCTCGGCTGGGTCGGCCTGATCACCATGGGTTCCATGTACTACCTCATCCCGCGCCTGTTCGGCCGCGTCGAGATGTACAGCGTGCCGCTCATCAACGTGCACTTCTGGGTGGCCACCATCGGCATCGTGCTCTACATCGCCGCCATGTGGATCGCCGGGGTGATGCAGGGCCTCATGTGGCGCGCGGTGAGCGACGACGGCACGCTTACCTACACGTTCGTCGAAAGCGTGAAGGCCACCTATCCGTTCTACGCCATCCGCCTCCTGGGCGGCGTGGTGTACCTCGGCGGGATGCTGATCATGGCGTGGAACGTCTGGAAGACGATCGCCGCGGGCCACACCGTCGAGGCGCCGATCCCGGCGCCCACCATGGCTCCGTCCGTGGTCCCCACGGTGGTCCACGCCTAGGAGCGCGCGATGAAACTGACGCATGACATGATCGAGCGCAACCAGGCGCTGCTGATCGTCCTGGTGATCCTGGTGGTGGCGGTGGGCGGCCTCGTCGAGATCGTGCCGCTGTACTTCCAGAAGTCGGTCACCGAGCCGGTGGCGGGCCTGAAGCCCTACGACGCGCTGCAGCTCACCGGGCGCGACGTCTACGTGCGCGAGGGCTGCTACAACTGCCACTCGCAGATGGTGCGGCCGTTCCGCGCCGAGGTGGAGCGCTACGGGCGCTACTCGGTGGCCGGCGAGTTCGTCTACGACCGGCCGTTCCAGTGGGGCTCGAAGCGCACCGGCCCGGACCTGCACCGCGTGGGCGGGCGCTATTCCGACGCGTGGCACCGGCTGCACCTCGTGAACCCGCGCGACCTGGTGCCCGAGTCGAACATGCCCGCCTATCCCTGGCTGGCGAAGAACGCCGCCAACGCCGGGGACATCGACGCCAAGATGCGCGCGCTGCGCACGCTCGGCGTGCCCTACACCGACGCGGAAATCGCCGAGGCGCCCGCGGCGCTCAAGGGCAAGACCGAGATGGACGCGCTCATCACCTACCTGCAGGTGCTTGGCACCGCGGGCCGCGCGGGCGAGACGAAGTAGGCGGCGCCATGGACATCAACCTGATCCGCAGCTTGGTGACCGTGGCGGCGTTCGTCGCCTTCGTGGGCATCGTCTGGTGGGCGTATTCGCCTTCGCGCAAGAAGCGCCTGGAAGACGCCGGGCGCAGCGTCCTGGAGGAAAAAGAGCGATGAGCCAGTTTACGAGCAGCTTCTGGGACCTCTACATCACGGTCATCACGATCGTCTCCATCGTCGCCTGCGGCGTGCTGCTGCTGGCGCAGAGCAGGCGCCGCGTCAGCGGCGGCACCACCGAAACCACCGGCCACACCTGGGACGAGGACCTGGGCGAGTACAACAACCCGCTGCCGCGCTGGTGGATGTGGCTGTTCTGGATCACCATCGTGTTCGGCTTCGTCTACCTCGCCCTGTATCCCGGGCTGGGCAGCTACGCCGGGATCTGGCAGTGGACGCAGGTCGGCCAGCTCGAGCAGGAGACCGCGCGCCACCAGGCGCAGTTCGGGCCGATCTACGACCGGTACGCGAAGATGGAGGTGGCGGCGCTCGTCAAGGAGCCCGCCGCGCTCGCCATCGGGCAGAAGCTGTTCCTCAACAACTGCGCGCAGTGCCACGCCTCGGACGGCGGGGGTTCGAGCGGCTTTCCCAACCTCACCGACCTCGAATGGCTGTGGGGCGGGACGCCCGAGGCGATCAGGACCTCGATCGCCGAAGGGCGGCTCGGGATCATGCCGCCGTGGGGGACGGTGCTCGGCGAGCAGGGCGTGAAAGACGCGGCGCATTACGTGATGTCGCTCTCCGGCATGCCCGCCGACAGCATTCGCGTCGCGCGCGGCAAGGAACTGTTCGCGAAGACCTGCATCGCCTGCCACGGCCCCGAGGGCAAGGGCAATACGGCGATGGGCGCGCCGGACCTCACCGACAAGGTCTGGCTGCACGGCAGCTCCGAGCCGCAGATCATGCAGACCATTGCCAAGGGCCGCACCGACCAGATGCCCGCGCACAAGGACCTGCTCTCGCCCTCCAGGATCCACCTGCTCACGGCCTACGTGTACTCGCTGTCGCGCAGCGACATCGCGCCGCACAGAAAGTGACCGCAGAGGCGCAACCCGGCGCGCCCGCGCAGGTCGTCGAGCAGGCGCTCTACGAGGTCCGCAAGACCATCCACCCGCGCGCGGTGCACGGCTGGTTCGCCGGCTGGCGCTGGGCGCTCGTGTGGGCGACGCAGCTGGTGTTCTACGGCCTCGCCTGGCTGCCGTGGAACGACCGGCAGGCGGTGCTGTTCGACATTGCGCACCGCAAGTTCTATATCTTTGGCCTGGTGTTCTTTCCGCAGGACATCATTTACCTCACGATCCTGCTGATCATCTCGGCGTTGTCGCTATTTCTGTTCACCGCGGTGGCGGGGCGCCTGTGGTGCGGCTACGCCTGCCCGCAGACGGTGTACACCGAGATGTTCCTGTGGGTGGAGGAGAAGATCGAAGGCGACCGCATGGCGCGCATCCGGCTGGACGCCGCGCCGCTGTCGTTGCGCAAGTTCGCGCTGAAGGCCGCCAAGCACGGCGCGTGGATCGCCATCGCGCTGTGGACCGGCTTCACCTTCGTCGGCTACTTCACGCCGATCCGGGAGCTGTGGGACGCGGTGGGCAGCTTCAATACCGGCCCCTGGGAGACCTTCTGGGTGCTGTTCTACGGCTTCGCCACCTACGGCAACGCCGGCTGGATGCGCGAGCAGGTGTGCAAGTACATGTGCCCCTACGCGCGCTTCCAGAGCGCCATGTTCGACCAGGACACGCTGATCATCACTTACGACCCCGAGCGGGGCGAGCCGCGCGGCAAAGGTCCCGGCAAGGGCCACTGCGTGGACTGCAGCATCTGCGTGCAGGTTTGCCCCACCGGCATCGACATCCGCAAAGGCTTGCAGTACGAATGCATCGGCTGCGCCGCGTGCATCGACGGCTGCGACCGGGTGATGGAAAAGGTGGGTTACCCCAAGGGCCTCATCCGCTACTCCACGCAGCACGCCATGGAGGCGAAGCTCACGCGCGCGCAGATGCTCAAGCGCGCGCTTCGTCCACGCGTGCTCGTGTACAGCGCAGTGTTGTGGGCGATCATCATCGCCACGGGCGTGACGCTGTGGCACCGGGTGCCGCTCAAGGTCGACGTGATGCGCGACCGCGGCGCGCTCTCGCGCGAGGTGGAAGGCGGCATGGTCGAGAACATCTACCGGCTGCAGATCATGAATACCGCGGAGGGCGCTCGCCGGTTCGAGATCGCGGTCGGCGGGCAGCCGACGCTGACGCTCGCGAGCGAGGCGACGGTGGCATTGGAGGGCGCGGCCGCGCTCATGGTGCCGGTGAAGGTGCGAGTGCAGCCGGGCGCGCTGCCGGCCGGCACGCACCGGATCGACTTCAGCGTGCGCGCGCTGGACGACGCCCGGGTGGCGGTGCAGGAGAAATCCGTGTTCATCGTGAGGTGAAGCCATGCAGCCCTGGTACAAGGAACCCTGGCCCTGGATCGTGATGGCGCCGCCCGCCGCGGCGGTGCTCGCCGGCATCGCCACCCTCTGGATCGCAGTGGCCACCAGCGACGGCCTGGTCGCCGAGGATTACTACCAGCAGGGACTCGGCATCAACAAGGTGATCGCGCGCGAAGAGCGTGCGCGCGCGATGGGCATCTCGGCTGGGCTCGAGGTGAACCACGGTCGCATCCGCGTGCGCCTGGAGGGCGCCGCGCCCGAGGCGATCTTCGTGCACCTGGCGCACCGCACGCGCGCGGGTCTGGACCAGCGGCTGCGCCTCGCGCGCATCGGCGAAGTCTACGAGGCCGACATGGCGCCGCTGGCCCCGGGCGGCTGGCGTGCCTTGATCGAGGATCCGCTGGGCAGCTGGCGCATCGCGCGGGAGGCGCCATGAAGCGCGCGATCTGGATCCTGTGGCCCTCGTTCATCGTCGGCGGCATCGGCGAGGTGCTATTCTTTACCATGTTCGATCCGCAGGAACTGTATCTGTTCGGCGAGCCCAGCACCTTGAGCCGCATGGGCGTGTACACGATCGGGTTCTTCCTGTGCTGGGCGTTCGCCGCCGCCTCCAGCGCCTTCACCTGCTTCCTGCAGCGCGGCTCGCGGGAGATCAACGAATGAGAACGCTGGCCCTGGCCCTTTGCCTTGTCGCACTCCCGGCGGTAGCGCAGGACGCCGGGCGCGGCAAGCTCCTCTACGAGACGCACTGCGGCGAGTGCCACTACGAGCGCGTGCACCAGCGCGACCGGGCAAAGTCGTCCATCAAGTCGAGGTCCGACCTGCGCGACGAGGTGGCGTTGCGCGCGGGGCAGACGAAGCGACCGTTCACGCTCGAGGACCTGGAAGACATCGCCGAGTACCTCGACCGGTCGCACTACCAGCTTACGCGCTAGCCGTCGCGCCGCCGTACAGCGCCAGGTACTCGCGCGCCGGCCGCGCCCATCCGTAGTCGCCGCGCATGGCGCGTCCGCGCATCGCTTCCCAGGCCGCCGGCTGGCGCTCGTAGGTCTCGAGGCAGTGCTCCATGGCGGACTGCAGCTCATCGCCCGTGGGTGAGGCGAACAAGAAGCCGTTCGCGCCGTCGGTGACGGTGTCGGCAAGCCCGCCGGTGCGACGCACCACCGGCAGCGCGCCATAGCGCATGGCGATCTTGTGCGCGAGGCCGCAGGGCTCGTAGCGCGAGCCGTGCAGCAGCACGTCGGCGCCCGCCTGCAGCCGGCGCTCCTCGCCTTCCTCGTAGGCGATGCGGATCGATACGCGGCCCGGGAAATGCGGCGCCAGCCGCCGGAACCCCTCTTCGAGCGCGCGCTCGCCCGTGCCGAGCAGCGCGAACTGCAGGCGCGGGTGGCGCGCGAGCAGCGCCGGCAGGCGCTCGAGCGTCACGTCGGCCATCTTCTGCCAGGTGACGCGGCTGGCGAAGGCGACGAGCGGCGCGGTGGGATCGGCTGCGAGGTGCAGCTCGTGCTGCAGCGCGGCCTTGCACGCGGCCTTGCCCTGCGGCGCATCGGGCGAATAGGCGGCGGCGATGCCTTCGCCGCTCCTGGGATCCCAGAGCTCGGTGTCGATGCCGTTCAGGATGCCGACCAGGTCGCCCGCACGCTGCGCGAACAAGCCTTCCAAGCCGCAGCCGTACTCGGGGGTGCGTAGCTCGCGCGCGTAAGTCGGGCTCACCGTGTTGACGCGGTCGGCGTAGCGCACGCCCGCCTTCAGGAACGAGATTCGACCCCAGAACTCCATCGCCTCGGGCGCGAGCACCTCGAGCGGCAGGCCCAGGCGCGCGGCGCACTCCGGCGCGAAATTGCCCTGGAAGGCGGCGTTATGCACGGTGAACAGCGTGCGCGGGCGCCCGGGTCCGGCCCGTGCGGCGAGAAAGGGTGCGAGCCCGGTCGGCCAGTCGTGGCAATGCACCGCGTCGGGCCGCCAGTCCAGCCGCGCCGCGCCGCCTGCAATGCGGGCCGCGGCGTGGGCGAGCAGCCCGAAGCGCAGCCAGTTATCGGGCCAGTCCTCGCCGTGCGGATCCTGGTACGGCGTGCCAAGGCGCTGGTACAGGGCGGGGCAGTCGAGCAGCCACACGGGCAGCCCCGAGTCGGGCGTCGCGCCCTCGATCAGGCGCAGCGAGGGCACCCCGAGCATGGCGCCCAGATGCGACGACGGGCGGGGTGCATGTAGCCTGTCCAGCGCCGACTCGTACGCCGGCATGAGCAGCCGGACGTCCGCGCCCTGGCGCGCGAGCTCCCGCGGCAGCGCGGCGCACACGTCGGCAAGGCCGCCGGTCTTGGCGAGCGGGTAAACCTCCGAGCATACGAACAGCACGCGCGGGCCACGATGGCCTTTGGCCGCCCGGTCTGCAATCGCACTCGAAGCGCTCGCACGCATTCTGACTCCCTGTCGAGCTATTGGAACCGTGCGTCGCGGGGAGCCGGTTGCGCTAGATCAAGGCCGGGCCTCTCGCGTGGATCAAGGGATAAGTGTGGCGCCTCGAAATGACCGCGGCGTTACAGCCAGGTCATCAACCCCGTCTCGAACGGGTGCGCGAGCAACGCGTGCTCGGGAAAGGCGCGCAGGCGGTATTCGACGCGTCCGCTCAGCTCGGGCGCGAAATCGAGCGCGTAGAGATGCTCGCCGCTCTCCGGCAGGGGCCGCTCGGGGGCGAGGCGCAGGCGCGCCGCCGGCGCGGACGCGCCCGGGCGCGCCAGCACCAGTTCCACCGCCACGCTGTCGGGCGCGAGGCCGTTCAGTTTCGCCGCCACCGCGACGCGCACGCGCTCGCCCTGCGCGATGCGCGCCGGCGTCTGGTCGGCGCGGCGCAGCGCGACCCCGGCCCAGGCCGCGCGCACGCTCGCCTGCCACGCGGCGAGGGCGCGCGCGCCGGCATGGCCGTCGGCGGCGAGTCGCGCGCCCCTTTGCGCCGCGGGCAGGTACAGTCGCTCGATGTACTCCTCGAGCATGCGCATCGAGTTGAAGCGCGGCGCGACGCTCGCCATCGACGCCTTCGCCATGGCCACCCAGCCGGGCGAGTAACCGGCGTCGTTGCGCGCGTAATACAGCGGCACCACGTGGTCCTGCAGCAGTTCGTACAAGGTGCGCGCGTCCTCGGCATCGCGGCGCGCCGCATCGAGCGCGCCCGAGGCGGGCTTGATCGCCCAGCCGTTCGCGCCGTCGTAGCTCTCGGCCCACCAGCCGTCGGTCACCGAGAGGTTCACGACGCCGTTCATCGCCGCCTTCATGCCCGAGGTACCGCAAGCTTCGAGCGGGTAGAGCGGATTGTTCAGCCACACGTCCACGCCCGACACCAGGCGTCGTGCCAGGCGCAGGTCGTAGCCTTCGACCAGCAGGATGCGCGATTCGAACTCCGGCAGTCGCGAGACTTCGACGATGCGCCGCATCAGCGCCTGGCCGGGCTCGTCGGCCGGGTGGGCCTTGCCGGCGAACAGGAACACCACCGAGCGCCCCGCGCGGCAGACGATCTGGCGCAGCCAGTCGAGGTCGTGGAACAACAGGGTGGCGCGCTTGTAGGTGGCGAAGCGCCGCCCGAAACCGAGGGTGAGCACGTCCGGGTGCGCCGGGTCGGCGAGCTTCATCATGCGCTCGAGGTGCGTTTCCGAGCCCTGGTTGCGCGCATGCTGGCGCGCGATGCGATAGCGCACGATTTGCAGCATCTGCGTCTTCAGCGTCTGGTGCACGGTCCAGAAATCCGCGTCCGGGATCGCGCGCACCGCGTCCCAGCACTCGGGCTGGTGCAGGCGCTGCGGCCAGTCCGCACCCAGGCAGCGCGCGAACATGTCGTGCCAGGCATCCGACAGGTAGGTCGGCAGGTGCACGCCGTTGGTGATCGAGTCGATCGGGTTCTCCCCGGGCTCGATTTGCGGCCACAACTCGCCGAGCATGCGCTGCGAGACGCCGGTGTGAATGCGCGAGACGCCATTGCGCTCGCGCGAGGTGCGCACCGCGAGGGTGGTCATGTTGAAGTCGCCGTTCGCGCCCGAGCGGCCGAGCGCGAGTACTTGGTCCAGGTGCGGCTCGAGCTCCGGGAACGCGCACTTCGCGTACTCGCGCACCACCTCGTGGGGAAAGGCGTCGTGGCCCGCGGGCACCGCGGTATGCGTGGTGAACACGGTGTTCGAGGCCACTGCTTCGAGCGCCGCGTCGAACGGCACGCCCGCGGCCACCAGGCGCCGCAGGCGCTCGAGCGCGAGGAACGCCGGGTGGCCCTCGTTCATGTGCCAGCACGCGGGCTCGATGCCCATCGCCTCCAGCGCGCGCGCCCCGCCCACGCCAAGCACGATCTCCTGCTCGAGGCGCACGCCGCGGTCGCCTTCGTAGAGTCGGTGGACGATGTCGCGGTCGGCCTCGCGGTTTTCCGCGACGTCGGTGTCGAGCAGGTACAGCGACACGTGCCCGACGCGTGCGTGCCACACCTTGACGGCCAGCGTGCCGTCGGGCAGCGCGACCTCGACCCGCAGTTCGGTGCCGTCGGCGCCGCGCACCGGCGCCACCGGCATCAGCTCGAAGTCGTTGTCGGCGTAGCGGGCCTGCTGGCGCCCGTCGGCGTCGATCAACTGGTCGAAATAGCCCTGGCGATACAACAGGCCCATGCCGACGAAGGGCAGGCACAGGTCGCTCGCCGTCTTGCAGTGGTCGCCGGCGAGGATGCCCAGGCCGCCCGAATAGATCGGCAGGCTCTCGTGCAGCCCGAACTCGGCGCAAAAGTACGCCACCAGCCCGCCGGAGGCGAAGCGCGGGTCGGGTGCGCGCGGCGCGTGGTAAGCGTCATGGGCGGCGAGCGCCCCGTCGTACACGGCAAGGAAGGCCGGGTCGCGCGCCGCCTCGTCGAGCCGGTGCTGGGCGACGTTCAGCAGCAGCGTCTTGGGGCTGTGGCTGATCTCGTTCCACAGTTCCTGATCGAGCAGGGCGAACAGCGTGCGCGTGGCGCGGTGCCAGCTGTACCACAGGTTGTCGGCGAGCTCGGCCAGGCGCGCGATGCGCTCGGGCAGCTGCGGCCGGACGTCGATTCGGTAGGGTGTTCCGCGCACGGGGTGGGAAGGGCTGAGGATGCGCAGTCTAGCGTAAGCTTGCGCCCCGTGAAGCTCACCTTCCTCGGCGCCGCAGGTGAAGTCACCGGCTCGTGCTACCTGGTCGACACCGGCGCCTTCAAGTTTCTCATCGAGTGCGGCATGCGCCAGGGCGGGCGCCAAGCCGACGTGCTTAACCGGCGCTTCGCCTTCGAGCCGCGCGAGATCGCGTTCGTGCTGCTGTCGCACGCGCACATCGACCATTCGGGGCTCATCCCGCGCCTCGTGGCGCAGGGCTTCGGCGGGCCGGTGTACGCCACGCGCGCCACCTGCGAGCTGCTCGGCGTGATGCTGCCCGACTCGGGCTACCTGCAGGAGCGCGAAGCCGAGCGCGAAGGCGAGGAGCCCCTGTACAGCTTCGAGCAGGCGAAGCGCAGCCTCGAGCGTTTGCAGGCGGTGGAGTACGGCGAGGACGTCCAGGTGCATCCGCAGGTGAGCTGCCGCTGGCGCGACGCGGGGCATATCCTCGGCTCGGCGATCCTCGAGATCCGCGCCGGGGGGACGAAGCTCGTCTTCTCCGGCGATCTCGGCCAGCCGGGCCGCCCGGTGGTCGAGGACCCGACGCCGATCGCCGAGGCCGACGTGCTGCTCGTCGAGTCCACCTACGGCAACCGCAACCACAAGTCACTGCCGCAGACCCTGGACGAGTTC
>Ga0209705_10000903_pt1 | contig 15776 bp, 26 predicted proteins | sample PPLLaktember2015_5_FD_187262 | JGI IMG/M metagenome (GOLD analysis project Ga0209705, IMG submission 187262) | Freshwater sediment microbial communities from Prairie Pothole Lake near Jamestown, North Dakota, USA - PPLs Lake P8 Core (1) Depth... | ecosystem: Environmental > Aquatic > Freshwater... | reverse complement strand
ATGAGGCCCTTGTCCATCACCTCGAGACACGCTTCGAGAAGGAGTTTCTCCTTGAAAGGATCACCGACCTGGACGTTTGGTCTCTTTTGCTCGATCTCCTTGCCGAACTCGGCTGAGGCCATGGTGGCGCCGTGGATGCCGTCCCGTCCCGTTTTGGAACCGACGTAGAGAACCGGGTTGCCGATGCCTTCGGCCTTGGCGTAGAAGATCTTGTCCTTCTCCGCCAGCCCGAGGCAGAAGACATTGACTAGGGGATTCTTGGAGTAACAGTCGTGAAAGTAGACCTCACCCCCGACCGTGGGAACGCCGATCGAGTTGCCGTAGGAGGAGATCCCGGCGACGACCCCGTCCAGGATGGTCCTGTTCCGGGGAATTTCGAGCGGACCGAAGCGCAGCGAATCCAGCAGGGCGATGGGCCGGGCCCCCATGGTAAAAATGTCCCGGAGGATGCCTCCTACTCCGGTGGCTGCTCCCTGGAAGGGCTCGATGAAAGAGGGATGGTTGTGGGATTCGATCTTAAACACGACCGCCAAGCCGCCTCCGATATCGATAATGCCGGCGTTCTCTCCCGGCCCCTGGATGACGGACCTTCCCCGAGTCGGGAGTTTCCTGAGGAACGCCTTGGAGCTCTTGTAGCTGCAGTGCTCAGACCACATCAAAGAAAAGACCCCCAGTTCGGTGAGGTTGGGCTCGCGGCCGATGAGGGATGCGATCCTCTCGTATTCCTCAGGCGTCAGATTGTGGTCGGAGAGCAATTTGGGGTCGATCATGGTTGGATCAGCGATTCGAAGATCAGCCGTCCGTCCTCGGAGCCGAGCCGGGCTTCTGAGGCTCTCTCCGGGTGCGGCATCAAACCGAGGACATTGCCGGCCCGGTTGATCAGCCCGGCTATATTGTCCGCCGATCCGTTCACGTTGGCCTCCACGGTCGGCTCTCCGTTTTCATTGACGTAGCGAAGAACGACCTGGCCATGCTCTTCGAGGCCCTTCAGGGTTTCCGGCGGGGCGAAATACTGACCGTCGTAGTGGGCGATCGGGAGGCGGAGAAGCTGGCCGCTCCTGACCCGCCGGGTGAACTGGGTATCTCTGTTTTCGACCCGCAGACGGACGAACTGGCAGAGGAACTTGAGGTTCTTGTTCCGCAGCATCGCCCCCGGAAGCAGCCCGAGTTCCAGGAGAACCTGGAAGCCGTTGCAGATCCCCAGGACCCTGCCGCCCCCTTCGGCGAATTCGCGAACCTCCTGCATCAGGGGGGAGAACCGGGCGATGGCCCCAGCCCGCAGGTAATCCCCATAAGAGAACCCGCCCGGGAGGACGACGCAATCAACCCCTTGGAGGTCGTGATCTTTATGCCAAAGGAAAACGGTCTCCTGATGAAGCACTTCCTTGAGGGCAAAGAACGTGTCATGGTCGCAGTTCGAACCGGGAAAGACGACAACGCCGAACTTCAAGGTGTCAAGCCTGCTTCGCCTCTGTCAGGATTTCCCAGGTGAACTTTTCGATGATCGGGTTGGCCAGGACCTTGTCCGCGATCTCCGGAATGGCCTGGCGGGCCTGCTCTTCCGTGAGGCCGTCGATCTCCAGCTCGAAGACCTTGCCCTGCCGGACATCCGTGACGAACCCATAGCCCAGAGTGAGAAGCGCGTTCTTCACGGTCTGACCCTGGGGGTCGAGGACGCTTTCTTTGAAGGAAACGAGGACTCTAACTCGCATGCCCGATGACCCTTTCGAATATGGCATCGATCTTTTCGAGGTATGGATCGAGATTGAAGCAGGCCTCTATCTCCTGCGGCGAGAGGACAGCCCGGACGTCTTTGTCCGCCAACATAAGCTCTTTGAGGTCCAGCTTCTCTGTCCAGGCGCGCAGGCTCGACCCCTGGACGAGCTCATAAGCGCGGGGACGAGGGATGTTCTTCTCAGTCAGGGCGAGGAGGATCCGTTGGCTGAAGATAAGCCCGCGCGTCGCCTCGATGTTCAGCCTCATCCGGTCCTCGTGGACAACCCAGCTCTTCATGATTTCCGTCGTCTCGGAGAGAAGATAATCCGCCAGGATAAAGGAATCGGGGAAAATGACCCGTTCGGCCGAGGAGTGGGAAATATCGCGTTCGTGCCACAGCGGGATATCCTCCAGGGCCACCAGCAGGTTCCCCCGGAGGATTCGGGAGAGGCCGGATATCCTCTCGGCGCGCACGGGATTTTTCTTGTGGGGCATGGAGGAAGACCCCTTTTGGCCGCTGCTGAACGGCTCTTCGAGCTCCAGGACTTCGGTCTTCTGGAGGTGCCTGAGCTCGGTGGCGAACTTGTCAAGGCTCGCGCCGAGGAGCGCCAGGGCGAAGAGGACCTCGGCATGCCGGTCGCGCTGCAGCACCTGAGTGGAGGCCTTGGCCGGCTGGAGGCCCAATCGCCGGAGGGCGATCTCCTCCACCCGGGGATCCAAGTGGATGTATGTTCCGACAGAGCCGGAGATGCGGCCGACGCCGATGACCTCGACCGCCCGCTTTAGCCTGGCCTCATGCCGGCCGATCTCTTCGTGCCAGACGAGGAGTTTGACCCCGAAGGTGATCGGCTCGGCGTGAACGCCGTGGGTCCTCCCGATCATGATTGTTTTCCTGTACCGGAGGGCCTGTTCCTTGATCACGGCTTTGAGGGCGCCCACGTCGCGGAGGACCTTTTCCAGAGACTCCCTGATGAGCAGCGATAGGGCCGTATCGACGATGTCATAGGAAGTCAGCCCTTGGTGGATGTAGCGGGCGTCTTCTCCGACATTCTCGCCCACCGCCTCCAGGAAGGCGATGACATCATGCTTCGCTGTCCGCTCGATCTCCTCGATCCGGGAGACCGAAAAAGCCGCCTTCTCCTTGATCTTCCGGAAGCAAGCGGCCGGGATCCGGCCCAGCTCGGTCCAGGCCTCACAGACCGCCAGTTCGACGTCCAGCCACTTGCGGTATCTGTTTTCGTCGGACCAGAGGGCGCCCATTTCGGGCCGGGTGTACCTTTTGATCATGGTGGATCCCTTAAAGGGAGGTCAAATGATAGCAGGGACGATTTCCCTTGTCAATTTTGGGCGAAAGGAGGGTTTCTCTTGGCCGGCCTGAGAGGAGCCAGGGAGGAGACCAGGCCAAAACGGAAGCCCCAAGAAAAAAACGGCCTCTCTTGACAAAAAAAGAGGTTTCCTCTAGTATATTGCGAGTAGAGATTTAAATTCTCTTTTTATCTTAATTACAAGAAATTCATTAGAGCCTGTAAAGAGAAAGTATATTCGTAATCCGCTTCGGGCTTTCTCTTTTCGTTAAAAGGCGGGACGCGCCGCATATATGCTTTCTTGGAATGTGTTCTGCGCCAGCGTAGCTCAGTTGGTAGAGCGGCTGATTTGTAATCAGCGGGTCGGGGGTTCGAATCCCTTCGCTGGCTTTGGCTCGGGAACGGGCCCCATGAAGGCCCTGCTCTTCCGGCAGGGACGGTGGGTAAGTGAGCCCCGATATGGGCAGGTACCAAAGTGGCCAAATGGGGCGGGCTGTAAACCCGCTGCGGAAACGCTTCGGAGGTTCGAATCCTTCCCTGCCCACTTGTGCGGGAATAGCTCAGTGGTAGAGCATCGGCCCTCCAAGCCGTTGGTCGCGGGTTCGAATCCCGTTTCCCGCTTATCTGCGGGTGTGGAGGCCCACGTAGCTCAGTTGGTAGAGCACATCCTTGGTAAGGATGGGGTCACCAGTTCAACTCTGGTCGTGGGCTAAACGAATATCAGCTGCCTTAAATTCAGCCGCAAGGAGGTCAGAAATGGCGAAGGCAAAGTTTGAGAGGACGAAGCCGCATTTGAACATTGGGACGATTGGTCACGTGGACCACGGGAAGACGACGCTGACGTCGGCGATCACGAAGGTCTTGCACAAGATGAACCCGAAGATAGAAGTGAAGGCATACGACCAGATAGACAACGCTCCGGAGGAGAAGGAGCGGGGGATGACGATCCAGATCGCGCACATTGAGTACGAGACGGCGAATCGTCATTATGCGCACATTGACTGTCCTGGGCATGCGGACTACATCAAGAACATGATCACGGGGGCGGCGCAGATGGACGGGGCGATATTGGTGGTGGCGGCGGACGACGGGCCGATGCCGCAGACGCGGGAGCACATATTATTGGCGCGTCAGGTGAACGTTCCGGCGATCGTGGTGTTCATGAATAAGGTGGACTTGGTGGATGACCCGGAGATCCTGGATTTGGTGGAGTTGGAGGTGCGGGAGCTTCTGACGAAGAACGAGTTTCCCGGGGACAAGACGCCGGTGGTGCGGGGGTCGGCGTTGAAGTCGATGGAGTCGGACGGGGACCTGAACATGGAGTGGAACAAGAGGATCGTGGAGTTGATGGAGGCGGTGGACAAGCACATTCCGCAGCCGGTGAGGCTGGTGGACCAGCCGTTTTTGATGCCGATAGAGGACATTTTTACGATATCTGGGCGGGGGACGGTGGTGACGGGGAGAGTGGACCGGGGGAAGGTGAAGGTGGGAGAAGAGGTGGAGATTGTGGGTTTTGGGGAGACGCGGAAGCGGGTGGTGACCGGGGTGGAGATGTTCCGGAAGCTGTTGGACGAGGGGCTGGCAGGGGACAACATCGGGGTGTTGCTGCGGGGGACGGAGAAGACGGACGTGGAGCGGGGGATGGTGTTGGCGAAGCCGGGGTCGATCACGCCGCACCGGCGGTTCAAGGCGTCGATCTACGCGTTGAAGAAGGAGGAGGGGGGCCGGCACACGCCGTTTTTCACGGGATACCGGCCGCAGTTTTATTTTCGGACGACGGACGTGACGGGTTCGGTGAAGCTAGCGGCAGGGGTGGAGATGGTGATGCCTGGGGACAACGTGAACCTGGAGATCGGGCTGATCACGGACGTGGCGATGGAGAAGGGGCTGCGGTTCGCGATCCGGGAGGGGGGACGGACGGTCGGAGCGGGAACGGTCACGGAGATCTTGGAGTAAGAGGGAGCTCAGGGAAGACAGAGGACGACCATGGAAAAAATCAGGATCAGGCTTCAATCGTTTGACCACCGGCTGCTCGACCAGTCGGTGAAAGACATCGTTGTCAAGGCCAAGAGGACGGGAGCGCGGATCTCGGGTCCGATCCCCCTGCCCACGGCCATCCATCGCTATTGCGTCCTCCGGTCTCCCCATGTCGACAAGAAATCGCGCGAGCACTTCGAGATGCGCATCCACAAGAGGCTGATCGACATCTCTGAGTATAACAACGAGACGATCGAAGAACTCCAGAAACTCGACCTGCCGGCCGGGATCGATGTCGAGATCCAGGCCTTCGGCACGGGAGGAGAATGAGATGGTAGAAGGGCTGATTGGCAAGAAGGTCGGGATGACCCAGAGCTTTGACGCCGAAGGCAATGCCATCCCCGTGACGGTGATCAAGGCCGGTCCTTGCACCGTCATCCAGAAGAAGTCAAAGGAGAAGGACGGCTACGCGGCCGTCCAGCTCGGGCTGGTCGAGGAGAAGAGCCTGAGAAAGCCCACCAAGCCGCAGTCCGGGCATTTCCAGAAATCGGGCCTTCCGCCGGTCAGAGTCCTCCGTGAATTCCGGGCCAGTGACCCGGCGGAGCTTAAGGAAGGAGACCAGGTCCTGGTCGATATCTTCGCCGAGGGGGAACTGGTCCATGTCACAGGAACCTCCAAAGGAAAAGGATTCCAGGGCGTGGTCAAGCGGCACGGATTCCGGGGAGGGCGGGCCAGCCATGGCTCGATGTTCCACCGGGCACCCGGGTCGATCGGCGCCTCTTCCTATCCTTCTCGCGTGCTCAAGGGCACTCGAATGGGGGGTCATATGGGCCAGGACAGGGTCACCGTCCGCAACCTGACCGTGTTCAGGACGGACAAGGAGAACAACCTCCTTCTGGTCAAGGGAGCCGTCCCCGGTCCCCGAGGCGCCTATCTCCTCATCAGGAAAGATGGGTTCGACGTCAAGTCGTCCTGAGAGGCGGAAGAGAGAGAAAAATGGCAAAAGTCCAAGTCCTTAACGAAAGCGGCCAGGTCGCCGGCGAACTCGACCTCCCGGCCAAGTTCCTGTCGTACCCTATGAAGCAGCACCTCCTTTATGAGGCGGTCGTCGAACACCAGGCCAAAGTGAGACGGGGGACCGCTGCCACCAAGACGCGGGCCGAGGTCAGCGGCTCAAGCCGCAAGCCCTGGCGGCAGAAGGGCACCGGCAGGGCCAGGGTGGGGAGCATCCGCAGCCCACTCTGGCGGAAGGGTGGGACTACCCATGGGCCTCAGCCCAGGGACTACGCCTACGATATCCCCAAGCAGGCCAAGCGGAATGCCCTCAAGTCGGCTTTAGCCCTGCGTTTCTCCGAGAACCGTCTGCTCGTGCTGGCCGATGCCAGTTTCAAAGAGCCCAAAACCAAAGACGCGTCCAAGCTGCTCAAGACTCTGGAATTGGATTCGGCCCTCATCGTGGACCAGGCTGCCAACAAGAACCTGTTCATTGCCGTTCGCAACATCCCCAAGGTCAAGGCCGTTGACGCGGACCATCTGTCGGTCTTCGATGTGCTCGCCCACAAGTGGCTCGTCTTCACTCAGCGGGCGCTCGAATCATTGATCGGGAGGATTTTCCCATGAAAGACGCTTACCACATCATTCTCAAGCCGATCATCACGGAAAAGAGCACTCAGCTCAAGGAGAGGAACCGGGAAGTCTGCTTCCAGGTGGCCAATCGGGCCAACAAGTCGGAGATCAAAAAGGCCGTGGAGCAGCTGTTCAAGGTCAAGGTCGAGAGCGTCCGCACCCAGAACATGGTCGGGAAATGGCGGCGCGTCGGCCGCAGCCAGGGTCAGAGGAGCGATTGGAAGAAAGCCTACGTTAAGCTCAAGGAAGGCGAGAAGATGATCGAATACTTCGAGGCGGCATAACATGGCCATCAAATCCTACCGACCCCAGACTTCAGGCTTAAGGCACAGGACAGGCTTGACCTATGAAGAGCTCACGACCCGGGATCCTTACAAGCCGCTCGTCGAGTACCTCCCTGTTTCCGGAGGGAGGGACTCTCGCGGCCATCTCTCTATGCGCCACCGCGGAGGCGGCCACAAGAGGATGTACCGCGCGCTCGACTTCAAACGGGATAAGATCGACATCCCCGGCATCGTGGAAACGATCGAGTACGATCCCAACCGCTCCGCTTTTATCTCCCTCATCAAATACAGGGACGGCGAACGGCGCTACATCCTGACGCCGTTGAACATCAAAGTCGGACAGACGATCGTCTCTTCGGACGCCCAGGTGGACATACTTCCCGGGAACACCATGCCCCTGCGCTTCATCCCGTTGGGAACCATCATCCACAACATCGAACTCCGGAAGAACAAGGGCGGGCAGGTCGCCAAGGCCGCCGGGAGCGGCGCCCAGATCCTGGCCAAGGAAGGAGACTATGCCCAGGTAAGACTGCCCTCCTCGGAGATCCGGATGATCCATCAGGATTGTCGGGCCACGGTGGGGCAGGTCAGCAACCTGGACCACCAGAACATCTCCATCGGCAAGGCCGGCAGGAGCCGCTGGCTCGGCTGGCGTCCCCATGTCCGGGGCACGGCCATGAACCCCGTCGACCATCCGCACGGCGGCGGAGAGGGCCGGTCCAAGGGCGGGCGTCATCCGGTCAGCCCGGAAGGGATTCCCACCAAGGGATACAAGACGAGACAGAACAAGCGGACGCAGAGGTTCATCGTCCGGAGAAGGAGTAAATAGCCATGAGCCGGTCTCTGAAGAAAGGTCCGTTCATCGATTCCCCCCTTCGGGAGAAGGTCCTGGCCATGCGTTCCGTCAAGGAGAGAAAGGTCGTCAAGACCTGGTCCCGCCGTTCGACCATCATCCCGGAGATGGTCGGCATAACGATCGCCGTGCACAATGGGAGGAAGTTCATCCCTGTCTTCATAACCGAGAACATGGTCGGGCATAAGCTCGGGGAATTTTCGCCCACGCGAACCTTCAAGGGTCACACCTCCAAGGCAGCCAGAGCCGTCAAGATAGGCAAGTGAGATGAACGAGACAAGCTTTGTATCTCATGCCATCGGCCGATACGTCCGGATCTCTCCCCAGAAGGCCCGGCTGGTGGCAGACCTCATCCGGGACCGGTTTGTAGGAGAGGCGCTAACAATCCTGCATTTCTCGGATAAGAAGAAGGCCAGCCTGATCATCGAAAAGGTCCTCCGCTCGGCCGTCGCCAATGCCCAGCAGAAGGTCCCCAACCTCGATGTCGATAACCTCTTCATCGGCCGGATCTATGTCAACCAGGGACCCCAGATGAAGAGGGTCCGGCCGGCGCCCCAGGGAAGAGCTTTTCGCATTCAGAAGAAAATGAGCCATGTCCATGTCTATTTAGAGGAAAAGAAAGGGAGATAAACAGTGGGCCAGAAGACTCATCCGCTCGGGTTTCGTTTAGGCTTCAACAGGACGTGGTCCTCGCGCTGGTTTTCCAGGGGTAAGGATTACAGCCGGCTGGTCCACGAGGACCTGAAGATGAAGAAGGCCATCAAGGAAAAGTACTATCACGCCGGCATCGCCGAGGTGGTTGTCGAGAGGGTCGGCCCCAAGGTGCGGGTCATCATCCATACCGCCCGTCCCGGGATCATCATCGGCCGGGGAGGGAAGGAGATCGAAAGCCTCAAGAACTTCCTTGAAGGGATAGCCAAGCGGGAGGTCTACGTGGACATCCGCGAGGTGGATAAGCCTGAGCTCAATTCGCTGCTGGTGGGAGAAGGGATAGGGGTCCAGCTGGAGAAGAGGATCGCCTACAGGCGGGCCATGCGCAAGGCCGTGGACATCGCCCTGAAGATGGGCGCCAAGGGGATCAAGGTGATGTGCTCGGGCCGGCTGGGCGGAGTCGAGATCGCCCGGTCCGAGTGGTATCTTAAGGGCCGGCTTCCCCTCCAAACTCTGCGGGCCGACATCGACTACGCTTTTACTCAGGCCTTCACCACCTACGGACAGATCGGCATCAAAGTCTGGATCTATCGGGGAGACGTCGAGAAAGCGAAGATGACGTCCCAGACAGCCGAGGTTGAGGAGATCTGACCATGTTGATGCCGAGCAAAGTCAAGTTCCGCAAGAGCCAGAGGGGCCGGATGCGGGGCAAGGCCAGTCGCGGAGCCGAGCTTTCCTTCGGAGAATTCGGCTTGCAGGCCCTCGAGCCCTGCTGGCTGTCGGCGCGTCAGATCGAGGCTGGCCGCATCACCATCACGCGGTTCATGAAAAGGCATGGCAAGCTCTGGGTCCGTGTCTTCCCCTGGAAGCCCGTAACCAAGAAGCCGACCGAAGTGCGGATGGGGAAGGGCAAAGGCGACCCCGAATTCTGGGTCGAGGTCATCCGGCCGGGACGGATCATCTTCGAGATCGAGGGCATTTCGGACGACGTGGCCAGGGAAGCTATGAGGCTGGCCGCCCAAAAGCTGCCCATCAAAACGCGCTTCATATCGAGAGAGAATCGAGAACTGAGATGAAAGCCCAAGAACTGAGGGAATTGACCGAGGACGAGCTTCTGCAGAAGGAAAAGGACCTCGCGGACCAGCTCTTCAAGCTGCGCTTCCAGCATGCCTTGGGCCAGGTGGAGAATGCCATGAAGGTCCGGACCATCCGGCGGGACCTGGCCCGGATCAAGACCGTGCGCAAGGAAAAGGGCCGGAGAAAGGAATAGCCATGGAAGCCAAGCCCATCAAGAGGAAGACAACCAAGATCGGTGTGGTCGTCGGGAAGAAGATGAAGAAGACTGTCACCGTCCGGGTCGAGCGCCAGCTGCGCCATCCCCTGTACAAGAAGGTCATCAAACGGGAGAAGAAGTTCCTGGCCCACGATGAATATGAGAAGTGCAAGCTGGGCGATGTCGTACGGATCATCGAGACCCGGCCCATCAGCAAGCGCAAGCGCTGGAGGGTCACCGAGATCGTCGGCCTGTCGACGTCCGAGGTCGAGCCCGAGGGCGGGGAGAGTAAAGAATGATCCAGATGCGAACGATGCTCAAGGTGGCCGATAACTCCGGCGCCCGGATGATCATGTGCATCACCCCCCAGGGGGGAGGCGTCGGACGGCTGGCGACCCTCGGCGATATCATCTCGGCGACGGTCAAAGAGGCCGAGCCGGAGAGCAAGATCCCCAAGGGGCAGGTCGTTCGGGCGGTCGTCGTCCGGACGAGGAAGGAAGTCCGGCGCAAGGATGGATCCTATATCCGCTTTGACGACAACGCCGCCGTGATCATCGACAAGGCAGGCGAGCCGGTGGGCACCCGTGTCTTCGGACCGGTAGGGAGAGAGCTGCGGGACAGGAAATTCATGAAGATCGTCTCGCTGGCCCCGGAGGTCCTCTGATGAGCAGATTGGCGCTGAAAAAGGGAGACATCGTCATCGTCAAGAAGGGCAAGGACAAAGGCAAGACCGGGAAGGTCCTGATGATCCTGCCGGAGAAGAACCGGGTCATCGTGGAGAAGATCAACTTTGTCAAGGAGTTCATCCGGCCGGACCGCTCCAAGAACATCCAGGGCGGGATCATGGAAAAGGAGGCACCTCTCTCGGTGGCCAACGTCATGCTCTACTGCCCGGAGTGCGAGCAGGGCGTCCGGGTGAAGAAGAAGGCGCTTGAGGACGGCAGCCGGATCCGGATCTGCCAGAAGTGCGAGCTGAGCCTGGAGAAACAGAAGTGAGGGAGATGCGATGAGCCGCCTGTATGAAAAGTACAAAAACGAGATCATCCCCGAGCTCCAAAGCGAGCTGGGGATCAAGAACAAGATGGCGGTCCCGCGCCTGGAGAAGATCGTCCTCAACATGGGGGCCGGAGACGCCATCCAGAACATCAAGCTCCTGGACGCGGCCAAAGCCGAGCTCGGACAGATCGCCGGCCAGCAGCCGGTCATCGGCCGGGCCCGCAAATCGATTTCCGCTTTCAAGCTGCGAAAGGGGCAGGCTATCGCCTGTTTCGTGACCCTCCGGAGCAGGCGGATGTACGAGTTCTACGACCGGCTGGTCAACATCGTCCTCCCCCGGGTGAGGGACTTCAGGGGCGTTTCCCCCAAATCGTTCGACGGCCGGGGGAATTACACCCTGGGTATGAGGGAGCAGATCGTCTTCCCGGAGATTGACTACACCAAGGTCGAGCGGTCCCGGGGGATGAACATCACCATCGTCACATCGGCGCGGAATGACCAAGAGGCCTTCGCCCTGTTGAAGAAGCTGGGCATGCCCTTTCGGGAGGCCTAACGGATAAGGAAGGACACCATGTCAACGACAGCAGCTTATGCCAAGTCCCTTCGCCAGCCCAAGTACGCCATCCGCAAGCACCGGCGGTGCCGCATCTGCGGGCGTCCCAAGGGCTATTACCGGAAGTTCGATATGTGCCGGCTCTGCTTGCGCGAACTGGCCCTCAAAGGCGAGATCCCCGGGGTCATCAAGGCCTCGTGGTGAAGGGGAGAAAGGATCGAACGATGAGTCAAACGGACCCGATCGCAGACCTGCTCACCAGGATTCGGAACGCCGCCCGCATCCGGAAGAGGGAAGTGACCCTCCCTTCCTCGAAGTTGAAGGTGGAGCTGGCCAAGATCCTCAAGGAAGAAGGGTATATCCGCAATTTCAAGGTCGTCGACGACAACAAGCAGGGGATATTGAATATCGCCCTCAAGTACACGGAGGACAACCAGAGCGTCATCTCCGGGCTTCGCCGGATCAGCCGGCCGGGCTGCCGCCTTTTCTGCACCCGGGACTCAGTCCCCAAGGTGTTGGACGGGCTGGGCATCGCCATCGTCTCGACGTCTCGGGGGACGATGACCGGCAAGAAGTGCGAGGAGCTCGGAGTCGGCGGAGAGATCCTTTGCTATATCTGGTAAAGTCACCGGAAGGGAGTGCCTGAAGATGTCGAGAGTCGGACGGAAGCCCATAGCGCTGCCGGAGGGAGTGAAGGTGACCATCCATGCCAACCGGGTCGAGTTCGAGTCCTCAAAAGGGAAGCTCGAATCGCCCTTGATGCCAGGGATCGAGGCCAAGCTGGAGGACCGGAAGCTCGTTTTCAGCCGGGCGGATGATTCCAAAACGATGAGGACCAACCACGGCCTGGTGAGAAGCCTGGCCAACAACGCCCTCCTCGGGATTACCGTCGGCTTCTCCAAACAGCTGGAGATCGTCGGTGTCGGGTACCGGGCCAAGCTGGACAAGGAGGGACTTGAGCTCAGTGTGGGCTACTCAAAGCCCGTCCTCTACAAGATCCCGGCGGGCATCCAGGTCGTCGTCGAGAAGCCGACCCTGATCACTGTCAAAGGGATCAACAAGCAGCAGGTCGGCCAGGTGGCCGAGGAGATCAAGCGCTTCCGCAAGCCGGATCCCTACAAGCTCAAGGGCATCCGTTATGCTGGTGAGCGCCTGATCAAGAAAGAGAGGAAGGCGGGAGCGGGGGTGGCCAGTGCGTAAAGACAAGTCAGAAACCCAGAAGAAGGTCAAGGCCAGGATCCGCAAAAGGGTCCGGGCGAAGATCCGGGGCAGCGCGGGACGGCCAAGGGTTTTCGTCTTCAAGAGCAACCGCTATGTCTACGCCCAGGCGGTCGATGATGAGAAGGGGGCCGTGCTCGTTTCCGCCTGCACGCTGGAGAAATCCCTCAAAGAAAAGATCAAGAACACCAAGAACAGGGAGGCCTGCCAGAGCCTCGGTCAGGTCCTGGCGGAGCGGTTGAAGGAAAAGAAGATCGAGCGAGTCGTCTTTGACAGAGGCATATATCCGTATCACGGCAGGGTCAAGGCCCTTGCCGATGCCCTGAGGAAGGGGGGCCTGGCCTTTTAGGGCCGGCCGACAGGCGATCAAGGAGGAAAGAGAGTGGACTACAACAGAACCAAGAGGCCGGCAGCCCCGAGATCCGAAGAGGGCGAGCTCAGGGACCAAGTCATCTCCATCCGCCGCGTCACCAAGGTCGTCAAGGGAGGGAAAAACCTCAGCTTTTCCGCTCTGGCAGCCGTTGGCGATGAGCACGGAATGGTCGGCGTCGGCAAAGGCAAGGCCAGAGAGGTCCCCATGGCCATCGCCAAGGCCGTTGAGGCCGCCAAGAAGCGCTTGATCCATGTGCATCTCAACGGCACGACCATTCCACATCTCGTCCGCGGCGAGGATGGGGCGGGTACGGTTATCCTCCGGCCGGCGTCCAAAGGCACCGGTGTCATCGCCGGCGGGGCGGTGCGGGTGATCGTCGAGCTGGCCGGGATCAAGGACATCCTGACAAAATCCATCCGCAGCAACAACCCTTTCAGTGTGGCCAACGCCACGCTCAATGCGCTGAAACAGCTCCGGGATCCGGAAGAGGTCTCCCTGAAGAGGGGAAAGGCGAAAGAACTGATATGGCAGTAAAAAAAAAGCCGGCCGAAAAAAAAGAGGGCGCCAAGCGCGAGCTGCGCATCACGCTGGTCCGCAGCCTGATCGGCTATCCCCGGAGGCAGCGGGAGACTGCCAGGGGACTCGGCCTGAGGAAGATCAATTCCCAGGTCGTCCGGCCTGACCGGCCGGAGGTCCGGGGGATGATCGCCAAGGTATCGCATCTGGTGAAGGTGGAGGTCGTGGAAAAATGAACCTGAGCAACTTGCATCCGTCCAAAGGCTCGAAGAAACAGGATAAAAGGCGGGGACGAGGCCCCGGCTCCGGACAGGGGAAGACGGCGGGACGGGGCCACAAAGGCCAGAAATCCATCGCCGGGTTTTCCCAAAAGAAGGGCTTCGAGGGCGGCCAGATGCCCCTCCACCGCCGCCTGCCCAAGAGAGGTTTCAGCAACATATTCAAGACTGGTTACACCGAGATTAACCTCGTCGACCTCGCTAAGATCTCCGCCAGGGAGATCGGCCTGAAAGAGCTGCGGGCGGCGGGGTTGATCAAGAAAGAAGCGGAGCGAGTCAAGATATTGGGACGCGGAGAGATCTCTGAATCCAAGACGATCCAGGCCCATAGGTTTTCCCGGTCGGCTCAAGGGAAGATCGAGAAAGCGGGCGGCCAAGCCGTCGTCATCGGGAACCCCTAATGTTAGACAGCATCAGAAATATCTTCAGCATTCCGGAACTTCGGCGGAGGGTGCTCTTCACCCTTTTCCTTCTGGCCGTGTACCGGATCGGGGCCCAGATCCCCAACCCCGGGATCAGCGCCGACGCCTTGGCCGAGTTCTGGCAGACCCAGAAGGGCACGATCTTCGGGTTTATCGACCTTTTCTCCGGGCGGGCCATGTCCCGAATGACCATCTTCGCTTTGGGCATCATGCCCTATATCAGCGCCTCGATCATCCTCCAGCTCCTCCAGGTCGTTTGGCCTTTCCTGGAGAGACTGTCCAAGGAAGGTGAGCTCGGCCGAAAGAAGATCACCCAGTACACCCGTTACGGAACGCTCCTCATTTGCTTCATCCAGGCCATGGGCATCGGCGTGTTCCTGCAGAGCTTGCGGAGTCCAGGCGGAGCCCGGATCGTGCCCAACCCGGGCATAGGATTCCAGTTTCTCACCGTCCTCACCTTGACAACGGGGACGATCTTCATCATGTGGCTGGGGGAACAGATCTCCGAGCGGGGGATCGGCAACGGCATCTCCCTCATCATCTTCGCCGGGATCGTGGTCGACCTGCCGAGGGGCGTCCAGAGCATCGTCGCGGGCCTCCGGACGGGGAACATGGATCCCCTGCGGCTCATCGTCCTGGTCGCCCTGATGCTCGCGGTCATCGCCGTCATCGTTTTCGTGGAGCGAGGTCAACGCCGGATCCCGGTGTCCTACGCGAAGCGCGTTGTCGGCCGGAAGGTCTATGGCGGCCAGAGCACTCACCTGCCGCTGCGGGTCAACACAGGCGGTGTCATCCCGATCATCTTCGCCGCCTCGATCATCACCATCCCCCAAACCATCGCCCAGCTGATAAAAGTTCCCGTCTTCCAGACGATCTCGCAGCAGTTCAATATCGGCATGCCGCTCTACAACCTGTTGTATGTCGCCGCCATCATCTTTTTCACCTATTTCTATGTCTCCATCGTCTTCAATCCCGTGGACGTGGCCGATAACCTGAGAAAATACGGAGGGTTCATCCCGGGCATCCGGCCGGGAAAAAACACCTCGGACTACATCGACACCACGCTGTCCCGGATCACCCTGGTCGGAGCCGTCTATCTTGCGGCCATTGCCATCCTGCCCGAATTCCTGATCACAGGCATCAAGGTGCAGGCCCTGCCCTTCATCGGCGACTTTCTGGAGGCGAATCTCCCGCGCTGGTTTACCCAGGGGCTGAACGTCGATTTCTATTTCGGCGGCACTTCCATCCTGATCGTCGTGGGCGTGGCCATGGACACTCTGCAGCAGATCGAGGCGCAGCTCGTCATGAGGCACTACGACGGCTTCATGCGGCGCAGCCGGATCAAAGGGAGAAGGGGATAGGGAATGAGGATCGTTCTCTTCGGACCTCCGGGAAGCGGCAAGGGAACTCAGGCGGATCTTATCGAACGCCGCTATGGCTTTCCTAAGATCTCAACGGGGGACCTTCTCCGCCAGGCGGTCCGGGAGAAGACTCCCCTCGGCATCCAGGCGGAAGCGGTCATGAACCGAGGAGAGTTGGTGAGCGACGAGATCGTGGAAGGGCTTGTCCGGCTGCGGCTGACGAATCCGGACACTCGGCAGGGTTACCTGCTCGACGGCTTCCCGCGGAACCAGGCCCAGGTCCAGAGCATCGAAGACATGGACGGATCGCGGCCCGAGATCATCATCGTGATTGACGTAGACAAACGTTCTCTGGTCGAGCGCATGCAGAACCGG
>Ga0209705_10000901_pt1 | contig 15782 bp, 18 predicted proteins | sample PPLLaktember2015_5_FD_187262 | JGI IMG/M metagenome (GOLD analysis project Ga0209705, IMG submission 187262) | Freshwater sediment microbial communities from Prairie Pothole Lake near Jamestown, North Dakota, USA - PPLs Lake P8 Core (1) Depth... | ecosystem: Environmental > Aquatic > Freshwater... | reverse complement strand
GGTAAAGGATCTGCGCACACCGAGCGCCTACAACACCTACGTCATCAAGGGCCTGCCGCCGACACCCATCGCCATGCCGGGACGGCATGCGCTGCATGCCGCACTCAATCCGGAGGACACCAAGGCGCTTTATTTCGTTTCGCGCGGTGACGGTAGCCACGAATTTTCCGAAACCTACGAACAACACAATCGCGCGGTCACCAAATATCAGCTGAAAGGGCGGCCGAAAACCGAAGCGTCCGTAAAGCCGGTTGCCGCCAGCGGCAAGGCGGTACGTGTCACGCCATGAATCGCGGTCTGTTTATCACGCTCGAAGGCGGGGAGGGTGCCGGGAAAAGCACCAGTCTCGCATTCGTGCGCGAATTCCTGGAGCAGGCCGGCAGACGCGTTCTGGTCACACGCGAGCCGGGCGGTACGCCACTGGGCGAAAAAATTCGTGAATTGCTGCTGCATGGCCGGGCGAATATGGATGTCGACACCGAGCTGCTGCTGATGTTCGCCGCGCGCGCCGAGCATCTGGCACGCGTAATCCGCCCGGCACTCGCCAATGGCGCATACGTGGTGTGCGACCGTTTCACCGACGCCACCTATGCCTATCAAGGTGGCGGGCGCGGCGTGCCCGAGGCGCGTATCCGCATCCTGGAAGACTGGGTGCAGCAGGGCTTGCGTCCGGACCTCACCTTGCTGCTCGACATTCCGGTGGAGCAGGGGCTGGAGCGCGCCGGACAGCGCAGCGCGCCCGACCGATTCGAGCGCGAGAAAATCGATTTCTTCGAACGTGTGCGTAATTGCTATCTTGCCGCAGCAGCGAGCGAGCCACAGCGCATCCGCGTAATCGATGCCGCATGCGACATTCCACAGGTGCAGGCACAGTTGCGCAGCGTGCTTGAGGAAGTTCTGCGATGAATGCCCCGGGCGCGTCGACGCTGCACCCGTGGAATGAAGCGAAGGCAGTTACTTTTCTGCGTGATCGCCAACGTCTGCCACACGCCTGGTTGTTCGCCGGTCCGAAAGGTCTGGGCAAGAACGCCTTTGCCGTATGGCTGGCGCAGTTCCTGTTTTGCACCAATCCCTCTGTGAATGGAGCAACCTGTGGTCACTGCCAGGGTTGCCGACTGTTCGCAGCCGGGAGTCATCCGGACTTGCACGTCGTCCAGCCGGAAGCGATCTACAAAACGTCAGGCTCGCAGATGGCGCAATATGCGCTGCGCTACGCGCCTGCCGAAAAGAGCAAGGAAAGCAAAGACAGCACTGTGATCCGCATCGATCAGATCAGGTCGCTGATTGAAGCTGCGCAAACTCGCCCGCAGATTGGCGCGTGCACGGTGATGTTACTTAGTCCGGCGGACACCATGAACGTGAATGCCGCTAACAGTCTTCTAAAACTACTCGAGGAACCGCCCCCGGACAGTTACCTGATTCTGGTAGCGGATCGCCCGACCAGGCTGCCAGCCACCATTCGCAGCCGCTGTGCACACATGGAGTTCCGGGTTCCGCCAGCGGAAGTCGCGCTTACCTGGCTGCAGACACAGGGTTTGTCGGACGTGAACGTCAAGCTGTTGCTTGAGCTTGCAGGCGGCGCTCCGCTCGCGGCACTTGCCTTGGCGGAGAGCGGTTTTCTCGACCAACGCACAGTGCTTCTCGAGGACATGGAAAAGCTTGCCAACGGGCAGGGCGACCCTTTGGCCTGTGCCACGCGCTGGAAGCCGCTCGGGGCCGAGCGCTGCCTGCTGTGGCTGCAGGGCTGGCTCAGCGATTTGATCGTCATCGCCATGCAGGTCGGCGGTGTGCGCCTCCATAATCCGGACCTGGGCGCACGTTTGCAAGCCGTGGAAAAGCGATTAGACTTGAAGCAATTGTTCGAATTCTCTGAAGGCGTAGCCCGGGGCCGATCACTACTGGGAGGCCCCTTGGATGAGCAGCTTTTGCTCGAAGACCTGTTGATTCGCTGGACTGAACTGTGCCGCCGCTGAACGTATGAACGACAACATCAAACCCGTCCGTCCCGGCGTTCTCTCGCTGACAATCAAAGACAAGAATGCCCTATATGCCTCGTACATGCCCTACGTGAAAGGTGGCGGCATTTTTGTTCCCAGCACAAAAACCTACAAGCTGGGTGATGAGGTGTTCATGCTGCTCACGCTCATGGACAACAAGGAAAAGATCCCGGTCGCTGGACATGTCGTGTGGGTCACACCGCCCGGAGCTCAGGGCAACCGTGCGGCCGGTGTCGGCATTCAGTTCAGCGAAAAGGACTCAGGTTCCGCACGCAACAAGATCGAGGCGCTGTTGGCCGGCCAACTCACTTCCGACAAACCCACGCACACGATGTGATGGCGGCCTCTCTTACCGACTCCCACTGCCACCTTAACTTCGAGCACCTCCGCAATAATCTCTCTCAGGTCCTGCAGAATGCCCGCGAGAACGGGGTCGGGCATATGCTGTGCGTGGGAGTGACGATCGAGAAGCTCCCAGAAGTATTGGCCCTGGCACATGCACACCCGAACATCTTCGCTTCTGTGGGCGTCCATCCTGATGAACAAAAGGGCCATGACCCGTCGGTGGATGAACTCGTGCAACTGGCGAATGACCCGCGTGTGGTCGCTATTGGCGAAACTGGCCTCGACTACTACCGCATCAAGGGCGACATGACCTGGCAACAGGACCGCTTTCGCCGTCACATCCGTGCTGCAAGCATCACCCGCAAGCCGCTAATCATCCATACGCGCGAGGCGGCCGCTGACACGATCCGGGTGTTACAGGAAGAGGGGGCGGAATTGGTGGGTGGAGTCATGCATTGCTTCACCGAAAGCTGGGAAACTGCCCGTGCTGCACTCGATCTCGGCTTCTATATTTCATTTTCGGGGATAGTCACCTTTCGTAATGCCGAATCACTGCGCGCCGTTGCCGCCAAGGTTCCCGCAGATCGATTACTGATTGAAACCGACGCCCCTTATCTCGCACCGGTCCCAAACCGTGGAAAAACCAATGAACCGGCGTTTGTCCGATACGTTGCCGAAGAATTGGCAAAATTGCGCGGTGTATCCTTAGATGATCTTGCGCGCTCGACTACCCAGAATTTCTTTACACTTTTTCAAACTGCACAGCCCATGGACAGCAATCTGACTTAACTCATACTTCGCATAATGTATATTATGTCAAATTAATATGTTCACTGCACCTGCACGTTATTAATTGCGTAAGAACATGAAATACCTGAATTATGAATCTATAAATACTATGGTTATTAGAATTAAAATAGCTGCAAATATTCCGCAACAGCAGAGCAAGGTTTACTGGAGATACATGTGAGCAAGATTGCCAATATGTTCAAAATCTCAGGCGTGACCAAAGACATCGCACTGGTCGGCTTGGTAACGCTCATGAGTATCGGTGCCAACCTGCCTGAGTCATTCATGGCAGCCGTCGGCATGAATCAGACTTACCTATTGATTGGTCTGGTTGCGGTGGTTGCGGTGTCGCTGGTGCGATACCTGAAGTTCACGCTTGTGTTGGTGATTGCCATCCTGGCGGTTGGCGCCAACATGCCACAAGAGCTTGCCAGGGAAATCGGTGTTGAACCTCAAATCATGTTGTTTGCACTGCTGGCAATGGTTGGTACATCCCTTGTCAACCTCATTATCAAGTTGCCGAAAGGCGTCAAACCCATCGCCCAGATCAACAGCACGCATGGATCACGCACGCTATGTCATGCGGCTTCCAAGGGTCATGCGTCAATGGTCTATTCGCTTATCAGCGCCGGTATCAATCCGAATTTCAAGGATGAAAAAGGCCAGCTCCCATTGGTTGTTGCGGCGTCGACAGGACAGGCGCTGGTTGTAAAACTTCTGCTGGATAACGGCGCAGATGTAACAGCCCGGGACGGCAGCGGTATGACAGCCATCGAGGCTGCCAGCAAAGCGGGTTTTAGTCAGACGGCTCTCCTGCTCAAAAATTCAGAGCTGAGATCCGCCGGTAAGGCTGCCCCTGCCGCCTCATCCGTTGCCGCCTGATATCAATAATGCAGTTGTGGTGCCCGAGGCCGGAATCGAACCGGCATGGCCTTGCGGCCGAGGGATTTTAAGTCCCTTGCGTCTACCAATTCCGCCACTCGGGCGTGTTCGGGGAGCGAAAAGTGGAGGCTGGGGTCGGAATCGAACCGGCGTACACGGCTTTGCAGGCCGCTGCATGACCACTCTGCCACCCAGCCGTATCAAGATAAAAAAAGGGAGGACATATGCCTCCCCGGAGATCTGGAGCGGGAAAGGAGGCTCGAACTCCCGACCTCAACCTTGGCAAGGTTGCGCTCTACCAACTGAGCTATTCCCGCGTAAGAAGGCGACATTTTAAGCCGCGCCCGAAGACTGTCAAGCCGCTGCGTCAGCCCCGCCGGGTCTGTGTCAGGCTCGGCCAGGCGGCGCGCAGGTAGATCACCATCGACCAGAGTGTCAGACCTGCAGCCAAGTACAGGAGCAGTTCGCCAACCCGAAATACCGGCAGTCCGAACAGCGGCTCGCGGTACAACAGGAAGGGGATCGCGACCATCTGGCCGATGGTCTTGAACTTGCCCAGGAATGAAACCGCCACCCTCGCCCGCTCACCCAACTCGGCCATCCACTCGCGCAGAGCGGAAACCGTAATTTCGCGTCCGATGATAATCAGAACCACGATGGCAAACAGACGGTGATCCAGCACCATGCTGTGTACCCGGGGATCAGCGACAAGCATCACCAGAGCACTCGCCACCATCAGTTTGTCGGCCACCGGGTCCAGAAAGGCCCCGAATGGCGAGGATTGGTCCAGGCGGCGCGCCAGATAACCATCCAGCCAGTCGGTGAGCGCGGCCAGCACGAACAGCACCGTGGCCAACAGCGGTGCCCAGTGAAACGGCAGATAATAGGCGGCAATAAATACCGGGATCAGAAATATCCGTAGCAGGGTGAGCAGATTGGGGGCGTTCCACGGCACTTTCAGGCTTCCCCCTCATGAAAAGTCGTGTAAATTTTGCGCGCCAGAGCCGGACTGATGCCGGGAACGCGCGCCAGGTCTTCCACCCCGGCGCGCACCACCTCCTGCAAGCCCCCGAGATGCCTTAGAAGCGCCTGACGGCGCCGGTCGCCAATCCCAGGTATCTCTTCAAGTACCGAGGCGGTACGCGCTTTGGCGCGCCGCTGGCGGTGGCCGGTAATGGCAAAACGATGTGCTTCATCGCGGATCTGCTGGATGAGATGCAGTGCCAGCGAGTCCGCCGGCAGTATAGTGGGGGCATCCTGCCCGGACAAGAAAAGCCGTTCCTTGCCGGGTTTGCGCTCCTCTCCCTTGGCGACGCCCACCAGACGCACGTTCTCCACTCCCAACTCGTTCAGGGCCGACTCGGCGACGCCCAGTTGCCCTTTTCCGCCGTCAATGAGCAGCAGATCCGGATAGCGCCCCGCCCCGTCTCCCTGCTCGTCCCGCAGCCGCCGATAGCGGCGTGTCAGTGCCTGGGTCATGGCCGCGTAGTCGTCACCCGGCTCGATGCCGTCGATATTGAAGCGGCGATAATCGGATTTCAGAGGGCCCTCAGGGGTGAAGACTACGCAGGAAGCGACAGTCGCCTCACCCTGGGTGTGGCTGATGTCGAAACATTCGATGCGCTCCGGCACGGCCTCAAGGCAGAGCGCCTCCTGCAATGCCTCGAAGCGATTGCGCAGGCTAGCGCGATCGTTGAGCTGCCGGCGCAGGGCATCGCGGACATTGAGTTCGGCAAGCTTTACCCAGCGACGTCGCAATCCGCGCGGCTGGCTGGTGATCCGTATGGCATGCTCGGCCTGCTGGGTAAAAACCGCCTCGAGCCAATCCTTCTCGGGCACAGCATGGTTCAGGTAAATCTCCGGAGGGACAGGCTTGCCTAAATAATACTGACTGAGAAAGGACTGCAGGATTTCTCCAACATCTGAAGCTTCACCCAGGCGCGGAAAGAATAACTTGTTGCCGAGATTGCGGCCGTTGCGAATAAAGGTGACGCCTACACAGGCAACGCCGTTTTCCAGCACAATGGCAATGATGTCGGCATCGCCTTCCTCACCGCTCACCGATTGCCGTTCCTGCACCTGTCTCAATGCCGCGATCCGGTCACGGTAGCCCGCTGCGGTTTCGTAATCGAGCGCTGCGGCAGCGGCATCCATGCGCTTCGCCATGGCCTCGACCACTGCCTGGCTTTGGCCATCCAGGAACAAGGCGGCGTGGCGTACGTCCTCGGCATAGGCCTCGGCGCTGATGTAGCCGACGCACGGCGCAGTGCAGCGCTTGATCTGATATTGCAGGCAGGGACGTGAGCGGCTGCGGAAAACGCTGTCTTCACACTGCCGTATCGGAAACACCTTCTGTAACAGTCCCAGGCTCTCGCGCACACTCGAGGCCGATGGATAGGGCCCGAAGTACCGCCCCTTCGCCTTGTGCGCGCCGCGATGGAAACCGAGGCGTGGAAATTCGTGATCGGAAATATGTATATACGGGTAACTCTTGTCGTCCCGCAGCAGGATGTTGTAGCGTGGCTTGAGACTCTTGACGAGGTTGTCTTCAAGCAGCAGCGCTTCATTCTCGGTGTGCGTAACCGTCACCTCGATACCCGCCACCCGCTGCAACATGGCGTGCGTTTTCCCGCTGTGTGCGCCGCGTGCGAAATAGCTGCCGACGCGTTTGCGCAGGTTGCGTGCCTTGCCCACGTACAACACTTCACCGGCGGCGTTCAGCATGCGGTAGACGCCGGGGGCACCGGTCAGGCTTTGGACGAATACCTTGGGATCGAAACCCGTCATGGCTAACGCATCAGCAACTCACGCGCCCGTGCCACTATGGTATCGAACATGGCCGGGGTGAGCCGCCGGGTCTGGGTGTTGTAACGGCTGCAATGATAAGAATCGAGCAGCGTGAATCCGTTTGGCAACCGGTGCTCGGCGCCATGGGCAAAGCCAAAATCCGCTTGCTTGAGCTTGAAGGCCTGCAGAACGGACTTATGGGCAACGCCGCCGAGCGCCAAGATCAGCGCATCTACAGGCAATGCGTTCAGCTCGGTTTGCAAGTAACGATTGCAGGCGCGGATCTCGTCCGTGGTCGGTTTGTTCTCGGGCGGCAGGCACTTAACGGCGTTGGTGATGCGGCAGTTGTTCAGCTCCAGCCCATCGTCACGGCTCACGGCCTCGGCCTGACTGGCGAGGCCATGCTTGTGCAGCGTCTGGTACAGAAGGATGCCGGCATAGTCGCCGGTGAACGGCCGGCCGCTGCGATTGGCCCCGTGCATGCCCGGGGCCAGGCCCACGATCAGCAGGCGCGCCAGCGGATCACCAAATGGTGCAACTGGACGTCCATGGTAGCCATTGAAGCGTTCGCGTACATGCGCAAGGTGACTGGCCAGGCGTGTGCAGTCGACGCAGTGGATGTTGAATTCTGACATGCGGATTTCACGGCTCCCGGACAGGCGTTGGCGCCCAAGACACCAACTTTATCAGAAAACACAGACAAGAAATGGAATGAGAATAATATGATAACCTATTGTTATTAATATAATATAAATACATTCCTACTTGGTAACGGAAATAAAAAAGGCGGGCCGGTGGCCCGCCTATTTTCAGACGCCCTGTCTGCCTATTTCGGTATGTTGGTACCGTTATAGATCTCGGTAATCTCGTGCTGCATACGCTGCACCACGGCTTTCTTCTCCTGCGGCTGCAGATCGCTCTCGGTGATGCCGAACAGGTAGCTGTTCAGGTTGAACTCCTTGAGCATCAGCTTCGTGTGAAACACGTTTTCCTGGTAGATATTCACATCCATCGCCTGGTAACGCGCGAGCGTGTTCTTGTCGACGAAGTTCTGGATGGAGTTGATCTTGTGATCGATGTAGTGCTTGACACCCTTCACGTCACGGGTGAAGCCACGCACGCGATAGTCGATGATGACAATATCCGACTCGAAGCTGTGCAACAGGTAGTTCAAGGCACGCAGCGGCGAGATCTTGCCGCAGGTCGAGACATCGATATCGGCGCGGAACGTGCTGATGCCGTTGTCCGGATGCGACTCCGGATAGGTGTGCACGGTGATGTGGCTCTTGTCGAGATGTGCCACGACCGAATCCTTGACCGGGTTTTGCGTCTCCAGGCCGAGCTCGGTCTGCAGGCTGGCGGACACGTCCGCGGTCAGCGGGCCGGGGGCCTCGGGGTTTTGCGGCTCCTCGCTGATCGGCAGTTCGGAAATAAGCATGGTGACGCTCGCACCCTGCGGATCGTAATCCTGGTGGGCGATGTTAAGGACGTTGGCGCCGATGATCGACGCCACCTCGATCAGAATCTGGGTGAGGCGCTCGGCGTTGTAGGCCTCGTCGATGTAGGCGATGTATTCCTTCTGCGCCTTCTCGCTCGGTGCGTAGCAGATGTCGTAGATATTGAAGCTCAGCGTCTTGGTGAGATTGTTGAAACTCTCGAGTTTGAGCTTCTTAAGCGGTTGGATAAGATCAGCCAACGCTGGATTCCTCAGATGTATGTGAATAAATGAAGTCTAGCCCAGTCGTACGCACTGGGGCGGCGAATTGTACAACCATCAAGCCAGGTTGCCCACCGCCCGAACCGCCTCTCGGTAACCGGAATCGGCCAGCAGGTCACTGCGGTTTACCGGGTGCCGGCCGTGCATGCGCGCCAAACGCAAAAGTGCAGCCGGATTATCGTGCCGGCCCAGACCATCCAGCAATTCAACGGCCGCCACCGGGTCGTTGCACACCAGCACCATGTCGCAGCCGGCGGCCAGCGCCGCCCGCGCCCGCTCCACTACCCCGCCGGCAGCCTTGGCGCCCTCCATGGACAGATCATCGCTGAAAATCACACCCTCAAAACCAAGCTCGCCGCGCAGCACCTGCTGCAGCCAAAAACGCGAAAAACCGGCTGGGTGCGAATCAACCTTCGGGTAAATCACATGCGCCGGCATGATGCCTTCCAGGCCGTAATGAATCATGCGTTCAAACGGCACGATATCCTCCATGTAGATATCCTGGTAGCGGCGCTCGTCCACCGGTACGGCCACATGCGAATCGGCCTCTACGCCGCCGTGCCCCGGAAAGTGCTTGCCGGTCGCCGCCATGCCGGCACGGTGCATGCCGGTCATGTAGGCGTGGGCAAGATCGGCCACCGCCTCCGGGCTGGCATGGAACGCCCGGTCGCCGATCACCCGGCTGATGCCACGGCCGACATCCAGCACCGGCGCGAAGCTGAAATCCACGCCCACGGCGCGCAGCTCCGCGGCCATGAGCCAGCCGGCGGTCTCGGCCAGTCGTCGGCCGCGCTTCGGATTCTCGTCGTACAGTTCGCCGAAGCGCGCCACCGCCGGCAGGCTGGTGAAGCCTTCGCGAAAGCGTTGCACCCGCCCGCCCTCATGATCCACGGCCACGAGCAACGGCGGCTGACGCAGTTGGTGAATCTCGCGCACCAGCGCCTCGATCTGCGCAGGAGTCTGGTAGTTGCGCGCGAACAGAATTACCCCGCCGGTGAGCGGATGCCGGAGGCGTTCGCGTTCTTCGGGAGTGAGCGTGAAACCCGCCACATCCAGCATCACTGGGCCGAGCGTCATGCGTCCTCCGTAATAATGTGCACGCGCGTACCGACCGGCACACGATCAAAGAGTTCGATCAGCTCGCGGTTGCGCATTTTCACGCAGCCGCGCGAACCCGGCGCGCCCATCGGGTCGTCGTCCGGGCAACCGTGGATGTAAATGAAGCGGCGCATGGTGTCGACCTTACCGAGCCGGTTGCGGCCCGGCTCCAGGCCGGAGAGCCACAGGATGCGGGTGAGAATCCAGTCGCGGTTGGGGTAGCTTGCGCGCATCTCGGGCGCATACAGTTCGCCGGTCGGGCGGCGCGCCACGAACACGGAGTTTTCCGGCTGGCCGGCACCGATCTTGGCGCGGATCTTGTGCCAGCCGCGCGGTGTCTGTTCGCTGCCGTTCTGCTCGCCCACGCCCTTGCGGCCGGTGGAAATACGCGACTCCATGAGCACGCGACCGCTGTCGTCTTTCAGGCGCAGCGTCTGGGTGGGAACATGAACTTCGATCAGCATCGGCTGTAATTATGGAGTCAATTTGACCGCTCGAACAGGGCCATGGCTTCGACGTGACTGGTCTGCGGGAACATGTCCATGACCCCGGCCGCGACCAGCCGGTAGCCCTTGGTATGCACCAGCACCTCGCTGTCGCGCGCCAGGGTGCCGGGATTGCAGGAAACATACAGGATGCGGTGCGGTCCGCCCTCCGCCGGCAGGCGCTTCACTACTTCCACGGCGCCGGTGCGCGGCGGGTCGAGCAACCACTTGTCGAAGCGCTCTGTGCCCCAGGGATCTGGGGTTTCCGGACTGTACAGATCAGCCAGACGGAACTCGGCATTCGGGAGCTTATTGTGCTGCGCATTGCGCTGTGCCTTTTCAATCAGCATTGCATCCGCCTCAATGCCCAGCACTCGACCGGCATGGCGCGCCAGCGGCAGGGTGAAGTTGCCCAGGCCGCAAAAAAGATCGAGCACAGACTCATCGGGCTGCGGGTCGAGCAGCTCCAGCGCGCGCGTCACCATGCGCTGATTGAGCTCGGCGTTCACCTGGATAAAATCGGCCGGCGCGAATTCCAGCTCTACATTTGCTTCCGGCAGACGATAAACAAGTGCTGCCGGATTTTCCGGCCAGACCGGCACCAACTCATCCGGTCTTCCGGGCTGGCGAAAAATCTGTATATCGTGCTGGCGCCCAAAGTCGGCGAGCCGGGCATCGTCGTCCGCCGTGAGCGGCACAAGATGGCGAAAGACGAATGCCGTAGCGTTGTCACCCACGGCAACTTCGATCTGCGGCACGCGATTGGGCGTCGACAGCGTGGCAATGAGATTGCGCAGCGCCGGCAACAGCGCGCTCACGCGCGGATGCAGCACTTCACAGGAAGCCAGCGCTGTGAGATAGGCAGTGCGTTTCTCGCGGAAACCGACAATCACCCCGCCCTTCTTTTGCACCACACGCGCACCGAGGCGCGCCTTGCGCCGGTATCCCCAGTGCGGTCCATCCAGGGCCGGCAGCCAGGACTCCGGCTCCACCTTGCCGATGCGTGTCAGGTTGTCGTGCAGAATCTTCTGCTTGGCGGGCAACTGCGCCTCGGCGCGCAGATGTTGCAGGCTGCAACCGCCGCACACACCGAAATACTGGCAGCGCGGTGTCACCCGATCGGGCGACACCACGACGATTTCGATCATTCTGCCGAGATCGTATGTCTTGCCGCGATTCAGGGTGCGGTACAGCACCGTCTCGCCCGGCAGCGCGCCCTCGATGAACACAGCTTTGCCATCGACATGCGCAACCCCGTGTCCCTCATGGGTGATCGATTCGATGTGGGCCGTGATGGTGTCGGGGCTTTTCATGTCCAATGGGGACGAGGAAGACATGAAACCAATAATTTCTCGTGGCTAGAAAATACTACTTCCATGCTTCAAGGAAGGTTTGGAAGTGCGGTTTGCTCTCGGCCTTGAGATAATCGCGTACCCGCCGGATCTCCATCTCATAACCCTTCTGATCGAGGTTGCCGCGTATCAGCTCAAAGCGCAAATACACCAGATAGGTGTTGAGCACATCGGTTTCGCAGTAATCGCGGATCTCCGTCAGCTTGCCGGCCTGATAGGCGTCCCACACCATTGAACCGTCCATGCCGAGCTTTCCAGGAAGACCGAGTATCTGTGCAATATCATCCAGCCGTGCCGTGGCACGCCCCTGGTAACCCGACAGCACATCCATCAGGTCGGTATGGCGGGCATGAAACCGATTGAGATAATTGTTCCACTTGAATTCACGGTCGAGTTCGCCGGTGTCCCAATAACGCGGCGCACTCACGCCGTGCAGCAAGGAACGGTAGTGCAACACCGGCAGGTCGAAGCCGCCTCCGTTCCAGGTCACCAGCATCGGCGTGTATTTCTCAATGCCCTCGAAGAATCGCCGGATGATTTCCGCCTCGTCCGAACTTGCATCGCCGATCGACCAGACGCGCAGCTGGTCGGCGTGGCGCAGCACCACCGAGATGGCAACCACCCGATGCAGGTGGTGGCGCAGAAACTCGGAGTCGCCGGTTTCCTCGCGGCGTTTATGGAACATGACCTTCGCCACGTCGGCATCGCTCAGGCCTTCAAGGTCATACAGCCGCCGGCCGGAGGCAACGTCTGGGATGGTTTCGATATCAAAAATCAGGACGTTCATTTGTTTATTCTTCGTTAGCAGTCTTGCGTTAAAGTTTCTGATAATTCTTGACGGCCTATTCCCAATTTCGGCCGTCGAACTTCTTGATTTCCACGCTGTTGATCAATGCATGGAAATCGTCCAGACAACGGAGATTGATGCTATACAACTCCGGTGCCGAGCGTGGATTGCTGAAAGGGTGTATGCCACAGGTTTTGCAGAACCAGTGTTTTGCGACCTTCGTACCGGATTGATACAGGGCAAGGGAATCCTGCCCCGTCAACAGCCGGAACCGTTCGGGTGGTACCCGATGATGGATCGCGCCCTTTTTGGTGCAAATCGAGCAATTGCATTCCGTAACCTTGTCGAGATCAGTCGTGATTTCGAAACGGACTAGCCCACAGTGACAACCGCCTTGGTATGCTTGCATGTCTGAGCGGAGCTCGCGGGTCAATCCGGAAAGACGCCGGTCGACAAGTATCGGTCGCCGCGGTCGCAGATGATGGTGACGATCACGGCATTGCTCAGTTCCTGAGAGAGCCGCAGCGCCGCCACGGTCGCGCCACCGGACGAGATGCCGCAGAAGATGCCCTCTTCGCGCGCCAGCCGGCGGGTCATGTCCTCGGCCTCGGTCTGTGTTACCTCCAACACCCGATCGACCTGCTTCGCGTCAAAAATCTTCGGCAGGTATTCCTTCGCCCAGGCGCGAATGCCGGGGATCTGCGAACCAGGCGATGGCTGCACGCCGACGATCTGAATTTTTTGGTTCTTCTCTTTCAGGAAGCGCGATACACCCATGATGGTGCCGGTCGTGCCCATGGAGCTGACAAAGTGCGAGATCTTGCCTTCGGTATCGCGCCAGATCTCCGGGCCGGTTCCCTCGTAGTGAGCGAGCGGGTTGTCCGGATTGGCAAACTGGTTGAGCACCAGGCCCTTGCCTTCCTGTCCCATCTGGTCGGCCAGGTCGCGCGCGCCCTCCATGCCGGCCTCCTTGGTTACCAGAACCAGTTCGGCGCCAAACGCCTTCATGGTGGCGCGCCGTTCCAGGCTCTGGTTCTCCGGCATCACCAGAATCATGCGGTAACCCTTCATGGCCGCGGCCATGGCGAGTGCGATGCCAGTGTTGCCGCTGGTGGCTTCGATCAAGGTGTCGCCCGGCTTGATCTCGCCACGCGCCTCGGCGTGCTTGATCATGCTCAGCGCCGGCCGGTCCTTGACCGAGCCGGCCGGGTTGTTGCCTTCGAGTTTGGCGAGAATGGTGTTGCTGGTCTTGCCCGGGAGCCGCTGCAGGCGCACGAGCGGTGTATTGCCGACAAAGTCTTCGAGCGCGCGGGTATTCATGCCGCCATCTTAATGCAATTACGCATGAAACTGGAATGCGGGTGCGTGGTGACACCACGTCCTGAGTGCCGCACTGTCGCTTAGGCCACGTGCATCTGAACACAGATTCCAGGATGGCGGGGAGATGCAGAGAGCGACTATATGTACTGAAGGTACTCTAAAAATCGTTGATGCCTAGCACCAGCAATAACGGTCGCATCCCAGGGCCGTGATCTGATCGCGGCTGAAACGGGCGACCTCGCAGGAGCCATGGTCAATGAGGCACAGAGAACTTGATAACTCGGGGTGTACCATACCGCTGATTGTGGCACCTTCGATCCGACCGATCTCGACCCAGTAAGAGGCTTCGCCCAGCCCAACCTGCACGAAGCAGCCTGGCGCAAGATGACTGAGGTCTTCCTCGGTTACAGCGGGAAATCCTCCGCTTCTTTCACCGGCTTCGTTGACGTTCGTTGCGATCCCTAGCGCGTTGCTCGGCAAATCGAAATAACTGTAGTCTTCCTCTCTTGCCGCGGCAAACCCTGCCGCAAATCCTGCTGCATAATCGTTGTTGTCTTTACCAGCCTTGTCGACGCCCATCACCTGTCTCCGCCGCATCACCCGTCTGGTCAAGATAATACTCTTGCAGCTGATTGCGACAAGCCAAAAAAAGGCTATGCAAGCCCAAAGCCAGTTATGGCTGGTGCATGCACCTGAACAGCGAGACAGCGTTCGTGATGCAGAGCCAAAGATTTCTTAATGTGCTGATAACTGGGGGATCGTTACGTAACTGACGGAACAAGGAAAGTCACCAAACAGGAAAATCATTTCCTGGTTGGTGCGCCTTCCATAGCAAACGGTTAACGAGTGGCGAGCAATTCAACTTCAAAAATGAGCGTTGCCTTGGGCGGAATCACGCCACCGGCGCCGCGATCGCCATAGCCGAGCTGCGGCGGAATGGTCAGGCGACGTACCCCGCCCACCTTCATGCCAGCCACACCCTCGTCCCAACCGCGAATCACCTGACCGGCACCGAGCTTGAACTCGAACGGATCGTTGCGGTCTTTGCTGGAATCGAACTTGGTGCCGTTCTCCAGCCAGCCGGTGTAGTGCACGGAAACGGTCTGGCCTTTGCTGGCGACCGCGCCACCGCCGACAGTGGTGTCCTCGAATTTCAGTCCGGAATCGGTCATCTGTGTCATGCAAATCCCCTGTTTAGAATTGAAACTTGTGTCGCCACCATGATACGCGAGTCAGCCGCGTCTGGCAGCCTTCCCGACTCACCTCTCCAGTGGCTGATCCAGGTGTAGGTCGGCCTTCAGGCCGACATGTCGGGCTAAAGTCCGACCTACGGAGTATCGCAATTTGTAAGGATGTTCCCCTCTTTCCCTGCTGTAACGCATTCAGTAAGGTAACGGCACTATGGCCAACTCCCCCTATGTCTTCGATGCCAGCGCGGACAACTTTCCGCGCCTGGTGCTGGAAAATTCCGCCAAGGGCCCGGTGCTGGTGAATTACTGGTCGCCCAAGGCCGGCCCATGCCTGATGCTGATGCCACGCCTCGTGCGCCTGGCCAGCGAATTCGGAGGGCGCTTTCTGCTGGTCATGCTCAACACCGACGAGTTGAGCCAGTTGGCGCGCTCGCACGGCGTGGTCAGTCTGCCTACGGTCAAGGTCTACCGGCACGGCAAGGTGGTGGACACCCTGCACGGCGCGGAATCCGAAAGCACGCTGCGCGACTTCATTCGCAAACAGCTCGCCGACAGCACCGACACACTGCTGCTGAACGCCCTGCGCACGCACGCGCAGGGTGACACCGCCAGTGCCGTGCGCCTCGCCGCCGAAGCGGCGCTCGCCGATCCGGAAAACACGCGCATCCCGCTCGATCTTGCCAAGCTGCTGGTGTTGCAGGGCCGGTACGCGCAGGCCGATGACCTGCTGCAGTCGCTGCCGGCCGAAGTGCGCGAGGAGATGCCGGAACTTCGCAAGCTCGCCGCTCATGTGTCCGTTCTGCGCACTGCCCGTGATGCACCACCGCTCGCGGAGCTGGAACAGGCCATTGCCACCAATCCCGATAACCTGGAGGCACGCTACCAGCTGAGCGCCGTGCAACTGGTGGCGAACGACTACGATGCCGCCATGCAACAACTGCTGGAGATCGCCAAACGCGACCGCGGCTTCCGTCACGACGCCGGTCGCACGGGGCTGCAGGCCTTGTTTGAACTGCTGGGAGAAAAAGACGAG
>Ga0209705_10000897_pt1 | contig 15834 bp, 14 predicted proteins | sample PPLLaktember2015_5_FD_187262 | JGI IMG/M metagenome (GOLD analysis project Ga0209705, IMG submission 187262) | Freshwater sediment microbial communities from Prairie Pothole Lake near Jamestown, North Dakota, USA - PPLs Lake P8 Core (1) Depth... | ecosystem: Environmental > Aquatic > Freshwater... | reverse complement strand
CCAGGTTCGGCCGGAGTTCCCGATCCACGCCGGCGATGACGCTGGTGGTGATGGGCGCCTCGAAGTCCGGATCGCCATTGAGATCCACCCACGGATACTCGGCCCACCCGGTCTGCGAGCTCGGGTGTTCGCCCAGCCCGCGAAGCCCGTCTGGATCTGACCCGCGAAGCGGCTGTAGCTCAATCGCAGGATGGAGCGGCTCGCCTCGTCCTGCGCGTAGGTCATGCCCGCCCGGGGCGCAGGAACTCCTGCAGGTTCCTGCTGCCGAACGTCTGCCCGAGGATGGCGCTCTGGCCCGCCTGCATGTCCATGCCACCCTGCGGCGACAGGCTGAAGCCCGTGCCGTATTAGGCGCCCTTCACGCTCAGGAAGTTGTTGTCCGACATCACGCGGTCGTCCTGCACCTTCAGCAGACCCTGCGGGCGGTTCTCCGGAAACGCGTTGCCCTGGAACCAGCGGGCGCTCTCCGGCTCCACCTGCTGCGCGCCGGTCGCGCGATTGGCCTTTTCCTTCGCGCCGAGGAACCACAGCACGCTGACCATGTCCTTGCCAGTGGCCTGCCAGTTGCCCTTGATGTTCGAGGTCTTGAGGACCGTGGGGTCGATGAGGTTCCCCGCCGAACGCACGAGCCGGATGTCCTGTTTCACCCAGCTGCCCCACTGCCGCGCGGCCACGTTGAGTAGCGCCCCACCCACAAGAGGCAGCGGGTTACCATCGCGGAAAGGGACTTGAGGCCTGCACGCTGGCATGCGCCTTGAAGCTGGAGCGTGCAGGAGCTGCCAATGAAGAGCCTTCGCGCCACCATGTGTGTCGTGGCACTCTCGACCCTGCCCGCCTCAGCCGTGGGACCTGCCCAGGCGCCCACGCCAGCCGTGAACCAGACGGGCGCGGCGGTCCTCGCCTTCCAGCAGAAGGTCGCCGACTACGTGAAGCTCCACAACCAGGCGGAATCGAAAGTCCCCTCGCTGACGGAAACCGACGACCCGGCGAAGATCGCCGCGCGCGAGGCGGCGCTCGGCGAGGCCATTCGGCAGATGCGCGCGACCGCGAAGCCGGGCGACATCTTCATCGCGGAGTTCCGGCCGCATCTTCTCGCCCTGCTGCGCAGCGGCTTCGCGGGTCGGCCGCGAGGCGATCGCCAGGCGCTCGTGGAGGACCAGCCGAAGTCGATGGCGCTCAGTACCTACATGACCTATCCGCCGTCCATCCCGCTGGCCACCTTTCCCGGGAAGCTCCTGCGCTCACTGCCCGATCTCCCGCCGGAGCTCGAGTACCGCATCGTGGGGCGGCACCTGATCCTGCGCGACGTCAAGGCGAACATCGTCGTGGACTTCGTCCGCGACGCGGTGCCGACGACGTGACGAGCGAGTGGGGGTGACGACCATGACTGCGGTGACTCGACATCTGCCGTGGCTGGCGCTGGTTCTCCTGGCGCTTGGCTCGACTTTTCCAATCGATGCCGGCTCGTCGTCGGCGACCGAGACCACGGTCGCGGTCAGCAGCGCGCCCGATGAGACGCTGCCGCCCGTGGCCGAGGACTCGGTTCGCTTCGCGGTGCTGGGCGATACCGGCACCGGGGGGACGGCCCAGCGCGAGGTGGGCGCCCGCCTGGCCCAGTCACACCGGGTGTTCCCCTACGAGTTCGTCCTGTTGCTGGGGGACAATCTCTACGGCTCCGAGCGACCGCAGGACTTCGCGAAGAAGTTCGAGCTGCCCTACAAGCCGATTCTCGATCGGGGCATCCAGTTCTACGCGTCCCTCGGCAATCACGACGATCCGAACCAGCGGTTCTACCAGCCCTTCAACATGAGTGGCCAGCGCTTCTACACGTTCCGGAAGGGCGACGTGCGCTTCTTCGCGCTCGACAGCAACTACATGGACAAGGACCAGCAGGCGTGGCTCGAGCGCGAGCTGGCCAACTCGGATTCGAAGTGGAAGATCGCGTTCCATCATCACCCGCTGTATTCGTCCGGCGCGCGGCATGGATCGGAAGAGGACTTGCGCGCGATTGTCGAGCCCCTCTTCGTCAAGCACGGCGTGAGCGTGGTGTTCGCCGGGCACGAGCACTTCTACGAGCGCCTCAAGCCGCAGAAGGGCATCTTCCACTTCACCAACGGGGCCGCCGCGAAGCTGCGCGCGGGGAACATCCGGGTGGGAGCGCTGACGGCGAAGGGTTTCGATACGGATCACTCGTACATGCTCGTCGAGATCGCCGGCGACGAGCTGCACTTCCAAACCTTGTCGAGGCCAGGGAAGCGCGTGGATTCGGGCACGATTCAGGTGCGGTCGGCGGCGACGGACACCTCGAAGGAAATGGACTCATGGCATTGATCACGTCAGCCCCCCGCGGCGTGCTGGCGGCGTCGGTCGTGGCACTCGGGCTCGCCTCCGTGGCTGCGCTGCAACCCGCGTCGGCCGGGCGGGCGGACACCGCGCCCATCGAACAGCTCTGGGTCGATCCGGGCAACATCGCGAGACGCGACGCGTTTCACGGCATCGGCGGCCGCAAGCATGTGCCGCGGACCGATCAGGTGTTCGTCGTCGAGGACATCGACACCACGGGGTACAGCGGCGGCTTCGACGTGCGGGACGCGTCGGGACAGAAGTGGGACGTGAAAACCGGCCACGAAGCGCAGGTGGAGGTCGTGGCCAGCCGGGTCCTGTGGATCATCGGCTACCACCAGCCGATCGTGTACTTCGTTCCTGAGTGGAAGGCCACGGGCGCGGGCAAGAACCCCACCTCGTCGGGCCGCTTCCGGCTGGACTCGTACCACGAGACCGAGGGCGACTGGCCGTGGAAAGGGAACCCGTTCGAAGGCACCCGCGAGTTCAAGGGGTTGCTGGTCGCCAACCTCGTCCTGGGCAACTGGGACTTCAAGACGAGCAACAACCGGATCCTCTCGGTGCCGAAAGACGCGCCGGGGCCGACGCGGTGGTTCGTGGTCCAGGACATCGGCGCGTCGCTCGGCCGCGCCGGCTGGTTGAGTGGCAGCCGGAACGACGTCGAGGGCTTCGAGAGCCGGAAGCTCATCGAGCGCGTGGAGGACGGCGTGGTGAAGTTCGACTTCAGCGCCCGTCACGACGACCTGCTCGACGGGATCACGCCCGCGGACGTGGTCTGGGCGTGCCGATTGCTCGATCGCATCTCCGATCGGCAATGGGCCGACATGTTCCGGGCCGCGACCTACGCCCCTGACGTCGCGGAACGTTTCCGCGCGAAGCTGAAGGCGAAGATCGCCGAGGGGCTGGCGCTTCGGACACAGACCGGGGACCGGCCGTGAGGCCGTCGCTGAGACGCCTCTCTCGCACGTGGGTGGGGACCGGCGTCTGCGGCCTGCTGTTGGCAACGACCAGCGTCTCGACGGGGGCCAGCCAGGCGGCGCCCGTGACGCCGGCGACCGGACGCCCGGCAGCACCCGCGGGCGCGCAGGCGCTGCCCGCGATCTTCACGCAGGCGGCGCCCGCCACCCAGCCAATTCCCGGCCAGACGGCTCAGCCAGAACCCGTGGACGTACCGGGTGTCGCGGACAACCTCCAGGACGAGGTGATGTCCGCGTTGGCGCGACTGCCTCTGGCCGCCCTGCTCGGCACGGCGCTCGCACTCCGTCCGCGGCGTCGCGGCACACCCGTCCGGCAGCCCGCGGTGGTCCAGACGCAAATCATCCTCGCGGTGGTGGGGGCGCTCATCATGCTGGTGATTGGCGCCAGCCTGGCCCGCGCCTTCGGCATCGTCGGCGCCGCCAACCTGATTCGGTATCGGTCGAAGATCGACGATCCGAAGGACGCCGTGGTCATGCTCTGCACGCTGTCGGTGGGCCTGTGCGCCGGCGTGGGACTCTACGGGCTCGCCGTCATCGGCACGCTCTTCATCGGGCTGGCGCTCTGGGTGATCGAGAGCTTCGAGCCCCAGACGCGGGTGTTCGCGCTGACGCTCAAGCTCGGGGACGACACCAAGGCGCTGCGGCCGAAGATCGAGCAGGTGCTCGAGCGATTCAAGTGCGACTGGGAGCTGCGGGGCGCGGCTCCGGATGAGGTGTCCTACTTCATCACGACGCCGCGCGAGCTGCAAACCGATCGGGTGTCGAACGCGCTGACGGCGCTCGTACCAGACGGCAAGGGCGCGGTGGAATGGAGCGAGAAGAAGGCCAGGGACAAGTCGGCCGGCTGACGGCAGTCTACTTGATGGCCCGTTCGGTGGCGGCCGCCTGGTCCTCGCGGCCCGTCGCGCGGAACAGCGCCGCGAGATCCTGCGCCGCGCGGGCGGTGTCGGGGTGGGTGGCGCCCCGCTTCTCGCGGCGCACTTCGAAGGCCTGCACCAGCAGTGGCTCGGCCTCCGCGTAACGGCGCCGCTCCCGGAGGAAGTGTCCGTACATCAGGCGCGATGTGGCCACGTCAGGATGGTCTTCCCCCTGGGCCTTGATGCGGGTGGCCAGCGTCCGCTGGAAGAGCGGCTCGGCCTCGGCGTCCCGGCCCAGCGCCGCGATCATGGTGGCGATGCTGCCGTCGATCGTGAGGACGAGCGGATGGTCCTCCGGCAGCCGACTGACCGCCGACACGCGGGCCTCCTGCATCACGGGCACTGCCTCGGCCGGCTTCCCGGCGCGGTAGAGCAGCACGCCGAGGTTGTTCAACGACGTGCCGGTGCTCGGGTGTCCCACACCGAGGAGGCGCTTGCGCAGGTCCACGGCCTGCCGGTAGAGCCCCTCGGCGTCGGCCAATTTTCCCTGGTCCAGGAGCACGTTCCCGAGGTTGTTCAGGCTGGTCGCCACGGCTGGATGCTCGCCGCCGAACAGCTGCCGGCGCATCGCCAGGGCCTCGCGGTGCAGCTTCTCGGCCTCGGCATATCGGCCGCGCTCGGCGATCGCCGCGGCGAGGTTGTTGAGCGCGAGCGCGACGCGCGGGTGCGTGTCGCCCAGGGCCTGTCGCAACAGGTCCAGCGCCTCCCGGTGCCAGCGCTCCATCTCCTCGAAGTCGCCTGCGCGCGAGGCGGCATACGCGAGGCCGGCGAAGCTCTCGGCGAGATCGAGGTGGTCGGGCGCAAGCACACGACGGCGAATGGCCAGCGCTTCCTCGATCAGCTGGCGTCCCTGCGCGATGTCGCCCTTGTCCACCATCACCGCGCCCAGCAGCTGCAGATCCATGGCCGCCTCCGCGCTTTCTCGGCCGACGACGCGCTCGTGCCGCGCCAGCGCGTCGCGGAGCTGTGCCTCGGCCTCGTCGTAGCGCCCGCGCAGCGACGACAGCTCGCCCAGGTGCGTCACCGATTCGGCGACGCTCGGATGCTCGTCACCGAGGGCCGTGCGGCGGACCTCGAGGGCTCGCGCGATCAAGGGCTGCGCCTCCTCGTATTTGCCCAGACTCTGGTACACACGCCCCATCAGGTCAAGCAGCCGCGCCTGCACCTCGGGCTGGCCGTCCAGCTCGCCCACGCGTGCCACGCCGGTCTCCAGCAGCTGCCGCGCGGTGACCGTGTCGCCGCGCGATTCGCTGGGGTCGCTGGCTTCGAACATCCTGACCAGGAACGCGGTCACCTGCTCAGCGGTGGCCTGCGCCGTCTGCGCGCGGTCACGCTCGCGGGCAATCTGCCGGGCCTGGAGCGCCATCATCACCGCCACGCCAACGACGAGGAGCACGAACGTGGCGGCCACCGACACGGCCACCCGGTGACGGCGGACGAACTTGCCGAGCTGGTAGGCGGCGCTCGGCGGGCAGGCCAGCACCGGCAGGTGGTCCAGGTGCCGCTGCAGGTCGGCCGCCAGATCCGAGGCCGACCCGTAGCGGCGCGTCCGGTCCTTCTCGAGCGCGCGCAGGACGATCCAGTCGAGGTCGCCACGCAGCTCGTGCGCCTGCACGACCGCCCGCGGTCCGTCGCCGCCAGCGACCGCCGCTTTCCCGCTCGACATCGACGTCGTCACGCGCGTGCTCGGCCGGGGCGGATCCACCTCGCGAATGGTGCGCCGGATCTCGTCGAGCGGCTTCTTCCTGAGCTCCCGCGGCTCGAACGGCAGCGCGCCGGTCAGCAGCTCGTAGAGGATGACGCCCAGCGCGTACACGTCCGTGCGGGTGTCCACGTCCAGGCCGGACATCTCGGCCTGCTCGGGGCTCATGTACTCCAGCGTCCCGATGAGGACGCCGCGTTCCGTGTAGAGTGTCCGCTCGGTCAGCGGCTGCGTGGTGGCCTTGGCGACACCGAAGTCGATGACCTTGGGCACGGGACGGTCGTCGCGGACGGTGACGAGCACGTTCGAGGGCTTCAGGTCGCGGTGGATGATGCCCTTCTGATGCGCGTGCTGGACGGCCTCGCACACCTCGAGGAACAGGTCGATGCGCTTGCGGATGGACAACCGGTGGCGCTGGCAGTAGTCCGTGATGGGCTCGCCTCGCACGTACTCCATCGCGAAGTACGGGCGCCCTTCCGGGGTGGCGCCGGCATCGAACACCTGCGCGATGGACGGGTGCGACATCATCGCGAGCGCCTGCCGCTCGGCCTCGAAACGCGCCACCACCCGCGCCGTGTCCATGCCTGCCTTGATGACCTTCAGCGCCACCTGGCGGTGCACCGGGCGCGTCTGCTCGGCGAGCCACACTTCCCCCATCCCGCCTTCGCCCAGCCGTTCGAGCAGTCGATAGGGTCCGATAGTGGGAGGGCTGGCTACCGGCGTGGGCGGTGCGCTCGTGGGTTCGTTGGGAGTCCGACCCGGGTCGGCGGGAAAATCACCCATTCCCGCCCATGATATCCCGCAGGTTCCGGTCACGGGGCGGGCCGCCCCTGTTCACCGCGACTGCCGCACGAACTTCTGGACGCGGCGGCCGTTGCCGACCTCGCTGACGTACAGGTTGCCCTTCGAATCCGTCGCGAGGTTGTGCATGAAGACGAACTCGCCCGCGTAGCGGCCGATGCGGCCGAAGGCGCCTGCCTCCTGCAACGTCGTCCGGTCGAGGATGTGGATGCGGCCGTTGCCGGCGTCGGCCACGTAGAGCCAGCGCTGGCCGGCGTCCGACGAGAAGGCCGTATTGAAGGACGTGCCCAGCAGCTGCGTTTTGCGCTCGATGAAGGCTTCCCGCTGGAACCGGCCGTCGATGGTGAAGACCTGCACGCGATTGTTGAGGCGATCGTTCACGTACACGAGGCCGTCAGCGGACACCTTGATGCCGTGCACGGTGTTGAACTGCCGGGGCCCCGGCCCCTCCCCCGCGAAGTCCCTGGGCGCCTCATCGTCCGGTGGCTGACCATACGCGCCCCACATCCGTTTGAAGGCGCCCGTGTCGGCGTCGAACACGATCACGCGCCGGTTGATGTAGCCGTCGGCGACGAAGAGCTCATTGGTCGCCGGGTGCACCCACGCGTCGGCCGCGTTGTTCAGGTTCGACGTGTCGAGGCTTCCCTTGCTCTGGCCCCGACGGCCGATCTGCAGGAGGAATGTGCCGTCGCGCGCGAACTTCAGGAGGAAGTTCTCCTTCCGCTCCGCCATGCGCGGCCCGCCGGCCGACGAGATCCACACGTTGCCCTTGTAGTCCACGTGGATGCCGTGCTCGTCCATCGGCCACTCGTACCGGTCGTCCGTGGGCGCGCCTCCCCAGCCCTGCAGGTAGTTGCCGGCCGAGTCGAATTCCATGACCGGCGGCGCCGCGTAGCAGCACTCGGCTTCCGGGTTCCTCGCCTTCTCGTCACTGTTCAGCGACCAGGGGCGCTGGAGGACCCAGACGTGATCCTGGGTGTCCACCGCGACGCCGGACACCTGGCCGAGAATCCACCGCCTGGGCATTTTCGGCCAGAAGGGATCGACCTGGAAGCTCGGGGCGGTATCCGGTCCGGCCTGCGCGGCGTGTTCCAGCGCACCCGCCGCTGCCGACAGGGTGGCCAATCCAGCAACCAGGATCAGCACGTGCCTGATGGGCACGGTCATTCGTTCGTCAGCCATTGCACCCATGGTAGTGCCAGCAGGCTTTCACCAGTCTCACGCCGGCGGCGGGACCATCACGGCAGCACGAACGCCACGATCGTGCTGCCGGACGGCGCACCGTTCTTCCCGCCGCCGCAGGCGATGACGAGGTACTGCTTGCCATTCACCGTGTAGGTGGAGGGCGTCGCGTTGCCGGCAAACGGCAGCGTCGTCTCCCACAGCAGGTCACCGGTCAGCTTGTCGAACGCGCGGAACTTCCGGTCGAAGTTCGTCGCCGCGATGAAGAGGAGCCCGCCCGCGGTGACCATGGGGCCGCCATAGTTGTCACTGCCGGTATCGTTCAGCCCCTTCGCCACGAGCTCGGGATACTCGCCGAGCGGCTTCTGCCACCGCATCGTGCCGGCATTCAGGTCCATCGCGCTCAAGGTGCCCCACGGCGGCGTAATCGGCGGATAGCCGTCCGGGTCGCGCCACAGCACCTCGCCGTCGTTGCGGTACTTCAGGCGCGTGGGATCGTTCGCGATGGCAGGATCGTGGGCCTGGTCCTTCCCGGTGACGAGGAACTCGACGACGTCGCCGATGTTCTTCGCGCCCATGTCGGGGAAGGCCGGCATGCGCCCGGTCCCCTGGCGGATGACGGCCGCGATTTCGTCGCGCGGCATGCGCTTGCCGATGTCCACCAGCGACGGCGCCTGCGGCCCGCCCGTGCGGTCGGATCGGTGGCACGAGGCGCACTTGCTGCCGTAGAGCGCCGCGTCGGTGTTGGGGATCAGTCGCATCAGCCACGGCATCTCGTTGGCGTTCACGTAGAGCAGGCCCGTGTCCGGATCAAAGGCCGCGCCGCCCCACTCCGCCCCGCCGTCCACGCCTGGGAAGACGATCAAGCCATCGAGTGAGGGCGGGGTGAACAGCGGCCCGCTCTTCAGGCGGCGGAACTCGGCGAGCACCGCGGCGTGCGCCTCTGGCGTCCTGCGCGTGAGCATGGCCTCGCTGAGCGTCTGCCGCACGAACGGGGGCGGCGCCACGGGATGCCGCTGCGTGGGCGCTGCGCGCTCCCCGTCCACGTCGGACGCTGGGGCCGGGCGCTCCTCCACCGCGAACAGCGGTGCGCCGGTCTTCCGATCCAGCACGAACACGTACCCGTGCTTGGTGAGCTGCGCGACGGCCTCGACCGGCTTGCCCGCGCGCATCACCGTCACCAGGCTCGGCGCCGCGGGCAGGTCCCAGTCCCAGATGTCGTGCTTGATGACCTGGTAGTGCCAGACGCGTTTCCCCGTGCGCGCATCGAGGGCGAGCACGGAATCGGCGAACAGGTTGTCGCCGTGCCGGTTCACGCCGTACCAGTCGAACGAGGCCGAGCCGGTGGCCGCGAAGACCATGGCGTTTCCCTGGTCCACGGTGACGCCGGCCCACGCGTTGGCGCCGCCAGAGAGCGTCGGCCCCTTGGGCCAGGTCTCGGCGCCGAATTCGCCCGGCTGCGGGATCGTGTGGAAGATCCAGCGCAGCTTCCCGGTCCGCGTGTCGAACGCGCGGATGTGGCCGGGCGTGCCGGGCAGCGTCTCGGGCACGCTGCTGCCGAGGATGATCACGTCCTCGAAAATCGCGCCTGGCGTGCTGGCGCTGACGGTCGCGCGCTCGACGGGCAGCCCGAGCCCCTCGCGGAGATCGATGCGCCCGTCGGTGCCGAACGACGGGATGGGCCGGCCCGTCTTTCGATCCAGCGCGTACAGGAAGTTGCGGTAGGTGACGAACACGCGGTCCTGGTGGACGGTGACGCCGCGGTGGCGGAACCGCGTGCGGGGCGCATCCGCGGGCGCGAGCGCGAACGTCCAACGCTCCTTTCCCGTCGCCGCATCGACGGCCGCCACCTTCATGGCCGGCGTGGTGACGTAGAGCGTGCCGTCGACGACAACCGGGTGGCTCTGCATCTCGGAGCCGGGGAACGCGTCACGCGAGTCGTACGTCCAGGCGACACGCAGTTGGCCGACATTCGTCCTGTTGATCTCGGTGAGGGACGAGTAGCGGATGTTGTCCACGCCGCCATGCATCGGCCAGCCGACGTCGGAGACCTGGGCGAGGCCAATCGCGCTCAGGCCGAGAGCGACGGCGGGAATGAAACGCCGCCATGCCCCACGACGTTCCTCTGCTGCCTCACCACCGATCATCGCGGCCTCCCCCCGGCGCCAGGCTCCGGGTGGGCGCATTGTGGCACACGGCGCCGGATCGTCGCGGCGCCCAGCGGCGCGAGGCGCCGTGTCGAGGCGCTGGTCCGTGGCCTCAGAAGCTGAAGACCGGCCCGCATTGCACACCGAGCACATTGCGCGCGCTCGTGGAGTCCTCGCCGCCGCTGGCGATGAAGAGGCCCTCGGCGGCCAGGCCGACGTGCCGCGACAGCCGCCACTTCCAGCCGGCGGCCACCGACAGGGCCAGGCCGCCTTCCATGCCCTCCTCGGCCACCCAGCAGTCGTTGCCCACGCAGTCCGGGGTGCGTGGGCCGTAGGCGACGAAGCCATGGAACCCCAGGCCGAACGCGGGCCGCACGTGGAACGATCCGCTGTTGAACTGCACATAGCCCAGCAACATGCGCGTCTGGGCCACCTTTGGGCGGCGTTCCAGCGCGACGTCGCTGTCCTGGGGCTCCTCGTCGTTCACGCCATGAAGGCCGAACTCCGCCCCGATGCTGATGAGGCCGTTCACCCGGTAGCCCGCGCGAGCGCCGTACGAGACACCGGCGAGCGCGCCACCGGAGGTGCCCAGATCGACGGTGCTGACGCCAACCGTCGCCGCCAGCTGCAGGCGCGGCTCGCCGACTGGCTGGGCAACCCCGGCCGCCGCTTCACCTGGCGCGGGGGCGGCCGGAGCGACCGGCTGAGGGGCCTCGCCTGGGAGAGCCGAGGCACGGTAGACCACCAGACGCTGCGGGTCATCCTTCAGGGCGACGACCGCCGCGCCAATGCCCGCCCCGGCGCCGGCCCCGATCCCGGCGAGCGCGGAGGTCCACGAGGCCGCCCCGTCGGACCCAAGGTAGCCAATGACCGCTCCGGAGCCGCCACCGATGGCGGCTCCAATCAGTGTGCCCCGGGCCACGCGCCGGGGGGCCTCCTCGGTGATCAGGCGGACATCGCCAGCCTGAAACGTGACGGGGCCGGCACTGTCGATGGTGATCGCGGACGGCTGGATCTCCTGGATCGTGCCTTTGATCTCACGGCCCTGCGCGTCGGTCACCCAGACGGTGCCGCCCACTTCGAGCCGCGTCACGAGCCGATCGAACGACGTGACGGGCTCCTGTGCGACGGCGAGCGCCGGCAGCAACAGGAGCGCCGCAACGGTGATGATGAGCATCCGGGCCGCCCAGGCGATGGCGTTCATGACGACCTCCCATTCGTGGCGGAGCCGACGTCCGCCACGACAAAGCTAGTCCGCGTTGGCGTACGCGTAGATTCCGATGTAGGCGACCACGCCGACGGCCGCGAGGATGCCAACCGTCGCCCACTTGTGCCGGGCGGCCCAACTCTTCTCCTCCGCCTTGGGTTTGGGCTGAGACGCCGTCGGCTCCTGCGCGAGACGCGCTGCTTCTCTGACCGCTGCCTGTTGCAGCGGGCCGCCGGAGGCTCCCGCCAGCGGAGATTCCCGCGAGGCCTCGCTGACCGTCGCCTGCGCGACGACGAGCGTTCCCTGCGCGTGGACCCACGTTGGAGACGTCACGATCACGAGTGCGACCACGAACCGTTGGACGCGATTCACGTGCGTGGCCATGTGCTGCTCCTTTTTGGAATCTTCTCGGACCGACGGTCCTCCGTGCTGCGCGGACATCCTGCGCTCGAGCGGACGGGCCTGGCAGAAACTGCATCGCTCTCGAGGCATTCGTGCCAGACCCCGCCCCTCGTCACTGCACAACGACTCTCACCTCATTCCCCGCGATGCTGGCGCCCAGGCTGTTCACCGCATGCACCCGCACGTAGTAGGTGCCAGGCGGCACGCCGCTGAACACCGCACTGGTGCCGCTGTCGGTGTCGGCCTGCGCCAGGTTGGACTGCCCAGGCGCCGAGCCCGCGCGCACGCGGTAGATCGTGGCGGTCCCGAGCAGCGGCGGCTGCCACGTGAGCGTGACCGTCGAGCCCGCGACCGCGGCCTCCAGGCCCCAAGGCGCGTACGGCGGCGCCTGCACGTTTCCCACGTTCAGCAGCACTTCGTTCGAGGGCGGGCTGCTGCCGGCGGCGTTCACCGCGCGCACGCGGAGGAAGTAGAACCCGTTCGGCACCGGATTGAAGGTGAGCGCGCGCTGGCCCACCACGCTCAAGGAGGCGATATTGGTGACGCCGGTTGCGGAGCCGGCCTCCACCACGTATCGGGTGGGGGTGCCCCCGCCCCCATCGGAGTCATGCCACGTGAGCGTCAGGCGCGATCCGCTCATCCAGCCCTCGATGATGTAGGGTGCCTGGGGTGGCGCGCCGTCGCTGCCATCCGACGCGACGATGACGAGAATCTCCTCGGATGGGCGGCTCACGCCGTACGCGTTCACGGCGCGCACGCGCACGTAGTAGCGGCCGGGCCCCACCGGCGACACGTAAATGTCCTCATCAGCGTTCGGCAGGCTGACGATGGTCGTGCCGGGCGTGAGCCCCGCTTCGACGACGTAGCTGGTTCCGGGCTCGTACGGCCCAAACCACTGCAGATACACGCCGTAAATGGCGACCGACGCGCGCAGTCCCTCCGGGGCGGGAGGCGCGGGAGGCGGCACGTCTGTCCGCAGCCCGAAGTCGATGCCCGACGTGACAACGCCGTCCGTCACCACGATGGGCGTGCCGGTGGTCGCGAGGTCCTCGAGCGTGCACTCGCCGCCCGGGCAGGGGATGTCGTCATAGATCTCGTTGGGGTAACGGTCACCCCTTGTGAAGGCGTAGTAGGTGCCAGCAGGCAACCCCGTCGCCGAATACTCGCCGGCGTCATTCGGGGACAGGACGTCGAGCTGCACGGCGGTGCCGCCCTGGCGGCGGACCAGGACCACCCCTACGTACGGCAGTGGCGCCGACGTGATGGCATCCCGGACGACACCGTGGATGGACCCGCCCGGGCTCAGCGCGAAGTCTCTCCCGGCCGTCGTCGCGCCGAGTGTCACCGAGGTGGGTGTAGCGCTGGCGAGCAGGGACACGCACCATGCCTCCTCGAAGCACTGGATGTTGTCGTAAAGCTCGGGAGCGTGGTCCGGGGCGAACGCGTAGAGGTAGAACGCCCCGGTCTGAAGCCCGCCGATATCGTAGAAGCCGGCGCCGTCTGCGCAATCCCCACCGAGAATCAGCGCCTCCTCGCCGACGACCTGGATCGCGTACGCGCAGGCCTCATCCAGTGGTCCCGTCGTCACGGCATCCGTGATCGTCCCGGTGATACGACCGCCACGATCCAGGGCGAAATCCTTTCCGCTGGCCGTCGCACCGAGGCTGACCAGAATGGGGGCGCCCTGCGTGGTCACGAAGATCTCCTGGTCCACGCACCCGCTCGGGCAATGCACGTTGTCGTAGACCTCGTCCACGTATCCGAGGTTGTTCACGGTGTAGGCGTAGTACCGGCCCGCCGGCATGCCCTGGAACCGATAGGAGCCGCTGGTATCGGTCTGTGCACGATAGGTCCGCGAGACGAAGGAGGATCCCGTCGTGTCGAGATCGAGGAGCTCCACCGTGACGTCGACGAGTGGTGCCAAGGTCGCGGCATCGGAGACGACACCAGAGACCACGCCGCCGAGGTCGAGGATGAAATAGGCCGTGGCCACCGCGCCCGCCGCCAGCGTGATGGGCGTGCCCGCCGTGGGATCGCAACCCCCGTCTGGCCGACAGAGGATGTCGTTATAGACCTCATCGGTGTAGCCCAGGTCGTTGTGGGTCTTCAGGAAGTACCGTCCGGGCGGCAGGCCGGTGAAGGAGTACGCCCCCGAGCCGTCGGTCGTCTGCGATTCCCCAAGATGGCCAGGAGAGAGCACGACGGTGACACCGGCGATCGGGACGGGGGCCGAGCCGGACATCCTGCCGACGGCTCCCGTGATGGTGCCTGTCTGCGCCCACGCGAGCGTGGGCAGGAGCATCAACAGCGTCAGGCAGAGGGCTCGACCGACCGAGTTGAGAGAACTGCGGGGACCTGCGGCACACAACTGCGGGAGCGCCATGACGGCCTCCTCGTCTCCTGGGCCCCGGTGCCAGGAGTCATGTCAGCCTTTGGCGGATCCGCTGCCGGGGTGGGCACGGCGGAGCAGGCTCTGACCGGAAGCGTCTGCAGGCGGGGACGGCCGGACCGTCATGCTTCGGAACGGACCGGCCTTTCTTCTCCAATCGACACACGTTACTTGAGTGGCCTCACCTTCCACCACAACTCGTTCCCAACGAGCGCGACGTAGCCGGCGACGCGGCCGTCCGCACTCATCCTTGGCTTCGACAGGACGCCCGAGCCCCTTGGGCACCGTGGTCAGCAGGCGCTCGGTCCACTGGCCGGCGTCGCTGCCTGCGTACCGGCCCCGACGCCCACGGCATCGCCGGGGGTGTCCCGCGAGGGAACCGCGCGAAGGGGGCCGAGGAAGATCACCGCCGCCAAGGCGGTGAGCGCGGTGATGTGCAGCGAGGTCCGCATGACGGCACCTCCTTGCCTTCGGGGATTGAAGAAATGAGGAGCAAGTCGTGTTCCACGGCCTGCGCCCGCAATCAGGCCCAACAGTTGAGGCCGTCTGGGCGAGGGCCCGCAAACGTCGGCGGAGATAGCGGAATCCCGCCAGGTCGATGGCCGGTGCGGCATAATCGGCAGCTTCCGTGGAAGGGGACCGGGACCCGGACATCGCGTCCCCGACGGCAACAGCGCCACCTGGCCGTGCACCGGGCGCGATCGCCCGGCGAGCCAAATCTCACCCATCCCGCCTTCGCCCAGCCGTTCGAGCAGTCGATTGGAACCGATGTGGAAAGGTATTTGGAGCGTGGCTAGTGAATCTGGTGCAGCAGCCGCCCCCACCTGGTGCCCTGCGGGCCGCCGAACGACCAGTAGATGAAGAGCGCCCGCCCCTTGACGTAGGTCGCGGGCAGGAACCCCCAGTAGCGGCTGTCCTGCGAGTCGTCGCGGTTGTCGCCCATCATGAAGTAGTGGCCGGCCGGGATGGTCACCGGGCCGTACTTCGTGCGGACGTCACCGGGGTTGCCGGTTCCGCCCGCGGGCAGCTGGTAGTGCGCGTAGGGCTCCACCAGCGGCGCGCCGTTGATGAGGATGGTCTGGTTGCGGAGCTCCAGCGTCTCGCCCGGCAGGCCGATGACGCGCTTGATGAAGTCGCGCTCGGGGTCTTCTGGGAACTTGAACACCAGGACCTCGCCACGCTCGACGTCCCGCATGGGCAGCAGGGCGCGCTCGACGCCCGACGCGGCGGGCCCGAAGATGAACTTGTTCACCAGCAGGTGATCGCCCACCAGCAGGTTCGGCTCCATCGACCCGGTCGGGATCTTGAACGCCTGGAACCCGAACGTTCGCACGAAGAGCGCCAGGATCACCGCGACGACGAGCGATTCGAAGTATTCCCGGAACGTCGATTTGCGAAACGTCGCCTCAGCCATACGGGTCCTGGGTCTTGGGACTTGGGTCTTGGGACTTGGGTCCTGGGTGCTATTCCTCGCCCACCTTCAGCACGGCGAGGAACGCTTCCTGCGGGATGTCCACCTTGCCCACCCGCTTCATGCGCTTCTTGCCTTCCTTCTGCTTCTCGAGCAGCTTGCGCTTGCGCGAGATGTCGCCGCCGTAGCACTTCGCGAGCACGTTCTTCCTGAGCGCCTTCACGCTCTCGCGCGCAATGATGCGGCTGCCGATGGCCGCCTGGATGGCCACCTCGAACATCTGCCGCGGGATCAGCTCACGCATCTTCGATGCGAGCATCCGCCCGCGATCGTACGCCCGGTCGCGGTGCACTATG
>Ga0209705_10000894_pt1 | contig 15840 bp, 15 predicted proteins | sample PPLLaktember2015_5_FD_187262 | JGI IMG/M metagenome (GOLD analysis project Ga0209705, IMG submission 187262) | Freshwater sediment microbial communities from Prairie Pothole Lake near Jamestown, North Dakota, USA - PPLs Lake P8 Core (1) Depth... | ecosystem: Environmental > Aquatic > Freshwater... | reverse complement strand
TCCGCCCCTCATCCTGATGAACGCCGGGCCGCTGGAGCATTTCGAGCGCTGGGACATCCACAAGGAGGGCACGCAGCCGTCGATCCGGCGCGTCACCGACGCGCTGGATGCCGAGCGCATTGCGGCACGCGTGGCGCTAGGCTACGCGGCGCCGCATTTTCCGCTCGCCGACCATTACCGCGAGGACGGCGAGGAGTGGATGTACGGGCGCCGGGTGCACGTGAAGCTCACCGATTCGGGCGACTGGAAGGAGCGCATCGTGCTCGCCGAGCACCGCTACATGCGCGAGGACGTGGAAATGGGGCTCGCGTTCCTCGTCTCGGTGTGCGAGTGGGCGGGCGTGCCGTGCCCGGTCGCGAAAGGGTTGCTCGCGCTTGCCTCGGCCGTGCTGGGCCGCGACCTTCGCAAGGGCGAGCGCACGCTGGAAGCGCTCGGCCTCGCGCGGCTCTCGCGCGACGAGATGCGCCGCCTGCTGCAGGAGGGCTCGTGACCCGTATCGTCGCCCTGGGCGCTGGTCGCATGGGGCGCGGCATCGGCCACGTCTTCGCCTATGCCGGCTACCGCGTCGACGTGATCGATTTCAAGGCACGCTCGCGGGAGGACGGTGTGCAACTGCGCGACGCGGCGCTCGCCGAGATTGGCGCGAACCTCGGCCTGCTGCGCGAGCTCGGCGTGCTCGACGAGGCGCAGCGCCAGGCAATCCTCGGCCGCATCCGCATCCATGCGCTGGAGGCAGCGCCCGAGGTGCTGGCCGCCGCCGATTTCATCTTCGAGGGCGTCACCGAGACGCTGGAAGCGAAGCGCGACGCTTTCGCGCGCGCTTGCGCGCACGTGCGGGCCGACGCCATCCTCGCGTCCACCACCTCTTCCATGCTGGCCGACGACCTGGCCGCCCGGGTCACCCATCCGGCGCGCTTCATCAACGCGCACTTCCTCAATCCGGCCTACCTGATCCCGCTGGTCGAGGTGAGCCCGGCGAAGGTCACGGCGGAATCGAACTTCGCTTCGATCAAGGCGCTGCTGGAATCCGCCGGCAAGGTCGTCGTGCGCTGCGCGCCTTCGCCCGGCTTCATCGTGCCGCGGCTGCAGGCCGCGGCGATGAACGAGGCGGCGCGGCTGGTGGAAGAGGGCGTGGCGACGCCCGAGGACATCGATCGCGCGGTGCGCTCGGGCTTCGGCCCGCGCTACACGGCGATGGGCATGTGCGAATTCATCGACTACGGCGGCCTGGATATCCTGTACTACGCCTCGAAATCGATGGCGCGCTCGCTCGCGGCCCCGCGCTACGAGCCGCCGGCGATCGTCGAGCGGCTGATGCGCGAGGGCAAGCGCGGCGCGCGCGAGGGCGAGGGCCTCGCCGACTGGCGCGGGCGCGATCTCGCCGCCTACCAGAAGGCGCTCGTCGGGCGTTTCGTCGCGTTGTTCTCCCACCTCAAGCTCTTGCCGCCGCCAGGGGCAGTGGATAGACTCGACGCGCCCAATTCGAGGAGGGGACCATGAAAACCACGCTACTGGCCGCGGCATTGCTCGCCGCGCTCGCGCCGCAGGCGCTCGCCGCGGAAGTGAAACTCAAGGCCGCCGCGTTCCTGCCGGTGAAGGCGGTGTTCGTGACCGGCTTCGCGCGCTGGGTGGGCGAAGTCAACCGCCAGTGCGCGGGCAAGGTGTCGATCAGCATCGTCGGCCCCGAGGCCATCAAGTCGCTCGAGCAGTGGAACGCGCTCAAGACCGGCGTGGTGGACATGCACTACGGCCCGCCCAACTACTACGTCGGCGCGCTGCCCGAGGGCGACGTGATGAGCGTGGCGCGCGCCGAGACCGCGGTGCAGAGGAGGAACGGCGCCTGGGCGATGATCAATGAAGTGCACAACCAGAAGATGAACGCGCAGTACCTGACCTACCTCTTCGGCGGCGTGCGCTTCCACATCTACACCTCGAAGCCGGCCAGGGACGGGCGCTTCGACGGCTTTCGCCTGCGCTCGACGCCGATCTACGACGCGTTCTTCAAGTCGCTCGGCGGCCTGCCGGTGCGCATGGCGCCGCCTGACGTGCACACGGCGCTCGAGCGCGGCACGGTGGACGGCTACGGCTGGCCGCTGTACGGCATCGCCGACTTCGGCTGGCACAAGTACACCAAGTACCGCTACGGGCCGGGCTTCATCAGCGCGGCGGTCGCCATCCTCGTCAACCAGGACAAGTGGAAGTCCCTCGACAACGCGCAACGCGACTGCCTGACGCGCATGGCCGAGTGGGTCGAAGGCGAGTGGCCCAAGTGGCGCGCCGAAGAAGACGGCAAGCAGCAGGCGGTGCAGGATCAGGCGGGCATCCAGTACGTGGACCTCGGGGCGGGCTTCTCACGGCAGGCCGAGGAGCTGTACTGGGAAGTGCTCGCCAAGGGCAACCCGGAGTTCGTGCGCAAGATCCGGCCGCTGCTGTCGCAGTAAGGCGCTAGCGTGCAGGGCGGCGGCGCGGCGCGACCGCGGTCCTGGTTCGATGTCCTGATCGACGCGCTGGCGATTGTCGCCGGCACGCTCATCGTGCTGCTCACGGCGCTGGTCGTGGTCGATGTCGCCGCGCGCAGCCTGCGCGTCTTCACACTGCCCTGGTCGCTCGAAGCCACGGAGTACATGCTGTACGCCGTGACCTTCCTCGGCGCGCCCTGGGTGCTGCGCGAGAACGGCCACATCGCCATCGAGCTGGTGGTGGAGCGCCTGCCGGCACGGGGCCGGGCCATCGTCGGGCTACTCGCCGAGCTCGCCGGCGCGGCCATCTGCGCGACGCTTTTCCTCTACGCCTGCCGTGTGGTCTGGCAGTCGTACACGAGCGGCATCATGGTGCAAAAGAGCTTCGCGTTCCCCGAGTGGGTCGCCTATGCCGGCATCCCGCCGGTGATGCTGGTCCTGCTGGGCATCTACCTGCGCCGGATCTTCGGCCGGCGCGCGCCCTGATGGCCTGGTACGAAATCCTCGGCCTGCTGATCGGGCTGCTGCTGGTTTTCATGGCGCTCGGCCTGCCGGTGGTGTTCGCCTTCTTCGCGGTGAACCTGGTGGGCGCCTTCGTCTTCATGGGCGGCGACAAGGGCGTGCTGCAGCTGATGCGCAACGCCGCCGACGCGGTGCAAAGCTTCGCACTGCTGCCGATTCCGCTGTTCATCTTCATGGGCGAGGTGATGTTCCACACCGGGGTGGCGGCGCGCGCCATCGACGCCGTGGACCGGCTCATCGCGCGCGTGCCCGGGCGACTGTCGCTGGTGGCGATCACCGGCGGCACCATCTTCGCATCGCTCTCGGGCTCGACCATCGCCAACACGGCGATGCTGTGCTCGACGCTGCTGCCGGACATGACGCGCCGCGGTTACCACCCGTCGATCGCGGTCGGCCCGATCGTGGCCGTCGGCGGCCTCGCGATGCTGATCCCGCCCTCGGCGCTGGCGGTGCTGCTCGGCTCGGTGGCGCGCATCCCGATCGGCGAGTTGCTGGTGGCCTCCATCATCCCGGCGCTGATCCTCGCCGCGCTGTTCTTCGTGTACGTCATCGTGCGCTGCAAGCTCGATCCCTCGCTCGCGCCCGCCTACGACGTGGCGGCGCTCTCATGGCGCGAGCGCCTGCTGCCGTTCGCCAAATACGTGCTGCCCCTGATGGGCATCTTCATCGTGGTGGTGGGCTCGATCATCGGCGGGCTGGCCACGCCCACCGAGTCGGCGGCGCTCGGCGCGCTCGCCGCGCTGGTGGCCGCGGCGGCCTACCGGCGCCTGTCCTGGGAGAACTTCGTCGTCTCGGTGCGCGAGACGCTGCGCCTCACGGTGATGACGCTGTTCATCATCTGCGGCTCGATCACGTTCTCGCAGATCCTCGCCTTCACGCAGGCCTCCGCCGGGTTTTCGGAGCTCGTCACGGGCGCAGGGCTGAGCCCGTTCTGGGTGCTGCTCGGCATGCTCGGCATCCTGCTGGTGCTGGGCTGTTTCATGGACCAGGTCAGCATGATGATGATCACCGCGCCCCTGTTCATGCCGGTGGCCGAGGCGCTGGGCCTGGAGATCGTCTGGTTCGGCGTGCTGATGCTGATGGTGCTGGAGATCAGCCTGGCGACGCCGCCCTTTGGCCTGCTGCTGTTCGTCGCGCGCGGCGCGGCGCCGCAGATCCCGATGGGCGCCATCATGCGCTCGGTGGCGCCGTTCATCGCCATCGCGCTCGGGGTGGTGGGCCTGCTGATCGCGTTCCCCGAGCTGACGCTGCTGCTGCCGCGCCTGATGGCCTCCGGCTAGGCCGCGAGCCGCGCGTCGCGCGCCTCGATGCGCTGCACCAGGCGCTTGCCCCAGGCGCCCCCGGGCTTGTGCACCAGGCGCTCGTTCGCGTAGTGGCGCGCGAGTGTGCCCATGCCGGCGCGCGTCGTCGCATCGATCAGCGTGAGCGTCAGCAGGTCGCGTTGCGCATGGCTGCCGCCGGAGGCCGAGGCGACGTCGCGCACCGCGAGGAGGTGTTCCACGGCGGCGTCGAAGCGGCCGTCGCAGTACGCGATCGCCGCCTCGACCACAGGATGCCCGACCTCGCGCGACATGCGCGCGTTGTCGCCCGCGGCGCCCGGCACCGCCTCGCGCAGGCGCGCCAGCGCGTTGCGCCGGCCCGCGGCGGCGAAGGCGAGCGCCATGTGGTAGTCGTTGAAGGCGTAGAAGCCGCGCTCGCCCTCGAGCACCGCGGCCCAGCCGTCGGCCACCGCGGCGAAGCGCGCGGCCACCTCCACGCCCTCGAGCTTGAGGCGCCACAGCAGCGCCGTGGCGTCGACGCGCGTCAGCGCGATCGGGCCGCCGCCCGCGAGGCGCGCATCGAAGATCCCGAGCGCCTTGGCGTGCTCGCCGCGATCCATGTGGAACAGCGCCGTGTGCCAGGCATTGTGGAAGGCGAAGCCGTTGTCCGCGCCGTCCCACACCGGGCGCGTCTCGCCGTACCAGGCGAGGCCCTCGTCGATGCGGCCCTGCATTTCCATCACGTGCCCGACCGCGTGCACCGCCCAGCTGTCGTCGCCGCCCAGCTCGACGGCGCGGCGCCCCGTGCGCTCGGCCTCGGGGTACTGGTTGCATTCCTCGTAGCCGAAGGCGTGCATGCCGAGCACGAAGGCGTAGCCCGGCACCGCGGCGCTCCAGGCGGGCAGCACGCGCGAGATTCGGTTCCTGAGGTTGAGCGCGTCGCCACGGTAGAAGTCCATCAGGTGCGCGGCCTGCAGCGCGACGAGGTCGCGCGGATGTTCCACCAGGATCTGCTCCAGCGTGCGCAGGCCCGCGTGCCACTGTCCCTCGGCGATGCGGCGCGCCGCCGCGGCGAGCGCCTGCTCGCGCGTGGAGGCGAAAGCGAGGACGTCGCGGCCCCGGTCGAGCGTCGCCAGCGCGTCGCGCATCAGGTGGCGCTCGAAGAAGGCGGCGAGGATCAGCGCCTTGGTCGCGTAGGCGGCGGCAAAGCCCGGGTCCAGCGCGAGCGCTTCGTCGAGCGGCGCGATCGGGTCGCCGCGGTAGCTGCGAAACGCGTAGAGCGCGCGCTCGTAGGCGTCGAGCGCCTTGGGGTTGGAAAGCGTGACGGCGTGGCCGCGGGCGTCCTGGTGCATGTCCGTTTCTCCTTGAAGTGAAGCGGCATGCTAGCGGTCGTTGAGCGCCGTTTCAGCGCCTGTCTGGTTGCGTCCTTGTTACCGGGGTGTATCAGCCTGCCGCGGTGATCACCCCGGCGTCGGGGCTCTTTGCGTGCAGCTTCTCGACCAACGCCGCGCGCCGCTCCAGCACGGCGCGCTGGTTGAGGTAGCCCTTGTCGGTGATCTCGTTGGCGTCGATGGACGGCGGCTCGGCGGTGACCAGCGCGCGCGTCGGATGCAGGGAGCTGCCGCCCTCGGCGGCCAGCGCCTTGAGCGCAGCCGCGATCTTCGCGCGCAAGGCTTCGGGCGCAAGATCCTTTGCCGCCGCACTCGGAAACACGAGCGCGCCCACTTCGTCCCGGTCGTGCCCGGTGATCACCGCGTCCTGGATCAGCGGGTTGCCGGCGGCGATCAGCTTCACGCGCACCGCGCCGACGTGCACCCAGGTACCGCTGGAGAGCTTGAAGTCCTCGGCGACGCGGCCGTCGAACACCAGCCCCTTCTCGGGATGGGCGGGGTCCGCGAACTTCATCGCGTCGCCGATGCGGTAGTACCCTTCCTCGTCGAAGGCGGCGCGCGTCAGGTCCTCGCGGCGGAAGTAGCCCGGCGTGACGAGCGGGCCGCGCACGCGCACCTCCAGCTTGCCCGCGGCGGGAACGAGCTTGAGCTCGCAGCCCGGGTTGGGCAGGCCGACGACCCCCGCGCGCTCGATGGGGAAGTGCACCGTGGTCGCGCAAGGGGCCGTCTCGGTAGAGCCCCAGGCCGAGAGCATCGCCAGCTCGCCGGCCTTTTCCTCGAGCGCGAGCTTCTCCAGCCGCTCCCACAGGTTCTGCGGCAGCGCCGCCGCCGCGTAGAACAGCACGTCGAGATCGCGGAAGAAGTTGCGCCGCAGGTCCGCGTCCTGCTCCAGGAACGGCAGCAGCAGGTCGAAGCCGCGCGGCACGTTGAAATACAGCGTCGGCGCGACTTCCTTCAGGTTGCGCGCGGTGGCGTCGATGAGGCCTGGCGCCGGCTTGCCGCCGTCGATGGTGAACTGGCCGCCGTTACGCAGCATCATGTTGAAGCAGAAATTGCCGCCGAAGGTGTGGTTCCACGGCAGCCAGTCGACGAGCGTCTGCACGCGGTCTTCGAGGAACGGCCACACCTGCGCCAGCATCTGCTGGTTGGAGACCAGCATGCGCTGCGTGTTGATCACGCCCTTGGGCAGCCCAGTCGAGCCCGAGGTGAACAGGATCTTCGCCGTGGTGTCCGGCCCGACCTTGCCGAAGGCTTCGTCGATGCGCGCACCGGGCGCCTGGTCGAGCAGTTGCGCCAGCGGCGCCGCCGCGGCGCCCACCGCGGCGAGCGCCGCGGCGAACTTCTTCGGGTCGTCCACCCACACCAGCCCGGGGCGCAGCAACTCGAAGATGCTTTTCAGCTTGGCGAAGTCCTTCGACATCAGCGAGTAGGCGGGCGAGATCGGCGCCACCGGCACGCCCGCGTGCAGGGCGCCCAGCGTGAGCAGCCCGTGGTCGATGCTGTTGTCCGAGAGGAGGGCGAGCGGCTTTTGCGGCCCGAGCCCGCGCTCGAGCAGCGCCTGACCGATGCGCCGCGCACCGTCCAGCGCCTGCGCATAGGTGAGCTTGCGCCAGCCTTCGGGCGCGCGCTCGGCGAGAAATACGCGCTGCGGGGACTGCTGCGCCCATTTCACCAGCCACTCGCCGACGCAGCGCTCGTGCGCGCGCAGCTGGTGCGGCGAGCGCAGCACCATCGCGCCGTCGGGGCGCTTGTCGAGCTCGACCACGGCGGGCGCGAAGCGCAGGCGCGAATGCAAAGCCATGGGTGCTTCCTCCTGTTGGTATATTACCGGCATGCGCATAGCAGCGATGGTGCTTGGACTGGCGGCAGCCGCGTGGACCTGCATCGCGCTGGCCCAGCGCGATCCGCTCGCCACGAAGGGCGGCTGGGAAGCCGGCTTGCAGGGCTCGACCTACGAATACGAGGAGCCGAACTTCGCGCACCTCGAGGGCGAGCGTTACGGCGTTATGGGCGCCTATACGTTTCTCGGGCCGCATTCCCTCCACTCGCGCATCGAAGCGCGCTATTCGTACGGCGAGCTCGACTACACGGGCTCGGGGACCCTGAGCGCCGTGCCCGACTACCTGTTCGAGCTGCGCGCCATCGCCGGCCGAGATTACCGCGCGGGCGGCATGGTCTGGGTGCCTTATGTGGGGCTGGCCTACCGCAATCTGTACAACGACCTGCGGGGTTTCACCAGCACCGGACATATCGGCTATCGCCGCATATCCCGCTACTACTACCTGCCCGTGGGCGTCGCGCTGCGCGTCCCGCTGGGCGCGGACTGGGTGATGGTGCCGCAGCTGGAATGGGACGCCTTCGCCAACGGCAGGCAGCGCAGCTACCTCGGCGACACCGGGCTCGGCCTGAATGACGTGACCAACCGGCAGGCCAAGGGCTGGGGGGCGCGCGCGCAGTTGATGTTCGAGGGACGGCGCTGGTCCTTCGGCATCTGGACGCAGTACTGGGACATCGAAGACTCCGACCTCCAGTCCGTCGGCCTGGGGCTGGCCGGCCTCGAGCCCGCCAATAAGACGCGCGAATCGGGCGTCGAGTTGCGCTACCGGTTCTAGGACTTGTCCAGCACTTCGCGCAGCTTCTGCGCCGCCACGCGCGGCTCGACGCCCGCGCGCTCGTTCTGCAGCAGCATGGGCGTGCGCGAATCGCGCTCGCCCCAGCCGCGCTGCATCGCCTCCTCGAAGTCGGCGTAGGCGCGCTCGGCGAGCTGCATCGGCACGCCGACCTCGCGCGCCAGCGCCAGCGCGAGCGACAGGTCCTTGTGCGCCAGCTTGAGCGCGAACGCCGGCGGATCGAAGGCGCCCGGCAGGTACTGCTCGGCGAGCCGGTCGAAGGTGCGCTTCCTGCCGGTGGCGCCGTGGCGCAGCGCCTGGAACAGGGCGAGCGGCTCGACGCCACCCTTCACGCCCAGCGTGAAGATCTCGGCGAGCGCGGTCTGCACGGTGAAGCTCGCCGCGTTGTGCGCGAGCTTGGCCACCGACCCGGCGCCGATCGGGCCGACGTAGAACGGCTGGTCGCCGATCGCGCGCAGCACGGCCTCGTGACGGCGATAGGTGGCCGGGTCGCCGCCGACCCAGAGCGCGAGCTTGCCGCTCTTCGCCCCGGTCGGGCCGCCGCTCACGGGCGCGTCGAGGAACTGCACGCCGCGCCCGGCGAGTTCGGCGTGCACCTTGCGCACGCTCGACGGCGAGTTGGTGGTGAGGTCATACCACGCCGTGCCCTTGGCAAGCGACGGGCCAAGCTCGCGTGCGAGCTTCTCCACCTCGGCGGGGCCGGGCAGGGAGGTGAAGATCACCTCGGCGCCCTTCGCGGCCTCGGCGGCCGAAGCCGCCCAGGCGACGCCCGGCACGTCCACTTTGCGCAGGTCGGTGCCCGTCACAACGTGCCCGGCGCGCGCGAGGCTCGCCGCCATGTGCGCCCCCATCACGCCCAGGCCGATGAAAGCGAGCTTCATGCGCCGCGCTCCTCGTAGACCTGCTTGGCGACCTGTGCCGCGCTGATGCCGTTCGCCCAGCCGGCGTAGAAGGCGAGCTGCGTGAAGAGCTCGGCGAGCTCCTCGCGCGTCACGCCGTTGTCGAGCGCGCGCCAGATATGGCCCTTCAACTGGTCGGGCCGGTACAGCGCCACCAGCGCCGCCACCGTGGCAAAGCTGCGGTCGCGCTTGGACAGGCCCGGCCGCGCCCATACGTCGCCGAACAGCACTTTTTCTGTGAGTTCGGCCAGTTTGGGCACCACATCCTTCACGGCGGCGATGGTGGTGGGCGGGGATTTCGCTGCGGACATGTCGGTTTCCTCCGGGGTTGGCGCGAAGAATGTACCATCGCCGCAGTGCCCAAGACCGACCCCCGCGACGCGCCTCCAGCGCATGCGCCCCTGCCTGCGATGCCGTCGTACTACGCCGACGCCGCCGGCAAGCGCGACTTCACGCGCCGCATGTTCGACGCGAGCGCGCGCGACTACGACCGCGTCGACCGCGTGCTCGCCTTCGGCACCGGGACCGGTTACCGGCGCCAGGCGCTGGTGCGCGCCGGCCTTGCGCCGGGCATGCGCATGCTTGACGTGGCGGTGGGCACAGGCCTGGTCGCCAAGCAGGCGTTGGGCATCGTCGGCGACCGGGGCAGCGTGGTGGGCGTCGATCCGAGCGCCGGCATGGTGGCGCATTCGCAGGTGGGCGGCCTCGCGCTCGCGCGCGGCCGCGCCGAGGCGCTGCCCTTCGCGCGGCACTCGTTCGATTTCCTGTCGCTGGGCTACGCGCTGCGCCACCTGTCCGATCTGCAGGTGGTGTTCGAGGAGTTCCACCGCGTGCTCAAGCCCGGCGGCCGGCTGCTGGTGCTGGAGATCACTCGGCCCGAGGGGCGAGTCGCAACCGCGCTGCTCAAGGTCTACCTGCGCGGCGTGGTGCCGGCGCTGGCGGCCCTGGTGGGCCGCAGCAAGGACACCGCAACGCTGTATCGCTACTACTGGGACACGATCGAGGCCTGCGTGCCGCCCGAGCGCATCATGGCAACGATGTCGGCGGCGGGCTTCAGCGGCGTCGGGCGCAGCGTGGCGCTCGGCATGTTCTCGGAATACAGCGCGAACGCGTGACCGCGCGCGCCGGCGCACGCCATGTGCGATGCGCGACCGATGGTTTGGCACAATACCGGACAAGGGTAGGGGGCAACGTTTACCTGGAGGCAGTATGAAACAGCAATGGATATCGATACTCGCGGCAAGCGTAGCGCTCGGCGGCTGCGCGGCCGACGGCAGCATGCGGCCGATGACGCGCACTCAAAGCGGCGCCATGATCGGCGCGGTAGGCGGCGCGGTGGTGGGCGCCATGGCCTACAAGAAGAACCGAACCAAGGGCGCGGTGGTGGGCGCGGTGGGCGGCGGGCTCGCGGGCGCCGCGGTCGGCGTCTACATGGACAACCAGCGCCGCGACCTGGAGAAGAACCTCGCCCAGGAGATCCAGGCGGGCCAGGCCCGGGTGCAAAAGATCTCGGACCAGGTGGTGCTGGTCACCATGACCAGCCAGACGGCGTTCGACACCGACTCCTCGAGCATCAAGCCCGGCTTCCACACCACGATGAACAAGCTCGCCGATGTCGTGGTGCGCTACGGCAAGACCACGCTCACCGTCGTCGGCCACACCGACAACGTGGGCAGCGACGTCTATAACCAGCGCCTGTCGGAGCGGCGCGCGCTGTCGGTGGCGCAGTACCTGGAGTCGCAGCGCGTGGATCCCCTGCGCCTCGCGACCGCGGGCAAGGGCGAGGCGCAGCCCGTGGCGAGCAACGCCGCCGAGGCCGGGCGCCAGGCGAACCGGCGCGTGGAGATCTACGTCGAGGCCGTGGTGGCGGGCTGAAGCGGCATGAGCGAGAAAAAGACCCAGGGCCTCGCGCGCGGGCTTACCAACTACGGCGATGCCGGCTTCTCGCTCTATCTCAGGCGCTCCTTCGCCAAGAGCATGGGCTACTCGGGCGAGATGCTCGCGCGCCCGGTGGTCGGCATCGCCGATTCGAAAAGCGGCTTCAACAACTGCCACCGCCACTTCCCCGAACTCATCGACGCGGTGAAGCGCGGGGTGCTGGCGGCCGGCGGGCTGCCGATCGAGTTTCCGACGGTGTCCCTGGGCGAAGTGTTCCTCAGCCCCACCTCGATGATGTTCAGGAACCTGATGGCCATCGACGTCGAGGAGATGATCCGCGCGCAGCCGATGGACGCGGTGGTGCTGGTGGGCGGCTGCGACAAGACCGTGCCCGCGCAACTGATGGGCGCCGCCTCGGCGGACGTGCCGGCGGTGCAGCTGCTCGCCGGGCCGATGATGCCGACGTCCTTTCGCGGCGAGCGCCTCGGCGCCTGCACCGACTGCCGGCGCTTCTGGGCGATGCATCGCGCCGGCAAGGTGGACCAGGACGGCATCGACGAGGTGGAAGGCAACCTCGCCACCACCGCCGGCACCTGCGCGGTGATGGGCACGGCCTCCACCATGGCCTCGATCGCGGAGGCCCTGGGCATGGCGCTGCCGGGCAGCGCGGCGATCCCCGCGGTGCACGCCGACCGCCTGCGTGCGGCGGAAGCGAGCGGCCGGCGCGCGGTGGAGCTGGTGAGCCATCCGATCCGCCCGTCGCAGGTGATCACGGCGCAATCGGTGGAGAACGCGATCCGCGTGCTGCTCGCCATCGGCGGCTCGACCAACGCCATCGTGCACCTCACCGCCATCGCCGGGCGCGTCGGCGTCAAGGTGGACCTCCATCGCCTGAATGAGCTGTCCGACTCCACGCCGGTGCTGGTGGATCTCAAGCCCACCGGGCAGTTCTACATGTCGGACCTCTACGCCGCGGGCGGCGTGGGCGCGGTGCTGCGCGAATTGAAGCCCTTGCTGCACCTCGATTGCATGACGGTGACCGGCGAGACGCTCGGCGAGCGGCTCGCGCACGAGGCAGGCGCCTGGGTGGATCGCGCGGTGGTGAGGCCCCTGTCGGCGCCGCTGGCGAAGGAGGGCGGCCTGGTCGCGCTGTTCGGCACGCTCGCGCCCAACGGGGCGATCCTCAAGCGCTCCGCGGCGGACCCGACGCTGTTCGAGAAGGAAGGCCGCGCGGTGGTGTTCAGCTCGCTCGACGACCTCGCCGCGCGCGTGGACGACCCGGCGCTCGACGTGACGGCGGACGACTTCATGGTGCTGCAGAACGCGGGGCCGAAGTCCGGTTATGCGATGCCCGAGGCCGGCTACCTGCCGATCCCGCAGAAGCTCGCGCGCGCCGGGGTGAAAGACATGGTGCGCATTTCGGATGCGCGCATGAGCGGCACCGCCTACGGCACCATCGTGCTGCACGTCTCGCCCGAAGCGGCGGCGGGCGGGCCGCTCGCGCTGGTGCGAAACGGCGATCGCATCCGGCTGTCGGTGAAGGCGCGGCGCATCGAGTTGCAGGTGCCCGAGGCGGAACTCGCCAAGCGCAAAGCCGCATGGAAGCCGCCGGTGGCGGTGCCGGCGCGCGGCTACGCCAAGCTCTACATGGACCACGTGCTGCAGGCCGAGCACGGCTGCGATTTCGATTTCCTCAGGAAGGCATGAGCGAGGCCGGGTTCCACGGGGTGTTTCCCTACCTCGTGTCGCCGATGCGCGATGCGGGCGAGGTGGACGCGCCGATACTCGAGCGACTGTGCGAGGACCTCATCAAGGCGGGCGTGCACGGCCTCACGCCGCTCGGATCGACGGGCGAATTCGCCTACCTCAACGCGGCGCAGCGCAGGCGCGTGGTCGAGGTCACGGTCGCGGCGGCGCGCGGCCGCGTGCCGGTAGTGGCGGGCGTGGCCTCGACCACCATCGCGGATGCCTGCGCGCAGGCGCGCGACTACGAGCGCCTCGGCGCGAGCGGCATCCTCGCGATACTCGAAGCGTACTTTCCGGTGGGCGACGAGGGCGTGTACGCGTACTTCAAGGCGATCGCCGAGGCGGTGTCGATCCCGGTGGTGCTGTATACCAATCCCAACTTCCAGCGCTCGGATCTTTCGCTGCCGGTGATCGAGCGCCTGTCGCGCGTGCCGAACATCGGCTATATCAAGGACGCGTCCTTCAATACCGGCCGGCTGCTCTCCATCCTCAATCGCGTCGAGGGGCGCATGCAGGTGTTCGCCGCGTCGTCGCACGTGCCCGCCTGCGTGATGCTGCTCGGCGGCGTCGGCTGGATGGCGGGCCCGGCCTGCGTCGCGCCGCGCCAGAGCGTCGAGCTCTACGAGCTGTGCAGGCGCGGCGACTGGACCGCGGCGATGGCGAAGCAGCGCCCGCTGTGGGCGCTCAACCAGGCGTTCGCCAAATACAACCTGGCTGCCTGCATCAAGGGCGCGCTCGCCTTGCAGGGCTACGCCGTGGGCGCGCCGCTGCCGCCGCAGGCACCGCTTAGCCCCGAAGGCGTCGACGAAGTGCGCCGCGCGCTCGCGGCGATCGGCGCGCTGCCATGATCGGCGCATGAGTTCGGCGCGAACGCGCGAGCACCGCAGGGCGGCGACCCGCGCGGGCCTGCGTTACGTCACCGACGGCCTCGCCGGCATCAGCCGCAAGCGCTCCGGCACCGGCTGGGCCTATTACCGGCCCGAGGGCGCGCGCATCGCGGACGCCGCGACGCGCAAGCGCTTGAACAGCCTCGCCATCCCGCCAGCGTGGTCCGACGTTTGGATCTGTCCCGACCCCGATGGCCACATCCAGGCCACGGCGCGCGACGCGCGCGGGCGCAAGCAGTACCGCTACCACCCCTCGTACCGCGAGGCGCGCGACCAGTCGAAGTTCCGCCGCATGCTGGAATTCAGCGAGGCGCTGCCGCTGCTGCGCGAGCGCGTCGAGCGCGACCTGCGCGGCGCCGACCTCGGCCGCGCGCAGCTGCTGGCGACGGTGGTGCGGCTGCTCGATCGCACCCTGATCCGCGTCGGCAACGACGAGTACGCGCGCGAGAACCGCTCCTTCGGCCTCACCACCCTGCGCCGCCGCCACGTGAGCGTGAGCGGCGACTCGCTGCGTTTTACCTTCCGCGGCAAGAGCGGCGTGGAGCATTCGATTTCCATCTCCGACCCGCGCCTTGCGCGCATCGTGCAGCGCTGCCAGGACCTGCCCGGGCAGGAGATGTTCCAGTACCTCGACACCGACGGCCGGCGCCAGGCCGTGACCTCCGATGACGTCAACGCCTACCTGCGCGAGGCGAGCGGCTGCGACGTCACGGCGAAGGATTTCCGCACCTGGGGCGGCACCATGCTCGCGGCGGTGGAACTGCGCACCATGGGGCCGGCGGCGAGCCGGCGCGAGGCCGACCGCAACGTGCTGCGCGCCGTGGACGCGGTGGCCGAGCGCCTGGGCAACACGCGCACGGTGTGCCGCAAGTACTACGTGCACCCCGCGCTGCTGCACGCGTACCTGCTCGGGCTCACCGTGCCGCGACCGCCCGCGCTGACCAAGCGCATGCGCCGCGCGAAGCCGGGCGGCGCGCTGCGCCGCGACGAAGTGGTGGTGCTGCAGTTCCTGCAGGAGGAGGTGCCCGATTGGCCCCCGAGTTCCAGCTCGCCGACGTCGGCGCCGCGCAGCTCGCGCTGATCGGCGCGGTCGCGCTCGCCGGCTCGGTCCTCGGCGGGCTGGCGGGCTACGGCACGGGCCTGGTGCTGCCGATCTTCCTCGCGCCGGTGGTGGGCGTGGCGAACATCGTGCCGGTGATGGCGGTGGGCATGATCTTCGCGAACGCCAGTCGCGCCACCGCGTTCTGGCGCGACATCCACTGGCCCTACGCCCGGCGCGTGCTGTTGGCCGGGCTGCCAGCCTGCGTGGTGGGCGCCTACGTCTACACCTTGCTGGAAGCGCGCTGGATCGCGCTGCTCCTCGGCGTCTTCTTCATCGCGAGCGTCCCGCTGCGGCGCGCGCTCGCGCGCTCCGGCTGGCAGCTCGGGGCGCGCGGCGTGACGCTCGCCGGCGCCGGCTTCGGCTTGATCAACGGCGGCATGACGGGCGTCGGCATGTTCCTCATCTCGCTCCTGATGGCGGCGGGCGTGCAGGGGGCCGCCGTGATCGGCACCGACGCGATCGTGTCGGTCACCATGGGCGCGGCCAAGATCGCGTTGTTCGGCAGCGTGGCGCGGCTGAACGTCGAGCTGGCGCTTGCCGGGGTGCTGGTCGGCCTGTGCACCGTGCCCGGGGGCTTCATCGCGCGGCGCCTGCTCGAGCGCATCCCGATGAAGGTGCACACCGCGGTGATGGACGCCGTAGTATTGGGCGGCGGCGCCGCGTTCCTGTGGCGCGCGTGGAACGCATGACCAAGCTCACACGCAAGGACGCCGACAGCCTGATGCAGCTCCTCGCCCGCCTTAAACAGGCCACCCTGGAGAAATCCGCATGATCCGCACCCAACACTTCCTGTGGCGCGTCGAGGGCAAGGTGGGCGTGCTCACGCTCAACCGCCCCGAAAAGAAGAATCCGCTCACCTTCGAGTCCTACGCCGAGCTGCGCGAGCTGTTCCGGGCGCTGGCGCGCGAAGACGGCGTCAAGGCCGTGGTGCTCACGGGCGCAGGCGGCAACTTCTGCTCCGGCGGCGACGTGCACGAGATCATCGGCCCGCTGACGAAGATGAAGATGCCCGAGCTGCTGGAATTCACGCGCATGACCGGCGACGTGGTGAAGTCCATGCGCGCCTG
>Ga0209705_10000890_pt1 | contig 15871 bp, 10 predicted proteins | sample PPLLaktember2015_5_FD_187262 | JGI IMG/M metagenome (GOLD analysis project Ga0209705, IMG submission 187262) | Freshwater sediment microbial communities from Prairie Pothole Lake near Jamestown, North Dakota, USA - PPLs Lake P8 Core (1) Depth... | ecosystem: Environmental > Aquatic > Freshwater... | reverse complement strand
GAGGTGAAGGACTCGGCGGCGACGATCGTCCTCCCGTTCGTATGGGCGATGCCCGCGGCCTGGATGACGCTGTGGGCGGTATGGAACCCGGAGAGCCAGAACTCGGCCATGGGGACATCGGCGACCGCCCCCAAGGACATATCGGCGCAGGGCGTCATGTCGTAAGGCTCGATGGACAGCCGGAAGCCGTCGCGACGGCCGAGCTCCTTGAGGCGCCGGGCGTGGTTCTCGAGGACGAGCTCGTTGGCCGTCTGCCGGAGGTCCCAGAGGAACCGCTCGGAGGTCTCCAGGTCTTTCACCGGGCGTCCGGTCACGGCCGGGAGATAACGCAGGAGATCGTAGCCGCGGCGCTCGAGGAATTCCTCGCGGAACGCGGCGGTCCAGTTCTGGGCGCCCATCTCCCAGCTGTCGATGTGGAGCGTCGTCCAGCCGGCCGTGCCGTCAGTCCGGCGGGAGCCGATCTCGCGGAGGAGCGCGCCGACGAAAGCGTCGTAATGGGCGTCGAAGGCGGCCGCGTCGAGCTTGTCGCACTCGAGGCCGAGGCCGGGGACAGGCGCGGGGCGGGTGTTGGCGCCGGTCGTCGTCCGGCCGAAGCGGAGGATCGTCCAGCGGCCGGCCGGAACGTCCCAAGCGAGGCGGCCGTCGGCCGTGAGCTTGTCCGAGAGGTCGACGATGCGCGCCGGGTCGATCGCCGCGCCCGCCGGGAGGCCGGGGAACTCGGCCGGGGACGGCAGGAAGGGCCGCACGCCCGGCTTGGACGAGTAGGGCTCCCGGACGTACAGGGCTTTCTCGTCGATGTCGGCGATCTGGGGGCCGGCGGCGGGAGTCGGGAAGGCCAGCACCGCCACGTCGCGGTAGAACCCGTCCATTGTCCTGACGGTCTCGGCCGGCAAACCGCCCTCGCCGAAATAGGCGGGACGGCGGGCCGGGCGGGGCAGAACGGCGTCGAAGCGGGAGGGGCCCGCGGCGTCGATCGAGGCCGCGACGATGTGCTGCATGGACTGCTCCGGCTTGACCCAGGGGCCGCCGGAGCCCGTCCAACCCGGCCCGGCGTTGAGAGTGACCTCGAGGCCGAGGCGCTCGGCCTCCTTGACCACGTGCTTGAACAGGCCGCGCCATTCCGGGCTCATGAACTCGACCGGACCGCGCGGGACGCCGACGTTGACCTCGCAGATGACCACGCCGCCGAGCCCCGCGGCGCGCATGGATTCGAGGTCGGCCGTGATCCCCTCCCGGGTCAGGTTCCCGTCCATCCACATCCAATAGACCCAGGGCCGGGCGGGATCGGGCGGGCGGGCGAACCCGGCGGCCAGCTCGTCCGAAGGTCCGCGGCCGGACGTCCCGGGACCGCACGCGACGGCCAGAAGCGCGGCAGCGGCAAGAAGGACCCGGGAAGGACGGAGACGATGAGGCATGGGAGGTTCTCCTGATCTCGTCCGTTCTTAGTACACTCCGCGGCGGGAGTCAAGACGCTGAGGCGGCTCTTGACAGTCTGCGGCATCGAGACCTAACATTGTCGTATAAGGGGCGGAGTCGAAATGATGAAAACACTGAGATCCATGGTCTTGGTGGGGATCGCGGCCTTGGCGGCCTTTTGCGCCAAGGACAAGGGCGCGTGGCAGGGAACGATCGAAGAGGTCGATGGCGTGACGATCGTCAGAAACCCGGCCCAGCCGGTTCTCGACGGCGGCCTGTTCTCTCTCGAAGAGGAGCTCTCGATAGGTGACGACAGCGGGAGCCGTGCCGTCGCCTTCTCCGACATCTCCCATCTGACCGCCGACGATCAGGGCCGGATCTACGCCCTCGACCGGAAGGAATCGTGCGTCCAGGTCTTTGACGCGGACGGGCGGCACCTCCGGACGATCGGCCAGCCGGGACAGGGGCCGGGGGACCTCAACGAGCCGATCTTCGTCTATTTCCTCCGGGGCGAGCTCCTGGTCACGCAGTACGAGCGGCTGTCGTTTTTTTCGCCCGCCGGAGATCTTCTTCGGACCGTGCCGATGGTCAAGGAGACGCCCTCCCGGGCCCGCTGCAACAGCCGGGGCAACATCATCGGCACTTCCTCGGTCTTCGACCCGGCGACGCCCGAGACCTACGCCTTCGTCCTCAAGCTCTACGATCCCGAGATCGCGCCTATCAGGGAGCTGGCCCGGGTTCAGATGAAAAGGAGGATCGGCGGCCCCGTCAATCCGATGCTCCCGACGATCTACATGACCGTCGACGACCAGGACAGGATCATCTTCGCCTACCCCGATAAGTACGAGATCCAGGTCTTCGCTCCCGACGGGACCCTGACGCGGAAGATCCTCAAGGCCTACGACCCGGTCACGATCACGGAGGAGGAAAAGGCGGCCTCGGTCGAGGGCGCGCCGCCCCAGATCAAGTTCGATTTCCCCGAGCGTCATCCGCCGTTCCTGCGGTTCATCCATGACGAGGCCGGGCGCTTGTACGTGCAGACTTATGAAAAGGCCGGCGGGACCGACGCGTACGTCCATGACGTCTTCGACCCGGAGGGCAGGTTCATCGCCAGGGCCCCGTTGAAGAGGACCCCCGTGCTCTTCCGCGGCGGCAGGCTGTACAGCCTGGAGGAGAGCGAAGAGGGCTATCCGGTCATCAAGCGCTACCGGGTCATCGAGGCCTCCCCGGCACCCGCCGGGCGGCGCCCGGATTAGCGCGATCCGAGCTCTTGCCGAGCGGCCGCTCGGTGCTATGATCTCCGCAAGACCATGGGCGAACCCCGTTCCCTCCGGTCCGCGTCGCTGCGAACGCAAAAAGAGTACGCCCGGCGCCTCATCGTCGCGCTCGACCATATCGACAGGAATATCGCCGACGATATCTCGCTGGACAAGCTCGCCGCGGTCAAGCGCCGGAAAAGCTCAGGACGATCCTGCGCCACCCGGTCGAACGGGCTTGAGCCCCGGCGGTCGGTGCGACGTCGTAGCCGCGCGCGGTCAGGCCGGCTTCTTCATCTCGAGATAGAACCAGCCCGACGCGTCCTTCCGGGTCACGACCTCGAACCCGTTCTCCTCGGCCAGGGCGATGAAGTGGTCCGATCCCTGCTTCTCGACGATCTTGACGCCGTAGCCGGTATCGACCACGGTCTTCGGCAGCTGGATGCGCAGGGGGTAGAGAACATAGATCTGGCGCGAGTCGGACTTCTTCTCTGGGAAAATGACGTCCCAGATGAGCAGCCGGCCTCCCGGCTTGAGGACCCGGCGGATCTCCTGGAAGACCTTGGTGTGATCGGCCGGGTCGATGTACATGAACGTGAAGAAGGCGGTCGCCGTGGCGAAGGTCCCGTCCAGGAACTTGAGGTCGCGGGCGTCCATGACGATCTTGAGCAGGGGCTCGCCTGGGGCGTCCTCGAGTTCTCGCTTGATCAGGTCGACGGCCACGACCTGCTTCCCCTTGAGCTGGCCGATGACCCCCTCGCCGCCGCCGCCGATATCCAGGATGAGCCCCGCGGCCGGGAAATCGGGCAGGACGATCTCGAGCTTGTCGTGCTTGAGCACCTGCTCGGGCTTGGGACGCTCCTGGGCACGGGCGGCGGGGAACGCGGCTAGAAGGATGGCGGCAAGGGCCGCGAAGAGGATCCGGTGCGTGCGACGAAGAACCATGGGACGCTCCTCTTTGGAATTCAGGGCCTCGCCGAGCGAACGGCGGACCTCTGTACTACGGCCGAGCCCCCGGAATGTTACGGGCGGACCGGAGTCCGCGTCAGCTTTTCTTGACCCAGGTGCCGTCCTCCTGCTGGATCCACCAGCCGGACATGGCGCTCTTGGCCCACTCGGCGGCGAAGATCACCTGGATCCTCTCGATCTGGCTGGCTTCGATATTGAGGGCCTGGGCCACCTCGGCGTAGAGCCTGGCCCGGTCGCTGTTCTCGTCCTTGACCAGGTTCCGCAGGGCCGCCTTGGCTTGGAGGTTTAGCCCGGTCTCGTCGCGAACCTCGAGCATGCCCTTGTTCGTCTCGCCGATGTTCCCGGCGTCGAAGTAGGGCTTGAGCGAGGGGAAGCGGCTCTTCATCGAATCCTTGAGGGCCCGGATGGCCGGCGTCGAGACGGACGTCGCATCCTGGGCGTACGCGGCGGGGACCAGGGAGAAAGAGGGGGCCTCGCGGAGGGCCGGCGCCTCGAGTGCGGCCTGCGGGGCCTTCTTCGCGGCCTCGTCCTTGCGGATCTCCTCGACGATCTCGGCGGCGGCCTGCTTGACCGTGGCCTCGGGGAAATAGATGTTGACCGTGATGCAGGCCAGGGCGAGGACGAGGCCGGCGGCGGCGACCGTCCCCAGGGAGTATCGTTTCGTCATGGTGTCATCCTCCTTGCGATGCGTCGCTATTTCTCGGACTGGCCGACCCGCTTGAGCCGGCCGACCATCTCCTTGAAGCTGATCGACTTGTTGGGTTCGCGGTTCACTACACTTATACCAAAAAGCGCCGGTTTCTTCACCAGATACTCCGTTCCGTCGGCGCCATGGATGGTGCCGTTGAGGGTGAAGGTGTCGTTGCGGAGCGTGCTGACGATGCCGAGCTTCTGGTAACGGAAACCCTTGATGAAGCTCATCCAGAAGCTGCCCGTCCCGCCCGAGGCCTGCCGGCCCGAGCTGAGGACGGTCAGGTTGTCGACGGCCTTGAGGCTGAAGGTCTGGGGGACCCCCTTGCGGGGCACGGACTCGAGCCGGAAGGAAAAGCTCTCGGGCTGCTTGTAGGTGATGACGAGGTCGCGGATCTCGCCGCTGACGATGCCGGTCACCTCGCCGAACGGCACTTCGTCCGTGAGCTTCTTCAGATCGAGTTCGACGAGGTCGACGTTGAGCGAGATCGACCGGCCCGGGTCGAACGGCTCGGCGACGGCCAGGTCCCGGAGGATGATCTTGCCCCCGAAAACGCTGGCCTCCCCCCGCCCGGAGACGCCGATCTTGTCGGAGCTGATGTCGAGCCGCGAAAAGTCGGCCTGGATCCGCCCGGAGAGCTTGAACTGGGGCGACTGGACGGGGAACTGGGCGACATCGATGTCGCGCAGGGCCAGGGAGCCCACGCCTCGAAAGGCGCCGGTGGCGGGGTCCAGGCGGAAGGTCGTCCGGCCGAGCTCGAGCCGGCCGCCGAAGAGCGCCAAGCTGACGGGTTCGATGGCCAGGGCGTTGACGCCGGCGCGAACGGCGAAGTCCACGGGCTTCAGGGTCAGGAAAGGATTCTGGAATTCGCCGATATGGATGCGGCCCGTCTCGGGCAGCGGGGTTTCGGTGAGCGGCAGGCCCTCTTGTCGGGCGGGCGCGGACTCGTAGAGGAGGGGCAGGTCGGCCGTGATGCCGAGGGCGAATGTCTTGGTCCGGGGACTCTCGACATTGACATCGGCCAGCCTGATTCGGCCGCCGACCGAAAGCGATTCCCCCGCCTTACGGACGAGAAGAGAGGCCGCCAGCCCGCCCTCGAGCTGCAGCCGCGATTCGGCGGAAACGCCGGCCTGGGCGTAGAGAGAATGGGCTGGCCCGAGGCTGAGGTTAGTCTCGGTCGAGAGGTCGAACGAGGGCGCGGGGCCGAGCTTGACCGAGCCGGTGACGTCGACCGAACCGACCTCGGGAAGAAAAGCGCGGGCGGCCAGGCCGTCGAGGACGCCCGAGGCGCGGTCGTAGCGGCCGGCGGCCGTCAGCTTGAGCGGGTGCTTGCTCCAGGAAACATAGACGGATCTCCACAGCGATTCGCCCTGGCCGATATCGAGGCTGCCGCTGAACGAGAGCCCTTTCGAAGCGGATGAGGCGGCCTCGAGCTTGAAGACCGGATTGAGCTTCTCGCCGGCGATCGTGAACGAGGGATCGTTGAACATGGTGTCGGCGAACGCGATCGTGCCGGAGAAACCCCAGTCGGCGTTCGGGCGGGCGGGGCGGCGGGCGGCGAGAGAGAGGTCGAGCGTGCCGCCGAGATCCCAACCGGCGAAGCCGGGGGGGATGAAGGGCGCGGCGATAGCTCGGAGGGCCGGGACATCGAGGCCGCGGCCTTCGAGCCGGACATCGGAGGCGGCGTTGGTCGCGGACCCGAACCGCCCCGAGAGGCGGAGAGGCGTCAGGCCGGGCAACCGGACTTCGAGAGAGCTGAGGACGCCGCTCTTCCGGACGAGGTCGACCGTTCCTTTGGCCGTGAGGGCGGCCGTGTCGAACGCGATCCTCCGGCCGCCGGCCGCGTCGTAAGCGAGGCCGGTGAGGCGGGCGTCGAGGAGGGAGATCGCTGCGGCCGATCTCGAACCCGAGGCGACGAGATGGATATTGGAGCCCGCGACGGTGACCCCGGAGATTGCGACGGCGCCGACCGTCGACCGGATGTCAGCCGAGATCTGCGGGTCCCGGGTCGATCCGGCCGCGTCGATCCGGCCGGCGGTCCGGACGCGCAGGCGGCGCCCGTCGATGACCGGGCTGAGATCGAGCGCCTCGAGCGCAATGGAGACGGCCAGATTGTCCTTGGAGCCCTGGTCCATGCGCTGGAGCGCGTATTTCCCCGCGAGCTCGGCCTTCCCGCGCGGCGAAGCGGCGCGCAGCCCGGCTGGGAGCTTCGGACCGAGGAGGGCCGCGATGGCTTCGAGGCTCTCGAGCAGGACCCGCGCGTCGGCTTCGATGAAGAGACCATGGCCGAGCCGGCCCGCGGCCGTCCCTTCGACGGCCAGGAGGCCGGGGAGGCTGGCGGCGAGCCGGGAAACTCGGAGCTCCTGGGACGGCCGATCGAATCGGCCAGCCAGGGAGAAACTGGCGCTCTCGAGCGTATCCTCGATGCCGGCCGCGGCGAATCGCGGCGAGGTCAGGGCGAACTCGGCGTCGAGGACGAAGGGCGAGACGAGCCCGAGGGCGCCCGAGGAGCTCAAACCCGAGGCGAAGATGAGCGCCCCGTCGCTGCTCTTGACGGCGACATCGCCGCGCCCGATCGAGTAGGTGACGACGTCGGTCGCCGGATCGAGCGCGAGCTCGATATCGAGGTTCTCGGCCTCGGCCTGCCACGTCAGGAACGAGAAGGACAGCCGGGCGTTCGTCAGCGCGGCCCGCTTCGTCCGGGCGAGCGTATCCGCGCCCTGGATGAGCATCTTCTCGATGTCCAGCGGCTTTTCCGACACGGCCTTTTGTTCGAGCCGGAACGAGACGCCGTCGGCCTCGATCCCGTCCAGGGCAGGTTTGGTCCCGCGGACGAGCTTCCAGAAGGCTCCGGTCGCATCGAGGCGGGCGATCGACACGTTCATTTTCTGAAAAGCGTCCTCGCGGACGAGCTCGAGCGATTCGACGGTGATGCGCAGGGGGAAGAGCTTGTAATCGAGCCGGCCGATGCGGGCCGACGAGCCGGGGCCTTTGCCGAGCTGCTTTTGGAGGATGTTCCGGACGAGCGGCTTGTCGAAGACGACCAGCAAGACCGCGGCGACGACGAGAAGCGCGATCGCGCCGAGGACGAACCCCGAGATCTTGAGAGTTTTCCTGAGCGCTGACTTCATATCGCCGTGAACCGATTATATCAGATTTAGTCGCCCCGGCTGTCTCACCGCTCCTCTCTTTGGCTAAGCTCGGGATATGCCTCTTGCTCCCCGGACCCCCGGGAACCAGTCGTCCGGTTCCCCCCGCTGCGCGGGTCCCCTCTCCACGGACGGGGATCATCGAGGCAACATCCCTCGCCGCCACGAGAGGATTCCCGGGAAACGGCGACCAAATCTACTTGTCGGCGGAGACCAGGGTGACGTGGCCGTCGAAGTCGGTGACGACCACTTCCCTGCCGCTGAGGGGGGTCACGGTATTGAGGAGGGAGACGCCGACCCGGTGCTTCCACTTGATCGCCCCGGTCGCGGCGTCGAGGGCCAGGACGATCCCGTTCTTCGTCCCGTAGAAGACGACGCCGTCCTTCTCGACCAGCATGGCCGAGTTGATGTCGTAGCCGAGGCCGGTGTCCGTCTCCCAGAGGGCTTCGGCGGCGTCGGCCGTCGCGGAGATGGCCGCGATGAGTCCCTCGGTCGTCCGGACGAAGACCCGCCCTCCATCGGCGGAGATCCCGATCGATTCGCGCACGGCCCAGTTGTCGGTGCCCCAGAGCTCGCGCCCGCTCTCGAGGTCGAGCGCCACCATCCAGGGATCGGGGGCGACGACGAAGACGCGGCCGTTCGCCGCGACGGGCCAGCAGGCGGCGGGCGAGTAGTAGACGCTCTCGCGCTCGCCCATCCAGGACCAGAGGGGCCAGCCGGTCTCGGCGTCGAGGGCATGAAGGTGTCCGTCCCAGGCGCCGAAAACGACGCGGCCGGCCGCGACGAGGGGTTTCGTCTCGACGAAACCCTCGATCCCCTCCGCCCGCCAAACGGACTCGCCGCTGGCCAGGTCGATCGCCCGAAAGATATGATCGGTCGATCCGATATAGACGATGCCTTCGGCGATGCGCGGGCAGGCGACGACCGGGCCGCCGGTCGCGAACTTCCAGACGGGCGTCCCGAGCCGCGCGTCCAGGGCATAGATCGTTCCGTCCGTGCCGCCGAAGACGACCCGGCCGGCGGCGACGTCGGGCGTCGAGTAGACCGGGTCGGACGTCTGGAACTCCCAGGCGATGGAGCCGTCAGAGATACGCAAGGCCCGGACCGCGCCCGAGGCGTCGGCAAAAACGACCGTATCGCCGGAAACGGCGGCCGAAGAGGCGATCGTCCAGCCCGACTTGAAGCGCCAGCGCTCGCGGACTTGCGGGTATTGGGCGTTGACACCGAAGTCGGGGCGGGCCGGGAGGCCCGGGTTCGCGCCCGCGCGGCCGGCGGGACGCCCCGCCGCGACGACCGGCAGGCCGCCCTTTCCGATCTCGATCCGGTGCCAGGGGCCGAGGTTCGCCCGGCCTGTCCTTTCGAAAAAGGTCATGGCCTTGGGGCCGATCTCGACCAGCGTATAGCCGGGGGCGACATCTTTCGTGCCGACGGTCGCCCGGGTCATGACCCCCCGAAGGCCTTCGAAATCCAGGGGCTGGTTCTTGTGGCCGTGGCCGACCAGCACGGCGGCCGTGGGGACGGTCTTGAGCTTGTCGAGGACCACGTACCAGTTGGAGATGCCCGGGTCGAGCGGGTAGTGGCTGACGAAGATCGTCGGCTTCCCGGCCGCCCCCGGCTCGGCGAACAGGCCTTCGAGCCAGCGGACGTCCTGGGGCGCCCAATTCCCGTCTCCCATCCGCAGGACGGGCCCTTGGGACAGGCCGATGAAACGGAAGCCGCCGCTCTCGAAGACGAACCGGTCGGCCCCCCAGAGCCGGGCGAAGTCCGAGCCGCCCGATCCCGACCATTTCGTATCGTGATTGCCGGGGATGATGTGATAAGGGATGCGGAGCCCATCGAGGATCTCCTTGGCCAGGCGGAGATTCTCGTAGCTTCCCATCTCGGTGACATCCCCGGTCACGAGGACGAACGACAGCCCCGACTGGGAGTTGATGTCCCCGACCGCGACCCGGAGGTCGTCGGCCCCCCGGTCCGAGCCGACGTGCGTGTCGCTCAGCCAGGCGAAGCGAAGGGGCGGCCGGGCCGCGGACGCGGTCGTCGCGGCGATGACGCCGAAACCGGCCAGAGCGATAGCCAGCGCCAAAGCCGCGAAACGCGCATACTTCTTCATCCGGCTATCGCGAATTATCCCTCCCAATCGTAGGGCCACGCCAGGGACTTGTCAACCGGCCCTGAAGGGGCGTACACTCGAGAACGGCCGATCATCGATCGAAAAGGGAGGCTCGCCATGTCGCCGAACGCCTGGGAAAGACGGGATTTCCTCAAGTCGCTCCTGGCCGGGACGCCCCTCGTCGCCTGGGACTGGAGCGCCTTCCCTCGCGGCGACCGGCAGGGGCAGGCCCAGCCGCCGGGAGGCACCGACGTGGTCGTCATCGGCGCGGGGCTCGGCGGCCTGAGCGCCGCCGCGGCGTTCGCCCGCCAGGGCTACAAGGTCGTCGTCCTCGAACAGCACAGCGTTCCCGGCGGCTATGCGTCGGCCTTCACGCGTCCGGGCGGATTCACCTTCGACGTCTCGCTCCACTCGACCACGGTCGGCATCCGCGAGGGCATCCCCGACCTGATCTACGGCTTCCCCGAGATCCGGGACGTCGTGTTCGCTCCGCACAAGCCTCTCTATAGGGCCATCTACCCCGACTACGACATCCGGGTGCCGCACAGGGACGTCCCCGGCTACATCGCGCTTCTCAAGAAGCACTTCCCTGACGACGGGGCGGCCATCGACGGCATCTTCGCCGATATGAAGGGCCTGGCCGACGATGTGGGCCGTCTCTCGAGCGGGGCCGGCGAGCCCGATATGGCCAGCTTTCCGGCCAAGTTCCCGAACCTGTTCAAGAACTTCAATAGGACCTGGGGGGCCATGCTGGAGGAAAGGGTCAAGAATCCCAAGCTCCGGGCCGTCATCTCGGGCCTCTGGGGTTACTTCGGCCTGCCGCCGTCCAGGCTCTCGCCCTTCTATTACGCCATGCCGCTCATGGGCTATCTCGAGGGCGGGGGCTACTATCCCGCCGGCACGTCCCAGAAGATGAGCGACGCCCTCGCCGGCCTCATCCGGAAGAACGGCGGCGAGGTCAGGCTCAACACGCGTGTCGACAGGATCCTGACCCGCGATCACGCGGCCATCGGGGTCCGGACCGCCGACGGCACGGAATTCCTCGGCCGGGCCGTCATCTCCAACGCCAACGCCGTCGACACTTTCACCCGGATGATGGACGAGAAGGAGTTCCTCAAGGACACGCTGGCGCGGATGGAGAAGCTGTCCGTCAGCTTCTCGACGCTCCTCGTCTGGATCGGCCTGAAGACCGACCTGGTCCGCAAGCTCGGGATCACGGACAGCGAGATCTTCTACGCGGCCGGCTACGACGTCGAGGAGGAGTACCGGACGGCCATGGCCGGCGGACTGCCGGAGGATCCCGGATTCGGGCTGACCATCTACGACAACGTCTGCCCGGGCTGCTCCCCCAAGGGCAAGAACACCCTCAACATCATCGCCATGCAGGGTTACGATTACTGGAAGAAGTACGAGACCGATTATTTCTACGGCAACAAGGACGCCTACGCCAAGGAGAAGATGCGCCTGGCCGACATCCTGATCGACAAGGTCGAGAGGACGCTCATGCCCGGGCTGCGCAAGGCCATCGAGGTCGTGGACGCCGCGACGCCGCTGACGAACCTCCGCTTCACCTCGAATCCCCGGGGCGCGATCTACGGCTGGGACCAGACCGTCGACAACTCGGGGCAGCGGCGCTTCCCCCAGAGGACGCCCATCAAGAATCTCTATCTCTCCGGCGCCTGGACCTTCCCCGGGCACGGCTACGGCGCCTGCATCCCGAGCGGCCTCTCCTGCTTCGCCGAGGTCATGAAGGACTGGAAAGGCTGAGCCGGAGCGGCCCGGACCGGGCCGCCGCCCGCTTGTTTGACAGGCCCCGGGCCTTCCACTATCTTGGAAACGCCAAACTAACCTGGACTTTATCCCGAGGGGGTGTGCGGGATGTCCGTTGCGTTCGTCGAGCGGTGTTGGGACTCTCTTCTCCGCGTCCGCGAGGCCGTCGATCTCCGTCAAGGGCCGGTCCTTCAATGCTTTTTCCGCCTGGACGCGGAGGGCGGCGGCCGGACCGTCTCCCTCGACCGGCCGTTCCGGGCCTCGTCGCGGCCGGGCCTCGTCGCGGCCGTCCTTCTCGATCCCTCGCTCCCCGCGCCGCCATCCTCTCAGGCCAGCGCCGTCTTCTCGATCGTCGACCTCATCCGGGTCAGGACGGTCCGCAGCGGCGGTCTGCCCGCGCCCGCCCTCCAGCTGCTCAAGACCTACCTGCCCTACGCGTTCGCCTCGATGCACGCCCGCCGGCTCGGGCGGGCCTTCGCCGTCAGCCATTTCGCCCAGTCCCTCGACGGCCGGATCGCGACCGTCGCGGGCGACTCGAGGCGCCTGGGGAGCCCCTCGAACCTCGTCCACGCGCACCGGATGCGGGCCCTGTCCGACGGGGTCATCATCGGCTCGCGGACCCTGCGCCGCGACCGGCCCCGGCTGACGGTCCGTTACGTCGATGGCGCCCAGCCGGCCCGGATCGTCCTGGCTTCATCCTCTGACGGCCTCGGCAACCTGGCCGCCGTCAAGGGCGGCCGGGTCTATCTCGTCGGCGGCAACGGCGGCCCCGCGCCGGCCGGTGTCAGCGTGATCCCGATCCGCCGCGCGAACGGGTCCCTCCCGACCTGCGAGATCCTCCGTGAGTTGCTGCGGCGCGGCATCCGCTCGGTCTACATCGAGGGCGGCGCCCAGACGACGTCGCGCTTCCTCGGCGAAGGCAACGTCGACGTCCTGCAGGTCCACATCTCGCCCCTGATACTGGGTTCGGGATTGAGCTCGTTCCGTCTCCCGCCCATCCCCGACGTGGCCTCCTCGCTCCGGCTGGCCTATCATGCGTTCACGCCCGTCGACGACGGGATGATGGTCGTCGGGACGATGGCCCGGCCCGGCGAGCCCGAGGGGCGGCCATGATCCGGGCGCGGGCGTTCTGGTTGACCGGGAAGGGCCGGGGCGTCCTGCGGCCGGAGGCCCTGCCCGATCCGGGACCTGGACAGTGCGTCGTGCGAGCCATGTTCTCCGCGGTCAGCCCGGGCACGGAACGTCTCGTCGCGACGGGCCGGGTGCCCAACGCTCTCGAGCAGGAGATGCGCTGCCCCTACATGGGCGGCCGCTTCCCGTTCCCGGTCAAGTACGGCTACTCGCTCGTGGGCGAGGTCATGGAGGGACCGGACCGCCTCAGGGGCCGGAAGGTCCACGTGCTCCACCCGCACCAGGACCTCTGCGTTGTCCGATGCGAGGACGTCCGCCCGCTTCCCGAGGGGCTGCCGCCGGCCCGGGCGACGCTGGCCAGCAACATGGAGACGGCCGTCACCGCCGCGTGGGACGCCGGCGTATCGGTCGGCGAGCGCGTCCTGGTCGTCGGCTTCGGCGTCGTCGGGTCCCTCGTCGCCCGGGTCCTCGGGCTGGGGCCCGCGGTCGAGCTCGAGGTCGTCGAGAAGAGGGCCGACCGGCGCCGGCTCGCGGAAACCATGGGTTTCGCGGTCGCGAATGTGCCGGGCCCGGAGCCCTACGACGTCGCCTTCGATACGAGCGGCACCGCGGCCGGGCTCCAGGCGGCCATCGACAGCGTCGGCGTCGAGGGCCGGGTCATCGCCGTGAGCTGGTTCGGCGCCCAGCCGGCGCGCCTCGATCTCGGAGGGAGCTTCCACAGCCGGCGCGAGCGCATCATCGGCTCCCAGGTCTCCCGCATCCCGGGCGCCCTGCGGCCGCGCTGGGACGCCGCCCGCCGCACCGGGCTCGTCTTCCGTCTGCTCGAGCGGCCGGAATTCGATCTCCACCTCGGACCGCCCGTTCCGTTCGCCCGGCTGCCGGAGACCTATGCCGCGCTCATCGGCCGTTCACCCGAGGGCCTGAGCCCTCTCATCGTCTATTGAGGAGGGACCATGTACAGCCTCACCGTCCGACGTCACGCCTTCATCGCCCACGCCCTGAAGCGGGATGTCTTCGGCCCGGCCCGCAACCTGCACGGGATCACCTTGATCGTGGACGCCGAGTTCCAGACGGCGGAGCTCGACACGAACAACACGGTCATCGATGTCGTCCGGGCCTCCAAGATCCTGAAGGACGTCCTGGCCGAGTTCCATTACCAGAACCTGGAAGAGAACCCGGCCCTGGCTTCGGTGCCGACGACCATGGAATTCCTGGCCCGGCGCATCCACGACGGCGTCGCGGCCAGGATCGCCTCCCGGTTCAAGGGCGGCTTGAAGATCACGGCCCGCGAGTCGCCCGAGGCTTGGGCCGCCTATGAGGGCGACGTGGCGGCCAAGCCGAGGCCGGGCCTCAAGCGGGCCTGACGCGGAAATGGCTGGACCGGAGGCGCTCGCCGTCCTTGTCGTCCCGCCCGGGCGGCCTCCTTCCGGAGGCGACCTCTACAACAGGTTCCTGGCCCGGGCCTTGAGGGAGGCGGGATTCGGGCTCGAGACGACGACTCTGGACCGGCTCTCGATCGGGACATACCCGCCCGGGACCGAGTTCTGGGTGGACAGCCTCTATATCCCCCGGCTGGCCGGAGCGGATCCGTTCGGTCCGAAGGCGAGGCTTTTCTTTATCATCCACAGCCTGCCCAGCGAGGACCCGGGAAAGACGCCGGAGGCGGCCGCCGGGCTGAGGCGGGCCGAGGATCTTGTTTTAAGCAGGGCCCGCGGTTTCCTCGTGACCGGACCGCGGACGCGGGAGGTGCTTACGGCCAGGGGGTTCGGCGACCGCCCCATGCTCCTCGTGCCGCCGGCCCCGTGCGTCCTGCCGAAGGGGCCGCCCGGCTCGCCCGCCGCGCCCCCCTCCTTCACGGGGCTCATCGTTTCGAGCCTCATCCGGGGCAAAGGGGTTCCGGCCTTCCTCGACGCCCTCGGGCGCGAGGTCCGGGCCGAAGACGACTTCAGGCTGCGCATCGCCGGGCGGACGGACATCGAGCCGGGAACGGCCGCCGCCTGCCTGGAAGCGATAGGCGCCCATCCCCTGCTCCGCGAGCGCGCCGTCCTCCTCGGGTTCGTTCCATACGAAGATCTCGGCGGTGAATACGAGGGAAGCTCCGCCCTGGTCAGTCCTTCGCCGAGCGAATCGTTCGGCATGGCCTTTCACGAGGCGCGCGCCTTCGGCTTGCCCATCCTGGCCGTGCGGGCGCCCTATTCGGAGCCGTTCATCGAGGACGGCCGGACGGGGCTCCTCTTCGCGACCGCGGCGGAACTGGCCCGGGGCATGCTCGGCCTCGTCCGGGAGCCCGGACGCTTGCGGGGGCTCGCCGCGGGCGCCGCGGAGAGCCGTCCGCGCATCTCGTACACCTGGGCCGATGCCGCCCGGTCCTTTTTGAGCCAGCGGGAGACCTATGCTATATTCCGGCCCGAGCGGGGCGCCGGCCCCAAATTTCCATGAAAGCGATGTGCCCATGAAAAAAGCCCCGGCCGGGATCGTCGGGCTCGCCCTCGCCGCGGCGGCCCTCCTGGCAGCCCAGAACCTGAGCGAGATGAGGCCGCTCCTCGTCAACCGGACGGACGAGGTCCGCAAGGCCGTCGGGATCGTCGCCGCTCTGGTCGACGCGGACGGGCAATGCGTCACGGCGGCGGGGGCCACGGCTCCGGGCGGGACGATCGTCCCGGACGCCAACACGGTGTTCGAGATCGGCTCGATCACCAAGGTCTTCACGTCGCTCGTCCTGGCGGATATGGTCGTGCGCGGCGAAGTGAAGCTCGAGGATCCGGTCGCGAAGCTCCTGCCGCCGACGGTCAATGTTCCCGGCCGCGACGGCCGCGAGATCACGCTCCTCGACCTCTCGAACCAGGTCTCGGGCCTGCCGCGGCTGCCGGGCAATCTCAAGCCGGCCGACGGCGGAGATCCCTATGCCGACTACGGGCCGGCCAAGCTCTATGAATTCCTCTCAGGGTACGCCCTGAACCGCGCGATCGGCGAGAAATACGAGTACTCGAACCTCGGCGTCGGGCTGCTCGGCCTCGCCCTGGCCTCGAAGGCCGGCCTCGGCTATGAGGAGCTCGTCCGCCGCCGCGTCCTCGAGCCCCTGGGGATGAGCGATACGGCCATCACCCTGACGGACTCGATGAAGGCCCGCTTCGCCACCGGGTCAGGCCCGGCGCTCCGTCCGGTCAAACCCTGGGCCTTCGACGCCCTGGCCGGCGCGGGAGCGCTCCGGTCGACCGCGAACGACATGATCAAGTTCCTGACCGCGGCCATGGGCCTCCGCGAGACGCCGCTCCGCCAGGCCTTCGACCTGATGCTCGAGAAGAGACGCCCGACCGGCACGGACGGCCTCGACATCGGCCTGGGCTGGCACGTCTGGACCAAGTACGGGACGGAGATC
>Ga0209705_10000889_pt1 | contig 15877 bp, 14 predicted proteins | sample PPLLaktember2015_5_FD_187262 | JGI IMG/M metagenome (GOLD analysis project Ga0209705, IMG submission 187262) | Freshwater sediment microbial communities from Prairie Pothole Lake near Jamestown, North Dakota, USA - PPLs Lake P8 Core (1) Depth... | ecosystem: Environmental > Aquatic > Freshwater... | reverse complement strand
CTTATTTTATCGCAACACGGTTAAAAGACTCACATCTTGGTCGTTCCTGGATGGCCCTCAGAGAAGATGAGGATGTCGCCCAGGCAATGGGAATTAATACCATGTCTACCAAGCTGATGGCCTTTGCCACGGGTGCATTTTTCTCGGGTTTGGCAGGCGCAATCTTTGCTGCCAAGCTTACTTCGGCTTATCCCCATAGCTTCAATTTCCTGGTCTCGATCAATGTCCTGTCCCTGATCATCATCGGCGGTATGGGTAGCATCCCCGGTGTGCTCGTCGGCTCCCTGGTCATGGTTGGCGTACCTGAGCTGCTGCGAGAATTCGCTGAATTCCGCCTGCTGGCTTATGGTGCCGTGCTGGTTGCCATGATGCTCATCCGACCCGAAGGTATCTTACCTGAAGCTCGCCGCAGGTTAGAATTACACGAGGAAGAACCCATTGAAGAACTGGCGGAGAACGACACCGCTCAAGCTGAAGTGGGTGATTAGGAGGAACCTCATGACAACCACTGATGAAAACATCCTCGTTGCAAATAAAGTCACCAAACGCTTCGGTGGTTTGGTTGCAGTCCGTGATGTAGATCTCGAGGTCAAACGCGAAGGCATTCAGAGCATCATCGGTCCGAATGGCGCGGGAAAAACTACTTTTTTCAATTGTGTGACTGGCTATTACACCCCCGAGAGCGGTGATATCCGCCTGGATGGGCGGCTGATCACCGGGCTCTCGACGGATCGGGTGACCCGTCTGGGCATCTCGCGCACCTATCAAAACATCCGCTTATTCAAGAACATGACCGTTGTGGAAAACATCCTGGTCGGCATGCACCCTCATCTTCGCTCTGGTTTGTTTGGCAGTATTTTTCGGGATAAACGGACAAATATGGAAGAGGCTGCCGCAGTCGAAGAATCGCTCCGGCTATTACGCTTCATGGGACTGGGCGGCCAGGGCGATATGCTGGCGAAAAATCTCCCTTACGGTGCACAGCGCCGGCTCGAAATTGCGCGCTCGCTGGCAAGTAAACCTAAACTACTGCTCCTGGATGAGCCAACGGCTGGCATGAATCCCAGTGAGACCGCCGATACCATGCGCCTGATCCGGCGATTACGTGACGAATTGGGGGTTACCATCCTGCTCATCGAGCACCAGATGCGGGTGGTGATGGGCATCTCCGAAAAGATCACCGTCCTGGACTATGGGGCGATGATCGCAGAGGGATTGCCGGAAGAGATCCAACGCAACCCTACCGTGGTAGAAGCCTATCTCGGTCGGGGCAGTGCTGAAGGCATCCTGGGGAAATCTCAAACTTCTTCCGAACCCGCCTGATGGAGAGATAACCATGTCACTACTTGAACTGGACGATGTTCACACCTATTACGGCAACATTCACGCCCTGAAAGGTCTCTCCATCCGGGTCGAAGAGGCTGAAATTGTCTCGCTCATCGGTGGTAACGGTGCTGGCAAATCCACCACTCTGAAAACGATCAGCGGTGTTCTCCATCCCCGGCACGGATCAGTGCGCCTTGCAGGTGAAGATATTACCAAGCTTAAACCACACGAGATCGTCAATAAGGGGATCGTGCAGGTTCCGGAAGGCCGGCGGATCTTTGGTCGTTTAACGGTGACAGAGAATCTGGAGATGGGTGCGTATATAATCAACGATCGGCGAAGGATCGCTGCGAATATGGAGAAAGTATTCGCTATGTTTCCCCGGTTAAAAGAGCGCCGCACCCAATTAGGAGGCACACTCTCTGGTGGTGAACAGCAAATGCTTGCCACGGGACGGGCCTTGATGGCGGATCCCAAGATCTTGCTTCTAGATGAACCATCCATGGGCCTGGCGCCTGTGCTGGTTGACAGCATCTTCGACACCATCCAGGAATTGCATCACCAGGGCACAACCATTCTGCTGGTTGAACAGAATGCGCGAGCTGCCCTGGCAGTGGCTGACCGGGGATACGTCTTGCAGACAGGCACCATCGTTCTCAGCGGTGATGCCGCAGAGCTGCGTGCTAATGAAATGGTGCAGAAGGCTTACTTAGGGATCGAATAACCGCTTGAGGTTTTAGCTCTTTATAAGCGCGTGGTAGAATTACCCACGCGCTTCCTTTTTCAATCCTGCCAGGTATCACTTTATTCCTTGCATACAAAGGATATGCTATGACTATTCCAGGCACGGCTGATATCGTTGTCATCGGTGGCGGTGTGATGGGCGCAAGCACTGCCTATCACCTGGCTGCCCGTGGCTTTACGAATATTGTCTTGCTCGAAAAAGAAGATTTCTTTGGGCTGGGTGCTACCGGGCGTTGTGCCGGGGGTGTGCGCTACCAGTTTGGCACTGAGATAAATGTAAAATTATCCATCGAAAGCCTGCCCATGCTGGATCGTTTTGCAGAAGAGATCGGTCAAGCCATCGATATCCGTAAATGTGGTTATCTTTTCGTGCTCAGCCGTTCTGAGGATGTAGTCGCCTTTCAAAACAGTGTGGGTATGCAAAACCGCCTGGGTGTCCATACACAGTGGCTGAATGGTGATGAAGTTCGTCACCGCCTTCCCATGATGCGATTAGCCGACGTATTGGGTGGTACATTTAATCCTGATGATGGTCTGGTGGATCCCAATGGTGTCGTGATGGGGTATATCTCAGCTGCTCAGCGGCTTGGTGTAAAAACATACACAACCTGCCCGGTGATTTCTATCTCCGTAAAAGATGGAAAGGTCAAAGGTGTCCAAACCCCCCTGGGAGAAATTACATCAGCGGTGATCGTAGATGCCACAGGTCCATGGGCTGGTGTAACCAGTGGATTGGCAGGTGTCCATGTCCCCATCGACCCCATTATGCGGCAGTGGTTCACAACCTCCTCAATCCCAGAGATCCCAGAGGATTTTCCATTTGTGCTTGATTTTGCTCAATCGCTTTACTTCCACCGAGAAGGTCCTGGTCTATTGACCGGTATGTCCAACCCGAATGAGCCGGCCTCCTTTGATCAGAACATCGATCCGGACTGGGAGCTTGTGCATATGGAAGCTGCCATCGCTCGTCTGCCGCTGTTAGAGAAAGCAGGGTTGGTCTCGAAATTGGCTGGTCTGTATGAGGTTACACCAGATGCCCATCCTATCTTTGGGAAGACGCCGGTCGAGGGTTTTTACTTGATTGCCGGATTCTCAGGGCATGGCTTCATGCATGGACCGATCGGGGGTAAGTTGATGGCTGAGATCATCCTGGATGGTGAGGCGCACACTCTGGATGTTTCCATGCTGGATCTCGCCCGTTTTTCCGAAGGACGTTTGATCCACGAATATAATGTGGTCTAATATTTTATCAATGGCGGGGAAAATATGCCATCTGCAGAAATAATTACCATCGGCACCGAAATACTGCTTGGCGAGATCGTCGACACCAATGCCCGTTATCTGGCACGCACCCTGCGTGACGCGGGGATTGATCTATACCGAAAGACTACCGTTGGTGATAATGCCAAACGGATTGCGCAGGCAATCCAGCAATCACTGGAACGTTGTGAAATCGTTATTACTACCGGAGGTCTCGGACCAACTGTGGATGATCCTACCCGCGAAGCTGTCGCCATGGCGATGCATGTCCAGACAGAATACCGCCCCGAGCTCTGGGATCAGATCCAGTCACGCTTCCATAGATTTGGCCGCCCACCCACTGAAAACAATCGTCGTCAGGCATACATACCTCAGGGAGCCGTAGCAATCGAAAATCCCGTCGGAACGGCCCCAATATTTTTCATTGAATCCGGCAAGCGGGTGGTCATCTCGTTACCTGGTGTACCGCGTGAGATGGAGTACCTGATGCAGAATGCCATCTTGCCTTACCTCAAAGAGCATTATCAGATCCACGGGATCATTATAGCCAGAGTTCTGCACACCTCTGGTACTGGCGAATCACAAATCGATGAGCGCATCGGAGAATTGGAAGAGCTCAACAACCCCACCGTAGGATTGGCAGCCCATTCAGGCCAGGTGGATATCCGGATCACCGCGAAAGCAGATAGCCCTGAGGCTGCAGAAGAATTGATCAAGCCTGTGGAAAGGACTATCCGCGATCGGCTGGGGAACTGGATCTATGGGGCAGACCTGGAAACCCTGGAAGAGATAGCCCTCAAGGCTATTGAACGCAATGGCTGGATTCTGACTGTGATCGAACTCGGTCTCGGCGGTGAATTGATCCGCCGCCTGGCATCTTTGCCGGGTCCATTTCTCGGCGGACAGGTACTCACAATATTACCCACCCCTGCAGAGCTGCTTACATTAACCGATGAATACCGCCAATCCCAATCTGGTGATGTCGGTCTAGGGGTCGCCCTTCAGCCAGTTGGTGATAAGGTAGATGTGTACTTTGCCTTGATCACCCCCGATAGCACCCAACAATTCATGCGACCGTATGGCGGACCACCCGAATACGCACCGATCTGGGCATTAAACCACGCATTGGATGTGATCCGTAAACTATGACTGAGTCCGCTGACCTGCTTCTCACGAATGCAGTCGTCCTCACCATGGACGATCAGATGACCCTCTACGAACCCGGAGCAGTTGCTATCCGCGGCGATTCCATCCTTGCAGTCGGTAAGGAGTCTGACCTGAGCGCCCGCATCCAGGCTGACCAGGTGATGGATTGTGGTGGCAAGGTATTAATGCCCGGCATGGTGAATGCCCATACCCACGTCCCGATGACCCTGCTGCGCGGCCTTGCAGATGACCTGCGCCTGGATGTATGGTTGATGGGTTATATGATGCCGGTTGAGCGCCAATTCGTTTCGGAGGAGTTTGTGCGCCTGGGCACCCAGCTCGCCTGTGCAGAGCTGATCCGCTCTGGGGTAACCTGTTTTGCGGATATGTATTATTTCGAAGAGCATGTTGCCCGTGCCACGGCTGCGGCAGGAATGCGGGCGGTGTGCTCACAAACCGTTCTCAAGTTCCCTGCACCAGATGCGCGCGACTACGAAGAATCCCTGGTAATTGCCCGCCAATTTATCAAGGATTGGATCAACCACCCGCTTATTGTGCCGTCGGTCGCACCACACGCAGTCTACACCTGCACTCAGGATATCCTGCAGAGCACCGCGGCTCTAGCAGTGGAGTTTGATGTTCCACTGCACATCCATATTGCCGAGACTGCCCTGGAAGTTGAGAACAACCGCACCGAATTCGATATGCCAGTGGTGCCTTATTTGAAGAAACTGAATCTGTTCGATGCCAAAGTACTGGCTGCCCACTGTGTCCATATTGACGATGGAGAGATCCGCACCCTAAAACATCATCATGTCGGTGTAGCACATAATCCATCATCTAACCTGAAACTTGCCTCTGGGATCGCGCCAGTCTGTAAGATGCTCGAAGCAGGTCTGGATGTTGGGATTGGCACCGATGGTCCAGCTTCTAACAATGACCTGGACATGTTCGAAGAGATGCGACTGACGGCTTTTCTGGCAAAAGGCAGTACCGGCGATCCAACTGCTTTACCGGCACCGCAAGCGCTTGCCATGGGTACCCGTTTAGGGGCACGCGCGCTGCACATTGGTCACCTGACCGGCACGCTGGAAGCTGGAAAGCGTGCTGATCTGATCCTGGTGAATATTGCCCCGCTTCATAACGCCCCGCGCTTCCGTCATGACACCAACGGATTGTATGCCCAGATTGTCTATGCCGGGCATGCCACGGATGTCACTGATGTGATGGTGAACGGTAAATGGCTGATGCAGGCAGGTCAGCTCCTTACCCTGAATGAGGCAGAACTGTTGGTTAAAGCCAGCGAGTACGCCCGACAGATTGATATGTTTCTGATCCAGCGCGAGCAATCTGTTCTTTCCAAATTAATTGCCATCGGCGGAGCCACTGAGGGCGAAAGCTACGAAGTACAAGCCAAGGTCCCGCTTACCGATCCCGAGCCCGTGCTTCTGGCGTTGAAGGGGCTTGAATTGGAGATCTTGCATTCTCGTCACTACCATGAGTTTGATACCTATTTTTCCTTCGCTGACCCCAGTCAGGGTTTCCTGCGCTACCGGGAGGATGAATTCATCAACGAGAACGACCAGGTCAGCAATGTTCGTTATCGCCTATCGCTGCTAGGCCCCGCCCGCGAGTACAGCTTCCCAAGTTCGGTGCTGCTCTCGCGCAGCCGCTTTATCGCCCCTGCAACGCATAGCTTGCGCTTCTATCGTGAGTACTTCAAACCCTCCCGGGAGATGGTTGTAGATAAAGACAGATTGCGCTGGCGGATTTTATTCCGCGGCACAGAATTCTATGTTAACCTCGACCGGGTAGACAATCCAAATCTCGGTTACTTCCTGGAAGTTAAAAGTCGCACTTGGAGCCGCCGAGATGCCGAACATAAGGCCAGCCTGACACGCGACTTGATCCAGTACCTGAGTGTATCCCCAGATGCCACTGTTTCACAGGATTACGTTGAAATTATGGGTACCCGGGAATAATTATCGTTATGAAATCCCATCTTGACCTGCCAGTCTCCGCTGACATTCTGGAAGATCGTTTCACATCCGAATCGTTCCATCTCGGACAGGTTGCTATCATCACCAGCACTCATTTTCTGCATGACCTGTTCTCAGCTTTTTTGTCACCCATATTACCCTTGCTGATCGAGAAATTATCATTAAGTTACACCCAGGCTGGATCGCTGACGGCATTTATGCAGTTCCCGTCACTGCTCAACCCGCTCATCGGCTACCTGGACGATAAAATCAACCTGCGTTTGCTGGTCATATTCGCTCCGGCTGTGACCGCTACAACGATGAGCTGCCTGGGGCTGATGCCTTCATATCCCACCCTCGTACTGCTCTTACTCATTACCGGGTTGAGCATCGCTGCCTTCCATGCATCTTCCCCTGCCATGGTGATTAGCGTCTCAGGGCGCCAATACGGTAAAGGGATGAGCTTCTACATGGCGGCGGGTGAGCTTGGGCGCACACTTGGCCCCTTATTGGCTGCCTGGGCAGTAACCCTGCTGACACTTGAAGGTATGTGGCGGTTAGCGATCCTGGGCTGGTTGGCATCCATCTTTATGTACTTTCGTTTCCGCACGCTTGCCATGCGATTAAAAAAACCGTCGGGGTTCCGTGAGATGTTCCCTGCTGCTACCCATCTGTTCATTCCGCTTTCGCTGATCCTCCTCTCGCGTGCCTTTCTGGTGACTGGTTTAGGGGTTTACCTGCCTACCTTGTTAAATAGCGAAGGCGCCACTCTCTGGGCAGCCGGGAGTGCGTTGGCGGTGTATCAGTTCGCCGGCGTATTCGGTGCGCTGGCCGGTGGCACGCTCAGTGACCGGTTAGGTCGAAAGCCTGTATTATTCTTTGTATCCCTGTGTTCTCCTATCCTGGTGCTGGGTTTTCTGAATACAACCGCCTGGTTGCAAACTATCTTTCTGCTATTGGCTGGGCTTCTAAGCTTATCCGCCCAACCTATCATGCTGGCCTTGGTTCAGGACCATCTTCCCAGGCACCGCTCTGTCGCCAACGGATTCTTCATGGCTATCTCTTTCATCATCCAATCCTCCACGGCTATCTTGATCGGGATGTTGGGCGACAGTGTGGGACTGCGTTCAGCTTTCTATTACATGGTCGGGATCAGCCTGATTTCTGCGCCACTCGTCTGGCTGTTGCCAAGATCTTATCCAACTAAGCTGGAACTCCCATCCAAAACATGATGGCTGATCCCCTGGATTTCGCCACACAGCTTGCCCGCCAGGCTGGCAATTTTCTGCGGGAGGTATTTCAACTCTCAGGCACTAAAGCCTCTTTCAAAGCTGACCACTCATTTGTTACCGAGGCGGATGTGGCGGTTGACCACATGCTGACTGCAGCAATCAGAGATCTATATCCAGACGACTCCATTCTAAGTGAAGAATTGCAAACCAGCCTGAGCAAACCAGCTAAGGCTCTTTGGATCATTGATCCGCTGGACGGCACCACCAATTTCGCTCTCGGCTTACATGTGTGGGGGGTACTCATTACGCGGCTGATGAACGGTGAGCCTGACCTGTGTGCTTTATATTTTCCCCTGTTGGACGAGATGTACACTGCCCAACTTGGTAAAGGCGCCTGGTTGAATGATCAGACCATACACACCCATCCCCCCGACCCTTCCCAGCCATATGGTTTCTTTGTGTGCTGTTCACGCACGCATCGCCGTTATGATGTCAGCATCCCATATAAACCACGCATCCTGGGCTCCTCAGCTTATACCTTCTGTTCTTTGGCGCGCGGTGCAGCGTTGATCGGTTTCGAATCCACCCCAAAGATATGGGACATCGCCGGCGCATGGCTGTTGGTTCAGGAAGCCGGTGGTGTAATTACTGCTCTGGAAAACCAGCTTCCATTTCCACTACTCAGTGGGAAGGATTATAGCCAACACAGCTATCCTACCCTTGCCGCAGCCACAAGTGACTTATTGCAGACTGCCCAGGGTCAGATCATAAGGAAAAATCGTCAAAAATCAAAGGAGGAAAACTAAGGTGGAATATCGTTACTTGGGTCGTTCAGGTTTACAAGTCTCTGCGCTTTCCCTTGGCGCTTGGGTCACCTTTGGTGGACAGGTCGGTGAAGAAACTGCCCTGGAATGCATGACTGCCGCACATGACGCTGGAGTTAATTTTTTCGATAATGCCGAAGCCTATGCACATGGCAATGCTGAGACCGTAATGGGTAATGTGCTGAAAAAGGTGGGCTGGAAACGCTCAGAATTGGTAATCTCAACCAAACTCTTCTGGGGCGGTAGGACACCCAATCAGACTGGTTTATCACGGAAGCACATCATCGAAGGCACCCAGGCTTCCCTGGCTCGTCTCCAATTGGATTATGTTGACCTGCTCTTCTGCCACCGTCCCGATATTTACACTCCGATTGAGGAAACTGTCCGGGCGATGAATTTTGTTATTGACCAGGGTTGGGCATTCTATTGGGGCACAAGTGAATGGTCTGCTGCCCTGATCATGGAAGCGCACGCCATCGCTCACCAGCTCAACCTCATGCCACCATTAATGGAACAGCCGCAATACAACATGTTCAACCGACAGCGTTTCGAGGGTGAATATGCGCCCCTCTTCCGCGAACTGGGGCTTGGCACGACCATCTGGAGTCCACTTGCCAGTGGTTTACTGACCGGTAAGTATAATAATGGTATCCCAGAAGGCACCCGCGCAACCTTACCCGGCTATGAATGGCTGGTGGATGAATTTACCGGTGATGAAGCAAAGCGAAATATGGAAAAGATCAAGCAGCTCAGTCCGATTGCTGAAGAGATCGGATGCAGCCTGGCTCAGTTTGCGCTCGCCTGGTGCTTGAAAAATCCTAACGTCAGTACAGTGATCACTGGCGCTTCACGCCTCAGCCAGGTTGTAGAGAATATGAAAGCCGTCGAATTCGCCGAGCAGCTGACCCCAACGGTTATGGAGCGGATCGAGGCGATCCTGGCTAACAAACCTGAGGTTGAACCGGATCACCGTTAGGCATCCTTCGAAACAATCCTTTTCTTTTGGACCGGTTGCCGGATGACCGTCTTCAGTTTTTCCGGGGCAGTTCTGCGTGGATCTCCCAGGTAGATCTCATGCTGCTTACCGTGGCGGATGTTCCCGTCCATCTATTTACATTTTTTCCTAAAGCTGGCTATAATTAGCTGAATTCTATTATCTTACCAGACGATTGTTTAGGATGAAACCGGAGATTAATTCCTGGATACCTCTCATAACACCCAAAGTTTAGAGCCAGGTGCAGAAAAAAGAACATCTGAACATTTACAGCCAGGAACTACACTTGCCAATCGGTATCTGATCCAGGCTGTTATCGGCTTTGGGGGAATGGGAGCTGTGTATTCGGCACGCGATCTGCACTTTCCAAATGTTATCAAACGAGTAGCAGTTAAAGAAATGGTCAATCTTGCCCGTGACCCGAACATCCACGATACGATCGTGCGTAACTTCGAGCGTGAGGCAAATATCTTAGCCACCCTGGACCATCCCTCAATTCCGCGCATCTTCGATTATTTTTCTCATGATCAGCACTCCTATCTGATCCTGGAATATATCGACGGTAAAGATCTCGAAGCAGTTGTAAACGAAACGGATGGATTTCTGCCCGAAGCACAGGTGGTACGTTGGGCAATCGAATTATGCGATGTGTTGAATTATTTGCATAATATTCAACCAGAGCCTGTCGTATTCCGAGACATGAAGCCTTCAAACATCATGCTTAACACACGTGGGCATGTTATGCTGGTTGATTTTGGGATCGCCAAGACCTTCCAGACTGGTCAGAAAGGCACCATGATCGGCACGGAAGGTTATTCACCTCCAGAACAGTATAAAGGCGAGGCTTCCCCACTTGTGGATATCTACTCGTTGGGTGCTACTTTACATCACCTGCTAACCCGCCGCGATCCGCGTGTGGAACCCCCCTTCTCCTTCGGAGAGCGGATGATCCGTTCAATTAACCCGGCCATCTCCATCGAAGTAGAAGCCATTATTTACACCGCCCTCCAATACAATTCCACGGAGCGTTTTGAAACTATAACAAAAATGAAGGAGGCACTACAGGGCGCGGCTCACAATACAGGATTGCTTCCCAGTGTCCCGGGTGCCGCAACCCTTGCTCAAAACTCTGAAAATCCAGAGACTGCCAATGCGCTGTGGAAATTTGAATGCGAAGATGAAGTACGAGGCTCACTTCTATACCGCGATGGTTTCCTCTATGTTGGCTCATACGACAACAACCTTTATGCGTTAAAAGCATCCAGTGGAGAATTCAATTGGAAATATGCGACCGATGGCGGCGTGGTCAGTCGACCCGTTTTTTATGAAGGCAATTTATATTTTGGTTCTGAAGATAAATACCTGCACTGTATCTCAGCCCGTTCAGGAAAAGTAGTCTGGACTTATCCCACCAATGGTCCAATTCGCTCCTCACCGATCATCGGTGAAGGTCATGTCTTTGTTGGCTCTGATGATGCTTTCCTGCATGCGATCAATGCCCTTAACGGGAGACGCGCCTGGCGGGCAGATGCTGGTTCCTCGATCCGTTCTTCTCCAATGATCCACAATGATTGTGTCTATTTTGGTACCGAGGATGGCGACCTCTTTTGTGTCGATCTGGGAGGAAATGTCAAATGGCGTTTTAATGCCAAGCGGGCAATTACATCATCTCCCGTATATTCTGATGGCGTGATAATTGTTGGCTCTGTTGATACCTTGCTATACGCTCTGGACGCTAAATCCGGATACATCCTCTGGCGTTTTCGTATGAGCAGGGCTACAATATCAACGCCTTGCCTGGCAGATAATCTGGTTTTTACCGGTTCAATTAACAATAGTATTTATTGTCTGGAAATCCATTCGGCCAAGGAAGTGTGGAGCTTCCAAACCGGGGATCAGGTAACCGGATCCCCGATCATCCACAAGGACTCCCTGTACTGTGGCTCGGTGGATGGAAACATGTATTGCTTGGAATACCGCTCAGGCCGGCTCCGCTGGAAATTCCCGACCAGTGGAGCGATAACCGGGACTCCTGTGGTCGCTAACGATACGCTTTTCTTTGGCTCAACAGACCATAATGTTTATGCTATTATCCTCTGATACTTTGGTGCCCTGGAGGTAACCTATTATGCAATTCTTGCACCGATTGTTCGGTAAGGAACAAAACTCCGAAGAACTATCTCCAAGTCAAATTGATACAGCACCCCTGCGTCCTCTACCTGCTGGGCCTGATCAAAACGCGAACAATTCCAAAACAGATTTATTTGGTCAACCCATCCAGCTTGATCTGCCCCAGTTTATCGTCGGATGCGGTCATTCCGCTGGCTTACAACGCGACCACAATGAGGACGCCCTGTTCACTCTGACTACCAACCTGGTATCAGAAGACAGGGTGATCCCTTTTGGATTGTATATAATTGCGGATGGCATGGGAGGTCACCAGCATGGAGAAGTAGCCAGCAGTATCGCCATCCGCGAGGTAGCTAAGTATGTGATCCAAAAAATCTATTTGTCATACATGGGATTGGAGGATGGACAATCCGAAGAATCAGTGCAAGAGATCCTCAAGACAAGCATCAGTCAGGCGCATCGTATGATCCTCAAAGTTGCCCAGGGTGGTGGCACCACCCTTACCGCTGCACTCATTATGGGCGACAAACTCACCATTGCACATGTGGGTGATAGTCGGGCATATACCATAAGTCTGGACGGTCATCCTGAAGCACTCACCCAGGATCACTCTCTGGTCAAACGGCTGGTAGAGTTGGGACAGATCACTGTCGAAGAGGCAGCTGTACATCCCCAACGGAATGTCATAATTCGTGCCCTGGGACAGGGTGAACCATTTGAGCCAGACATCGCCACCTATCCACTGCCGCGCCTCTGTCACTTGTTATTGTGTTCTGACGGTTTATGGGGAGTTGTTCCTGAGGAATTGTTAGTCCGGATCATCAATTCTGCAACCTCCCCTCAGACAGCCTGTCAATACCTTGCAAACGCAGCCAATGAGGCAGGCGGACCGGACAATATCACCATGATATTAATTCGTTTGCCCGATTAGCAATTTATGGAACTTGAAACGTTTTATGATCGCCTGGATCTGCCCCGAGATGCCACCAGCGATGAAATCCGTCATGCATATCGCGAAATGGTTCGGCGCTTCCATCCGGATCGGAATATCAATCCAGGAGAAACCGAACTATTTATGGGTGTTCAGGAGGCTTTTGAGATCCTCACCGATCCCGATCGTAAAGCTGATTATGATAGTAACCTGCCATCCTGGGCAATCAAGTCCGATCCAATAATAGTTTCAACGATTTACAGTCAAAAAACACTAACAAACGTCCCAGAGCCCCAGCTGATCTACTTGTTATTGAATCTGGGCATCCGTCCTGAAGAAGTAAATACAGAACGCCCACCATTAAATCTCTGCCTGGTCCTGGATTGCTCCACTTCTATGCAAGGAGCCCGCCTGGATTCGGTTAAATCCACCGCCATCGAATTGATCAGGCAGCTTCAGGATAAAGATATCTTTTCTATAGTTAAATTCAACGATCGCGCTGAGGTCGTTCTGCCAGCCAATCGACGGATAGATAATCAAAACGCAGAATTACGCATCCAACTACTCCAGACAGGTGGAGGTACTGAGATTTTCCAGGGGCTGGATTTCGGAATGCGAGAGGTGCGTACGTTTTGGAATACTAAGCAGATAAACCATATAATCTTGATTACCGATGGTCGCACTTATGGTGATGAGGAAAATTGCTTGCAGCTGGCTGACCAGGCTCAATCGCTCCATGTTGGCATCAGTGCTTTGGGAATTGGCAACAAGTGGAATGATAGCTTTTTAGACACACTTACAGCTAAAACGGGCGGCAGCAGTGGTTATATTATTAAAGGCGAAGATATCCGCCAATTCACGATCGAAAAAGTTGTCGGACTGGCACATATTTATGCTGATCAGGTCACTTTCCATTTTGAGACACCACCAGAAGTGAGTTTATCATATGCTTTCAGACTCCATCCGGATATAACTCCTTTGGGGACCAGCTCGCCGTTGGTCATGGGCGCCGTCCCATATGAGTCTTCTCAAACCCTCCTGTTAGAGTTCCTGGTCAAATCCATTCCCGCCATCTCTGAAGAGGTGGTGTTGGCACAAGGTCGGTTATCTTACCTTGTGCCAGGTCACCTCGAGAAGATCTCCTATATCCAACGCTTGGTCTTAAAACGTCCGATCAGCGAGGATTTTGATAGCTCGCCTCCTCCAGCTGCAATTATGCACGCCATGTCCAGGCTTATCCTATATCGTATGCAAGAAAAAGCCCGGGCAGATATGGCTCGAGGAAATGTGAAAGATGCCAACCGCCGCTTACAATACCTGGCTACTCACCTGCTGGCCCAAGGTCAACGTGACCTTGCGAAATCAGTACTTAGCGAGGTTGCCCATATTCAAAATAACAAATCATTCAGTGAGGATGGCGAGAAACGGATAAAATATGGGACGCGTTCACTGCTCCTTCCGCCCGGTATAGAAGAGATATTACGATGATTGAATGTCCGGTTTGTTCTCACAAAGAATTCACTGGGGCGTTGTTCTGTCAGGAATGTGGCGCTAAATTGATCGGTATCTCTGGTCTGACGACCCAAACCATCCGTGTAAAAGTCACACCTCCGGTGCCTGAACTTCAAGCTGAGCAAGCCATCAATAACACTCCTGCCCCACCGGTGGATGTCGCAATTTATTTGCACATCCTGGACACTGGAGATGTTGTGCCTCTGGAAGGCACTGGAGAATTCACAATGGGTAGATCTACAGAAGGTTATCCATTCCTACCTGATATTGACCTTGCGCCTTACTCGGCTTTAGAAAACGGTGTGTCCCGTTTGCACACCTCGATCAATCTGGGCATTCCACAAGCACTGGTTACAGATATTGGGTCCGCCAATGGGACCTGGCTGAATGGGTTGAAATTATCTCCAAATAGCCCATCCCCGATCAAACACGGTGATATCCTCACCCTGGGCAAGTTAAAGATTCAGCTTTTGATCCGCCGATAACCGGAAATACATAAGAATGAGGAAAGATGCCTTTCACAATAGTCCTACACCCCACCGGCGAAGAAGCAATTGTTGGCGAAGTTGAGAATCTGCCTCATCCAGAAGATATATCCATTATGGTGACTAATCCGCGCCGCCTGGATGGCAAAGAACTTCATTATCTGGTAGAGAACGTTATTACGGTTATTTGGCCATTAGCACGCTTGAATTTCATTGAAATCATCCCCACCAAAGACGAAGAGAAGATTACCGGCTTCTATCGCGATTAAACCTATGTCTGTAGAATCCCACTTTAAGAACTATCGCATTTTAGTGGTCGATGATGAGCAACGCATGGCTCGTTTCATCCACCTCAACCTGGAACACGATGGATTCCGGGTAACTGAAGCCTATACCGGTGCCCAGGCAATGGACCGGTTACGCACTGCGCTGCCAGACCTGGTCTTGCTGGATGTGATGCTGCCCGATTTTGATGGATTTGAGGTGCTTAAGATGGTGCGTTCCTTGAGCACGGTACCAGTCATAATGGTTACTGCGAAAAGCGAGGAAGAGGAGCGCATCCGAGGCCTGGAGCTCGGAGCCGACGATTATGTCACCAAGCCCTTCAGTCCACGAGAGCTGGTCAGCCGAGTGCGGGCTGTGCTGCGCCGCACCGAGATATCCAGTGAGAGCGCTCATGGATTGATCGCGGTGGACGAGCGCTTGAAACTGGATTTCGACCGCCATGAAGTCTGGTTGGATGGGAAAATGATCAACTTGCGACCGACCGAATATCGTCTTTTGTATTACCTGGTTCAAAATGCAGGCTGGGTAGTATCCCATGATCAAATCTTAACCAATGTTTGGGGATATGAATATCGCGACCAGCCCCATTACGTTCGACTGTATATTAACTATCTCCGCCAAAAGCTCGAAAAAGACCCGGCTGAACCACAATATATTCTCACCGAACGTGGTTTAGGATATCGTTTCGTCGATTTCCGACGAGATGTACCCGCTTCCTCTGAACCAGGCGAACAGGTATAATACAGTTTATTGGAATCCAGGAAATCTCACACTAAGGACGCAGTATGACGAATAAACAGCGTATATTACTGGTAGATGACCATGAAGTTGTCCGCTTGGGCTTAAAAGCCCTGTTGGACCGCCACCCGACTTTTGAGGTGGTAGCTGAAGCTGCGAATGCCCGGGAAGCCGTAGAACGTGTGGCAGCTTTCACACCGGATGTTGTGGTTATGGATATTCGCCTTCCGGGAGGGTCTGGTATCGAAGCCTGTCAGGAGATCGCTGACAAATACCCGGACACAAAAGTGA
>Ga0209705_10000886_pt1 | contig 15886 bp, 15 predicted proteins | sample PPLLaktember2015_5_FD_187262 | JGI IMG/M metagenome (GOLD analysis project Ga0209705, IMG submission 187262) | Freshwater sediment microbial communities from Prairie Pothole Lake near Jamestown, North Dakota, USA - PPLs Lake P8 Core (1) Depth... | ecosystem: Environmental > Aquatic > Freshwater... | reverse complement strand
ATCTCCAGGTACTACCCCGGGAATAAAAAAATCTCATCAGCAGAAGCCCGTTCATTTGCGGAACGATGGGGAACCTGGAAAGGGTATGCTGCATATTACCTTGAAATTGCAGACCTGCTTGGGATCATCCCCTGACGGCCCCTGAAACGGGTATTGAAGAATTTTCCATACTACCATTCATGCAAGAGCATGAGGTCGTGACATCCAACGGAATACCGGAAACACCTTTGCCAGAATACTATGCGAAACAAATTCACCGTACTCCCAATAAAAACGCTATTCTTTTAATCTTTAATGGTATAGAGTAATATGTTATGCTATAACATAGCAAAGTGGGTATACCGTATGAAATACTCTGTCCTGTTCATCGCAAGTATCCTTTTTGTGGCTGTATTCATTGCCGGCTGTACGCAACAGCCTGCAACGCAACAACCTTCGACAACACAGGGGGTTATCAAGGTCGGTGTCATAGCCTCATTGACCGGCCCCGCGAGCAATGTTGGCACCAACATGTGGCAGTCCGCCCAGGTTGCTGCTGACAAGATCAACGCCGAGGGGGGCGTCACTCTGAAAGACGGATCTAAAGCCCAGGTCAAGCTCATCGTGGGTGATGATGAGTCAACCCAGCAGGGAGGCCAGAAGGCCGCGACCAAGCTCATTACCGATGACAAAGTAGACATCCTTGTCGGCGGGTACTCGAGCGCGGTCACTTCCTCGTATCAGCAGACCATCGCAGAATACAAGATCCCCTATATCGTAACCGGTGCGTCAAGCCCGATCATCACCCATCGCACTGATATTGACACCAGTTATATCTTCCATCACTGCCCGACAACCGATACGTACGGGCAGTATACTACAATGTTTATCGACCAGGTGGTCCGGCCGGCGGTAAATAAAAAACTCGGTGCTCCAGCAGACCGCCCGTTCCGGCTTGCCATGCTCTACCAGGACACTGCATTCGGCAAAGGTGTCCAGTCAGCAGTGAACAACACCATAACGACGAGCAAGTTGAATATCCAGCTGGTCTCCCAGCAGAGTTACAGGATGGGCGAGAGTGACTTCAGGACTCCCCTGACCGCAATAAAGGCAGCAAATCCTGATGCCGTATACCTCGCAGCATTCCCGAACGAAGGAGCCCCCATCATAACACAGGCACGGAGGGACATCGGCCTCAACACGATATTCCTCAACGTGGAGAATAATGATAATGCCCAGTTCTATAAGGATCTCGGGCAGTATGGTGAAGGAGCAGTCATCGAAAGCCGGTTCTCACCCTACACCGCTCCCGCAGGTGCGGTCGCTGCGGCCCAGAATGCATTCAAGCAGAGTTACTTGACACGATTCGGGACCTTCCCGGACATGATGGGTGCCTCTACCTATGAAGGAATCTTCATCGCGGCAAGAGCAACTCAAAATGCGGGGACCACGGACAAGGCAGCGGTGCGACAGGCGCTCGTTGCTTTAGAGATGCCCCAGGTCATTGAGGCGATGAAAGGCCAGACCTGCTCGTTCTCACCAGACTTCCGGGAGTCGACGTTCGATCTCTGGATGGAGCAGTTGTCATATAATGCCACCATCGGTGAGACCCGGCCTGTCATTGTCTGGCCCGACAACCTGAAGACTACGGACTTTGTCCTGCCGTCCTGGTACGTAGCTGGCAGCAGTTCGTAACCATTACCTCCCTTTTTTAATCCATGGCAGACTGATATATTGCATAAAGCCGGACAGGTGCTAATCGGATCATGGACAATTTGGGGGTATTCCTGCAGATCATTTTCTGGGGACTGTATGCCGGCTGCATCTATATCCTGCTCGCTACCGGGCTGAACCTGATTTTCGGCGTGATGAAAATTGTGAACTTCGCGCATGGCGAATTCCTGATGATCGGCGCCTATATCACCGCAACCATATTTTTTATCTCCGGCATCAACCCGTATCTTATCATCCTTCTCTCCATGCTCGCACTCATAGGTATAGGTGCTGTTGTCGAACGATTCTGCTTCCGCCCGATTCTTGGTACCGGGAAGCTCAACGAGATCTTTCTCTCAATTGGCCTCATCTACATATTCCAGAATGGGGCCGCCATCATATGGACTGATGAATGGCAGAGTGTAAAAAGCCCCTATGACGGTATTTCGCTGCCATTCGGGTCACTTTCCGTCCCCCTTGATTACATTCTCATCATGTTTTTTACCGCTGCCATTATCTGCGGGTTGTACCTCTTCTTAAAAAAGACGACGATCGGTATGCAGATGAGGGCAACGAGCCAGAACCGGAAAGGTGCGATGCTTGTCGGTATTGATGTAGAACGCATCGATGTTATCAGTTTTGGCCTCGGGTGTGCACTTGCCGCGGCTGCAGGCACGCTCTGGATCGTAAGCGGGCAGATCTTTAACCCGTACATGGGTTCGATCCCTGCAATCAAGGCTTTTGCAATCATCATTCTGGGAGGCCTTGGCAGCATTCCCGGGGCAATTATCGGAGGTTTGCTGATGGGCCTTGCAGAGAACGGAGCGGCATTTCTCCTTGGCGGTATATGGAAGGACGCGATCTCGTTTGTCATCCTTATCATCGTACTCGTGGTGAGGCCGACCGGGTTATTCGGGGAAAAGGGGGACTAGACCATGCATTTTAAGCGGGACGATATGGTAAAGTACGGGACTGTCCTCGCGATTGTCATTGCCCTAGCCATCCCGTTCCTCACTGACAGCATGTTCATCCTCAACCTTCTCGTCATTATGCTGATTTTTATCATCTTTGCATCGGCGTGGAACCTCCTCGCGTTCTCCGGGCAGGGATCGCTCGGGCACGCTGCTTTCTTTGGTATCGGGGCGTACGCATCGACGCTCATCGCTGCAAACAGCGGGATGTCCCCGTTCATAACTATCTTTCTTGGTGCTGCCGTAGCGGCATTTGTCGGGATCCTTATCGGCCTTACCTGTGTAAGACTCAAGGAATGGTTCCTTGCCATGGTCACGTTCGGTTTTGCCATCATCGTCCAGACCCTGACGGTCAGCGTACTTGCTCCGGTCACCGGGGGCTGGGATGGTATTGCATCGAGCCGGCTCCTGAGCCCGTCAATCCCCGGCTACCAGTTGATTGAATACTATGCGGTCCTTGTCATCACCATCGCTTCTATAGCCGCAATCTGGTACATCATGAAGACACGGATTGGCCTTGCATTTCTTGCAATCCGCGAAAACGAACTTGAAGCCCGTGCTGCAGGTATCGATCCGGTCCGTTTCCGGCTCCTTGCATTTGCTCTCTCGGCCTATCTCGCGGGTGTTGCAGGAGCACTCCAGATTCACCACATCGGTTACCTTACACCTGAACTCTATGGTGTAGACAATTCGTTCTGGCCGGTTACCTACGTCATCCTTGGAGGGTTGGGCACGCTTGCCGGACCGATAGTCGGCACCATCGCACTTACCATTATCTGGGAGGGGCTCAAAGCGACCGGGCTCACCTTCGGAAGATATGTCATAGTGGGGGTCATGCTTATCCTTGCTATCATCTTTCTGCCCCGTGGGCTTGTGAGCCTGCCGGAACAGGTGAAGGACTGGCTGAAACGACGGAAAAGAAAAGAGCCCGTTCGGGAACCGGCTGATAACTGACACTCTTTTTCGTGCAGTGACGTGCGATGAAGAACTGAGTATCTGGGCTGGTTTGTTCGGTTTATCGAATGTCAGACCGGTTTTCTGATAGATTTCCGGAAATCGTACAGCCGATCCGATTGCGGATTAAACAGGTATTTTTGTGCTTGCGATAAACGCCGTCCATCCGACTGGATACGCCCCTTGCGGCTGATCAACATAGCTGAAATTTCAGGAAACCTTTCTACTCCCCTCATGCCTCTGGAAGGTAATGAGACCAGGACTCTTAAAAAATAGTCTGCTTTTTACCATTTTTTGCTGAGTAGAAACGGGCATGAACGGGAATGGTTCTCACCCCCCCATGAAAAATTGTGAAGGTACGACTGGCATCCGTAACAGGCACTTGAGAGGCCAGCGGAGTTTTCAGGTAACTGAAGCACCGCGGGGGCGTCCCTTCGGTGACGGCGCAGGTCATCGCAAGAGCGGGATTGCAATTTCCCGAAATTACTGGAATTGTGTAATTTAATATGAAAATGTCCTTTGTATTTTCCTCCTGTATACTTGAGGCCCCTGGCATCATGTCCGTTTTCATGGGAAACAGGCATGAACGGGAGTTCGCACCCGAACCATGAAAAACATTAAATCATGTAATTTCAGGAGGATCCCCCGCCTCAGGGCCTCTCCGAGGCACGGCGGGGCTCATCGCAAATAGTTGAGGTAAAAACATTCCACTATGTACGTCTGTCCACTCTTCAAGGGAAATCGTCAAAATACTTTACTTAACACCCTTTTTTGGGCTACGCATGTAATGCCTCCTTCCCGGCCGCTGTGGCAACATCTTGAAGAGATTACTCCCGAGATGGTAATACCAATTGCAAAGCTCAGGTGCGGTTCGGGTGGACAGGCACTGTCTCCTCCGTAAACAGGTACCATGCAATTTGTTGAAAACTTAGGATTTCTGCAGTGCCAAATTTTTATCATTCAGATAATGATCTATCGATAAAAGAACCACCAGAAAGAACAATCCCCTGCCTTTTCATCGTTTCAGAACCCAAGGTACGCTTTCTGGATGCGCGCGTCATGCAGGAGTTCTTTTGACTGTCCCTCCTGTACTATCCTCCCGTTTTCCAGCACATACCCCCGGTTGCACATGGCCAGTGCATTCCGGACATTCTGCTCGAGCAGGAGGATGGTCATCCCTTCCCTGCCGAGCTGTTCGAGCGAGCGGAAGACCTGGCCGGTGAGAATGGGGGAGAGTCCGGTAGACGGTTCATCAAGGATCAGGAGACGTGGTTCCGACATCAGTGCCCGACCGATAGCAAGCATCTGCTGCTCACCCCCGGAAAGCGTCCCGGCCTTCTGCTGCTGCCGCTCCTGCAGGACCGGGAAGAGACGGAAGATCCGGTCGAGTTTCCTGTCAGGGTCAGTCATGGCAGTCCCGCCAAGGAGGAGGTTCTCAATCACGGGCATCGTCGGAAAGATCTCCCGCTTCTCGGGCACCAGGGCAAGTCCCTTCCGGAAAAGATCGTATGGGTGACTGCCAAGAATACTTTTGCCATCAAACAGGACCGTTCCAGTCGCCTTCCGGTTGAGCCCCACGATGGTCTCGACCGTCGTTGTCTTGCCAGCGCCATTCGGGCCGATCATGGTTACAAGCTCACCTTTGTCCACATGGAACGAGAGGTTCCAGACAACCTGCAGGTTCCCATGGAAGACATTGAGGTCTGAAACGGTTAGCATAAACGGTATCCTCTCTCAGAATGCGTCAATATCGCCAAGATATGTGTCGATGACTCTCTGGTTATTCACGACCTCGTATGGCCTGCCATCTGCGATCTTCTCGCCGTAGTCGAGTACGACAATCCGGTCTGAGACTCCCATGATTACACTCATTACGTGTTCTATGATCAGGATAGCGACACCTTCTTCCCTTATCTTTTTGATAAGATCCACTGCTTCATTGCTCTCCTTCGGGTTAAGTCCGGTTGTAAGCTCGTCGAGAAGGAGCAGCTTTGGTTTCGAAGCCAGAGCCCGTGCAAGCTGAACCCTTTTCAGTTCCACCACATTTAAATTTTTAATAGTTGTGTCCCGTTTTTCTGCAGGGAAACCTACAAAATCAAGGATTTCTATCGCTTTTTTTCCTGCATCCGCCATGCTGATCGCACGGTGGTTACCAAACAACGCACCAATCATCGTGCATTCATATGCGGTAAGTCCGGGGAAGGACTCGGCGATCTGGAACGTCTTGGCTATCCCTTTTTTACAGATTCGGTCGGCTTTAAGCCCGGTGATATCTTCGTTATCAAATATGATTGTTCCTGAAGTCGGGGTACTGATGCCGGAAATCATATTGAGCAGCGTTGTTTTTCCTGCACCGTTTGGACCAACAAGCCCTACGATCTCGTTCTCTCCCAGTGAGAGATCGACATTATTCACCGCCCGGAGACCGCCGATCTGTTTGGATATACCCTTGAGTATGAGCATGAGAATACCGTGCTATCAACCAAATCGTTAGCATGGTGCTGTATTAAAGATAATGGCCATGATAAACGAAGTGGTTGCAGCGAATGTAAAATAAGGAAGCAGGGACTTTACCAGAACCATTGTCCTTTTTGTCCAGAAACTAATCGGGGGGTAACCGTAAAAGAATGTCATCTTCATTCATCCGGCATTGGATGATTGATGTAAACCGGAATCGAGCAGCTGGGCACTTACTTCTCAACCCGGAAATCCTGAGGGAGCTTTGTTGCGGAGCTGTTTTTCCATTCGTGATTTATTTTCATGCTGGCAGTATATATCCGGGAAAGTGACAATTGTGTTTTCAGGCTTCCGGCATGGAAACAATTTCCCAGCGTGAGATCTTCCAGAGATTCCCGATCAGCGTGTAACGAGCGGCCACCGGAAAGGACCCGTTCTTCTTGTTTCTTCCCAGGGTTGCGTCTTCTGTGCAGCGGTAGGTAATCACCGCGATATCGTTCCCGGTCCGCTGGACATGTGGATCATCTATACTGAAGGAATGCAGGGTGAACAGGGGGAGTATCCTGGTCAGTATATCTTCCCGTTTGAACCGACCGAAAAGGTTGATCTCGTAATAATCCGGTGCGAGGAGTGATTCCAGTGCCCGGACGTCTTTGCGAAACAATGCGTCAGCCCGTGCATGTTCAGAAGCTACAAGTATCTTCAGAAGCCCGGAATCGTCATATGGTGGTGTTTCTGTCATAGGAATTGACCATCCTTCACGCAATGATTGTCCGGTACCGGTATTTTAATAGCTCCATACCGGTCTCCGGATCAGATCCCGGAGAGTTCTGGAAGAGGCGCGATTTTTCATTCGTTTCGTGGTATACCGAAAAGAAGGGATCAAAACTTTTTCGGATCTGTCTTTCAGGAAAGAAGATGTCCCGTCATATCGGAGGCCCGTGTCGTTCCTTATTTGAGGGCTTCCTTCAGGGATTTTGGAAGATGGAGGGTAAACGTGCTCCCGGTATGTAACCTGCTTTGTACGGTAATATCTCCCCCGTGCATCTGCATAATCTTCTTTGCCATGGACAAAGAGAGGCCGATTCGGTCAAACCTGCGGGAAAGTTTTGCTGCATCGGCAAGCTGGAATGGCTCAAAGATTGACGACAATGCATTTTCGGAGATCCCGGTCCCGTTGTCCCTGACAGAAATATGATGAAATATATCCCCGGCATCCGAACGGTAAAAAACAGAAATTTTTCGGGGGGACTCAGAGAAGTTTACCGCATTTGAAAGAAGGGAATCAATTACGCCGAAGAGCCGGTCCATATCTCCAGTTATTACGAGATTTATCGGGATATCGGTAATTATCTCTGCTTTTTTCCGGTAATCGCCTGAATCCAGCACGCTGTTGACGAGCTGCACGAGGGAAAATGTTGAGTGGTTCAGGTGGAGTTTCCCGCTATCAAGTACAGAGAGCTCCAGCATCTGGTTAATGATCTGGCGTTCCCGGTCAACACTCGCGAGACAGCGTTCAAGAATCCTTTTCGTATCCTCAGGAATACCAAATCCCACAGGATCCTGAATGAGCAGGTTGAGGTATCCGAGAATCGGCTGGAGCGGCGTGCGCAGTTCGTGAGCGACCGTAACAATAATCCCCCTGCGTCGTTCATTGTCGAGCTGTATTTTTTCTTCAAGCAATTGTCTTTCAGAAATATCGACAACATTGATCAGGGTTGCCTTTTTACCGGAATGAATGACTGGCAGGGTAAAGAGTAATGCCAGCCGTTTATTCCCATATTTTGTCACGAAGTGAAACTCGCACCGGACTGCTTCTGAAGTCTCCTTCAGTCCGTGTTCGGCAAATTCTTTAACATCATCCGGATTGTCAATAAGTGACAAGAGATCTCTTCCGGGAATTTCATCAGGCAGGTACTTTAAAAATTCTGAAAAAGCAGGGTTTGCATACTGAATTATTCCGTTCCTGACGATGAGAATACCGGTGGGCAGGTTTTCGGTGAGGTGTTTATAATGCACAAGGTCATCGCCAACCGGCCTTATTGATATTTTACGCCGGGCGATACCGGCTGCTGTACAAACAACGGTCATATCATCAACAGCATTCCAGGAAAGATCCACCTCGCGATCGTTTCCTTCTTTTGTTTCAAGAAGAGTTTTGAAACCGGTAATCTCTGGTTCCCGTCCAATCAGTGTTAAAAATCTTTTCTTTTCTTTCTGATCGGAAAGAAGGGAAGTAAAAAACCTTCCACGCAGTTCTCCCGGTGTGTAATTGAGGAGGGTTGAGAATGCAGCATTGAGTTCTCGTATCGTGAAATCTCTTTTGTCAAAAAGAATGATCCCGTTGGGGGAATTCTCAAATATCGCTCGGTACCATGCTTCACCGGTCCCCATCCTCACCATCTATCTACGCAATTTGAATCTCCTGTTATTTTAAGATGCAGGAACCTTTTTCATACCAGATCCCGCATCGGATCGATGAAATTCCCGTGAATAGAGCAGGATAATTGGCTCTGTTGAAACGCAAATGAACAGGAATGGTTCTCACCCAAGCCATGAAAAATTATGAAGGTACGACTGGCATCCATAACAGGCTCCTGAGTGGCCAGGGGCGGAGTTTTCAGGTAATTAAAGCACCGCGGGGGGGTCCCTCTCGGGGGCGGCGCAAGTCATTGCAAGAGCGGGATTGGTACTTCCCGAAATTACTGGAATTGTGCTATTTTCATGGAAACCCTAAGATTTCAACGAATAGTATAGCACCAATTTACGGAGGGGACCTTGCCTGCTCCCCCCAAACCGCCCCAGCGCTTTGTGATGGTATTGTATTACCTTTTCTGGAATTATCGCTCCAGAGGGGATGCCACAGCGGCGGGGGTGGAGGTATTACGTACCGTAGCCCAAAAAGAGCGTTGAGAAAAATATTGTAAGGATTTCCCATGAAAAAACATACGATGCCTGCGGCCGCAGGCACACAGAATGGAAATACCAAGACCATTTCCATATTAAATGGAATTAAACAGATGTGCGAAGTGGAATGTTTATAGCACGTAGTTATTTGCGATGAACCCCGCCGCCCCCGACGGGGCGCCCCCGCGGCGGATCAGTGTCTGTAGGTATATTTGCAAAACACCGCACTGCCCCGCCGTGCCTCGGAGAGGCCCTGAGGCGGGGGACCCTCCCAAAATTGGATGGTTTAATGATTTTCATGGTTCGGGGGCGAACTCCCGTTCATGCCCGTTTCAACAGAGCAGGATAATCTTTAATTTCCGATGGTTGTCATCGGTTGAAATCGATAAAAGAACAGTGGGGTTGAAATAACAGGCAGGTAAAAACGTATGATATGCGCCCATATGTTATTGTTAACGTCGCAATGAGCGCTGATGGCAAGATTTCCACCCGAGAACGACGGCAGGTTAGAATATCGGGCAAGCAGGATTTTATCCGTGTTGATCGACTCAAAGCCGGGTGTGACGCTGTAATGGTAGGTATTGGCACCGTTCTTGCCGATGATCCTTCACTCACGGTAAAATCGGAAGAATGTCGCACGTACCGGAGGAAACAAGGCTGGGATGATCATCCGGTCCGCATTGTCGTCGACAGTTCAGCCCGCATCCCCCCGAAGGCATCAGTCCTGCACAAGGGTGAAGGAAGAAGGGTGATCGCAGTATCCGGGAAGGCAGAGAGTGCGAAAATTGCGGTCCTGAAAAAGAAAGCCACGGTGCTTGTGTGCGGCGAAGATGAAGTAGATCTTCCTGCACTTATGGACGAGCTTGAATCAATGGGTATTCAGCGTATCATGGTGGAAGGGGGCGGAACATTGATTGCGGGGTTGATCAGGGCCGGTCTTGTCCACGAGATCAATACGTATATTGGTAATATCCTCATTGGAGGTAAAGACGCTCCTACTTTCAGTGATGGAGAAGGGTATATCGACGAGTCGTCGTTTCCCCGGCTGTCCCTCCTGGAAGCACACCGGATTGAAGATGGTATTCTCCTGCGCTGGAAAGTAAAGGCTCCTGATCAGCATGAAGAAATACGGTAACCGGGTCGAGAGTATCCCTTGAAAGATTTTTACCTGAGCGTGAGAATGCCAAGACTCATCTCCCATAACTAAAAACATTCTCTCACGTATATTCCGGTCATCGTTCTTGCTGCCGTTTTCCTGTTGACGGCTATACGCCAGGTAGGCAGGTTCAACCTCAGGATCTGGCAGATCATGCTTGGAGGAGCCGTTGTCGTCCTTATCAGCGGGCAGATCTCCATCCCTGATGCACTGGGAGCGATCAATACCGATGTCATGCTTTTTTTATTTGGCATGTTTATTGTGGGTGAGGCCATGGTGGAAAGCGGCTACCTGTCCCTGCTTTCGTGCCGCTTCTTTTCTCGCGCCCGGACGCCGGACCAGTTGATTTTTTTCATTCTTTTCGGCATGGGATTGTTTTCAGCAGTCCTTATGAATGATACCCTGGCCATCATTGGAACACCCCTCGTCCTGTCCCTGGCTGCAAAGTTCCGGATCTCACCAAAACTATTGCTTCTTTCCCTTGCAATCGCTGTTACAACCGGCAGTGTGATGAGTCCTATCGGTAACCCGCAGAACCTCCTCATTGCAGTAAACAGCGGGATGGGAACCCCGTTTGTCACCTTTGGGTTATACCTTCTCATACCCACGCTCATCAGCCTCAGTCTCGCATATGTCCTCCTGCGGTTATTTTTCCGGATGGAATTTTCCACCCGTCCAATTGAGCAGGACCCGGTTCAGAATGCTGAACATACCATCATTCTTCCGGTACAATGCTCGCTTGCAATCATTCTGGTCCTTGCTGCTGCCAATATTATCGCATCCTTTTTTGGGGGAAAAATTCTTGTACCCCTCCCGTTTATTGCCCTCTGCGCCGCAGTGCCCGTCCTGCTGGTCGGTAAGAACCCATTGAGGCTCGTTAAAAATATTGACTGGCCTACTCTCGTTTTTTTTGCTTCCATGTTTGTCCTGATGGAGAGCGTCTGGCAAACAGGATTTTTTCAGGCATTTGTTGACCAGAGTATGGTTACTTCCCTGCCAATGGTTCTCATGACCAGTGCTGTCATCAGCCAGTTCATCTCCAATGTGCCGTTTGTCGCACTGTTCCAGCCGATGATTCTCCAGGCAGGAGGCACTTCCGCCCAGCTCATGGCACTTGCGGCGGGGAGTACAATCGCCGGCAACCTGACAATTCTGGGGGCCGCAAGTACTGTGATTATTATCCAGAATGCAGAAAAGCAGGGTCAGACCCTTACCTTCTTCGAGTTTGCAAAGATCGGGATTCCCCTGACCACACTGCAGCTTATGGTGTACTGGGCGTGGCTGTCCTTCCTCCCATTTTAGGACGTAGCTGGTGCACTATTCTTTTTGTAAGGCTCGGGGCATCTCTCTGATATCCGACCAGTCAGAAGAGGAAATCAATAATATTCTCCCCATCAACAACTCCACAAGAGAGAGTCACGATTATGGCAGAATATATCCAGGAAAACCCGGACAAACCCGATAAAAAACGTGAAGACCTCAAAGGAAAAGTCCTGCAACTGAAGGATCTTGTAAACTATAATGAGGGTACAGTTGCCAGCAGGATGGTAATCAACCGGAAGGCGGGCAGCATCACCATTTTTTCCTTTGATGAAAATGAAGGGCTCTCGGAACATACCGCCCCGTTTGATGCGGTGGTTACCATTCTTGATGGCGAATGCGAGGTCTGGGTTTCGGGTCGGACATCGCAGATGAAGGAAGGGGAGACCATAATCTTTCCGGCCAATGTTCCCCATGCCTTATCCGCGATCACGAAGTTCAAGATGTCGCTTACCATGATCCGGGAGTGAGCGCCATGGGAGGGAATGAAAAAGACGGGTATTACTGTTCTATCTGCGGGGGGATTCCCCCGGACAAGATCACCACAAAACGGGTGCTCATTGACGGCAAAGAAACGGGAATCGATCGCCTTGACTGGATTTTCGAAGAAGTGAATAAGCTCAAACCACCGGATGATGCTGCACTTACCGAAGAGCTCATGAAAAGGGTCAGGGAGTTCAATTACGTGCCAACAAAAAAGAGCGATGTTTATGCAGCGGCCCTCCTTGCCGAATACAAAAAACAGCGGGTCTGAGTCACGGGATCCGCGGTGTTTTTTCTGGGAACCGGTAAGGAACATACAAGAAATTTTTCAGTGAGAACAGCCTCCTCCAGCAGAAGTTCCCAGCTTGGTTTTGTAGTAATAAAAGAATATGCTTGCCGGAAAACGGGCAGAAAAGAAGAATGGACTCTTTTTCCGCGCTTACTATAGGTGCTGCAATAATGATAATGCCGGTATTGATACCCTTTTATCTATCCTGCTCCCACGTTCAGCTTAGAATACAAAGGAGCAAAATATGAAAATAACCGCTGTTAATGATGTTGTATCCGGACCAAATCCTCACCATGTGGACGCACGTAAAATTTACGAGTCTCCGCATGCGGTTGCTGTTGTAATAACCCTCAAACCCGGTGAAGCACTTAAAAAACATATCACCCCTGTAGATGTGTTCTTCTATACGCTTGAGGGATCCGGTGTTATCGAAATCGGCAATGAGAAGCAGACCGTCATAAAAGATATGCTTGTCGAAAGTCCTGCCAGGATCCCGCACCGCTGGAGTAACGAGAGTACTTCAGTCTTCCGCGTTCTGGTCGTAAAGGTACCAAAGCCAGCTGAAGAAACAAAACTGGTCTGATATACAATTACCCGTACGGAGGAACCTATGGCAGAACCGGAAAAAAAGAAAGCCGAATTAAAAATTTCTGGCATGCACTGCGCGACCTGTGCCGTGAATATCGAAGACGCAATTTCCCAGATTAAGGATGTTTCAAAGGTGCAGGTAAATTTTGGTACTGATACTGCCCATGTTGAGTTCGATCCCACAAAAGTCTCGCTGACAGAACTGGAAAAAGCAGTCAAAACGGTGGGATATGATGTGGTGAACCGTGAAGTCACCCTCAAAATCGGGGGGATGGTCTGTGCTACCTGCGTACAGACCATCGAGGCAGCACTCCGGGCACTTCCCGGCATCTTGTCTGCAAACGTAAACCTCGGCACAGAAAAGGCTTACGTCATCTATAACCCGTCGGTGTCTGCAGTCCCTGATATGAAAAAAGCCATCGAGGATGCAGGGTACCAATACCTGGGAATTGCAGGGGAGGTAAGTGATGAAGCTGAGAAGGCAGCACGGGAAAAAGATCTTCACGATAAATTTCTCAGGTTCACCGTCGGTTTTGCTGTGAGTATTCCGCTCATGCTGGCCATGTGGGTACCTCTCCCCCTGCCCATGCACACCCTCGCCTACGTGATGCTGGTCATCGCTTCCCCGGTTTTTCTCTATGTTGCTTACCCCATCTTTCGTGCCGCGTCCATGGCACTGCGCAACCGTTCTCTTAATATGGACGTGATGTATGCGATGGGTACCGGTGTTGCCTTCGTTTCGAGTGTGATGGGGACCTTTGGCATCATCCTCACCCATGAATTCATGTTTTATGATACCGCCATCATGCTTGCCGCCTTCCTCATGCTCGGGCGATATCTCGAAGCACGGGCAAAGGGGAGAACATCAGAAGCGATCAAAAAACTTGCCGGGCTCCGTGCGAAGACTGCAATAGTTATCCGTACCGGAAAGGAAGAGGAAATCCCCATCGAAGATGTGGTCATCGGCGATGTCGTTATTGTAAAACCCGGTGGAAAGGTCCCGGTTGACGGCGAGGTTGTGGCCGGTGAAAGCTATGTTGATGAGTCGATGATCACCGGCGAGCCCATTCCGCCCCTCAAAGCCAGGGGCAGCCGGGTGGTCGGTGGCACACTGAACACAAACAGCGTGCTGTCGGTGAAAGCTACAAAAGTTGGCCGGGAAACGGTACTTGCCCAGATCATCCAGCTTGTTGAGGACGCACAGGGCTCGAAACCGCCCGTCCAGCGAATCGCTGATACTGCAGTGGTTTACTTTATTCCGGCAGTAATTTTGATAGCGATATCCGCCTTTCTCGTATGGTTCCTGCTCCTTCACTCCACCCTGCTGTTCGCCCTGACGGCATTAATCTCGGTACTGGTTGTCGCCTGTCCCTGCGCTCTGGGGCTTGCAACCCCGACAGCGGTAACAGTTGGTGTCGGAAGAGGAGCTGAGCTGGGCATCCTGATCAAAAATGGCGAAGCTCTTGAAGTGGCCGAGAAAGTTACGACTATTGTTTTTGACAAGACCGGAACACTGACGAAAGGTAAACCGGAAGTGACAGATATTCTTCCGGCAGGTATTTCCGAACAGACCCTTTTGGGATTTGCCGCAGGTGTCGAGAAGAACTCACAGCATCCCCTTGGCCTCGCAGTCATACGCAAAGCCCAAAGTATGGGGATTACCATTGAACCAGCCGATCAATTTGACACCTATGGGGGCAAAGGAGTTAGTGCGGTGGTGCTTGGAGAATCGATTCTGGTGGGTAACCGCACCCTGATGCAGGAAAAGGGAGTCGTGATTCCGGAAGAGACTGAAGCCAGGATCGCTGCTTTTGAGCAGGACGGTAAAACTGCAATTCTTGTCGCTGCGGGTAATCAGATGGCCGGAGTCATTGCCATTGCAGATACCCTCAAGGAGACCTCTGCTGAATCTGTACGGCAGCTGAAAGCAATGGGGATTCAGGTCGTCATGATCACGGGTGACAATAAACGAACTGCGGATGCAATTGCCCGTCAGGTTGGGATCGAGAGGGTAGTTGCCGAAGTCCTCCCGCAGGACAAAGCTTCTGAAGTAAAAGTTCTCCAGGAAAAAGGCGAGATCGTGGCGTTTGTGGGTGATGGAATTAATGATGCACCTGCACTTGCCCAGGCAGATGTGGGGATTGCAATCGGCAGCGGAACTGACGTGGCGATTGAAAGCGGGGACATTGTCCTGATCAAAGACGACCTCCTTGACTCGGTGGCGGCAATCCAGCTCTCAAAAAAAGTAATGGGGAGGATCAAGGGCAATATCTTCTGGGCCTTTGCCTATAATACCGCCCTCATTCCGGTCGGGGCGGGGCTGCTCTATCCATTCTTTGGATTTACGTTCAGACCAGAACTTGCCGCTCTCGCAATGGCACTCAGCTCGGTTACCGTTGTCAGCCTCTCCCTGCTGCTCAAAACATATATACCAGAAGCAAAGAAAGGGAGATAACGGAGGTAAGAAAGATGGCAATTGACCCGATCTGTAAGATGACCGTTGATGAAAAAACAGCGAAGTTCACCAGTGAGTATAAAGGCAAAAAATACTATTTCTGTGCCCCGGGCTGTAAAAAGAAATTTGATACGGATCCACAGAAATATGTGTAAGTAAACCGGGCAGGCTCATCCGCGCGATTCCGGATCCCGTCCCTTATTCCTCTTATTTTTTATTTTTTTGGATAATCCTGATAGAGAAACAGATCTCAGCTTGATCAATTGATTGAACCAGATCGACAAGGGGGAAAATGTGTCGTTTTTCATCATCAGTCCTGAATGCTACGCATGGGTGATTCTCCCGCTTATGATCTTCATTGCCCGTATCTGCGACGTGAGCATGGAAACCATCCGTGTTATCTACATCTCCAAGGGGATCAAGTACCTCGCGCCCATTATCGTGTTTTTTGAGATTGTCATCTGGTTTCTTACCATGGAAGCCGTGATGAATGATCTTTCAGATGTTGAAAATTTTCTTGCATTTGCCTTCGGGTTTGCCATGGGTACGTATATCGGGCTTGTGATCGAAGAAAAACTCTCGATTGGTATGGTGATCCTGCGCATCATCACCGC
>Ga0209705_10000885_pt1 | contig 15888 bp, 12 predicted proteins | sample PPLLaktember2015_5_FD_187262 | JGI IMG/M metagenome (GOLD analysis project Ga0209705, IMG submission 187262) | Freshwater sediment microbial communities from Prairie Pothole Lake near Jamestown, North Dakota, USA - PPLs Lake P8 Core (1) Depth... | ecosystem: Environmental > Aquatic > Freshwater... | reverse complement strand
CATGGTGGACATTGCGAACAAGGAAAAGGTCATCAGCGAAATAAGCCGTACGGGGCTCATATTGCTTGCCATTGTAGTGGTACAGGCTGTATTTTCTTACTTCCGCACAAGGATCTTTGTGACTGTGACGGAGAAAACGCTGGCATCGATCAGGCAGCATATTTACAATCACCTCATTAAACTCCCGATGTCGTTTTTTTCTGAAAGAAGGGTGGGTGAACTGAACAGCCGCATTTCGGCCGATATTTCCATCCTTCAGCACTCACTTACTGAAACCCTTGCGGATCTTCTGTCTCAGATACTCGTTATTGCAGGAGCCATGACATTCATGATGATAAGCTCCTTCAAGCTTACTCTTTTCATGCTGGCCGTTGTGCCTCCCATGGCGCTTCTGGCCTTCTTTTCAGGAAGAGCAGTACGCCGCTATTCCAGGAAAGCCCAGTCGTATGTCGCCGAGTCAAATACAATTGTGGAAGAGACCCTGCAGGGAATACAGAATGTGAAAGCCTTTACAAATGAATTATTTGAGATAGACCGTTACCGCGAAAAAACCGATGAGGTGGCCAGGGCGGGCATAAAGGGAGGAAAATACCAGGCAGCTCTCTCTTTCATTGTCCTTGCATTTTTTATTGCTATGGGGCTGGTGATCTGGCGCGGAGCAATTCTTATAGCCAGGGGACAGATGGAGGCCGGACAATTATTTTCGTTTGTTATTTATTCAGGTTTCATTGCAGGGAACATAGCAGGAATGGCCGGTGTTTATACAAGGCTGCAAAGAACAATCGGAGCGGCTGAAAAGCTATTGCTGATCCTTGATGAACCAACTGAAAATCTTGACAAGGCAAATGTTCCGGATCCGGACAACCTGCTTCGCGGCCGGATAATTTTCGACCATGTCGATTTCAGGTATCCTTCACGGGATGAAATAACGGTTTTGAAAGACTTAACCTTCAGCATAGAGCCCGGACAGGAGATCGCCTTTGTCGGGCCAAGCGGTGCAGGGAAATCCACGCTCGTTTCACTGCTGTTGAGATTTTATGAACCGTCAAGCGGAACGATTCTCTTTGACGGCCGCGACAGCCTGAGCTTCCCCATAACTTCAGTCAGGAAGCAGATGGCGATAGTGATGCAGGATGTCTTCCTGTTTGGAGGCACAATAAAGGAAAACATTTCCTACGGGAAGCCGGGTGCAGACGAACAGGAGATAATTGATGCCGCGATCCAGGCAAATGCATGGGATTTCATCCAATCGTTTCCCGACAGGTTGAATACAGTTGTCGGTGAACGCGGGGTGCAGCTTTCAGGGGGCCAGCGTCAGCGTATCGCCATAGCACGTGCCGTACTTAAAAATCCTACAATACTTATCCTGGATGAAGCCACATCTTCGCTTGACTCTGAATCGGAAAGGCTTGTTCAGGAAGCTCTTGAAAAGCTGATGAAGGGAAGGACCTCTGTTGTAATCGCCCACCGGCTGGCAACTGTCCGTAAAGCTGATAAGATCATAGTCCTTGAAAGCGGCAGGATAGTCGAGCAGGGAACTCATGCCGAGCTGCTTTCAAATGAGAACGGTCTATACAAAACCCTTACCGAACTCCAGTTTTCAAAATAAGAATGGTTTGAGGTTTGGAATTCGGGGCATGAATACCTGGTAACAAGTAACAAGCAACAAGCAACTTTTATTTATCTTTACATGTCTATTCAATTAGAATAATTTATTTCAAAATACAAGAACATGTCACTTACTGAGAAAATTTCAGCTGATCTTATCACAGCCATGAAAGCAAAGGATAAAGTCAGCCTTGAGGCGATCAGGGCCGCAAAAACTGCCTTCCTCCTGGCACATTCCGAAAAAGGTTCCGACAGCGTACTTACGCCGGAAGAAGAAATAAAGATTATTCAAAAGCTGGTAAAACAACGAAGGGAATCAGCACAAATCTACAGGGATAACAACAGGCCCGACCTTTATGAGAAAGAGACTACGGAAGCGGATGTTCTTGAGAAATACCTGCCTGCAAAAATGAGTGATGAGGAGATTACAGAAATAGTCAGGTCGATAATTGATCGTGTCGGAGCCAGATCATCATCCGATCTTGGCAAGGTAATGGGACCGGCAATGAAAGAACTTGCCGGTAAAGCCGACGGCAAAGAGATTTCCGCCAAAGTAAAGCAATTGCTGGGATAGATCAGATATGAAAAAAGCTGTCGAGCCGGTGCCCCTTTTGCAATCGGTAATGGGAGAAGAAAAAGAGCAGCGCCAGAGGAAGGATAGAGACCGCTACAATAAGCGACCATTGCAGATCGACAAAATCATTTCGGTACTTATCAAATATTAATTCTGCCACAATGCAAAATGCCGACAATGCAATAAGTGCTGATGCGAGTATGTTCAGCCCTTTCAACTGGACTTCCCCGTACAGGAAAATGAGTGTCACTGCTGCGATAAATCCTGCAGTTGTCAAAGGAAGGCCAACCGGGAAGAACCACTCCCTGCCGGTGGCTATCAGGTCAATAAAATATAGTGCCGTGAGAATTGCAAACAACTGGAGAATGGCCAGGCGAATTGGCTTTTTGAAAGAAAACAGGTAAATTGTCAGAGATACCCATACCGCTGTTATTGATACGTCAGAAAATAGTGACCAGTTCAGTCCCTTGCCTGTAAGCAGGTCGAGGATCGTACAAACAACGATGCCCGAAAAGGCTATAATTCCGCTTAGCTCCCAGATATATCTCCTGTTTTCCTTCCTCCGGAGCAGAATAATGTCAGATGGAATACTGCCCGGGATTTGTTCCTGTTCTCCTTTATTTTCAGGATCCATGCCGCAAAGAGGGCATATTTTCAGACCGTCATCCAGCTCAACTCCGCAATTGATACAAAAAGTCATACTCTTTTCTTTTAGTTGTTGTTCAATATCCTGACATGAATACCGGCATCCGACATATGGCTGAAGATATATCTCTCGACCTCATGCGACCGGGTGATATTGCAGAAAGTGATCCTGAGCCTGCCCTTATATGAAACCATGGAACAGCCTGCTTTCACTTTTTTATTGGGAGGTGTCGGAATGAGATCGATGGAGTCAACCATATCCTCCATCTCTTCCGGGAGGCTCACCGATCCAAGGTTTGTAACCATCCCTGTCCAGCGTTTTGAAGCCAGCTTCCTGTAAATGGCGGCAGTAACAAGTTTTTTTATGAACAGAGGCATTACACGTACGATCATTAGCTTCTCATAGCTGACATTCGAGGACAGAAATCTTGATATCTGCTTTATGTCGGTACTTATCTGAAGCTGGTGATGAACTGATTTGAGAATATCTTCAAATGTGTAAGTTCCAAGCCTGACGTCAATTTCCGGAAGCACGAAAAGAGAAAAATTCCGCATTGTCCTGCTGGGGTATTTGTTTCTCATGTTAACCGGTACTTCAATCCTCAAAACTTTCCGCCTCTTTTTTTTGGTTTTTTCCTTACCCGACATAAAAATCTTCTGGAGAGCCATAAAGTAGACTGATATAAAATACTCCGTAACAGACACTTTATGCTTGTGCGAAATTTCAAGTATCTCTTCAACACCGACCTCGGCGGATATTACTCTCAACCGTGGTCTCTCATTAAGCCTGAAAGGAAGGTGCCAGGCTTTAACAAGCTTTGCCGGAGGGGGAAGTTTCTGAAAGAATTTTAAGTATCCGTCCTCGAATTCCTCATCGGATACAGGCGTTCCCGGCAGGATAATATCTCCGGCGGAGCTGATCTGTCTGCCTGTCAGTGTCAGGTAACTGTGAACCAGGGATTTCAGATATTCTATACCACCTCCGCCGTCGGTCAGTATATGGGTGAACTCAACTGAAATCCTTTTTCCCCTGATTATCACCCTGTAAAGGGGTTCATTTTTCCTGTTGACGGCAAAAGCAGTGCAAGGGACCTCGTCTTCAGCCTGAATTCGAGGCGGTTTGTCGTTGAATTCAAGGAAATGCCAGAATATACCGCTCCCGAGGGAAACACTGAAATAAGGGAATCTCCGGGAAGTGATATCCACAGCTTCCCTTATGGCTGAGTATTTTACAGGCTCTTTCAATGTAGCACTCACCCTGAAAACCGAGGTGAGGTCTTCTGAGATAATCGCCGGAAAGAGTTTTGCAGCATTATCAAGCTTCAGCCAGCCACGCTCCTGAAAAGATTTTTTATTACTCAATTAGCTACCTCGAATGTTTCATAAAAAACGACCATATAACCTCAGTGGCTTCAAAATCCCTGCAGGTTTTTCCAATTATCCGTGCAGGTAAATACTGAATACCTCCAGGCCAGGTATGACCTCCTCCGTTGATGATATAAAGTATAACTTCCGTTCCGTCAAAATTGTTTATATATTCATCTCTTGTCACTCTTGTCCCGTCCTTTGGATCCCTGTCAGGTTCTTCAGTCACAACAGGCGTGGCCGAACACCTGTTATGGTTAACCCAGAACCGGATTGACTCATCTGCAGATAAAACTTTCCCAAGCTTTACCCTGCGGAATTTCCCGACGATCTCACCTCCTTCAAATGGCACAAGCGGATCTTCGGTGTTATTTATAGCCAGAACTGAAACAAACCGGGATGGTGAGCATTGAGGATAAAGCATGACGGGTATATTTCCGTCAACCGGGGCAACTGCGGTTATTTTATGGGATAATTCGCAAGCCAGGCGGTATGACATTATAGCACCATTTGAAATGCCTGTCACATAAACCTTTTTCGGATTGATGTTATAGTCCCTGATCATGGTATCGATCAATGCAGAAATGAATCCTATATCATCGATGTTCTCCCTGTGGGCACGGTCGTTTGCTTCTTCATCCATTCTTCCATCGTTCCAGTTCAGCTCAATTCCATCGGGGTACACAATTATGGATCCGTCCTTATCGGCCAGTTTATTAAATCCTCTCTGAGTAAGAATGATCATGCTAAAACCTGTCGTTCCCCTTCCATGCAATGCAATGACCAGAGGAACCTTGACAGATTTGTCGTGGACTGACGGGATATAAATATTGAAAGTCCGCTTCAGGCTGTCATATACAAATGAGGATCTCAAATCCTTTCCTGCAAACACCGGAAGGGATATCAGAATGCAGAGGAACATAGGAACGATGTTTCTCATTTCGGTTAATTTAAATCATGTCTGTAAATCTGCCAGATCATTTCATGATCTCCCCATGATTAAAAGTACTAATTATTCTTCAATAGTGCGCTGATAAGCTTAACCTTTTGAAGGAGGTTCATTTCCCGGGATTTTATTGTACCTTTGCAATCAGAAAAATAAATTTATGGGAAGATCACAGGAAACATTCGGCAAGAAGGAAGTTAGAAGCAAGAACGAGAAAAAGAGAAAAGAAAAAGAACAAAAACGTGCCAGGAAAAAAAGTGAAGGGAAAAAGAGCAATTTTGATGATATGATTGCCTATGTCGACGAATTTGGAAAGATTTCTTCAACTCCTCCCGATCCTGATAAGAAAACCGTTGTCGTTGCAGAGAATATCGAACTAAAGATAACAAGGAACAATCCCGAATCGGCTCCGGATTTCGTACGCAAAGGAGTCGTTACTTTCTTCAATGATTCGAAAGGATTTGGTTTTATACGCGACCTGTCATCGAATCAGAGTGTTTTTGTTCATGCGAATAACCTTCTGGAACCTATAAAGGAAAATAATGTTGTCGTTTTCGAAATAGGCAAGGGGCCCAAGGGACCTTCAGCATTGAAGGTTAAACTATTTAAAGAAGAATAATATATTCATAATAATTTGATTACCTTTGCCATCCGATTAACAAAGTGATTTCCACAAAGCGTTGTCAGACATTTTGCCCAGTCTGTATTTGAGTTCATTTCAGCCGGGATAACAAATTCATCGCTCCCGGAACCACACCATAAAACATTTTAATGATAAATTTTGAAGAGATGGGATTCACTCCCGGTATCCTGAAGGCAGTTCAGGAGCTTGGATTTGAATATCCCCTGCCTGTACAGGCAAAAGTCATCCCGGTAATGCTCGGTGATGAAAGCGACATTATTGCACTTGCACAAACAGGAACGGGAAAAACGGCAGCCTTTGGTCTGCCCCTTGTTCAGGCTACTGACACTGAAATAAACAGTACACAGGCACTGATTCTTTGTCCTACCCGTGAGTTGTGCATTCAGATCACCGGGGATCTTACAGACTACTCGAAATACACGGGTGATCTGAAAATCCTGGCAGTTTACGGAGGAGCAAGCATTGATACCCAGATCAGAGGATTAATAAAAGGCGCACATATAATCGTTGCAACACCTGGAAGGCTTATCGATCTTATCGGAAGGGGAGCAGCCACACTTAAAAATGTCAGCACTGTGATCCTCGATGAAGCTGACGAAATGCTCAACATGGGATTTCTTGACAGCATCAATGAGATCCTCGAAGAGGTTCCTGAAGGAAGGAGAACACTGCTCTTCTCAGCAACCATGTCGGGAGAAATTGCATCAATTGCGAAAAAATACATGAAAAATCCGGTCGAGATCACGATCGGGACAAAAAATTCATCGGCTGAAAATGTTAGCCACGCTTACTATATTGTGCATGCCAGGGATAAATACAAGGTTCTGAAGCGTATTGCTGATTTTGAACCGGATATATATGCAATTGTTTTTTGCCGCACCCGGAAGGAAACCCAGGAGGTTGCTTCAAAGCTTATAAATGACGGCTATAATGCTGACGCTCTCCATGGGGACCTGTCGCAGGCACAGCGTGATGCGGTAATGCAGAAATTCAGGCTGAGGAACCTGCATTTGCTTGTGGCAACTGATGTTGCCGCACGCGGACTTGATGTTGACGATCTTACTCATGTCATTAATTTCAGCCTTCCTGATGATGCCGAAATTTATACACACCGATGCGGTCGTACGGGAAGAGCCGGAAAAACGGGGATATCCATTTCACTTGTTCACCTGAGGGAGAAACAGAATCTTCAGAAGATAGAAAGACTTGTCAAAAAGCCATTTAAATCTTTGCCCATACCAACCGGAAGCGAGATATGCGGAAAACAGCTTTTCAGCTGGATCAATAAACTTGAAACTGTTGTAACTGATCACCAGGAGATTGAAAAATTCCTGCCCGAGATAAAGCTTAAACTTGCCGGCATGGACAGGGAAGAGCTGCTTAAAAGGGTAGTTTCGCTTGAATTTGACAGGTTTCTTGATGATTACCGGCATGGGGAGGATCTTATTGATCCGGTCCCTGAAAAAGAGTATGGCTCTGACAGATCACGGAAAAAAGGGTCGCGAGAACAATATCCCGGAAATTATACCCGATTGTTCATCAATCTCGGAAAATCCGACGGATTTTACCCCGAACAGCTTATTGAACTTGTCAATTCAAACACCAGGGGAAAAAAGGTACCGATCGGGAAGATCGATCTTTTAAAATCTTTTTCGTTCTTTGAAGTGGCCCCGGATTATGCTGATGATCTTATAAGGATTCTTAACGACAAAAAATTCCTGAACAAAAGAGTTGCTGTCGGGAAAGCACAGGAGAAGACAGATAAACCGGGGAATGGAGGGTATCATGGAAGAAAGACATCCAAATGGTCAGCCCGGAAATTTGAAAAGAGAAGCCATCCTTCAACAGCCTGGTAAAATTCTGATTTAAAGACCATAACCGTTTAGCTGAATAAATAATCTCCTCTGGCACCTACTTATATACCTTTAAAGTGGTACCTTTAATTGATGTCTTCAGTACAATATAATGAGACTGAAAAAAGCAGATATTGTACAACTGATTGTGGCTGTTATTCTTGCAACAACGGCTATTACAATTGCATCACTCACCATCGGTCGTGATATTTATTACAATACGCCCAGCGAAGGATTACTCTCATTTGCTATCGTGAATTTCGCGGGATACCTTTTCTTCCTTTTCATGCCGGTGGAAATCGCTTTTATATACTACCTCAAGGGAGATATTAATTTATGGCTGCTTAATGCGGTAGCACTCGCCACCGCAATAGCTTCACAGATTATTGATTATCTGATCGGCTATTCATTAAGTTCAAAAATCATCGACCGTCTGATCGGACGCCGTCGTTATGAAAAAGCTGAAGATAAAATAAGAAAGTACGGAAATATAATAATCTTTCTTTTCAATGTTACGCCGCTTTCATCTCCGGTAATTTCACTGGCGGCCGGAATGCTGAAGCACCGCAAAAAGGATGCATTGATATTTTCGCTTTCCGGCCTCATTGTTAAATACCTTCTTCTCACCCTGATTTTTGGCATGTGAGATCTTGAGCATACGATTTTATTTTTATCTTTCATGGCCCTAATACCTTCGGTCGAATGGAAAATCCTGCTCAATACTGTCTGATTTTATTCTTGTCACTTGTTTTATGTCATGATATAAAACCTGAATTAATTCCTGCAGATAAAACTGTATATCAGCAAAATAATGCCGACAACCTGGTCCTGCTAAACGGAAGGATCTGGAGAAACCAGTTTTCACGGGTAACAGGTGACCAGTTTTTTCTTGGAAATATATTTTTTAAGGGATCAGTGACTTTTAAGGGGCGGAAATTCGACAATCTTGACCTGAAGTATGATATTCATAATGACGAGCTGATATTGAGTATTGAATCTTATCCGGTTATAATGATGAACAAGGAAATGGTTGACAGCTTCAGTCTTTTTATTGGAAACAGGATATTTAGTGTAATTAATGCCGGAACCGATACCTCAAATGTTTTAAGAGGTTATGTCAATGTTCTTTATAACGGGCCTTCCACTTTATATGTCAAATATGCGAAAATGATTCAGCCGCTGGGTGATGACGGGAGATATGACCAATTCTATCAGAAGCATCAGACTTATTTAAAGAAGGGAACGGAAATAGTGCCTTTGGAAGGAAAGAGAAAGCTCATGAATCTGCTGGAAGACAAAAAGAATGAGATAAGGGATTATCTGAAAAGAAGCCGGATCAAAATCATCAAACAGGATCCGTACACTTTTATCCCTGTACTTGAATATTATGACAGACTGATGAAATAGTATGAATGTGGAATGAGGATTAAAGCAATTTTTTCTTCTCTCTTTTTTTTATTCTTTCCTGTGGTAATTTCTCAGGAAAAGCATGTTATTGACTGGGATTATGCAGGACGGTCATTTGAGACCTTTGTAATGCAGGCCGAGTCGCTGTACCCGGTTAAATTCTTTTACAGCGGCGAATGGATCGAGGACCTGACTTTAGGCAGCTACGGAAATAAAAGGATGCTTGACGAAATACTGGATACTCTGTTCAAAGGGAAATCAATTTATTATTATCACCGGGGAGATGGGAAAATTATTCTGACAAAGGATTTTGCAATTAAGACACCTGAAGGCAATCCTGATGAGAACCGGAATTTTATTCCAGGACTGGATTATTCAGGGAAACCAGGTGAAAAAATTCCGACAGGGAACCTTGTTGCGGATATCGGAAATCCTGCCAACAGGAACAGGCCTGGAAATGTTTCATTATCAGGATACATAACCGATCGGGAAACGAAAGAGTCTGTTGCCGGAGTTACTGTTTTCGTTCCAAGACTGTCTGCCGGAACCATCTCAAATGCACATGGCTTTTATTCGATAAGCATACCTCGGGGAAGTCATACCATGAGGTTCACATTCATAGGGATGAAGGAAAGAATAATTGACCTTAACCTTTATGACACGGGTGAGCTTAACCTTGAAATGGTCAGGGTGCTGACCCCGTTGAAGGAAGCTGTTATTACTGCTGAAAAGGATATTGTTCTTCAGCGACCTGAAGTGGGGGTTGAGAAGGTCAATGTCGCTGCATTCCGTCTGATGCCAACATCAATGGGGGAAGCGGATATTACTAAAAACCTTCTGCTTATACCGGGGGTCCATTCAGTCGGTGAAGGATCGGCAGGGTTTAATGTAAGGGGAGGATCTGCTGACCAGAACCTGATCCTTTTATATGGGGCGCCGGTCTATAATTCTTCGCACTTCTTCGGTTTCTTTTCTGCTGTCAATCCCGACGTCATAAAGGATGTCACGCTTTTCAAGGGCGGGATTCCTGGCAGATATGGAGGAAGACTCGCTTCTGTCCTTGATATTATAGCGCGCGATGGCAACCGCACAGTATTTGAAGGTAATGCAGGAATAAGTCCTGTTACTGCCCATTTTTCCGTTGAGGGACCCATCAGGAAAGACACAATATTCTATCTGGTTACAGGAAGGAAAACCTACTCAAACTGGCTCCTGGGATTTTTTGAAAATCCTTCGCTCCGGAACAGCCGGATATCATTTTATGATCTCAATGCCAGGATAGCTTATGACATTAACAGAAAAAACAAAGTTGATTTCTCGGTTTATTACAGCAACGACTCATTCAGGCTAAATTCAGACACAACTTATAAATATCAGAACAACATTACAGCATTGAGATGGCGCCACTTTTTCCGCAGTCGTTTTTTCTCCTCACTCACCCTGAGCAACAGTTTTTACAAGTATGATATATCGAGTCTCAGAGTGCCACAGGAGGCTTTTGTTCTGAATCACAGGATCAACAGCACCGGGTTCAAGGCTGATTTCAACTGGTTTCAGGGAAGGAATGAATTCAATTTTGGTACTGATATTACCAGGTATGATGTTCTGCCGGGCAATTATTTTCCGGCCGATGATTCATCGATTGTGGTGCCAAATTCAATCGAAAAGCAGAGAGCTCTCGAAACTGCACTTTATTTCGAGGATAAATTCGTTGTTACCGACTATCTTTCCATTAATGCAGGACTGAGATTTGCATCATTTTTTGCCCTGGGACCTCAGACAGTTCTTAAATATGATCCCGGTTTCTCAAGGAGTATCCCGTCTATAACAGATACAATCCATTTTGACAGGCTGAAAAACTATAAAACCTATGCAGGTCCTGAATTGCGACTTTCAGCAAACTTCAGGCTGAGTGCCAGCAGTTCCCTTAAGCTGAACTATAATCATACAAGGCAATACCTGCATATGCTGTCAAATACAACCTCGATCTCCCCCAGCGATATATGGAAGCTGAGCGACTATCACCTGAAGCCGCAGTCGTGCGACCAGTATTCCGCCGGTTATTACAGGATGCTCAACAAGAATAAAATTGAAGCATCAGCCGAGATCTATTACAAGAAAATTGGCAACATGATTGATTTCAAGGGAGGAACCGATCTCATCATGAACGAATACATTGAAAGGGACCTTGTCAATGTTAACGGGAAGGCTTACGGTATTGAGGTTCTTGTGAAGAAACCCGAGGGACGGACCCGCTGGAGTATTGGATATTCCTTTTCCAGGGTTCTCATCAGGAACAAGGAGCCGTTCAATGAGGAGCTAATAAATTCGGGCCGATGGTTTCCTGCCAGTTTCGACAGGCCGCACGATCTTATCATTACACTGAATTACCTGTATTCAAGACGGGTCAGCTTTTCAGCGAATTATAATTTCAGTTCGGGCCGGCCGGTTACATACCCTGTTTCATCATACAAAATCGGTGATATTGTGCTTACTCATTATTCAGAGAGGAACAAATACCGGTTGCCGGATTATTCAAGGTTTGATATTGCATTAAGGGTCAGCGGAGACCTTAAGACTAAAAGGTTAATGCACCCGCACTGGGTCTTCTCAATTTACAATGTGACAGGAAGACAAAATGTTTATTCTGTTTTCTTTAAAAATGAAGGAAATATCGTCAGGGGTTACTATCTGTCTGTTTTTGGACGAGCTATACCATCTATTTCATTATACTTTGATTTTTAATTGAATATGGGGTCGATCAGGATTACGGGATTATGTTTTCTTCTTGCAATTGCATCAGGATGCACCATTGAATTCAATCCTGATGGTGATCTTGTTAATGATCAGCTGGTTGTTGAAGGAATGATAACCGACCAGAACAGGGTAAACAGGATCAGGCTTTCAAGATCCGTGCGAGTCGGAGAACCTCTTCTGATACCCAGACCTGTCGGGGGTGCCATCGTAACAATTACTGATGAGAATGGAATTGTTACAATCCTGACAGAGTCGCCAGCAGGAACATATTCTACTGATTCAACGGATTTCATTGGACGGGTCGGTGGAAGATATTCGCTCAATATTAAAATAAACAATTCTGACTATGAGACAGATTTCACAGAAATGAAGCCTGTTCCACCAGTCAGTACACTCTATTATGAAAAGGTGACAATAGTCGGTTCAAACGACACTACCGACATTGAAGAAGGATGCAGGATTTATGTTGACAGTTATGATCCTTCAGGAGAATGCTTGTTTTACAGGTGGGATTATGCCGAAACCTGGGAATACCGGATCCCCTATTCTGTCAGAAACAAAGTATGCTACGTTTCTGTGCGTTCAAAAGAAATTCTGATCAAGAATACTTCCGGTTACAGCCAGGCAAGGGTCTCAAAATTTCCTGTTCTTTTTATCTCAAATAAATCCGACAGGCTTAAGGAGACGTATAGTATAATGGTAAACCAGTATTCCCTAAATGAGACAGAATTCACCTTCTGGGAAAGAGTCAGGAATATCTCACAGAACGTCGGAAATCTTTATGATATCACCCCGGTGGCTGTCCCAGGCAATATAAGGTGCTGTAATGATCCGGAGGAGGAGGTGCTCGGGTATTTCAGCGTATCGGCAGTAACCCAGAAAAGACTTTTTATCGAGGATCATTTCTACGGATTGCCCTTTTCCTTTCTTTTTTGTGCGACCGATACATTAACCGGGATACTGCCTGAATCAGGGCTGGATACCGAGTACTGGGTGATAGAAGATTTTGGCGATGAGCCATCCCCTTTCTGGGTAATCACAACATTGAAGGAGTGTGCAGATTGCACCACCAGGGGTACAAAAATAATGCCGCCATACTGGCGGGATTTCAGAAAGGATCGCAAATGAAAAGCATACTGACATCTGCCAATATTCTTTTGCTCCTTTTATCATTGACTACCACTTTCAGGCTGGAGGCACAGGTATATTTGCATGTTGACAGGGACAAGTATATTGCCGGAGAAGATGTTTGGTTCAGTATCTACTCCACCGACCAGGAAACCGGAAAACTTACTTCAGGGAGCGTAATTGCTTACATAGAATTGCTGAATCCATGGAATGCGCCCGTAATCCAGAGTCGGTTTCCACTTTCCGGAGGAAGGGGCAATGGTATGTTTCTCCTGCCCGATTCCTTAAGTTCAGGGACCTACACCATCAGGGCTTATACAAACCGGATGAAGAATTTACTCCCTGACAATTGTTTCATGCATGATATCGAAATCTGCAACCCTTTTAAAGGATCCGTCTTCTGGAGGAAAAGCACCGCTTCCGGATCTATCTTGTCCGGAATTTCAAGGCCATCAAATGAAAATGCCATTAATATCAGGTCAGACACTATTTACGGTAAGAGGGAAAAAGTCTCGCTTAAGATGCAAATTGGCGATAACAATTCAGGCCGTTCCGGGATCTCCGGATTGAGCATATCCATAACTCCTGCTGAGGTTTCATCTGCCGTCCGGTGGTGGGACTATTCATTAAATCCCGGAATGGATCCCACGCAGTACAGCTTCGAAAGTGAAGGGCACTTTTTATCTGGACGAATAAGATACAGGGACGGAAATGTACCCGATTCCTCCGATTTCCTTTATATGTCCATCCAGGGGAAGGTAGCTGATTTTCAATATGCGCGTATTGACACTTCGGGCCGGTTCCGTTTTATTATGCCGGTCGACTCAAGGTTCAGAAATCTGATCCTGCAGCCTGAGCATGCTGACAATAACATGATACTTGAAATTGAGCCTTCATTTTCATGGATTCTGCCGGAATCATATATTTTCAGGGACACAATGACTTCTGCTCAGCTTGCCAATTTTTCAGAACTGAGCTTCAATTACCAGACCGGGAAAATCTATGGTACAACTTTAAAAAAGGAGATTGTGCCAAATGAAAACAGAGACTTTCAAAGAAGAAGGTTTTACGGCATTCCGGAAATGGAAATTTTCCTTGATGATTATATAAGCCTTCCAGTGATGCAGGAGGTCTTCTTTGAGCTTGTCCCGGGAATCATCCTGAGGACAAAAAAGTCGGGGTATGAAATGAAAATCACAAATCCGCTTACCGGAAACTTTTATGAGGAGCCGCCCCTTGTCATGATAGACGGTGTGATTATAAATGATCTGAATGTTCTTGCTGATCTGGATCCGGGAAAGGTTGAAAAGATTGAAGTCGTAAAAACACCTTACCTGATCGGGGACCTTGTACTGCACGGTATTGTGAATGTAATAACCCGTGCCGGTGATTTCAGCAATATTACAATGCCCGACTTTGCAGTTGTATTGCCTTACAAGGTTATTGATGACCCATACGTGTTTTTACCGCCCGATCACACTGATGAGTCAGCGGCCCTGCACAGGATCCCGGATCTTAGAAATACTCTTTACTGGGATCCATCGGTGAAAACCGACATCAATGGTAAGGCTGAGATCGAATTCTGTACATCTGATGCAGAAGGTATTTATACAATTAAAATTCAGGGTATAACAGCAGATGGTGAAAAGATATCAGTGAATAAAAAATTCAATGTAAAGTAATTCCCTCAGGAATATTAGTCCATATTTGAATATCTTTACTAATCCTGACGGCAGGATAAATAATATTAAAGATTAAGCTGAGGGAAATGGAATTCTTACTCACAGGCGTTACCCAGATCACATGGCAGCAAATATTAATGTGGATCATAGGCGGAGTTCTCATCTATCTGGCAATTGACAAGCAGCTGGAACCATCACTTTTACTGCCGATGGGGTTTGGTGCTATCCTGGTAAATTTACCGATGTCGGGAGCCCTGGACCAGACTTTACAGGGTATAGGTGAAGTAAGCGGTATCATTGACTGGTTGTATAAAATAGGGATAGAAGCATCCGAAGCAATGCCGCTCCTTTTATTTATCGGGATAGGGGCCATGATAGATTTCGGCCCGCTCCTGTCGAATCCAAGGCTTTTGCTTTTCGGCGCAGCGGCCCAGTTTGGAATATTTGCAACTATAATTGTTGCCACATTACTCGGATTTGACCTGAAGGATGCGGCATCAATAGGCATTATTGGAGCAGCCGACGGTCCAACATCAATTCTGGTTTCACAGGTGCTGAAAAGCAGTTACATAGGGCCAATAGCCATTGCAGCTTATTCATATATGGCACTGGTCCCGATAATCCAGCCTTTTGCGATTAAGCTCTGCACAACTGAAAAGGAACGGAAAATCAGAATGAAGTACAATCCAAAGAGCGTTTCAAAACTTACGAGAATCTTATTTCCGATAATTGTTACAATAATTGCAGGACTTGTTGCTCCGGCGTCAATTGCCCTTGTTGGATTTCTTATGTTCGGGAATCTGATCAGGGAATGTGGTGTTCTAAGATCACTTTCCGAAACTGCCCAGAAAGATCTTGTGAACCTTATAACGCTGCTTCTCGGAATAACAATTGCAGCCAGCATGAAAGCAGAATTATTCGTTTCGCTTAATACGATGATAATTATGGGACTGGGATTGCTGGCATTCATATTCGATACAATTGCAGGAGCAACATTTGCCAAATTCCTCAATCTGTTCCTGAAGGAAAAGATCAACCCAATGGTAGGCGCTGCAGGTATTTCAGCATTCCCGATGTCGTCGAGGGTAATTCAGAAAATGGGACTTGAGGCTGATCCGCAGAATTACCTGCTGATGCATGCAGCAGGCGCGAACGTTTCGGGGCAGATTGCCTCAGTGATAGCCGGTGGTGTAATAATAGGACTTGTGCCAGGATTTATTTAGGAGGTAATTTATGAACGCGGACCTTTTAAACGTATTGAAGCTGACGGGTATGGGGAT
>Ga0209705_10000883_pt1 | contig 15905 bp, 14 predicted proteins | sample PPLLaktember2015_5_FD_187262 | JGI IMG/M metagenome (GOLD analysis project Ga0209705, IMG submission 187262) | Freshwater sediment microbial communities from Prairie Pothole Lake near Jamestown, North Dakota, USA - PPLs Lake P8 Core (1) Depth... | ecosystem: Environmental > Aquatic > Freshwater... | reverse complement strand
CAGGTACAGTGCCTCAATCACATCGAGGCGAGTGCGCACGTGTACGGCGATCACCCGCGCCTCGTGCAGGTGTTCATGAACCTGCTCACCAACGCCTGCGATGCCTCGCGCCCGGGCGACTGCGTGCAGGTGCAAAGCGCGCGCGACGGCGATTTCCTGCGCATCGAGGTCAGTGACCAGGGCTGCGGCATCGAGTCCGAACACCTGGCGCGCGTGTTCGAGCCGTTCTTCACCACCAAGCAGCCGGGCGAGGGTACGGGCCTCGGGTTGCCGCTGGCCTACACCATTGTGCAGGACCACGGCGGCACCATCGCGATCGAGAGCGCGCCGGGTGCGGGTACGCGTGTGGTCGTGCGCCTGCCGTTGACGCTCGATGCGCTCGGGGACAGCGCACTTGCCACGGGGGCCGCATGAACCGCATCCTGATCATCGAAGACGAGATTGTCATCCGCGTCGCGCTCCGGCGCCTGCTCGAGCGTCACGGGTATGAAGTTGCCGAAGCCGGATCGGTCGCCGAGGCCGAGGGTGGACAGGAGCTGGCCTCGTTCGATCTGGTGATTGCCGATCTGCGCCTGCCGGGCGCGCCCGGCACCGACATCATCGCGCGCTGCGATGGCGCGCCGGTGCTCATCATGACCAGCTACGGCAGCGTCAAGTCCGCGGTCGAGTCCATGAAGCTCGGCGCGATCGATTACATTGCAAAGCCGTTCGACCACGACGAGCTGATTCTCACGGTACAGCGCATCCTCGACCAGAGCCGGCTGCTGCGCCAGGCGCGCGTGCTGAAATCGGACCTCGATCGCGACTACCCGGTGGGCGGCATGATCGGCCAGTGTGCGGCCATGCAGGAGGTGTCGGCGCGTATCCGCAAGGCCGCGCCGACCGACACCACGGTGCTGATCCAGGGCGAATCCGGCACCGGCAAGGAGCTGGTGGCGCGTGCGCTGCATGAACTGAGCACGCGCCGCGACGCGCCGATCATCGCCGTCAACTGCGCCGCGATCCCGGACAACCTGATCGAGTCCGAGCTGTTCGGGCACGAGAAAGGCGCGTTCACCGGCGCGGTGGCCACGCATCGCGGCCTGGTCGAGGTGGCGGACGGCGGCACGCTGTTTCTGGACGAGATCGGCGAACTGCCGGCTGCGGCGCAGGCGCGCCTGCTGCGCGTGCTGCAGGAAGGCGAGATCCGGCGCGTCGGCAGTCCGCACGCGCGCAAGGTGAACATCCGACTGATCGCGGCCACGCATCGCAATCTCCAGCAACGCGTGAGTGATGGTGAATTCCGCGCCGATCTGTACTTCCGCCTGCGCGTGATGGAAATCAATTTGCCGCCGCTGCGTGAGCGTGGCGACGACCTGCCCGCGCTCGCCGAATTTCTGCTCGCCAAGGCGTGCACGCGCCTGAATCGCGCACCGCTCGGCTTCGCGCCCGAAACGCTCGCCGCCATACGCGCCTACGCCTGGCCGGGCAACGTGCGCGAGCTGGAGAATGCCATCGAGCGCGCCGTAATCCTGTGCGAGGGCAGCACCATCACGCCCGACCTGCTGGCAATCGACAGCGCACCGCGCGAGCCGCAGGCCGCACCGGCCGCGGACGGCGTGTCGCTGGAACAATATTTCCGGCGTTTCGTGATCGAGCACCAGGGGCGGCTCACCGAGACCGAGCTGGCGCGCCGCCTGGGTCTGAGCCGCAAGGCGCTGTGGGAGCGACGCCAGCGCCTCGGCATTCCGCGTCCCAAGGAACTGTAGGGGCGGGTTTCGAACCCGTCCTGATGTTACCGTCAGTAACAGCCTGTTACTTCGGGTAACAGGCAAGCGATACCGGAGGTCGCCATGTGTCTGATTAATATAGACCGGGTCAACGGCACAGCGCTTGCAATAACCGCATCCATGAACCGGCGACAGAACCGGCAACGGCGCACCCCGTGAACCGACCCTTGAGCATGCCCGACGAAAATTCGAACTCGCGCAGCGCCTCGGCAGTGCTGGCGCCGGTTGTCGAGTTTCTCGCCCGCCATGCGCCGTTCGACCGCATGAGCCCGGCGCATCTCGAATTCCTGGCCAAGCGCCTGCGCCTCGGCTTTTACGCACGCAACGAGCAGATCACCGAACCCGGCCAGGGGCCGGCGTCGGTGTTTTACATCATCAAGCAGGGGCGGGTGCGCGGCGAGGCCGAGAACGAGAAGGGTCCGTCCGAAGAAGGTGCCTGGGAGCTGGTCACCGGCGAGTGCTTCCCGATCGGCGCGCTGCTCGCACGCCGCCCGGTGCGTACCCTGCACCGCGCGGTTGAGGATACGTTCTGCTTCGAGCTGGAGCGCGACGACTTCGACAAGCTTCTGGCACTGAGCCCGGTGTTCCACGATTTCTGCTCGCGCCGGCTTGCCAATCTGCTTGATCAGGCATTGCGCTCGGTGCAGGCGAACCTCGCCACCGAAGTGTCGGGCGATGCCGCGCTGAGCGCGTCGCTCGCGAATCTCACGCGCCGCGCGCCGGTGGCGTGCGAGGCACAGACCCCGATCCGCACCGCACTCGAACGCATGCAGGCCGAACGCGTCGGTTCGATCATTGTCACCGATACCGGCCAGCGCCCGCTCGGCATCTTTACCCTGCATGATCTGCTGTCGCGCGTCGTAACCGGCAGCGTGGGCCTGGATGCGCCGATGCAGCAGGCGATGACTGCGCACGTGTTTTCGCTGCCACCGCAGGCCACGGCACACGAGGCCGCGCTGCTCATGGCGCGCCAGGGCATCGGCCATGTATGCGTGGTCGAGGACGGCCGGCTCACCGGCGTGGTGTCGGAACGCGACCTGTTCTCGCTGCAACGCATCGGTCTCGTCAATCTGAGCCGCGCCATCACACACGCGCCGGATGTGCCGACGCTGGCGCGCCACGGTCAGGACATTCACCGGCTCATTGACCAGATGCTGGTGCAGGGCGTGTCGGTGGCGCAGTTGTCGCAGATCATCACGTTGCTGAACGACCACATCGCGCACCGCGCCATCGAACTGGTGCTCAGCGAGGCTGGGCAACCGTCCGTGCCGTTCACCTGGATTGCCTTCGGCAGCGAAGGCCGCCTGGAACAGACCCTCAAGACCGACCAGGACAACGGCATGCTGTTCGTGTTGCCGCCGGGCAAGACGGCCGAGGTGGTGCGTGCCGAGCTTCTGCCCATCGCGCTGCGCATCAACCAGGCGCTCGACGCCTGCGGGTATCCGCTGTGCACCGGCAACATCATGGCCAGCAATCCGGAATGCTGCCTGTCGCTTGCGGAGTGGCAGGCACGATTCACGCGCTGGATCGAACAGGGCACGCCGGAGCATCTGCTCAAGGCCAGTATCTTCTTCGATTTGCGCGCGCTTTGGGGTAATGCGGCGCCGGCAGTGGAACTGCGCCACTGGCTGACCGGCCAAGTGGCCGAGAACCCGCGCTTCCTGCGGCAGATGGCGGAAAATGCGTTGCGCAACCAGCCGCCACTTGGACTGGTGCGCGAATTCGTGCTGGAGAGCGAGGGCGAGTATGCGCACACGCTCGATCTCAAGCTGCGCGGTACGACGCCATTTGTGGATGGCGCACGCCTGCTGGCGCTTGCGCACCGTGTCGAGGAAACCAGCACGTTTGCACGCCTGCGCGGTGCGGCGCGCGCTGGCGTGCTGCGCGAATCGGAAGCGGAGGCCTGGTGCGATGCCCTTGCCTTCATCCAGTTGTTGCGCATGCGTACCCATCAGGCGCAGTCACGTGCCGGCCAGCCGCTCGGCAACCACATCGACCCGGACAGCCTGAACGAGCTCGACCGGCGCATTCTCAAGGAAGCGTTCCGCCAGGCGCGCAAGCTGCAGGCACGCATCCGTCTGGACTATCAGCTATGAGCCTGCTGACGCGCCTGTTTCGCCCCCAGGTCGAACTGCCCGAGGCACTGGCGCAGCGCGTGCGTGCGTGGCGCGCGCTGCCCGGGATGGATGAACGCACACCGTTTTCACAGGCGCGTTTCGTGGTCGTGGATGTCGAGACCTCCGGGCTGGATGCGCGCCGTGACCGGCTGCTGGCGATCGGCGCGGTGGTGGTCGAGGCGCAGCGCCTGTTGCCGGGCCAGGGTTACGAGGCGTTCCTGCGCGCCGCCACGCCAAGTTCGCGCGCGAACATCCTGGTGCATGGCATCACGCCGCATGTCCAGCAGAGTGGTGACGTGCCGGAAGCGGCGCTCATGGGCTTTCTGGAATTCGCACGTCGCGATCTGCTGGTCGCCTTTCATGCGAACTTCGATCAGACGGTCCTGGATCGCGCCGTGCGCACCCAGCTCGGCGTGCGCCTGCCCAACCCGTGGATCGATGTCGCGCAGCTGGCGCCGGCACTCGTACCCGAGGCGCGCCTCGCGAACCGGGCGCTGGACGACTGGCTCGGGTATTTTGGCTTGCGCGCACATGTTCGCCATAGCGCGGCGTCCGATGCGTTTGCGACCGCCGAACTTTTTCTGATTCTGCTGGCGCGCGCCGCGCGTCAGGGACTCACGAGTGTGAGTCAGCTGCGCGCCATGTGCGAGCGGCAGCAACGACTTCTTCCAGGAGGCGGTGCAGGAGGGGCGTGACACCCGGACCGGGATGTTCCTGTCACAACGGTTTTTCCATCAACAAAAGCAGGAGGAGCACCATGCAACTCACAGAGAAACACCGGGAGTACTGGCGTAAAAACGTCAGGCTCACGGCCATCCTGATGGCCATCTGGTTCGTCGTCACCTACGTCGTGGGCTTTTATGCGCGTGAACTCAACGCCATCACGTTGTTCGGTTTCCCGCTGGGCTTCTACATGGGTGCCCAGGGTGCGCTGATCATTTACGTCGTGATGATCTTTTACTACGCCCGCTACATGAACAGGCTGGATATAGAGTATGGCGTCGCGGAGGAGGACAAATAATGGCTACCCAAACACAGTCCCAATTTACCCAGCAGCTGAAAAAATATTACAGCGTCTACACCGGCGGCTTCATTGCCTTCGTCATTCTACTGGCAATCGCTGAACAGATGGGTCTGAGGCCGAAGTACATCGGTTACGCCTTCCTGTTTGCCACCATCGGCCTGTACGCACTGATCGGCATCATGAGCCGTACCGCGGACGTGGCCGAGTACTACGTGGCCGGCCGGCGCGTGCCGGCGTTTTTCAATGGCATGGCGACCGGTGCCGACTGGATGTCGGCGGCGTCGTTCATCGGCATGGCCGGCGGCCTGTACATTCAGGGTTATGACGGCCTCGCGTTCATCATGGGATGGACCGGCGGTTACGTGCTGGTCGCGCTGTTCCTGGCACCGTACCTGCGCAAGTTCGGACAATTCACCATTCCGGACTTTCTCGGCGAACGCTATGGCGGGAACATCGTGCGCTCGGTGGGCGTGTTCGCCGCGATCCTGTGCTCGTTCACCTATGTGGTGGCGCAGATCTACGGTGTCGGCATCATCACCGCGCGTTTCACCGGCATCGAGTTCGGCATCGGTGTGTTCGTCGGTCTGGGCGGCATCCTGGTGTGCTCGTTCCTGGGCGGCATGCGCGCGGTCACCTGGACGCAGGTGGCGCAGTACGTGATCCTGATCGTCGCCTACCTGATCCCGGTGGTGTGGCTGTCGATGAAGGTCACCAACTTCCCGATCCCGCAGCTGTCGTACGGCTACGCCTTGCAGAAGGTGACCGAGCGCGAGAAGGCGATCACCGTCGATCCGAAGGAGATCGAGGTACGTGGCATCCTCAAGGCCAAGGCCGATGCGGCTAACGAGAAACTCAAGGACGTGAACGCCTCCTATGCGGCGGATAAGGCCGCGGCCGAGAAGAAGGTGGCCGACATCAAGCGTGACAAGCAGGCCAAGCCGGAAGACGTTGCCGCTGCCGAGAAGGCACTGGCCGCCATCCCGGCGGACGCCGACGCGGCCAAGGCGCAGTGGACCAAGGACAAGGGGCTGGCGGCACGCGCCGTACCACCGCGTCCGCATGCCGATGCCTTCGTCGGCAAGGATGAAGCCGCGAAGAACACCGCGCGTCTCAACTTCCTGGCGCTGGTGTTCTGTCTCATGGTCGGTACCGCCGCCCTGCCGCACATCCTGATGCGCTACTACACGACACCGAGCGTGAAGGAGGCGCGCCAGTCGGTCGGCTGGTCGCTGTTCTTCATCTTCCTGCTGTACTTCACCGCACCGGCGCTCGCCGTGCTGGTGAAGTTCGACGTGTACACGCATCTGGTCGGATCGAGCTTTGCCGATCTGCCGCGATGGGTCTCGTCGTGGGGAGCGGTGGATGCGGCGCTGGTGTCGGTGAAGGACCTCAACATGGACGGCATCGTGCAGCTCGCCGAGGTCGTGCTCGGGCAGGACGTCATCGTGCTGGCGACACCGGAAATCGCCGGGTTGCCGTACGTGATCTCGGGCCTGGTGGCGGCCGGCGGTCTGGCCGCGGCACTGTCGACCGCGGACGGTCTGCTGCTGACCATCGCCAACGCCCTGTCGCATGACGTGTACTACAAGATGCTCGACCCGCATGCCTCGACCAAGCGGCGCCTGACGGTTGCCAAGGTGCTGTTGCTGGTGGTGGCGGTGATCGCGGCGAGCGTGGCGGCGCAGAAACCGGCGGACATCCTGTTCCTGGTGTCGGCGGCGTTCTCGTTCGCGGCGGCGGCGTTCTTCCCGGCGCTGGTGCTCGGCATCTTCTGGAAACGGGCCTCCAACTGGGGCGCGATCCTGGGCATGGCCGCGGGCCTGGGCATCACGTTCTACTACATGGCGACCACCCAGCCGTGGCTGCGCTCGGTGTTCGGCGTGACCTCGTCGATCGCCGATAACACCTGGTTCGGGATTAACCCGATCTCGGCGGGTGTCTTCGGCGTGCCGCTCGGGTTTGCGGTGATCATCATCGTGAGCCTGTTCACGGCTGAACCGAGCAAGAAGGTTCAGGAGCTGATCGAACACGTGCGCTATCCGCACCTGAAGGGATCGGCAGCGCGTTCGCAGTAACCACCAGAGAGTAAACTTGGCAAGGGGCTTCGGCCCCTTGCCATTTTTTATCACCAGGGATGGAGTGTATGCCGCGTGAGCGGCCGCTACAGCCATCCATGGCCTTATGCGGCATTCGCACTTCCCAGTGCATCACAGGACGCGCGGAGCGGCTTTCTCAGCCCTCAGTGTTCAGGACTTCGCGCCGGGCGCGGATGACTGAACACTGACTGTTGTGAGGAATGATCCAGACATGTTGACGCTGATCGTCGTACTCAGGACTCTGGTCGAGGTGGCCGGGCTTGCCCTGCTCGGGCAGGGCATCCTGTTCCTGCTGGCCGGCGCGAACCGCGAGCAGAATGTTTTTTATCGTGTGCTGAAGACGCTGACGATGCCGGTATGGCGCGCAGTGCGTTTCATCGCACCGCGCATTATCCTCGACCGGCACATCGGATATATAGCGTTCCTGCTGCTGGGAATCGGCTGGTTTCTGCTGGTCGATTTCCAGGCCAGGCAATGCCTGAACCAGCTTGGGCATCCACTGTGCGAACGACTGCAGCAGGATTACGTGAAGCGCTGCGAATCAGGCTCGACGGAGGCCTGTGAGTTATTGCGCCGTCAGGCGACGACACCGGAACCCGCCAAGCAGTAAGCGTCAGCGTACGCGTTGCAGGTCGGAGACCATATGGGCAAGGTCAGTTCGGCCGGTGTCGTGGATCAGCTGGCTTGCCATGTGCCGGTTGAAGCGGTGCAGGTGCTCGACCACGCCTTTGACCTTGTCCGGGTCATGCAGCGTGTGCCAGGCCATGCCAAGCTGGTACCAGGCATGTGGATTTATCGGCTGGAGCTGCACCGTGCGTTCGAAGGATTCGGCTGCCTCGCGATGGTCGCCGCGTGCCGCCAGCGCCATGCCGAGCCCGTACCAGGCACGGTCGAATTTTGGCTCCAGGCGCACGGCTTCGCGAAAGGCGTCGATGGCCGCGGCCGTCTGGTGCGATTTATCGTACAGAAAACCGAGATTGAACCATGCTGTCGAATTGCGCGGGGCCAGTTCAACGACCCGGCGGAACGCCGCCTCGGCGTCACTGTTGTGCCCGAGCGCGGCCAGCAGGTAGGCGAGCGCATGGGCGGCGCGCGCAAAGCCGGGATCGGCGCTCAGGGCGTCGCGGTACGCGGCCAGCGCCGCCTCCGGCCGCTTGAAGGCGCGCAGCAGGCGCGCGCGCAGGTAATGGCGCCAGGCATCGAGGTTCATCAGAGCAGGTTCCGGTTGCGCAAAGCTGTGCCGGTCATTGTGGAGTGCGGCGCGCGGCCGGGCAAGGGCAAAGTGCAAACGGCTTGAGCCGATGCGTTGGCCCGTGCACAATCGTTTCAGTCCGGATTCCTGAGGAGGAGTTAAGTCCATGTCCGATGTGAAAATCTACGACGTTCCCGCGGAAGTTGCACAGCGCGCGCTCATTAACGCGAAGCAATACCAGCAGATGTACGAGCGCTCGGTGCAAGACCCGGACGGCTTCTGGGCCGAGCAGGCTAAAACCTTCGTCACCTGGTCGAAGCCGTGGAGCAAAGTCTCGGACTGGAGCTTTGACGCCAAGAACCTGCATATCAAATGGTTCGAGGGCGGCAAGCTTAATGTCTCGTATAACTGTCTGGACCGGCACCTCGCCAAGCGCGGCGAACAGACGGCCATGATCTGGGAGGGCGACGACCCAAAGGACGACAAGAAGATTACCTATCGCGAGCTGCATGCCGAGGTGTGCAAGTTCGCCAACGTACTCAAAGCGCGCGGTGTGAAGAAGGGCGACCGCGTGTGTATCTATATGCCGATGATCCCGGAGGCGAGCGTGGCGATGCTCGCCTGTGCGCGCATCGGCGCGGTGCATTCGGTGGTGTTTGGCGGATTCTCGCCGCAATCGCTCACCGACCGCATTCTCGATTCCGACTGTCGCGTGGTGATCACCGCCGATGAAGGCGTGCGTGGCGGCAAGAAGGTGCCGCTTAAGAAAAATACCGACGAGGCGCTCACCAAGTGTCCGGCGGTGCACACCGTGCTGGTCGTGAAGCATACCGGTGGCGCGGTCGCGTGGAATGCGGCGCACGATGTGTGGTATCACGAGCTCATGGCGAAGAGCAGTGCCGACTGTCCGCCCGAGGAAATGGACGCCGAGGACCCGCTGTTCATCCTTTATACCTCCGGCTCGACCGGCAAGCCGAAGGGCGTGCTGCACACCACCGGCGGTTACCTGGTGTTCGCCGCGATCACCCACAAGTACACCTTCGACTATCACGACGGCGACATCTACTGGTGCACCGCCGATGTCGGCTGGGTGACGGGCCATACCTATATCGTGTACGGGCCGCTGTGCAACGGCGCCATTACGCTGATGTTCGAGGGCGTACCGAACTACCCGAGCACGTCGCGCTTCTGGGAAGTGATCGACAAGCACAAGGTGAACATCTTCTACACCGCGCCGACCGCGATTCGCGCGCTCATGCGCGACGGCGACGCGCCGGTGAAGAAGACCAGCCGCAAGTCGCTCAAGCTGCTTGGCACGGTGGGCGAGCCGATCAACCCCGAGGCCTGGGAGTGGTACTACCACGTGGTCGGCGATGCGCGCGTGCCGATCGTCGACACCTGGTGGCAGACCGAAACCGGCGGGCATCTGATTACGCCGTTGCCTGGCGCCATGAAACTCAAACCCGGCTCGGCCACGCGCCCATTCTTCGGCGTGGTGCCGGCGATTGTGAATGACAAGGGCACTATTCTCGAAGGCGAGTGCAGCGGCAACCTGGTGATCATGCGCCCTTGGCCGGGGCAGATGCGCACCGTGTACGGCGACCACCAGCGCTTCGTCGATACCTATTTCAAGACCTACCCGGGCATGTACTTCACCGGCGACGGCGCGCGCCGCGACCAGGACGGCGATTACTGGATCACCGGGCGCGTGGACGACGTGCTGAATGTCTCCGGCCACCGTCTCGGCACGGCCGAAGTGGAAAGCGCGCTGGTGTTGCACCACGCGGTGGCCGAGGCCGCCGTGGTCGGTTTCCCGCACGACATCAAAGGTCAGGGCATCTATTGTTATGTCACGCTCAAGGTTGGCATCGAGCCGACCGAGGTGCTGCGCATGGAATTGGTGCAGCAGGTGCGCAAGGAGATCGGCGCGACCGCCAGCCCGGACGTGATCCAGTGGGCGCCAGGTCTGCCCAAGACCCGCTCCGGCAAGATCATGCGCCGCATCCTGCGCAAGATTGCGGCCAATGAGCTGGACAACCTGGGCGACACCTCGACGCTGGCTGATCCGGCAGTGGTGGACGATCTCGTCAAGAACCGCGCTCATCAATGAGATATTTTAAAAATATTTAGAAACCACGGATGAACACAGATAACTGCGAAGAAACACGTCGGCACATGACTGTGAATCCACCGTCATCTGTGTACATCTGTGGCTGAAACATAAAAACTCAGCGTTCGAAACCCCCTCCTCAGTAATGACAGAACCAGTCATGATCGGCACACGCGGCTGGAACCAGGCATCCGGCGGCGATTTTTATCCGGCCGAATTGCCGGACGACTGGCGCTTTTGCTACTACAGTAACAACCTGCGCAGCGTGCTGGTGCCGCAGGAGACCTGGGACGCCGTGCAGCGTGCCGATGTCGCGCAGTGGCTGGAGGACAGCGATCCGGCGTTTCGCTTCGTGATGGAGTTGCCGGCGACGCTCGGTCAGCCGCTCACCCATGCCAAGCGCGAGCAGGCGCTGGCGCAATTTCTTGAAACCCTCGAACCCATCGCGCCACGCACCGCTGGACTGCTGCTGCGCATCGTGCCGGACACCGAGGTGTTGCCCGACTGGTTCGAACATTTCTTGAATCGCCTCGCCGACGTTGCGCCGTTGTGCGTCGATCTGCCGGAGGGGCCGTGGCGCGCGCCGCTGGTTTACGCCGCACTCCAACGTCAGGGTGCGGGCCTCGCCTGGCACTGCGCGCGCGAGGCTGCGCCGCATCCCGGCGGCCGGCTGATGGTCGCGTACGCGCCACCGGCGCCCGCGCGCGAGCTGCGTCACTGGATCGAGCGGCTCGCGCAGTGGCAGGGGCAGGATTCGTTCGCCGGATTATTCTTCGATGCGGGTGCCGCCAAGGCGGCGCAGGAAGCGCGGCTGATCGCAGAGCTCATGGGTGTCTAAAGGAAAAACCATGGACGTCCTCGAGGCCATGCGTGGCCGCAAATCGACGCGCGCCTACCTCGACAAGCCGGTCGCGCGCGCCACCATCGAGTCGATTCTTGATGCCGCGCGCTGGGCGCCGAGCGGCGTCGACAGTCAACCGTGGCAGGTGGCGGTGGTCACAGGCGCGATCAAGGCGCGCCTCGGCGAGGCACTGCTCGTCGCGCGCGAGACCAAGCAACCGGAGAATCCGGACTATGCCTATTACCCGAGCGAATGGCAGGAACCGTACAAATCACGACGCAAGGCCACCGGACTGGCGCTCTATCAGGCGCTGAACATCGGCAAGGACGACCCCCACGCGCGCCTCAAGGCCTGGAACAATAACTACCGCTTCTTCGGTGCGCCGGTCGGATTGTTGTTCTTCGTCGATCGTGCGCTCGCCCAGGGCGCGTGGGTGGACATGGGCATGTTTATCGAGAATGTCATGCTGGCGGCGCGCGGTCACGGCCTCGAAACCTGTCCGCAGGCTTCGTTGGCCGAGTATCCGGATATCGTGCGCGGTATTCTTACTATACCGGCGACGCGCGCACTCGTCTGTGGCATGGCGCTCGGTTACGCCGACACCAGCGCGCCGGTCAACAGCTACCGCACCGAACGCGAACCGGTGAGCGCCTTCACCACCTGGCATGACTGACAGGAAAGTGCGCGGCCGGTTTGCGCCGTCGCCCACCGGGCCGCTGCATTTCGGTTCGCTGGTGGCCGCGGTCGGCAGTTACCTGAGTGCGCGCTCGCGAGGCGGCGCGTGGCTGGTGCGCATGGAAGATCTCGATCCGCCGCGCGAGGCGAAGGGTGCGGCCGACGATATCCTGCGCACGCTCGAGGCGTACGGCTTCGAGTGGGATGGCGAGATTCTGTACCAGAGCCGGCGGCGCGATGCGTACGAAGCCGCGCTCGATGCCCTGCGCCAACAGGGCGCACTGTATGCGTGTGGCTGCACACGCAAGGAGATCGCCGATTCCAGCGTGCACGGCATTGAAGGGCCGGTGTATCCCGGCATCTGCCGTGCCGGCCTGGCCGCCGGCCGCAGTGCGCGCGCCCTGCGCGTGCGCACCGACAATGCGCTGATCGTGTTTGAAGACCGGGTGCAGGGCCGGCAGCACGCACAGCTCGAAAGCGAGGTCGGTGATTTCGTCGTGCGCCGTGCCGACGGATTCTATGCCTATCAGCTGGCGGTGGTGGTGGACGACGCAGAGCAGGGCATCACGGAGATTGTGCGCGGCGCCGATCTGCTGACTTCCACGCCGCGCCAGATTCACCTGCAGCGCCTGCTCGGGTTATCGACTCCCGGCTATCTGCATTTGCCGGCGGTGTTGAATGCGCAGGGCGAGAAACTCAGCAAGCAGACCCATGCCGAACCCCTGGCGCGTACCGATCCCGTGCCGGTGCTGTGGCACGCGTTGGCGTTTCTCGGTCAATGCCCGCCGCCCGACTGGCGGTCGGCGACGTGCGCGGACTTCTGGGCGGCCGCTGTGGCGCGATGGTCGGAGGCATGCATTCCCCGACAATCCGGTATTGTGTTGCCGGAAAGCCCGGTTGGGCGCGCTATTTGACCAGGATCAACGCGCGGCGAAGACGTCCAACCGATCATCAGGAAAGTTCTGATCAAGTCTTTGTCGTCACGCCGGCGTGCGCCGGAATGGCGAACAGAATGATGTCGGCTGTTCAGGGCTTACGAGTAAACAACAACATCCTCAACAAGGAGAGTGAGAATCATGCTAATCAGAGTCGCGTTTCTGGCCGTTGTTTCCGCAGTACTGTCTGCTTGCGTCAGCACCGGCACCTACGATCAAAAAGTGGCCGAGCTGTCGGCCTGCCAGGACGAGCGTCTGGCCATGCAGGCCAAGGCCAAGACAGAACTGGACGCCACCATTGCCGCACAGCTGGAGCTGGAGGCCGGTCTGCAAGGCATGAAGAGCGAATACGAAGCCTGCAAGAAGGCCACCGATGAAGCACGCCAGTATGGCGAGAAGCTGAAGCAGCGCGAGGCCGACCTGCGCGGCCGCCTGCAGAAGGAACTGACCGACAAGGATGTGGAAATCAGCCAGCTCAAGGGCCAGCTCACGGTCAGTGTGCTCGACAAGATCCTGTTCAAGTCCGGCAGCGCCGACATCCTGCCGGCCGGTCAGGCGGTGCTGGAGAAGGTCGCGCGGGTGCTAGTGCAGACCGACGACATGATCCGCGTCGAGGGCCACACCGACAACGTACCGATCATCGGGCGCCTCAAGGAAAAATATTATTCCAACTGGGAGCTGTCCGCGGCGCGCGCCGCGAGCGTGGTGCGTTACTTCCAGCTGGGCGAACACAAGATCGAGCCGCTGCGTCTGGAGGCAGTCGGCTTCGCCGAATACCGGCCTCTGGCGGCCAACGACAGCGACGCCAACAAGCAGCGTAACCGGCGCGTGGAGATTGTGCTGACGGCGGTGAAGCCGCCGGTCGAAACAGCTCCGGCCAGTCCGGACGCCGCTGTGCCGCCGCTGCAGTGAGCGATTAGAACCCCCCACCAGCAAGCACTGAACAAGTCCTTTCGTCGTCATGCCGGCGCAAGCCGGCATCCAGAAAACTCTTTGAAACCACTGGATTCCGGTTTTCGCCGGAATGACGCAAGTAGGGCAGGCGTGTTCGTAAAGAGCTTCCCTAGATGCTCAGGCGTGTGCGCACCAGCCGAACGGCGACCAGATAGCCGACGATGCCATAGGCAATCAGCACCGCCAGGTGCAGGGTGACATTATTAAGTGGCAGGCCCGCCACCAGCGGGCGCACCAGCTCGACAGCGTGCACCAGCGGCAGCCAGTGGACAATTTCCTGCAACAGCGGCGGCAGCGTACTGATCGGGTAGAACACGCCGGACAGCAGCATGAGCGGCGTCATGACCAGGGTCGTGTAGTAGCTGAACGAGGCGTAGCTGCCGGCGCGTGCCGTCACCACCAGCGCCGTGGCGGCGAAGGTGAGGCCGGCCAGGAACAGGATCGGCAATACCCAGAGCGCGCGCCAGTCCGCGACCGCACCGAGCGCAGCCGCGACCAGCAGGATGCCGGCACCATGAATCGCGGCCTTGGTAGCGCACCACAGGATTTCGCCGGCCAGGATATCCGGTATTTCCAGCGGGCTCGCCAGCATCGCGTCGTAGCTTTTCTGCGGCACCATGCGCGTGAACACGCCGAACAGCGCCTCGAAGCCGGCGGTGTTCATGGCCGAAGCGGCGAGCGTGCCGGAGGCGAGGAACGTCAGATAGGGCATGTCCATCTGCCCGCCGATGAACATGCCCAGCCCGTAGCCAAACGCGACCAGATACAGGAGCGGCTCGCCGAGATTGATCACGACGCTCGATCCGATCATCTTGCGCCACACGAGCATGTTGCGCGCCCAGATGGCGAAGGCGGCGTGGCGCAGGCGCGGGATGTAGTCAGCAATCATGATCAATCGCGTAACTCATGGCCGGTGAGCTTGAGGAACACGTCTTCGAGATTCGCCGGCCGGTGCAGGAAGGTGAGTTCGCGGTGCTGCTCCAGGGTGGCGAGCAGGGCGCGCGCGTCGCGCGTGTAACAGTAGTGCGTGTCGCCCAGTTCCTCGATACGCGCGTCGCTCACACCGGCGAGCACCGCGCGTGCCCGCTCCGGCGCGCCGCGCACCTCCAGCACCTCGGCTTCGACATGCTTGCGGATCAGCTCACGCGGCGAGCCGCGCTCCAGCACCGTGCCGTTGTCCACGATCACCAGCTCGTCGCACAGCCGTTCGGCCTCGTCCATGTAGTGGGTGGTGAGCAGCAGCGTGCGGCCCTGGTCGCGCAGCGCGCGCAGCCGCGCCCAGATCATGCGCCGCACCTGCGGGTCGAGCCCGGTGGTCGGTTCGTCGAGGATGATCAGCTCGGGGCGGTTAATGAGCGCGCGCGCGATGGTGAGACGGCGCTTCATGCCGCCCGAGAGGGTGGCGATGGGTGCATCGGCGCGGTCGCTCAGCTCCACGAACCCGAGCAGCTCGCGAATGCGTTCCTCCACTGGCGCGCCAGTCAATCCGAAGTAGCGGGCGTAGACGCGCAGGTTCTCGATCACGGTGAAGTCCGGATCGAGGTTGTCGGCCTGCGGTACCACGCCGCAGCGCGCGCGCACCGCGCGGCCTTCCGCCGGGATCGGCAGGCCGAACACGTGCACCTCGCCGCTCGTGCCCGGTGACAGCCCGAGCAGGGCGCGCAACGTGGTGGTTTTGCCGGCGCCGTTCGGCCCGAGCACGCCGAAGCACACGCCCGCCGGCACGGCCAGATCGAGCCCGCGCAGCACCTCGCGTTCGCCGAAGCGTTTGGTGAGTCCGCGAATGTCTACAACTGGTTGCATACGCATACTTTACCGCTTAACACGTGATTGCGTAACTCAGATGCGTCGGCGAAGCCTGTAACCGGACGTGTAGTGGGGGGGGTCGCTCCCGACTTCCTCGGCAACTGCTCCCTGCGTTGCCCTACCTCCTGCATCCATGCAGTCGTGTCTTTCGCGACACTCGCGCATCCCGGCAACTGCTCCCTGCGTTGCTCTCGGCCGCCGCTCCCAGCGCGGCTCTACCTCCTGCGTCCTTGCAGTCGTACCTCCCGCCATCCATGGCGGTCGCCTGCGCGTCGCAGACCCTACCCTACAACTTCGTTGCCGCCCGTTACTCTGCATGTCACACTGAAACGACAAGGAGGTTGTGCATGGCCATGAGCGATGTGATTTGGCTGGTATTCTTGTTT
>Ga0209705_10000881_pt1 | contig 15921 bp, 14 predicted proteins | sample PPLLaktember2015_5_FD_187262 | JGI IMG/M metagenome (GOLD analysis project Ga0209705, IMG submission 187262) | Freshwater sediment microbial communities from Prairie Pothole Lake near Jamestown, North Dakota, USA - PPLs Lake P8 Core (1) Depth... | ecosystem: Environmental > Aquatic > Freshwater... | reverse complement strand
AACCGATGGATTGCACTCGACGTCGGACGCCAACAGGCGTTGGCCAAATCGTCTGGCCGAGCGGCTGCGCTCGCAGAAAGGCGGCAGCAAGATCGCGGTGCTCAATGCGGGCATCAGCGGCAACCGGGTTCTGCAAGATACGGTAGGTACGAACGCATCGGCGCGTCTGGATCGAGACGTACTCGTGCAGCCCGGCGCGCGCTACCTGATCGTCCTGTTAGGCATCAACGACATCGGGTTTCCGGGATCCCCGACCGCCGACGAGATCATTGCCGGCCACCGCCAGATCATCGCTCGGGCGCACGCGGTGGGCCTGAAGGTTTATGGAGGGACCCTCACGCCGTTCCAGGCGTTCTTGCCGGGGCTCTACTACACCTCCGATGGCGAAGAGAAGCGCCAGGCCGTCAATCAATGGATCAGGACCAGCAAAGCCTACGACGCGGTGATCGACTTCGACAAGGCGCTACGCGACCCGAGCAATCCGGCCGCGCTGCGCGCCGATTACGACAGCGGCGACAATATGCATCCTAACGATGCAGGCTACCAGGCGATGGCAAATGCCATCGATCTGTCGCTGTTCAGGGACCAGGATTTGGCGCGCGGTGCGGTCAGTGCGAAAACCCAGCCGACGCAGACGGGCAAGCCGTAGGCAGAGCTCTGCCCGTGCCCGCCTTGACATTCTCGGCCAGCGTCGTCGAGAGCCGGATGAACCATCAATACGGGAGCCTGGTCTTGAGTTTCAGGATCGGCGCCTCGACCAAACGCCACATCGCCGCCGCCAGCAGGACCGTCAGTCCGAACCGTGCCGCAGTAGGAGGAAGCTCGCGTATCACGGAAGAACGCGCGGCGAGCCAATCGAAAAGCGGCCACATGAAGAGGTGGATGAGATAGAGACCGTAGCTGATCTTGCCGAGGAAACGAAAAGGTGCAAAGTTGAAAAACCCGAGCACCCAACGGTTGTCCGTTTCCCACAATCCCAGCACCATCGCCAGAAACCCAAGCGCAAGCAGCGTTTGCATGTGTGGTGGGTGCGTGACGTGGTCGATCGACGGCGACTCTGGCCAGGAAATCGCGAACATTGCCACTACCAGCGCCAGGCCGATCGGAAACATCCATTGACGAGCAGCAGTGCGTACTCTTTCGGCGGCACCCGACGTATCTGCGAACACCACCGCGCCCACCGCACCCGCGACCAGATATTCACCGCAGACCAGGGGAATCAGTCCATACGCCGACTTTGGCAGGAACGCGGCGAAAAGGAAGCGAAAGCCGATAGACGCGCCCCATAACGCGAGCAACCAGGACAGCCTTGCACGCCCCGGCCGCAGGAATGTGAACAACAGCGGGAACACAAGATAGAACTGCTCTTCGACGCACAATGACCAGAAGTGGATGCCGTACATCCGCGTGGGCTCCCACGCCTTGTCCAGCAGTTCAGGCTGTATCCACGTGTAGAAAAAGATCCCCCAGTTCATTACGTACAGGGCAAATGCAGGCAGGTAAGCGATTCCGACCGTGGCTGCCGCGAGTCCCAGCACGAGGTAGTAGGCGGGAAAAATCCGCAGCGCGCGGCGCGCATAGAAGCTCATGAGCATCTGCTTGCGCGGCCGGTTCTCGAACGTGATCAGGATTCGGGTAATCAGGAATCCGCTGATCACAAAGAACAGGGAGACGCCATAACTGCCCCACCAGAAGTGCGTGACATCGGTGTGCACCAGAAACACAGGCAGGAACGCGAAGAACCGAAGTCCGTCGAGCTGCTTGCGATGTTCCAGCGATTGCATGTGGTGTGAGCCCGGGGGGAAGGAGCGCAAACATCGCGCGCGCTGGCTGGCCTGAGACTAGTGTCGGGTCAGGTAATCGCAGTGCATGACCAGTTCTGTCTCGAGCGTGTGAAAGTAGCTTTCCAGCGGGTCCGCCTTCGTCCCGCCCAGGCATTGGCCCGGATAGTGCAGCAAAATCGACCTGTTGTTCCGGTGATCAACGACCGGCCGTCGACGCATCGGCGAGCTATGTGCGCCAACGCACGGACAGGAAGCCGGTTAACCCTCATAAAGGACTCAGAGTGTTGTCGGGCGTCAGCTCGCGACTTCTGCAAGTGAATCGGACAGCACGAACAGCATGCTTCCGGCTCAGTGCGCCGCTACCGAGGCTGCTGGTGGGGCATCATCAAGTCAGTGGCTTCCATCGCCGGCGCAGACCGGAAAAAAGGTCCCAATGCAAAACATGACGCAACCCTTCATCAACTTGAGCACTGCCAATGCGGCGCTCATCACACGCTTCGCGCAATCGCCGGAGATGGTCGATCTGGCCAGGAACAGTGCCCAGAAGTACTTCGAGCTGGCGCAGAAGTCCTTTGGTCATGTCGCGACTTCGGGTGCCTACGCGAACCTGGTCCAACAGCTCACCGAAAACTACTCGACTTTCGCCCGCGAGTATGCGGAAAGCCTGATGGGAATCGCGGCTGAAGGACGGAGTCTGATCGAGCAGCAAGTCCAGGAAGCTTCGGACCGCTTTGCGCAGTCCGGTCAGGCCGCCGTCAAGGCAGTTGTGCACTCTTCGGAAAAAACTAAGAAGTCCCGGGCCAGATAGTCGCCGGCTCTCGAATCGAGCTTGCTCGATGGACGGCGCCACTCTCGTGGCGCCGTTTGAATGTTGCAACCAAATCCGCTCCCGTCCTGAACCCCCTCGATGAACCTTGCCCCGCACCCCGAACCACCGACCTGGCGCGCTCGTTGGTTGAAGCAGAAAGCGCGACTGGCCAACGCAGGTCGCGCGTTCCTGCACACGATCCGCCAGGCAGTATCCGGCGGCCAGGCGCATCGCCGTGACCGCAGGCGACCGACGGTCGACGAGCGCGCAGCCTTCGCCGCTGCCGGCCTCGACGCGCAAGCCAGTCCGGCCAGAACCGAAAACGGAACGCAGGGCACTTTCACCGAGGGTCGCTTCGTCTCGGAATCGAAGCGCAGGTACATGCTCTACCAGCCGGCCTCCCGCAAGCCAGGTCCAGCACCCCTGCTCGTTCTGTTGCACGGCTGTCATCAAAGCGCGGAGGAGTTCGCGGCCGGCACTCGCATGAACGAAGCGGCGGAAGCCGCCGGGGTGCTCGTGCTGTATCCCGAGCAGTCCCTTACCGCCAATGTATTGCGCTGCTGGAACTGGTACGCGCTGCAAGATCGGTCCGACAACGACGGCGATGCCGCACTGATCGCGGCCATGACCCGTCACATCATCAGTGAACATGAAATAGATGCAACGCGCGTCTACGTGGCTGGAATGTCGGCCGGCGGCGGCATGGCCGCCGTGCTCGCGCGCGACTATCCCGAGCTTTACGCAGCGCTCGGCGTCCATTCAGGCGTTCCCGCCGGCCTCGCTCATGACGTGCTCTCTGCCATCCGCTTGATGTCCAATGGGCCTGCGCAGGGCGAAGCTGATGCTGTCCCGATCGCCGTCGAGGGACTCGGCCGGTCGGTGGCCAGCATCGTGTTCCACGGCGACGAAGACAAGACGGTCCATCCGTCTAACGGCGAAGCCATTCACGCCGCTCCCCGCGCCCAGGCTCAGCCACTTGGCACGCTGCAGGCAACCACGGACCCCAACGCTGGCCAGCGTGGTTTCACGCGATCAGTCGAATTCGGTCCCGGCGGGGTGACGAAGAAGGAACTGTGGATCGTTCACGGTGCCGGCCATGCATGGGCAGGCGGCAGCGAAGCGGAAAAGCACACGGACGCCAACGGCCCCAACGCATCGCGCGAGATGCTGCGCTTCTTCCTGCAGCACAAGCTGAGTTGACGCTTATCCGGACGCCCGGTCAGCTCTCAGTGAGCGTCATCAGTATGTCCGCATACCAGGCACAGTTCAGACCGAGCGCCTCGTCCAGGTTCAGGTCACGCGAACCGACGTCGAGCCGTGACGAGTGCACGCCGAGCAGCATCCATGGCAAGTCACCCATCAGCGGGCCCGGCTTGGCAACGCGCATGACCACCGGCGCACCGCTGGTCCCGCGGTGCGTACGTGCGTCGGTAAGGAAGTAGCCCTGGCCCTTGAAGCGCAGGCCGAATGACGAGGCGATCACCGCGTGGCGCACCACGGGCATGTGATGCAGCGTGTCGTGAAAGCCGAGCGGAAAGCCCACCACCAGCATTGATGTGCCGACCTCGAACTGATCCTGCGGGCCGGGAAGGTGATGCGGAGTGAACGCGCGGTAGACCGTCGACTTCGGCAGCGCAGTGCGATCGATTTCGATCACTGCGACGTCGATTTCTCCGGAACTGTCGAGCCCCTGGCGCCAGACGCTCTTGCCATCGCGGTACAGCGGAATCGAGAACCCGGTGGACCCGGCGAGGTTGTCCGGATCGATGTGCAGCTCGATCTGGATGCGGTTCGGAAAGTGCTGGCTCGGCGCGTCAATGACGACGTGACGGCTCGTCACCAGGAACAGCCGTTCATCGCGGGCGAAGAAGAAGCCGCTCGCGTTCGTCAGCAAACGTTGTTGATCGAAGGTGAAGATGCATGCAGCCGCGAGCAATATCGGTTCGATCATCGGCGCTCCGGCGCGAAGGCCGCGGCGTGCGCCGCGGCCTTCGTGTTGTGCTCTGGGTTACTGCGTCGGGCGGATCTCGGCCGCCTGCGGGCCCTTTGCGCCTTCTTTGACGACGAACTCAACGCGCTGGCCTTCGGCCAGCGACTTGAAGCCGCCTGCCTGGATTTCCGAGAAATGCGCGAACAAGTCCTTGCCGCCGTCATCGGGCGTGATGAATCCAAAGCCTTTTGCGTCATTGAACCACTTGACGATGCCTGCTGCCATTTTGACGTTCCTTGATGGGTAAAGGTCATAACAAATCAGCCGTGGGAAACGCCCCGCGGCGAGCCGACGATCAAGAGACGTGCACCTTAGGAAACCAGACGCGCCGTTGCATTTCAAACCTGGCAGCGGGCAAGTGAAAACCGGAGGAAGACAGAGACTCAAACGAAAGCAGACGAAGTTTACGCTCTTCTGAGCGCCGCGTCTGCCATCAATTAGAGCCCCTGCCCCTTATGTGCGCCACCGTACCGACCGCGCGCAGCCTTGTGACTACGCTGCATTCACGGTTTTGACACGTTGGGCCGCGGCTAACGAAGTGTGTGAGCGCGCGACCGGGCAAGCAGATGCGGCATCGATGGTTGGGCCACGCCGCACCGTAGTCGATACGTAAAGGTCCGACAGGTACAGATACAGGAGTCAATCATGTCTCTATTAGCATGGATCGTCCTCGGACTCATCGCCGGGTTCATCGCCAGCAAGCTCATCTACAACACCGGCCAGGGTCTCGTATTGGACATCATTCTCGGGATCGTTGGCGCGGTCGTTGGAGGCTGGCTCTTCACCACCTTCGGGATGGCGGGTGTCACCGGCTTCAACCTCTACAGCATGCTGGTAGCCGTCGTCGGAGCAGCCCTGCTCCTTGTCGTGTACCACGCTGTGACGTCCCGCCGCGTTGGATAGCCCAGCGCAATGAAGCCGAACAAGTTCACGAAGCAGGATGTCCTGCTTCAAGCAAATCTGGAGAGTCAGTCATGAAACCAATCAGCAAGTTCTTTTCCGCAATCTTCCTGGCCGCCACGATGGTGACCGTCGTCGGATGCGCATCCACACCGACGAAGGAAGGTACCGGCGAGTACATTGACGACACCGTCATCACCACCAAGGTGAAGTCGGCCATATTCAACGAACCCACGCTGAAGTCGGCCGAGATCAACGTCGAGACATTCAAGGGTGCGGTGCAACTGAGTGGCTTCGTCAATTCCAAGGCCGACATCGATAAAGCGGTCGTCGTAGCGCGCAGCGTTAAAGGCGTGACATCGGTCAAGAACGACATGCGCCTCAAGTAACCAACAGCTGATCGCGAGCCGCCGCCGGACGCAACGTCGGGCGGTGGCTGCTCAGCCCCGATTACCCATCTTCACCCTCCGCTCAGCGCCTGCACGATGATGATTTCGTCACTCGGTCGCAGCGGCTGCTCCGGATCGAACACCTGATCACCGTTGACGAAGAAGCGGATGTGGCGACGCATCTGGTCCTGTTCGTCGATCACGCGAAAGCGAATTCCCGGAAACTGGCGGTCCAGGTCCGCGAGCACGGCGGCAAGCGTCGCGCCGTTCGCGTCCACTTCGCGTCGCTGCGTGTAGGAAAGCAGCGGCGTGGGGATCAGCACCTTCATCGGAGCCCGACTCCCTACCCCAGCTCTGCCGCTTCCACCGCGTAGACCTCCGGCAGGTTGCGTGCGATACAGGTCCAGCGTTCGCCTTCGTTGCGGCTCGCCCATATCTCGCCGCTGGTCGTACCGAAATAGAGCCCGACCGGATCGCGCGTATCGGCGCTCATCGCCTGCCGCTTGACGGTCCACCAGGCCTGCTCGGCCGGCAGCCCGGCGTCCTGCCGCTGCCATGTCTTGCCGCCGTTGCGCGTCACGTAGACGGAGGGCTTGCCGTCGGGGCTGGTGCGCGGCCACACGGTCTGGCCGTCCATCGGCAATACCCACGCAGTGTCGGCATCGCGCGGGTGCACGGTCATCGTGAACCCGACGTCGCCGACTTTCTTCGGCATGCTGCGGCCGATCCTGGTCCAGCTGTCGCCCGGGCGGTCGAGCCGGTAGATGCCGCAGTGGTTCTGCTGGTAGAGCCGGTCCGGATTGGTCGGACAGATTCGCACGCAGTGCGGGTCATGGAAGGTAACGGCCGCGGCATCGAAGCCCTCGACGACCTGCATGCCCTTGATCAGCGGAGCGAAGTTCTTTCCGCCGTCTGTCGACTCGTGCACGCCACCGCCAGACATGCCGAAGTAAAGATGCTTCGGATCGCGCGGATCGACGATGATCGAGTGCAGCTTCGGCCCGTCCGGCGTGCCGTCCTGCACGGTGCCCATCCACTCGATGTATTTCGGGTCGTCGTTGATGTGGGAGAAAGGTGCCCAGGAGACTCCGCCATCCTCCGAGCGGAACAGCCCCTGCGGCGACGTGCCCGCGTACCAGACATTCGGTTCGCTCGCGTGACCCGGCGTCAGCCAGAACGTGTGGTCGACGACGCGGCCCGCCTTCCCTTCGGCGGCTTTCGCAAACGCGGGCGGCTTTGCGGCTTCCTTCCAGGTCCGGCCGAGGTTCGTCGAGCGGAACACGGTCGGGCCGAGGTGGCCGGTCTTCGCCGCGGCGAGCAGCGTGCGCCCGTCGCGCGGGTCCAGCACGACATGGTTGACGATATGGCCGAGGAAGTGCGGCCCGTCGACGCGCCAGGTACGTCGCGCCGCATCCGCATGAAGCAGCCACGCACCCTTGCGTGTCGCCACGAGGACCACCGTGCGGCTGGCCGGGCGGGCTCGGGGAAGTCCGGCGCGGGTCTTCACTTTTGGTTTCCGGGTGGTTGCTTTGCTCGCACTGCGCGCCATCGGATTCTCCCTTCTTGACTGTCTTCGCACCCTTACGTCGAACGAAGTCTCGCCAGATCGACAGCCGGCGAGCCGGTTTCTACAACACTGATGGGCTCGTCAGGAGACCCTGTTTGAGAACACCACCGGCCTCAGCTGCAAGGGCCGGCTTGACGTCGCGCAAACGAGAGTGATTCTCATTTGCGATAATGCGCCCATGCGCGACGCCGTACAACCTGCCCGAAGCCGACCGTGAATTCTCAGCCAGTGATCTCCCTCGAGCACGCCGAGCCGTCAACCGCGTATGTCGTGCATCTGGTCAACCACCCCGAAGGAGTCGACTGGCCACAGCGGCTGGAAGAACTCGGTTTCCTTCCGGGAGAGCGAGTGATCGTCATCGCGCGCGGCAAGCCCGGCAACGACCCGCTTGCCGTCCGCGTCGGTCATTCGACTTTCGCACTTCGACGCGCGGAAGCGGCTTGCGTTCAGGTGCGTCCATGGCCGGCCACATCGGGTGCGGGATGAACGAAGCGGTGATCCATCTACACCCGCCCGGCCCGCTGGTGGCGCTGGTCGGTAATCCGAACTGCGGCAAAACAGCGCTCTTCAACCTTCTCACCGGAAGCCGGCAGAAGGTCGCCAACTACGCGGGCGTCACCGTCGAACGCAAGGAAGGCAGGCTCACCACGCATTCCGGCGAGGCGCTTCGCGTGCTCGATCTGCCCGGTGCCTACAGCCTGCACCCGCGTTCGCCGGACGAACGCGTGACATGCGATGTGCTGGCCGGCCGCGCGACCGGTGAAAAGCGCCCGGATCTCGTCGCGTGCGTCGTCGATGCGACCAACCTGCGCCGCAATCTCCGTCTGGTGCTTGCGGTCAAGCGGCTGGGATTGCCGTGCGTCGTCGTGCTGAACATGGCCGACCTGGCCGAGGAACGTGGCATCACGATCGATGCCGATCTGTTGTCGAGGTCTATCGGGCTGCCAGTCGTTCGCTGCGTGGGAATCCAGCGCAGTGGCGACGCGGCGCTGCGCGCCCTGCTCGACGACCCTGCCGTGTGGAAGAGCGCCGAGGCTGCCGCCGCGCCGGCCGGGACACATGCGGACCATGAAACCGTGCGCGACATCCTGCAGCGGCTGGGGCTCGACGAGCTGATCCCGCATGCGCCGGGTGATCGCATCGATCGCGTCGTGCTTCATCCGCTGGTGGGGCCCTTGCTGCTCGCGGCGCTGCTGTTCCTGATGTTCCAGGCAGTCTTCACATGGGCCGAAGCACCGATGGCCGCGATCGAGGCCGCGACTGGCTGGCTCGCAGCAACCGTCGGCCACTTGCTGCCGCGAGGCTGGATCAGAAGCCTGATCGTCGACGGCGTGATCGCGGGGGCCGGCGGAGTCCTCGTGTTTCTGCCGCAGATCGTGATCCTCTTCTTCTTCATCCTCGTGCTGGAGGAATCGGGGTACCTGCCGCGCGCTGCGTTTCTTCTGGATCGCCTGATGGGAAGCGTCGGACTGTCGGGCCGATCGTTCATCCCGCTGCTGTCGTGTCACGCCTGCGCGATCCCCGGAATCATGGCCACGCGAACGATTGCGGACCCGCGCGACCGCCTGGTGACGATCCTGCTCGCACCGCTGATGACCTGCTCCGCGCGGTTGCCGGTGTACGCACTGCTGATCGGCGCATTCGTACCGCAACGCGAGCTGTGGGGCGTCGTCGAGCTTCAGGGGCTGGTGCTCTTCGTCCTGTATGCAGCGGGCATCGCGGGGGCGATGGCGGTGGCCTGGACGCTGAAGCAACTGACGGTCTCCGGGCGACAGGTCAGGCCGTTGATGATGGAGCTGCCGCAATATCACTGGCCGACGGTTCGCAACATCGCACTCGGACTCTGGCAGCGAGTCGTGATATTTCTCAGGCGCGTAGGCGGCATCATTCTGCTGCTGACAATTGCACTGTGGTTTCTCGCAAGTTTTCCGGCACCGCCGCCGGGCGCGACCGGGCCCGCGATCGAATACAGCCTCGCCGGGATGCTGGGCCGGATGCTGGCAGTGATTTTCGAGCCGATCGGCTTCAACTGGCAGATCAGCATTGCACTCGTGCCGGGACTCGCCGCACGCGAGGTCGTGATCAGCGCGCTCGGGACTGTCTACGCGCTGTCGGCAGCGGCGAACGACACCGCGCAGGCGCTCAAGCCGCTGATTGCACAGAGCTGGAGTCTCCCAACTGCGTTCTCGCTGCTCGCGTGGTTCGTATTCGCGCCGCAGTGCCTGGCCACGCTCGTCGTCGTCAGGCGCGAAACCGGAAGCTGGAAGATGCCGCTGCTGATGGCCGGATATCTGTTCGCACTGGCCTACCTCGCATCGTTCGTCACCTATCGAGTTGCCTTGGCGGCCGGAGCGGGCTGAGTGCGACTTGCATCACACTCACTTCGGTGACTCAGCGGCGCTGCGCTTCGGACAGCGTGAATGCGGGCCCCACGATTTCACTCAGTCGCCGCTCGTCCGAGGTCAACTCCGCTTCGACGGCGCGCATTTCTGCGATGAATGCTTCGGCCGCCGGCGACAGCAGGCGGTCGCGCCGATAGACGAAGCCATAGCTGGTGCACAGCCATGCCGCTCGCAGCTTCAGCGCCATGAGCCGGCCCGACTGGATGTCCCGCGCGATCAGTGACAGTGGGGCTGCACTGACCGCGTCACTTGCCATGACGACATCCCTCGCAGTCTGCAAGGTGTCGGTCTTGACTGGCGGCAGATAGTCGCCGCTATCAGGATCGATCGCGCCGACCTTGGCCAGCTGCAGGAAGGATTGCGCCACCCTTGGCGGCAAGCGGGCTCCGACAAACGGAAACTCCATGATTCGCTCGAGGCTGGGGGCGGACTCGCTGCACAGCGGGTGACCGGCCCGGCAATAGAACGGGGCAGGATGCTCTGGAAGTTGTTCAGTAGCGAGCCGCGGTTCGTCCTTGGCGAGACTCACTTCAACAACGGCCAGATCGAGCTTGCCGGCGAGCAGGTCCCCCATTAGCGTCCGCAGATCGGTGGTCGTCACTTCGACCCGCAGCTTTGGATGTCGCATCATCAGTCGCCCGACAGCCTTGCCCACGGAAAGCTCGGACGGATAGGCGCCGGCACCGACGCGCAGTTCGCCGATGTCCAGCCCGCGCATCAGGGCGATGGACCGTTCGAGTTCGCGCGCGTCGTCGAGCAAGGCACCGCCGCGCGCCAGCAGCAGTTCACCGAATGCGGTCGGCTCGACGCCCTGCTTGGTGCGGTTGAAGAGCTTTGCGCCGACAGCCGCCTCGAGGCCGGCGATGCTGCGCGAGAGCGCCGGTTGCGTCAGATGCAGCGCTTCGGCCGCGCGGGCGAAGTTCCTGTGCTTCGCAAGCACCACTGCCTGCTTGAGGAGCTTCAAGTCGAGCATGATGCATTGAGGTTATCAGACGATGCCGAACCGGCATTGGACCGCACTGTCGTCCGCGCGTAGCTTGCGCGACCGCGCTAGAAGTGTTTACGCGACATCGGACACTTTCTCGCAAGGCCATTCGAAGGCGGCCCCCGATGGCACGAACCTTCCGGGCAGCGTGGCGAAAACAGTCGACAGGAGATCACTCATGAATTACCTCGGAACGCTCGGTCGAACGCTTCTCTTCGCGTTCGCCGGCATCGTGGCCTGGTCGGCCGTCCAGCCCGTCCTCGCACAGCAGCCCGCCAAGAAACCCAACATCCTGGTGATCTGGGGTGACGACATCGGCCAGTTCAACATCAGCGCCTACAACAACGGGATGATGGGCTACAAGACGCCGAACATCGACAGCATCGCCAGGCAGGGCGCGCTGTTCACCGACTGGTACGGCCAGCAGAGCTGCACCGCCGGCCGCGCCGCCTTCATTACCGGGCAGTCGCCGATCCGCACCGGCCTCACCAAGGTCGGCCTGCCGGGTGCGCCCGAGGGCATGAAGAAGGAAGACCCGACGATCGCCACGCTTCTGAAGGCGCAGGGCTACGTCACCGGCCAGTTCGGCAAGAACCACCTGGGCGACCGCGACGACATGCTGCCGACCAACCACGGCTTCGACGAGTTCTTCGGCAACCTCTACCACCTCAATGCCGAGGAGGAGCCGGAGAACCCCGACTACCCGAAGAGCGCAGAGTTCAGGAAGAAGTTCGGTCCGCGCGGCGTGATCCACAGCTTTGCCGGCGGCAAGATCACGGACACCGGCCCGCTCACGCGCAAGCGGATGGAGACGATCGACGAGGAAGTCAACGCCAAGGCGATTGACTTCATGGAGCGCGCGAAGAAGGCGGACAAGCCGTTCTTCATCTGGTGGAACTCCACGCGGATGCACGTCTTCACGCATCTGAAGAAGGAGTCCGACGGCAAAACCGGCCTCGGTATCTACGCCGACGGCATGGTCGAGCACGACGGCCACGTCGGCCTGCTGCTCGCCAAGCTGAAGGAACTGGGGCTGGAGGAAAACACGATCGTCATGTACTCGACCGACAACGGCGCCGAGACCTTCACATGGCCTGACGGCGGCACGACGATGTTCCGCGGTGAGAAGAACACGCAGTGGGAAGGCGGCTATCGCGTCCCGGCCATGATCAAGTGGCCCGGCGTCATCAAGCCCGGCACCGTGGTCAACGAGATGGCTGCGCACGAAGACATGCTGCCGACGCTGGTGACCGCAGCGGGTGGCAAGAACTTCAAGGAAGACCTGAAGAAGGGCGCCTCGATCGGCGGCCGCAACTACAAAGTCCACCTGGACGGCTATGACCTCGGTCCTGCGCTGCGGGGCGAGTCAAAGGAGTGGCCGCGCCGCGACTTCATCTACTGGACCGACGACGGCCAGGTTGCCGCCCTGCGTTACGACAACTGGAAGATCACGTTCCTCGAGCAGAAGGCCGAGGGCCTGAAGGTCTGGCAGGAGCCGTTCACGCCGCTGCGCGCCCCGGTAGTCGCCAACCTGAGGATGGACCCCTTCGAGCGGGCCCGGCACGAGGATGCCATGGGCTACCAGCGCTGGTACATGGACCGCATGTTCCTGATCGCGCCCGCGGGTGCCTTTGTGGGCCAGTGGCTGCAGAGCTTCAAGGACTACCCGCCGCGCCAGAAGCCTGGCAGTTTCAATCTCGATCGCGTGATGGAAGCGGTGTCCAAGCCCGTTCAAAATTAATTCGTCGAGCACTGAGGTCCGCAGGGCTCAGAGGGCCGTACCTGTACCGCGGGTGCGGCCCTATTTTTTGGGACAGCCCCGCAAAGAGTCCGCCATGACAATCATCCGCATCAGAAGCCTTCTCGCCACTGCAGTCGCCTGTGTGCTGGCCTTCACAGTCACGCTCGCACAGGCGGCCGATCCCCTTCCCTCGTGGAACGAAGGCAAGGCCAAGCAATCGATCACGGCCTTCGTTCAGCGCGTCACCACGAGAGGCAGCAAGGACTTCGTTCCGCCGGCCGAGCGCATCGCGGTGTTCGACAACGACGGCACGCTGTGGGCCGAGCAGCCGATGTATTTCCAGCTCGCGTTCGCGCTCGATCGAATCAAGGCGCTCGCGTCCCAACACCCGGAATGGAGAGAGAAGGAACCCTTCGCTTCACTGCTCAAGGAAGACCTGAAGGGCGCGCTGGCGGGTGGCGAAAAGGCGCTCGCGGAAATCGTCATGGCGACACACGCGGGAATGACGACCGAGGAGTTCGAGAAGAGCGTGAGCGACTGGCTTGCGACCGCGAAGCATCCGAAGACAGGCCGGCCGTACAACCAGATGACCTACCAGCCGATGGTCGAACTTCTTCGCTACCTGCGCGCGAACGGCTTCAAGACCTACATCGTTTCCGGCGGCGGCGTCGAGTTCATGCGGGCATGGGTCGAGCAGGCCTATGGCATCCCGCCTGAGCAGGTCGTCGGCAGCACGATCAGAACGAAGTTCGAGATGCGCGATGGAAGTCCCGTGATCACGCGCCTGCCCGAGATCGATTTCATCGACGACAAGGAAGGCAAGCCGGTAGGGATCAACAAGTTCATCGGCCGGCGCCCGATCTTCGCGTTCGGCAATTCCGATGGCGATCTGCAGATGCTGCAGTGGACGGCCGCCGACGGCGGCGCGCGCTTCATCGGCATCGTCCATCACACCGATGCCGAGCGCGAGTGGGTCTACGACCGCGATTCACACATCGGCCGGCTCGACAAGGCGCTCGACGAAGGTCGGGCCAGGGGCTGGACGATCGTCAGCATCAAAAGCGACTGGCGCACTGTCTATCCGGCAAAGCAGCAGTAGCTCTATGCGGTCGGCGCCGAGTCCGGCGCCATGCTCGTGACTCGCATCACGGGAATGCGCACAGTACTCAGCACGGCCGCGCCTGCGATCAGGAATGCCAGCAGCGAAACCAGTGCGGCCGTTTCGCTTTCTGTGATGGCGGCTACCACGCCGAAGAAGAGCGGCCCGAGCGCTGCGGACAGGCGGCCCGCGACCGCATTGAACCCGAAAAGCTCTCCCGATTTCTCCGGCCGCACCAGCAAAGAGAACAGCGACCGGCACACGGCCTGGAGGGAGCCGTACACCAGGCCAAGCAGGCAAATGACCAGCACAGGAGTCACGGTCCCGGTGCCGAATGCAAGCAGCAATAGCGAAACGCCCAGGATTGCTACCTGAAAGTAGATCACGCGACGCGGCCCCCATCGGTCGGCGGCATGGCCGAACGCGAGCGTCGCGGGGGCCGCGATGACGTGGTAAAGCAACGTGAGTCCCAGCAGACCCTCGACGGTGAGCCCAAACCGCGCGCGCATGACGATCACGATGAAAAAGACGATCGTCACGAGCACGTCGTTGAACAGGTAGAACGCAATCAGGAACCGGAAAGTCTCGCGTTGTTCGCGCCAGTTGCGCAACGTGTTGATCACCGAGGCGTAGGCGGCACCGATGCCTGGGGCGGGACCTCGATCCGTCGGGCGCGGCCTCGCCAGATCACGCAATCCGAGGACACCGGGGAATGCGCAGACAGCGAACAGCAGCCCCGAGAGCAGGAACGCGTATGGCAGGTGCGCTGCCTGAGTGCCAGTCGGCAGGCCGTGTGTCAGCGCGATCGACCCGACCAGTGCCACGATGCCGCCGATGAATCCGATGCTCCAGCCGAAGCCCGAGACGCGTCCGGCGTGCGTGGGGGCCGCGACCCGGCCAAGGAGGGAGTCGTAGATCGCGACCGCGAGCGTGTAGCCCACCATCGCTGTGATGAAAAGCAGCGCCGCCCAGAGCAATCCACCGGGCGAAGTGGTCGGCATCGCAATCGTTGCAGCAATACTTGTCGCCGTCGCTGCCGCGAGCAGGCCCAGCCATCGTCCGCGCTGGTCTGCCCAGGCGCCAACGAACGGCGCGAGCACACCGGACAACGCCAGAGCGACCGACGCGATCGCGCCCCACTGCCCCTGCGCACCGGGCCGATCGCCCGCAATCACGCTGACGAAGTACAACCCGAAGAACGTCGGAACGACCGCAGCGAAGGCGGAACTCGCGACGTCGTAGAACGCCCATGCGAGCACCGGCCGCGTCAGCCAGCCTTCCCTTCGAAAGTTCAATCGCGACCTCGCTCAGCCCGGGCCTTCGTCCACGCCGCGGAGCCGCAGGCCGACACCGCTTCGGCATCGATCCCTGCAGGCCCGGATTCTGCCCTACGCGAGCACACGGATCCTTCGTTCCCGGAATAGCCGGAGGCCTCCGTTGGTAGCTAGAGTCCGAGTGCCTCGGCGGTGAGTTCGCGCAGGCGCTGCCGCAGCGCGGCGCGCAATGGCGCGTGCTGCGACGATGGCGCGAGGTTGACGAGCTCGAAGGGATCGGCGTCCAGATCGTAGAGCTCGTCCAACTCGCCGTCGCGGGCGCGGTTCACCCACCGGATGTACTTGTGGCGGTCGGTCCGGATCGCCTTGTAGGTCATTCCGACGAGCCACGGCAGTGCGTTCTCCGCCCAGTACTCGATCAGGATGTCGCGCCGCCAGTCCGCCGGGCGCCGCGCTTGTCCACCGTCGAACAGCGGCAGCAGCGAGCGCCCCTGAATCTGTGGCCCCGGCTGGCCGCCGGCCAGCTCGATGAACGTTGGCGCGATGTCCTGGCACAACGTCAGAGCGTCGACGCGCACGCCCGGGGGCACCAGCCGCGGATAGCGCACGGCGAACGGCGAGCGGATGCCTTCTTCGTAGGCGAAGCGGCGCTCGGGTCCGAGGCCGTGTTCGCCGAAGAAGTAACCGTTGTCGCCGAGGAAGACGATCATCGTGTCGTCCAGTTCCCCGCGCCGTTGCAGCCGGTCGAGCACCCGCCCCATGCCCTCGTCGACGGAGGCCATCATCTCGGCGCGCAGTCGGATTTCCTGCTGCGAGCCCGCTGCGATGGCATCGAGCAGCGCGCGCGACGCTTCGCTCGTCTTCAGGCGGAACGCGTCGGCCCAGGCCGGTTTCACCTTCACCACATCTTTAGGCGGAAGCACGTTCGGACGCGGCGCGAAAGTGCACCCCTCGTAGAGGCCACGGTGCCGCGCCGCGGGCA
>Ga0209705_10000878_pt1 | contig 15975 bp, 9 predicted proteins | sample PPLLaktember2015_5_FD_187262 | JGI IMG/M metagenome (GOLD analysis project Ga0209705, IMG submission 187262) | Freshwater sediment microbial communities from Prairie Pothole Lake near Jamestown, North Dakota, USA - PPLs Lake P8 Core (1) Depth... | ecosystem: Environmental > Aquatic > Freshwater... | reverse complement strand
AAACGAACATCTCGATGTGAATTCGAGCGAAATTAAGAAAAACAGGAGTGCCCGCAATAAAATCTCCAAATTTTGCGCAGGACAAAATTAAAATGACCGAACCCCAAGCGAATTGCGACACAGCCTGTTCGCGGGGGTGACAATTGTTCGCGAGGAGGAGATTGGGGTGTTGGCTGGTGTGTTGTGACGATGAGTGAATGATGGAAGGCACGGGGTGGGCGGAAGATGGATTCGCTATCGCGGCTCTGGGCTTCGCTTCGTGTCCCGCTTTCGCGGGGGTGACAGGTTTGTTTGCGAGAGTGGCAATTGTTGGCGGGGGGACACGTAAAAGTCCGCGTGGGTTAAGAGGGCACCCTACCGGCTGCTGAATCCTATTGGTCTGCGAGGAGATACGTTATTCATTTCAATATCGGAAAGCGACTGTGTGGATTTATCGCATTGGTGTCAATCCCGGAGTACATACGCCGTGGGCTAAATATGTGGTATGCACGGCATAACCTACGTTGGAATTAACATGCCCACGCGAGCGTGGGGCAGGCAGCCAAAGTTTTATGTCGCCCTTACAGGGCGGAAGGTGGCCCCCGCTTTCGCGGGGGTGACGGGTTAGTTTGTGGGGGTGATGGTTTATCCTTATTTTATATTTTAAGGTCTGATGGCAATGTCGATCTCAATATGTTTGCTTAAAAATATCTTTTAGGTTGACAGATGTCTTGACAGTTTCTAGTATTCCGACTGATAGAAGTATATTGTCGGTTATGGATGGCCGATATATGGTAATAAGGGTATGAATATTTGGTTAATAATATCCACTAATACTTAAGGAAACTCCAAGATGGGCAAGAAAATGGTATATTTTTTCGGGAGCGGAAAAGCTGAGGGAACTGCAAAGATGAAAGAAATCTTAGGTGGCAAGGGCGCTAACCTTGCCGAGATGACCAATTTGGGCATTCCGGTGCCGCCCGGCTACACTATCACTACTGATACGTGTGCTGATTATGATAGTTCCGGCGGGAAATGGCCCGTTGGGCTGAAAAAGCAGGTTCAGCAGAACCTGGCCAAGCTCGAAAGGGCCATGAAAGCTAAATTCGGTGATCCGAACAAGCCCCTGCTGGTTTCTGTCCGCAGCGGCGCGGCTGTTTCTATGCCCGGCATGATGGATACCGTACTGAACCTCGGATTTAGCGATGCTGTCGTGGAAGGTATCATCGCCAAGACGGGTAACGGGCGTTTTGCATACGACTCGTATCGTCGTTTTATCGATATGTTCGGCGATGTGGTTATGGGCTGTGGCCATGAGCATTTCGAACATGCCATCGAAGGTCTCAAGAAGAAAGTCGGCGCAAAACTGGATACCGATCTGACCGCCGATCAACTCAAGGAACTGGTCGGGCTTTATAAAGCGGTTTACAAGAAGCACGTCGGCAAGCCGTTTCCCACTGACCCATTCAAGCAGCTTGAGCTGTCAATCAATGCGGTGTTTGGCTCATGGAACTCCAGCCGTGCCATTAAATATCGCGAACTCAATAATATCACCGGTTTGAAAGGTACCGCTGTTAACGTTCAGGCAATGGTGTTCGGTAATATGGGCGACGATTGCGGTACGGGCGTGTGCTTTACCCGCAATCCGAGTACCGGTCAGAAGGAGTATTACGGCGAGTTTCTGATGAATGCCCAGGGTGAAGACGTTGTGGCCGGGATTCGTACGCCTGAACCGATGATCAGGCTCAAGAAAATTAATGCCCGGATATACAAGCAGCTTACCGATCTGATGGATAAGCTCGAACGGCACTACAAAGATATGCAGGATATCGAATTTACTATTCAGGAGAATAAGCTGTACATTCTGCAGACCCGGAACGGCAAACGTACCGCTACCGCTGCTATACGATGTGCCGTGGAGATGGTCAAGGAAAAACTGATCAGCAAGAAACAGGCTGTATTAAGGGTTAATCCGGAACAGATCAATCAAGTTCTGCATCCGAGTTTAGATCCCAAGGCCAAGCGTCAGGTAATGGGCAAAGGTCTGCCGGCTTCGCCCGGCGCTGCTGTTGGACAGGTGGTATTCGACGCTGAAACGGCTGAAGCGTGGAAAACCAAGGGGCGGGAAGTGATTTTGGTTCGTATCGAAACCAGCCCGGAAGATATCAGCGGTATGGATGCCGCGAACGGCATTTTGACGCAACGTGGCGGGATGACTTCTCATGCGGCTGTTGTTGCCCGCGGTATGGGGCGCTGCTGCGTTGCGGGTGTTTCTGATCTTGATATCAGCTATGCGAAAAAACAGATGAAAATCGGCAAAAAAATCATCAAACAAGGCGATTGGATTACTGTGGATGGTACCAGGGGCGAAATACTGCAGGGACAGTTACCTCTGGTCGAGCCTAAGATGAGCGGCAATTTCGGTACACTTATGGGTTGGGCTGACGAAGTTCGCAGGCTCGGCATTCGTACCAATGCCGATACTCCCGAAGATGCTGCGCGAGCGAGGGCTTTTGGAGCTGAGGGCATCGGTCTGTGCCGTACCGAACACATGTTCTTCGGGGGTGACCGTATTTGGGCTGTTCGTCAGATGATTCTCAGTGCCGGCGACTATGCCGATCTTAGAGATCGGATCGCCGCGATGGGGGCCGATCCAACCGGTCCGCAGAAAAAACAACTTGCCGAGCTCAAAAAAGAGTTCAAGGATCCCAAAAAGAAATTTGACGGCGCTCTAAAAACGCTGCTGCCATATCAGCGTAAAGATTTTATCGGTATATTTACAGCGATGGCGGGGCTGCCGGTGACGATACGTCTGCTGGACCCGCCGCTGCACGAGTTTCTGCCGCAGGATGCCAAGAGCCAAAAAGAAATGGCCCGTCGGCTAAAGGTCAAGCCAGAGGAGATCAAGGCTAAGGTCGAAGAATTGCATGAGGTTAATCCCATGCTTGGCCATCGCGGCTGCCGGTTGGCCATAACGTATCCGGAAATCTACCGTATGCAGGCCCGCGCTATTATGGAAGCTGCTATCGCCGTCTTCAAGAATCGCAAAAAAGTTCTGCCGGAAATTATGATTCCGCTGGTCGGCACGCGTCGTGAAATCCTGTACGTCAGGAGAGAGATTGTGGACGAGATCGACCAGGTGTTCAAAGAGAAAAAGACCAAAATCAAATATATGATCGGCACGATGATCGAGGTACCGCGGGCAGCGGTCACGGCCGACCGCATCGCCATGGAAGCTGAATTTTTCAGTTTCGGGACCAACGATCTGACGCAAATGACGATGGGATTCAGCCGTGACGATGCGGGCAAGTTTCTGGGTGATTATGTGCGGCATGGTTTGTACGACAGCGATCCGTTCCAGAGTTTCGACAAGAATGGGTGCGGCCGACTGGTCGAGATGGGCATTAAGCTGGGTCGTGAAACCCGCCCGAATCTCAAGATTGGTATCTGCGGTGAACATGGCGGCGATCCGCGCAGTATCGATTTCTGTCATAAGGTGGGTATGAATTATGTTTCCTGTTCGCCGTTCCGTGTGCCGGTGGCCAGACTGGCAGCAGCGCACGCCGCCCTTAAAGAAGAAAAATGAATGTTAGGCCCAATGGGTATGGTATGATAATTCATGGCAGGGCCAATTGTGATAACTCAAACTGACCAATTCTAAGGAATCGGTCAGTTTGAGTAGGAAGACGGTGGAACTCAATCGTTACGAGTGTGGGTTTTGCTAACGTGGGGGGTGGTGAACCAGGCGTCCGGCGGTGATGGGCTGTCGGGCTGGAAACATGCCGGTTAAAGCCGAGGGATCAAGTCGGGCAGTTCGGATATATTATCTATAACCGGGATGCCGTGGGATATTCTTTTGTTTTTATTGGCTGTGCCGCGTTTGAAGACGCCGGTTATGCCCAGCCTGGCGGGGCCTTTGATGTCCTCACGAAATTTGTCTCCGACCATGACCGCTTCGTCGGCTGATACGCCCAGCCGGTCCAGGGTGTTTTGATAAATGCGTCGATGGGGCTTGCGAAAAACCGTAACCGACGAATATTGTCTGACGGGGAAAAACTCGAGCAACTCAAATTGCTGCAGGTGTCGGTCAAGGACAAATGCCGGTAAAAAAGTGTTGGAAATAATGGCTAATTCGAGTGGGATGTCCCGCAAAACCTGCAGCGTTTTGTGTAAGTCAGGTTCGATTTCGGCAGTGTCACCCAGTGGTTTGTACCAAAGCCAGGTCAACTCTTCGAGCTGCTCCTTGTCCAGGCGCAGTCCCATGGCACGGGCTATCCGGCCGAGCAGGGCCATACAGTCGAACTCGCGGCTGGTTACGCATGAACAGAAATAATGCCATTTGATAGAGATTACGTGTCTGCGATTGTAAGCGGCAAAACATGGCAGGGCGTCTTCACGGCAGTTGTGTCGTCGCAGATGGTCGTATGTCAAATGTGCGCCCTGTGCAAAAAGGGTATCGACGTCCACATTTCCGTAGTTGAGAATGGTCTCTCCTAAATCAAAAAGTATCGCCTTGATCGTCATTGTACCACAAAAAGTACCACAGAATCGAAGAAAACGAAAGAAAAAAATGTGCGGGCGGATTGAGCAGGAGTGAGTACGGTCAGCCTGCGTACACGGGACAGGCCCTGTTGAATGGAAATTGTGTTAGAAAAACTACGAAGATTAACCACCCGGACCACTACAAATTCTCACATAACCCTGCTTGGCCCTGTCCCCGGCCGGTTTGGGCGTTAATGTCAACTTCTGGCGCACTCCTCGAACGCTAAAAAAAATTGAAAAAATTCAGCATAAAAATTGGACTTATAAATCTCAACATCCATATAATCAGGTAGTCTATCGTAAAACAAGACAGTTCAAAAAAGGGACAGAACGGTACGTACAAAAACAGGTGGGGAATGTACGTACCACCGGTGAGAAGAGAGTATATCGACAGAGGAGAAAAGAGTTTTCGAGAGAGGAGAAAAGCGTGATTCGCAAGGGCAGTGTTCACTCGCCCCCTTGCGAAATAGGCCCAGTCATGAGGGATGACTGGGCTTTTTTTGTGGGTCTTCAGGGCAAGTATATAGAGCCGCTCGCAAGACACCTGCAAACAAGTTTCGATGTTTTGCTTAAAAAACATCGGAGTTTAACGCTTTAATGCCTGCGGCGGGTATTGTATAATGTCTCTGCCGTCACGGTGGATAGGCAGTCGTACCAGTGCGACTGAGTTAAATCCGCCTTGCAATAGTGCGATTTCGCTTACGCGGCTCTATGTGTCGCACTTTTTCCTGTGTGTTGCTCGTACGCAAAGTCAGAACAGGGTCTGTTGAATTAAAATTGGGTTAAAAAAGTTGTGGAAGTTAAGCAGTGCGAAGCGAAATGAAATCAGACGGGTATAACAAATTCTGGATCGATTGTTGTCGCGGAGCTATCGACTACGTTAACTCCCTTCGGGTAGGGTCGGGCCATCAATATCGTGTCTCGAATATCGCTGAGAAACCTATTGCTATAGCTTCTGCCACTGCCGGGCTGCTTCTTGGATTTGTCGGTGGTCTGCGTTTTGTCAGCACAAGATCAAAACAGGACTGGATTGCATATCTTCAGTTGTTTCAGCGGGAGGACGGTCTTTTCGAGGATTTGATCGATCTGCACGAGCCGAAGCAGGAACAACCTGACTGGGCCCTGCTGGCCCATCGGTCCAGACACATAGCCTGGGCGATAGAATCACTGGGCGGGCGTTTGACCCGGCCGATAGCCTTCGTGGAGCCGTACACAAAACCCAATGCCATAAGAGACTGGCTCAACCGATTGTGGCAAGAAAAGTGGCCCGGCGGGATCTGGGCGGCCAGCAATTGGATTATGGATATGGGAGTTTTGCTGGACCTTCAATATCGACATTTCGATGATGACGCAGCGTTTAGGAGCCTAATGGAGCTGCTCGATTGTCTGGATGAGAAACAAGATGAGGCTAGCGGTTTTTGGTTTGGTTCTGGTGATGATCTGCGACGTGGCATGGCCGGGGCGATGCATCTGTACCCTTTGTATTGGGCGTACGGCCGAGAGGCAAAGCATTTCGACCGGGCTGTTGTTCATACACTCAAGCTGCAACAGAGGGATGGTCTGTTCGGCTATGAAGTCGGCTGTGGAGGCTCACAATGTCTCGATTATGACGCTATGCTGATTCTGGCAAACGGATTCGCCGTTTTTCCGCACCTGCGTCAAGAAATTCGCACTTGCTGCAAGCGTGTGCTGAAGGCTATAACAATCAACCAAAATTCCAATGGTTCCTTCGCGGACTTTCAAAGTGATCGAATTTGCCACTGGGCTACAGGTGCGGCAGTCTATCGTGCCCGTGATGGAAGCTTGTGGGATACATACGCCAGATTAATGACTATTGCCATGGCAATAGAAATAATCTGGGGGCAAAGGCCCGTCTCGATGAATACGGGACGGCATCTATTCGAAATTTCATGCGCCGGGGCAGGCTGGGAAAAAGGCCGGGCTCCCGGTCTAAAACATATAACACAAATTGATCTTAAGGATGCGGATTATAGTGTCAGCGTGGTAATTCCGGCGTATAATATTGAAAAGTATATTGCCGAAGCTATCGACTCGGTGCTGGCTGGGACACACCGTCCGGATGAAATTATTGTCATCGATGACGGCTCGACCGACGGCACGGCTGAGGTGGTCAGGCAATATGGTTCGAAGGTCAGGTATGTTCACCAGGCGAATGCCGGTGTCAGTGCGGCTTGTAATGCCGGCATTAAGGCGGCTACGTGTCAATGGATCGCTTTTCTCGACGGTGATGACATGTGGCTGCCAGAAAAGCTGGAGTTGCAACTGGAACTTCTGCAGCGTAATAAAAACCTGATGTGGACCACCTGTAACTTCATTTATCGTTCCTGTCTGGACAATTCCGAGCGGGATTTTCTGGAGTTCGGCAAAAGCCAGGAGCTTCTGGGTGATAAGGAATATTTTGACAGCTTTATCACCGCTATAACCTGTGGTGTGGGCTATAATCGGGGTACTATGCTGATAAATCGCCAGGTTTTCGAGCAGGTGGGAATGTTTTCCGAGGAGATAACCTCCGGAGAAGACCTTGACATGGCTTTGCGTATATCGTATCACCAGTCGCAGATCGGTTATGTCAACCGGCCGCTGGCTGTTTATAACTGGAAAAGACCAGGCAGCCTGGCAGTCCGGTCGATTCGGCAGCGGTTGGATATCGTGTGTGAGGTGTATGACAATCATCTGAAACTGGCCGCCGAATACAACAGACTTGACGAATTCAGGACCTATGTGGCTTGGGTAATACGTCATCATGTTTTCAGTATGTATTGGAACAGGCAGTATGACGACCTTCATAACCTGATCCGTCGATATGAGTATTTGGTTCCATTTCGTTACAAGACGGCTGCACGGTTGCTCACTACGTTACCCATGCCGCGCAGGGGCATTATGTATAAGATCGCGCGAAGATTATTGGGTTTATGACAGTATGACAGAGGCGACAAAATATGCCTGAGAAATCCGCCAGAGATGACTTCAGCGTCAGCGTTGTTATTCCGGCTTATAATGTCGAAAAATATATTGCCCGTGCCATTGACAGTGTTCTGGCTCAGACTCGCCGTGCTGATGAGATCATCGTCGTCGATGACGGCTCGACGGACGGTACGGCCGGGGTTGTCGGTCAATACGGCTCACAGGTCAAATACATAATACACCAAGCCAACATGGGACTCAGCGCCGCCCGCAACACGGGAATAATCGCCGCTACCAGCCAATGGATTGCTTTTCTCGACGGTGACGACAGATGGCTGCCGGAAAAACTCCAGCAGCAACTGGCCCTGCTGGAGCGTAACCCTGATCTTGTCTGGTCAAGCTGTAATTACATTGCTCATTCCTGCAGGGACGGCAGTCAAACGATCTGCCCTCATGGCGAAATCATTAATAATCTTTTGAACGGCAAAGAGTTTGTTGATAGTTTTTTTTCAGTTACCAATGCCGGAGTGGTTATAGTTTCCTGCGGTATGATGGTCAAACGTAAGGTTTTTGATCGAGTGGGACTTTTTCGGGAAGGGTTGCGCTATGCGGAAGATATGGATATGTGGTGGCGCATAGCCTATAGCGAAGGGAAGTTTGGTTATCTCAATCAGGCCCTGGCTGTTTATTATCAGGGACGGGCAGAGAGCCTGACCGCGGACACAGATCAGCGGAAAATAGTGAAGATAGTTGCCGATCTCTTCGAGAGGCATCTCGAGTTGGCTGAGCAATCCGGCAAAAAGGAAGATATAAAACCCTATATCAATCGGAAATTGCGCAAATGGACATACATTATGTATTGCCAAAGGCAGTTTGACATGGTGGGCGAAGTGATAACCCGATTCGACAAGTTACTGCCGCGAGGCTATAAAACAGTCATGCGATTCTTGACGAGATTACCATATATTACTACACTTATCGGCAAGAGACTGCTTCGATTGTTACATTATGACCGCTGAGGGCTGCCGAAAAAGGCCCCTGGCAAAATCGTCACAAGGTTAAATCCATGAGACCTGGAACATTGTTACGCCTGCGAGCCTTGAAGAAGATATTTGCCCGCGAGATCTTCCGTGATTCGGTCGTTTTTGATATAGGTTCTTATGACGGGGCCGTATCGGATCAACTCCAAAAGCTGGTAACCGGCCTGGATATCACGGTAGTGGATGTTGATGAATCCGGCCTGCAACTGGCCCGGGAAAAAGGCCTGAAAACGCTCCGGGCCTCAGTTCTGGAGCTGCCCATCCCCGATAACAGCGTGGATGTTGTTCTTGGTCTCGATCTCATTGAGCATGTCGCGGACGACAGCAAAGCCGTTGGTGAGCTGGGCCGGGTTCTTAAAACCGGCGGAAAACTGATTCTTACCACTCCCAAGCAGGACGGCGTATCTTTCCCTTTTATGAGCCGGGAAAAGATTGCTGAGGTTAACAGCCAATGGGGGCACGTGCGCCCGGGCTATTCCCTGCAACAATTGGAAGACCTGCTGCACAGCCACAACTTAGCGATAGAAAAAAGTATGGGATATTTTAATTTCCTGACCCGGTTCGCCTATTGGCTGGCGTATCTGTCGGAATTACGAATACCAGGTCGATATGTTCTTTATCGCCTGGTAACACGGCTGGAACCATATATTAAATACCAACACATGGAGCATATCATAATCGGCACAAAAATATCCTAAGGAGAACTTGTTTTGTGAAAGAGGTAAAAAATGGCTTTAACAGGTGGTTGTTTCAGCACAAATACCAAGTGGCAGGTGGAACTCATTCGGCAAAAGCTGGAATCGTTTTCGATCATCCCTTCCGATCGACCGCAAGAGTATAAAACTAAAATCTTCGAAGGCAAGTTTGGTTATCTGGTGACCAAATTCAAAAAAGACGCCCCTGTCCAGGTAAGATACAAAACCGATGATAATCATGTTGTTCTTACATTGGGGTTTCATGATCTTCAGTACTCGCAAGGGACTGATGAGGCTTTCGCCAAATCGAAACCTGCTGTTTTGACCGGCCGAGACCCGAGTAAACAGATTGAAGAAAGTGAAGGTGAGTTCGTTTCCCTGTTGATGGAGCACGATTCCGGTGACATCCACATCATCGATGACCGTTTTGCGGTGAGACCTTTTTTTATATTCCGATCGGCAGAGGGGGTTTTCTTTTCCTCAAACTTGGCTTTTCTACTGCACCTGGCAGGTCATCGGCCTACACCTGACCCACTCGGCATATTGCAAGTATTCGGTTATGGACATACTCTTGAGACGAAGACCAATCTCCAAGACATAGAAAGACTAAGACCAGCCAGTCATATAGTTGTCTCAAAGGAAGGCATTCAGGAGAGACAATACTGGCGACTCGCCCATAACGTGGAGCAAGACCTCGATGCGGAAACGTTTGCGGAAGAGACTTTCGAGGCTTTTCAGGCCAGCACCTCCGCCAGAACGCAGTTGATAAAAAGAGGTTTTGTGGCCCTTAGTGGTGGATTGGACAGCAGGCTGCTGGCGGGGGCTATTCCCCGAGACAGCGATTATTATGCCTTTACTTTCGTAGATTCGACCAGTTCCGAGAATACGCCCGAAGTTAATGCTGCAAAAGAGGTCAGCAAAATTCTGGGACTGCCCCATCGCCTCGGGAAAATCCCGCCGACGGAGGTCTCTGACGTAGCCGATTGTTTGGTAATGCTTACCGGCGGGCTGATGCCAATTCACCACCCTGTCAAGACATTGCAATACATTCGCCAGATGAGAGAAAATAATGGTTTCATGATAGGCGGTGGACCGGGTGACGTTTTGGCGGGTTCTTACGTCTCGTCGGTCCATTATCTGGATTCAAAGAGAAAGAGTGAGTTGGTTCGTCAATATTGTTCGACTCGAAAGAAATTCTCCAGAAATATCCTCTCTCTGTTGTTTCGTGATGATATGTTGGAACAATATTTTCCAAAACTGGATGAGTCTATGCTCGCATGTTTCCAGAAGCTAACCGGACCGACCGCAGCACATCAGATCAGCGCCTGGGCCATGACTTTTAGGCAACCGGCTTTTACCTTCACCTCTCCGATCCATAATCATCCCGACGTAACCGAAGCCAGCCCTCACCTTGGTTACAGATATGTCGATCAAATGCTCAAGTTGCCGGCTGAATGGATATACAATAAGAATTTTTACAAATTTATGATTTATCATTGTCTGCCTGAACTGCGTGATGTAGTTTATGCCAATACCGGCGAAAAATTACCGGGATGCATACAGGAATATAAAATCCCCTTACGTAAGCTAATTACAAATGCCATAGAAAAAAGACTTCCTCCTTTTGCCCTGAGACAGCTTAAAAAAATTCAGGCAAAACGCACAAATCCACCCCGTTTTGAATATTCGCTATTGCGAGGAGACCAGAAGTTACTATCGCAGCTAAAGGAAATCATCCATTCCACCCCGGAACTGCGGGAGATATTTGATATGTCAGGCTGTGATCGATTTTTGGATGATTTCAAAGCGGGTCGCCTCCACACAAACCGGCAAGTTGACGAAACCGAACTGATGGGAAGCCTGGTAAGCACCTGTTATTGGTTCAAAAATATCTATGGCATATTAATGCTTGCAATATCTGTTATTTGTAGTAACCTTTCAGCATGAGAGGATGCTGGGATTGAAAATCAAAGACGGCAAAATCGATCAATCACGACTACAATTTGGGGAGAAACGCGAAATGAAAACAGCAAAACAATGTCAAAAAAGCATAGTCATCGTTCTTTTTATCGTTGCCGCTCTTTCTGTTCTTAGCGGGATAGCATCGGCTTTCGATCCGGCAAACAATGAGCCCGATCTGAAAAACGCACAAGAACAGTCCCCTGACAAGCAATCACTGCTGACTTCTGATATCATTTCAGGGTTGAAGCTCAGGAACATTGGTCCGGCCCAATGCTCAGGACGAATCAGCGACATTGTCAAGGATCCCACCAAACCAAGCACCTGGTATGTGGCGGTAGCATCCGGTAATGTCTGGAAGACGGTCAACAACGGCACGGAATGGACTCCTATATTTGACGATTACGGCTCCTACTCTATCGGGTGTATCACTATCGATGCCCAAAACCCCAATATCCTGTGGCTGGGGACTGGTGAAAACAACAGTCAGCGAAGCGTCGGTTACGGGGACGGCGTTTACAAGAGCCTTGACTCCGGCAAGAGTTGGAAAAACGTGGGCCTCAAACAATCCGAGCACATAGGTAAGATACTGATTGATCCGAGGAACTCTGATGTAGTTTACGTGGCTGCGCAAGGACCGCTATGGGCTTCTGGCGGGGACCGTGGTCTCTACAAGACCGTCGATGGCGGCCAGAGTTGGGAACTTATTCTTTTTATCAGTGAAAACACGGGCGTCAGCGATATCGCCTTCGACCCGCGCAATCCGGATATCATCTATGCCACCTCCTATCAGCGTCGCCGTCATGTCTGGGCGCTGGCCGGCGGCGGTCCCGACTCAGCCATTCATAAGAGCGTGGACGCGGGTAAAAAGTGGAAGAAGATAGTCAAAGGTCTGCCCTCTGTCGATCTCGGGCGCATCGGCATTGCCGTCTCACCTCAGCAACCGGACGTAGTCTATGCGACCGTTGCGGCTGCCTGGGACGAGAGCGGGTTTTTCCGGTCCAGTGATGGCGGCGAAAACTGGGTCAGAATGAGCGATTATATATCGATTGATCCCCAATACTATCAGGAGATTTTCGCGGATCCTCACCAGTTCGACCGTATCTATTGCATGGATGTGATGATCCGCGTCACCGACGACGGCGGAAAAACGTGGAACGTGGTTAATTCCCGTTTCAAACATGTCGATAACCATGCGCTACTCTTTGACCTGAACGACTCGGATTACCTGATGGTCGGCTGCGATGGCGGCATTTATGAAACCTGGGATCGCACCAAGACATGGCGATACATCGCCAACCTGCCCGTAACCCAGTTTTATCGCGTCGGCTTGGACAACGACCTGCCTTTTTACAACGTTTATGGCGGAACCCAGGATAACTCGACAATCGGCGGTCCTTCACGAACGACCAATGCCCACGGCATCCGCAACAGTGACTGGTTTATCACCGTCGGCGGCGACGGCTACCAGGCCCGCGTCGATCCCACCAACCCAGACATTATCTATTGCGAATCTCAGTATGGAGAACTGGTCCGTTACGACCGCAAGAGCGGCGAGCGCATCGACATCCAGCCGCAGCCCGGCAAAAACGATCCGCCCCTGGTCTGGAACTGGGACACGCCTTTGATTATCAGTCCCCATTCACCAACCCGGCTCTACTTCGGCGCCAACATCCTCTTTCGCAGTGACGACCGCGGCGATACCTGGCGGGCCATCAGTGGAAACCTCACCCGTCAGATAGATCGGAACAAACTCGAAGTGATGGATACCGTCTGGAGCGTGGAATCAGTCTGGAAAAACGTCTGGACTTCTTTTTATGGCAATCTGGTCTCGCTGGACGAGTCACCGCTGCAGGAAGGTCTCATTTATGTCGGAACCGATGACGGGTTGATTCAGGTTACCGAAGATGGCGGCCAAAACTGGCGCAAAATTGAAACCTTTCCCGACGTACCCGAGCTTACCTATGTAGCCGACCTGAAGGCATCCTCTCACGATGTAGATACGGTCTATGCCGTTTTCAATAATCACAAACGAGGTGATTTCAAACCCTACGTGTTCAGGAGTACTGATCGCGGTCGGACCTGGTCATCCATCAGCTCGGACCTGCCTGACCGGCACGTAGCCTGGACGATTCAGGAAGACCCTGTCAAAAAAGATCTGTTGTTCATTGGAACCGAGTTCGCACTCTTTTTCACGATTGACGCGGGGGAGCACTGGATACAGTTGAAAGGCGGCGCGCCCACCATTGCCTTTCGCGACCTGGAAATCCAGGCCCGCCAAACCGATCTCGTATGCGCCACCTTCGGCAGGGGCATCATGATTCTGGATGACTATTCTCCCCTGCGTTATCTTTGCGAAGACCTGCTTAACAAGGACGTTCATCTTTTCCCAGTCAAGGATGCCCTGTTATACATACAAGACGCGCCACTGGGTTCAAGGGAAAAGGCAAGCCAGGGCGACGCGTTTTTCACCGCGCCAAATCCTCCTTTCGGCGCGATCTTTACCTATTATCTGAAAGACGAGCTAAAAACCGACCGCCAGTCGCGAAAGGAACGCGAGCTTGCCCTCCAGAAAGAAGGCAAACCGGTTTATTATCCGACCTGGGAATCACTGCGGATCGAAGATGGGCAAGACTCTCCTGCCGTTCTTCTGACAGTCAAAGACCGGCAAGGTAATATTGTTCGCCGTCTCCCTGGCCCGACCGGTAGTGGATTCCATCGTCTTGCCTGGGATTTGCGCTACACAGAACTGTCCCCCATTGATCAGGCGGACAACGGCTGGCGGGAATCTTCCAGCGGGATATTGGCACTTCCCGGTACTTACACCGTTGAGCTGTCCCGCTACGTTGACGGCCAATTCACTCAACTCGGCACACCGCAAACATTCAAGGTTGTTCCACTCAATCGACAAACGATTCCGCCACACGACCGGGAAGCGCAGTTCAAATTTCAAAAGCAGGTAAGCGACCTTCTTTGCGCCGTCATGACTCTGAAGAAGGTTGTACGCGATACGGAGCTGCGATTGAAGTGTATCAAACAGGCGCTGCTTGACACGCCCCAAGCTGGCAGCCTGCCCCTTATCACCCGAACCCGCGCCCTCGAACGCGAACTCCGTGATATAATCATAATTCTGAACGGCGACTCTACCATTTCGGATCGGTTTGAGCCTACGGCGCCGTCACTGTCTGATCGGATCAACCGGGCTACCGAGGGTTTCCGATCGACTACCGGCACGACCACCACCCACCAGCGCCAATACCAGATTGCCCTGGAATTGTTTACCGACCTTCGCGCCCGGATGAATACCCTGCTCGAAAGCGATCTCAAGCAGATCGAACAGGAGATGGAAAATATTGGCGCCCCCTGGACGCCGGGGCGAAAGATTCCGGATGTGGGATCTCGATGATGCAGCAGTTAGATGGGCGGTGATATTGCAACCCGGGCCAGGAGAATACTCTGACGAAAAAAAATGACAATGAAAATCGCATTTGTTATTAATGAATTTCCCTGTTTGTCGGAAACCTTTATTCTCAATCAGATTACCGGCATGTTGGATCTCGGCCATGATGTCGAGATATTCGCTACGTCCGCTTCTTCCGATTCCAAGACCCATCCGGACGTCGAAAAATATCATCTGCTGGAACGAACCCATTACTTTCCCACTACTCCGGGAAGCAAAATACTTCGCATCATAACAGCTTTACGGCTGATAGCCTCGAATCTCCATAAGACCCCTAAGATATTAAGGTATCTCAAGGCCTATATCTGCGGCAAACGTTTCCTGTCTTTGGGATGGCTGCATTTGTTTATCCTTTTATGCGACCGGTCTTTCGAGATAATCAACTGTCACTACGGTTTTATCGGCAGGGTGGTCGTCGCTTTCAAAGAAGTGGGGCTGACCGGCGGAATATGCACCGTATTTCATGGGGCTGATATGTCGAAATATCTTTTGGAGCGGGGCAACGATGTTTACCAAAACCTCATCGATGAGGGCGACCTTTTTTTGCCGATCAGCGGCTACTGGAAAAACAAACTGATCGAAATGGGCTGCTCCGAAAACAAAATAATCGTACATCACATGGGTATCGACCTCGATAAGTTCGAGTATGCCGAAAGAAGGATCGAACCTGGTCAGCCGGTAAAAATATTGACCATAGGTCGGCTGACCGAAAAGAAGGGGCACGAATACGCGATCAAAGCCGTCGCAAAGCTCCTTCCAAATCATTCCAACATCGAGTACCTGATCGCCGGTGACGGTCCGCTCATAGATAAGCTGACCTCTCTGGTTATGGAATTGGCCCTGGCAGAGAAGGTCAGATTCCTCGGAGCTCTCGAACAGAATGAAATCATCGAACTCTATAAACAGGCGCATATCTTCCTTCTTCCCAGTGTAACGGCAAGTGACGGCGATCAGGAAGGCATACCGGTCGTTTTAATGGAAGCCGCGGCAGTGGGATTACCCATCCTTTCATCTGACCACACCGGTATCCCAGAACTGGTACGGAACGGTCAATCGGGTTTCACAGTGCCGGAAAAAAATGTGGACGCCCTGGCGGAAAAATTGGAATATCTGATCGATCACCCTCAAGTGTGGCCTGAAATGGGCAGATCCGCCCGAAACTGCGTCGAGCGGGACTTCAATATCACAACTCTCAACCGAACACTCGAACAAATATTTCAAAATATGCCTGACCGGGCTAAAAAATATGGTTCCTCATAAGAATCTGTACAGAACACGAGGCTAAGAACTGCTGTATCCTATTGACCTGCAAGGAGATACGTCATTTGTCGCGACATTCGGAAGCAACCCTTGGATTTATCGCATTGGTGTCAAT
>Ga0209705_10000873_pt1 | contig 16005 bp, 14 predicted proteins | sample PPLLaktember2015_5_FD_187262 | JGI IMG/M metagenome (GOLD analysis project Ga0209705, IMG submission 187262) | Freshwater sediment microbial communities from Prairie Pothole Lake near Jamestown, North Dakota, USA - PPLs Lake P8 Core (1) Depth... | ecosystem: Environmental > Aquatic > Freshwater... | reverse complement strand
ATCTTGAAGAGGTGTTGCGGAAACTGCGCCAAACAAGGGGATAAAGGATAAGGGATAGGGGAGAGGGGAGTGCGAAGTGCATGGTCCAGTGCCAGGTGTTCCCGTGTCACGTGAAGTGCGGGGTGCGAAGTGCGAAGTGCGGTAGACGTGATGCGGCGGCTGAGTACAGCCGATATCCGTAGGGGCGCAGCGATGAAACGGGATCTGCCTGGCGATTCGTTGCTGCGCTGCGCCCAAAGAAATTGCCATCCACGAATAGCAAATCACGAATACACGAATGTTGGCCCCAAATTATGCGTGATACCACAGCGCGTTGGAGGGTAAGTAGTGGCGCTGAAAATCACGTGCCTGGCACCTTGGAGGTGCCAGGCACGTTTAGCAGTTCGTAGGCTGGTTTCGCCAGAACCGTAAGACGCAAGCATCATAAGAGCGTCGCTCCACCCAACCTACATGCTGATTACTTGTGAACCAGGGTATTGCTGGTTCCTTCACCCACTCGATCAAACTCATAGGCAAGTAATTCTCTTCTCGTTTGGTTGCCGCCTGATGGTTTGCGTTACTGGCAGGTGGGCGGGCATGGACAGCGGATTTTCCTGAAAATATTTCCGCTATTATCCCTTCACTGGATGACTATCTTTATGGAAGATACGCAATATAATCATCCCCATGACCCTCATCCTCTTTGATTTTGACGGTGTTCTTGCCGATACGCTTGCGGATATGCTCCGCTTTGCGCAGGAGGTTTGCGATGAGTTGGGGGTGAAACATACGGTGGTTCAAACCGATTTGAGCGAGTTGGGAGTGATGTCCTTTGCGACGTTTGGACGGGCGTGCGAGATGCCTGAAGATTTGGTGGATGAGTTTGTCCGCAGATGCACGAGGAAGTTCGCGGAGAAGAAGGCGCCGCCCGCGATATTTAACGGGTTGGGGGAAGTGGTGAGAAAATTGGCAGAGAGACATGTACTTATAGTGGTGACGGGGAATACGGAGGGGAATGTCCGCGCGTTTTTGGAGGAACACGTGCTGGGGGGCTGTTTCCGCGCGGTGTTTGGGGTGGATATGCCTGGGTCGAAGGCGGAGAAAATTTTGATGGCGAAGAGTCAATTTGTGGCAGAGGGTGAGACGGTGTTCATGGTGGGGGATTCTTTGAGTGATGTCCACGCGGCGAGGGAAGCGGGTGTCAAAAGCATCGTGGTCAGTTGGGGGCATCAAAGTTTGGGAAGGCTGGTTGGGGCGGCTCCCGATCACGTTGTCCGTTTGCCGAAAGAACTGATCGAAATAATCAAAAGCACTTAAAACCCGCTAGAAAACAAGCGCCTGAAAGTGCAAAACAGGCGCAAATGGAACTTCGTTTTTCGGAGGAGAAATTCTAGAGCGCCTTTTACTCCGCCTAACGGCTTGGCTTACCGGCGCGCGCGGCTAGTGGAGCCGGTGTTGGCCCGCACCCGGCAATACGAACAGCTCGATTTGCTAGACCATCAATGCCAGGAATCTCTCAATGTCATACGTAGCCGACTGCGCGGCCGGGGCCACGCGCCGCGATACACCAAGTATTGGTCAAAGCCATGGACGGTATTGGGAATCTCTATAAAAACCGATTTGACTTTAGCCTCACAAAGAGCTTGATGCAAACGACGGCCATGTGATGGATCGATAACGAAATCTTGTTCATCAAATATCTGGAGCGTGGGTGGGCAATGTGCCCCCACATGAACAATAGGCGACGCCAGACGATAAGTGTCCGGTATTTCCTTTAGGGTGCCTCGAAGGAGGTATACCAGCAACAAGGCGCCTCCGGGCATGTTGGCGTGACGATAGGCGGGAAAAATCCGGCCGTGGGTCATAAACCTGTCCATCCAGGTCTTGTCGTGGATACGCGGGCGCAAGTCATCTGTTATTTGCGAACTATATTCTGGTTGTTTGCGGGTAGATTGACCAAATTCATGGAAGAAGGCGCATAGATCCGTTATTCCAAACATCGATATGACAGCCCGGACTGACATGTCGGACGGTTGACCGACAAGCTGAAACGCCGGGTGATTGGGGGCATAAGCTGCCAGTAGAGCCAGATGCGCTCCTCCCGATACTCCCATCAACACAATGCGATCTGGATTGATCTCATATTCGACCGCGTGGGTCTTCATCCAAACAATCGCCTGCTTTACATCGCCAAGCATGCGATTCAAGTCAGCTCCTGGCGCAAGTGAGTAGGCAACATCCATGATTACATGTCCCTGACTTGCCAATCGACGAAATAGTGGTTGTGTCAGGAAGTCCTTGTCGAATGCCTGCCAGGCTCCACCATGGAAATAGAGGATTGCCAGCCCGGTATGCGGTACACCTTCCGGTGGTTCCCAAATGTCGCACAAGAGCGGCTCATCCGTTTGGCCAGATTTGCCAAGGTGAATATTAAGGTGTCCGGGTACAATGGGCGGTGCAGGCTGGACAAGCCGGTAGCGTTTTAACCACAGACGCCCCTTCAGATCCGCGGGTATACGCTCTTCCCAGTTAGCACCGAAAGCTTGTGCAAAACAGTCATGTTGCCTGGTGACCATGATTGTGTGGCGAATCCCCAAAACCGCTGCAAACAAGCCTGCCGCTATTGTGCTGTAATCGAGGGTTATCCATCCAAGTAATGCTCCTATGCCGCCAAACAGGGCGAGGAATGGAGCCCAGGCACTTGCCAGCAACTTAGGTATCCATACCATTCCCCCAACAATTCCAGATGGAGATTTGACCAATGTCCATAAAACAAAGACCAGTGATAGATAACTAAAGATTCTCGACAAATATTCCACTATTATCATCATCTAACAATGTTGTGTATACGTGTTTAGATCGCGGGCTAACGTATGCGTCAGCCGCGCCGAGCGAGCGTAGCGAGTGAGGGAACGCCAGCGCCCGCAGGGCGCGCAGCGCGTCGGCTGGATGCAGTGGGCGGCGGTTGTTAGATAAAAACTATCTTGTATCACCTAAGCCAAGCTAACAGCCTGTACTTTTTCTCAGGTTGGTATCCCAGTTTCCGGGCCAATGCGATGGAAGCTGGATTTTGCGTATCACAGTTCCAGTATGTGCTAAAACCCAAGTCTTCACATTCTTTTATGAGATGAGCACATACCAAAGTTGCATATCCGCGTCGCTGATGCTGTTCTTTAGTTTCTACGCCAATCTCAATTAGTCCGTTCGCTGAAGGTCCGGCAGAACCCTCGCTCAATATCTCTTTGTCTCTCATCAGGCAAAGCCCAATCCCTCGTTCTAAAGCCTTTTCGACGCTCCCAAAGACGCTTGTGTAATAATTCGCCATCATGCTGTGCTTGAACAGGTCGTTATTGAGATGGCGCAATTGACACCCTTCCGGTATAGGTTCCGATAAAACTGACAAGGATTCATCAGCGACGCGACTGTTGAACTCCAACACAGAACCGACATAATCAGGATTGGGCGGTAACACTAGCCACAAATCATCTTCAGGCCACAGCCCAATCAAGACATCCCCCTGGTTTTTGAGACTGGCAATCATATCGTTGATTGTCGCCGCGTCTGGTGCGCCGCCAAAGTAGAGTGAGCCAACAGCCGCCTCACGGACAATGCCCAAATTCGGGGAAGGGAGCGTATCAAACCAAACCTGACCTGCCGATTGGCGGTCAAGTACAGCAAAACATCTCAGACTGGCAGGTGTGTTTGGGTTAAAGAGTTCTCTGAGTTGTGGTGTAACTTGAGATGGTGGCACTTGAATCATGGGAGCTTCGCGACCCATATCATGCCAGGACTTTCATCCTGGAGCTCATGGCGAAAGAAATCCCCATATACTGCCTCGATTTGAAAGCCCGCTCGGGCCAACAGGTGCTCCATCTCGAAGCGAAATACACAGTGCAATCGAATGGTGTCCCTTTCTAAGCGGTTGAAAACTTGTCCATCTGCCTTCATCTCTTCCCAAGCTGTTTGAACAATCGCTGTTTGTGTGGATGGTTCATAAGTCCACGCTCGCGAAGCACAAATCTGATATCCTGTGTCTGGGTGTTTGAACTGCTCTGCGGCTTCGAATACTCCCCGTTTCTCTCCGCACAAATCACCGAGCCATTTCACATTCTCGATGTTCATATGATCAAGGTGTACTACAAGCACTCCGCCTGGATGTAGATGTCTCTTAATGCAATCAAGACACGCTACCTGATCCTGCGGGGTGTTGAGATTCTGGAAAGCATGCCCAGGTATAAGCGCCAGATCGAATGCTTCCTGTAGTTCGAATGACCGCATGTCTCCTTCAACCCAGCGCATATTTCCAAGCCCTACGCTCTTCTTCTTGGCTACATCGATCATCTCGGGGGACAGGTCGAGGCCGACAACATTAACGCCGTCTTGTGCTATACGAATAGCCACGCGCCCTGTACCACAAGCAATCTCAAGCATGGTTCCGCCAGTGGACTTTACCCTTGCCGCCATCTCACGGTAGAAGTCAATTTCGCCAGGCCAGTTTGGTACGGAATCATCGTACGTTTGAGCGTAAAATTCATCAGCATTGTGTTTACCTGGATGTTGGCCCATCAGTCAGAATCTCCTTTTTGAGTGCGGCAATAACTACGTGTTGCCGAAGCGGTGATACTCTTTTTTATGGCATAAACTTCTCAGCCGCCCAATAAATGCATAACACGCCACCTTGCGGTATATGTAGCTATATATAGTCCTAATGAACATTATATGCCGATAATGTTGTGTTTGTTGATATGAAAGTGATCCATGCTTCCACTGTACATCCGTGTCCCACCGTGGTTTGCGTTGGGTTTCGCTGGTAACGCAATATCCCGGCAGACTGAAAGTGCCGCTCAACCCAACCTACAGTCTATCCGTTCAATCCGTGTCCCCATGATTTGGGCTTGATCCGTCGCTGCCGCAATTGGCCGTTCAGCTATACGGTAAGCTATAATGGGGTATCCGCTCGCATTGTATGGGGTGGTTGCACCTGCCGGAGAATCTCAGCGACAAGGAGGCCGCACGATGAGTATTGCTTTAGGATTTCTGCTTGGATTTATCGTCTGGTTCATCATCCGCTACCTGCTCACCGCCCTGTATACGGTGGATCAAAACGAGCGGGCGGTGAAAACCATCTTCGGGCGGGCCGAGCGCGTGGGCAGCGCCATGACCGCCGATTCGGCCCTCGGAGAGACCCTGACCGAAGAGCACAAATTGCGCTATAACTTCCCACAGGTGCGCGTCATCCCGCCTGGCGGGCCGTATCTCAAGTGGCCCTGGGAGCGCATCTATAAAGTTTCCATTGCCACCCAAACCGTCAACATGGCAATGGACACCGAAGACCCGACAGCCAATTCCAACGGCACCATCCTGGAAGCTGTGACCAAAGACCAGCTGAACACTGGTCTCACCGGGCAAATCCGTTACCGGGTGGCAGAGAGCAACCTGTACGCCTACCTGTTTGGCGTCAAGCGGCCCATCTCGCACGTGATGGGCTATTTCGTCTCGGTGCTGCGCGAGCGCATTGCCAGCTTTGAGGCTCCGCAGCCGGAGGCCGCCCGCGGCGGCGAGATGAGCATCGTCACCGGCGTATCGATCAACGACCTGCGCAAGAACCTGCGCGACCTTAACGAGCACATGGAACGCGAGTGCGCCTCCTCAGCCGCCCGTTACGGCATCGTGCTGGACGCCTCGCTCATCACCGGCATTGACCCACCGCCCGAAGTGGAATCGGCCCTGGCGGCGATCAACACCGCCCACAACCAGGTTTCATCGGATATCAGCCTGGCGCAGGCTTCCGCCGACCAGAAGATCGTCCAATCCAAACGTGCGGTGGAGATCGAAACCCTCAACGCCCTGGCCGAGGTAGAGCCGCTGACCGCCCTGGCAGACCAACTGCGCACCCTGCGCCAGAACGGGCCGGAGGTGCTGCTGGCCTATTTGCGCAACGTGCGCCTCAAGCTATACACCCACGCCGGGCTGATCGTGCGGGAGGTGGAATGATGGACAACATCTTCCAATTCATCATCGCTGCAGTCATTGGCTTTGTGGGGATGTGGTTTGTTATGCCCATCCTGTCGGTTATTTTGCGCGTGCTGGGTCTGTACACCATCGTTGAAGAGGGCACCTGCCAGGTGTTTGTGTTGTTTGGGCGCGTGGCGGGCATCCTGCGCGAGCCAGGGCTGCATGTTCTACCCGTGCGCATCGGTCCCAGCGCCTTCCTGGTCAACTGGCTGGGCAGCCGGAATGTGTTGGATATGCGCCTGGATCAGCAGTATCTGCGCAGCAATCCCGTCAACTCTGAAGAAGGGGCGCCGATGGGGGTGGGCATCTGGTATGAGATGTATATCAGCGAGCCGGTATCGTACCTGTTCAAAAACGCCGACCCGCGCGGCTCGCTGGCAGCCAATGTTTCCAACGCGGTGGTGCGCTCGCTTAGCAATATGCCGCTGGAAACTATGCTCGTCAACCGGCACGGGATGAGCCACATGGTGCGTGAGGAAGTGTCGCCGCGTTCGCACGAGTGGGGCTACAAGCTGGGCTCGGTGTATATCCGCAAAGTACATTTCCGGGACAGCGGCATGATCCAGCAGATCGAGGCCAAGGTGGTCAACCGGCTGCGCCAGGTGACTTCGGCGATCAAGCAGGATGGCGCCAACCAGGTGAACATCATCACCAGCACCGCCGAGCGCCAGGCGGCGGTGGAATTCGCCAAAGCCGGCGCTATCCGCCCGCGCATTGTGGGCCAGGCGCTGCAGGCGATTACCGCCGACGGCGAAGTAGCCAACGCCATGTTCGAGATTCTGGAGATGCAGAAAATATTGGAAGGCAAGGGCGGCCTGACGCTGGTGCCTCCCGGCAGCGACCTGCTGAACCAGCTTTTGGCGGCCCGCGAGAGCGGCCCCCTCGTTCCCCTCGTTCCCCTCGTTCCCACGGTCCTCCGTGGGAACGCAACCTGCGCAGAGCGAGATGAAATCTCGCTCTGCAGGCAGTGTGTCGGGTTTCGCTGCGCTCTCCGAGCGTCGCTCAACCCGACCTACAATCTGGAAATCACGTGCCAGGCACCTCCAAGGCGCCCGGCACGTTCAATTGTTAATTGAATATCAGAAATCCACCCCTTAAAAGGTCGTATTCTTGACGTCTACCCCCCGGCGTGGTATGATGAACCCTGCGTTTTTAGCACTCTCGTTGTGAGAGTGCTAATTGATAAACGGTGAAAAAATGGATAATTTGAGCGAACGGCAAAAACTGATCCTGGCCCTGGTGATCCGCGATTACATTGAAACTGCCCAGCCGGTGGGTTCGGCGCGCCTGGTGCAGCAATATCACCTGGATTTCAGCTCGGCTACCGTTCGCAACGATATGGTGGCTCTCACCGAAATGGGCTACTTACGCCAGCCGCACACTTCTGCCGGACGCGTGCCCAGCGAAGAAGGCTACCGCTATTTTGTACGCCAGTTGATGGGGCACACCGACCTGCCCTCCAACACCAAACGCACCATTGCCCACCAGTTCTACCAGGCAGGGCATGATGTGGACCGCTGGATGCGCCTGGCGGCTTCGGTGCTGGCGCACCATTCTCAGGCGGCCTCTCTGGTTACGGCTCCTCACACGGAGCAGGCGCGCTTCAAGCACCTGGAGCTGATCGGCACCCAGGGGCGCCAGGTATTGATGGTGCTGGTGATGTCAGGCGGCGATGTGCGCCAGCAGATGCTCAGCCTGGCGGAGCCAGTGGTGCAAGATCACCTGAGCGCGGTTGCCGCGCACATCAATGCTAGCGCCCAAGGGCTCACCCTGGAAGGCATTAACAACCTGAGCGGGCAGTTTGATGCCCTGGAGCAAGATGTGCTCAAGCTGATCGTGGAGGATATGCGCCGCGCCCAAAAGGTGCTGGCGGGCGAAGTCTACCGGGATGGGCTGGCGCACGTTTTGACGGAGCCGGAGTTCGGCGAGGTCGAGGTGGCGCGCAACGCGCTGCGCATCCTGGAGGAGCGCTCTTTATTGGAGGACTTGCTTAACCGAACCGTGCTTACCGGCAACGTGGGCGGCGTGCAGGTGTTGATTGGCGGGGAAGGCACCTGGGAAGAGCTGCGCGATTGCTCGATGGTGCTGGCGCGCTATGGAGTGCCCGGTTTGGCGACCGGGACCCTGGGGGTGCTAGGCCCGATCCGCATGGCCTACGGGCAGACCATCTCCACTGTTCGCTACGTGGCGGGCTTGCTCAGCGAGCTGGTGGTGGACCTGCATGCTGAGTGAACCGCGTAAAGACTATTTGTACACGGATGGCACGGATTGGACGGAAAAAGGAAGAATAGATCAAAGAAATCCGTGTTGATCCGTGTAACGATTGAAAAGGAAGAGAAATAATTGATGATGTCCGATCAAAATCAACATTCAAAAACGAGCAAAAGATCAAAAGACGCTCAGCCTGAGGTTTCCGAAGCCGAGGTGCAGGCTGCTGAGAGCGTGCAGGTGCTGCCGGATGAGGAAGCCCTGCGCAGTGAGCTGAATGAATGGCAGGCGAAGGCTAACGAATACCTGGATGGCTGGCAGCGCGCCCGCGCCGAGTTTGCTAATTACAAAAAACGCGTCGAGCGCGAGCAGGCGATGGTGTACCAAAATGCCTCCGCCAGCGTGATTAAGCGATTTCTGGACGTGCTGGATGATCTGGACCGGGCGCTCAAGAATGGCCCCCAGTCGGGCGATGGGGCTGCCTGGGCGCAGGGCATCGAGCTGATTTACCGCAAGTTCATAGCCGTGCTGGACTCTTCCGGCGTCGCCATCATGGAAGCGCAAGGCCAGTTCTTTGACCCCAACCTGCACGAAGCCCTATCGCACGAGGCGTATGCAGGCTACGAGAACGGCCAGATCATTGAAGTTATCAAGCCAGGCTACATGCTGGGAGAGCGTGTACTGCGCCCAGCCCTGGTGCGGGTTGCCAAATAAAAATCAGCAGGGTATTCGAAAAACCCTGATTCATTTGGATAAGAGCATTCATTGGAGGAATACATGGGAAAAATCATTGGCATTGATTTAGGAACCACCAACTCGGTGGTGGCAGTGATGGAAGGCGGCGAGCCCGTCGTCATTTCATCGGCAGAGGGCGAGCGCCTGGTCCCCTCGGTGGTGGCGGTCAACAAGAACCGCGAGCGCCTGATCGGGCGTGTGGCGCGCAACCAGGCCGTCGTAAATCCGGAAAATACCGTTTCTTCGATCAAGCGCTTCATGGGACGCAAATTCAGCGACGCCGAAGTCCAGAAAGCGCTCGGCCGCGCTCCCTATAAAGTCACGGGAGCGCCTAATGGGGATGTGCGCGTGGTGTTGGATAGCCGCGAATATTCCCCGCCTGAGGTCTCTGCCATGATCCTGGGCAAGCTCAAGGCGGACGCGGAAGCCTACCTGGGCGAGACGGTCACGCAAGCCGTCATCACCGTGCCGGCTTACTTTAACGACGCTCAGCGCAACGCCACCAAAGACGCCGGCAAGATCGCCGGGTTGGAAGTGCTGCGCATCATTAACGAGCCGACCGCTTCTTCGCTGGCTTACGGGCTGGATAAGAAGAAAGATGAAGTGATCGCAGTGTACGACCTGGGCGGCGGCACCTTCGATATCTCCGTCCTGGATGTGGGCGATGGGGTCTTCCAGGTGCGCTCTACCAGCGGCGATACCTTCCTGGGCGGGGATGATTTCGACCAGCGCATCATCGATTACATCGCCGACGAGTTCAAGCGCGAGAACGGCATCGACTTGCGCAAAGACCGCCAGTCGCTGCAGCGCTTGAAAGAGGCCGCTGAGAAGGCCAAGATCGAGCTCTCCAGCATGATGCAGACCGAGATCAACCTGCCTTACGTTACCGCCGATGCCAGCGGCCCCAAGCACCTGGTCTTGACCTTGACCCGCGCCAAGCTGGAGCAGCTCACGGCTGACCTGATCGAGCGCACTCTGGGACCGGTGCGCCAGGCGATCAAAGACGCTGGCATAGAGCCGTCCAAGATCAACGAGGTGGTCTTGGTGGGCGGCATGACGCGCATGCCCGCCGTTCAAGAAGCAGTGCGCAAGCTGTTCAACAAGGAACCGCACAAAGGCGTGAACCCCGACGAGGTGGTGGCTATTGGCGCGGCGATCCAGGCAGGTGTGTTGGGCGGTGATGTGAAAGATATCCTGCTGCTAGACGTAACCCCCTTGACTCTCTCGGTAGAGACCCTGGGCGGAGTCGCCAGCCCGATGATCGAGCGCAACAGCACCATCCCGACTCGCAAGAGCCAGATCTATTCCACTGCCAGCGACAATCAAAATCAGGTAGAAATCCACGTGCTGCAGGGCGAGCGACCTATGGCAGCCGATAACAAATCGCTGGGGCGTTTCATCCTGGATGGCATCCCCCCGGCGCCGCGCGGCATTCCGCAAATCGAGGTGACCTTCGATATCGACGCCAACGGCATCCTGAAAGTCACCGCGCAGGATAAAGCCACCAGCCGCAGCCAGCACATCACCATCACCGCCTCTTCGGGTCTGTCGGACGCCGAAGTGGAGCGCATGCGCAAAGAGGCCGAAGCGCACGCTGATGATGACCGCAAGCGCAAAGAGGTGATCGAAGCGCGCAATGCTGCCGATAATGCCGTGTACACGGCTGAGAAACTACTGCGCGATATGGGCGATAAGATCCCCGCAGACCTGAAAGGGCAGGTAGATGAGCAGGTGACCAAGCTGCGCGGGGTGATGAACGGTGAAGACGTCGATAGCACGCGCCGCGAGACCGAGGCTTTGAACCAATTGCTGCAGCAAATTGGCGCGGCCGCTTACCAGCAGAGCGCCCCTGAACCCGAACAGCAGGGCGAAGGGCCCTCGACCGGCGGCCCTGCTCCCAATACCGACGGCGAAGAAGTCGTCGATGGCGAATTTCGTAACGTGTAGGTAGTTCAAGGAATCTATAGGGTTGTGTGGGCGGGCGTAGCCCGCCCACACAACCCCATCCCTCTCCAACTGCGGGCCAGAATCACCCATTTTTGAACCGCCCTAATCGGCCCAAGCAGGAATCATGACGCAGCGCGATTATTATGAAATATTAGGCGTTCCCAAGAACGCCTCCAATGAAGACCTTAAGGCCGCGTTTCGGCGGCTGGCACGCCAGCATCACCCCGATGTGAACAAGGAGCCAGACGCCGAAGAACGCTTTAAGGAGTTGAATGAGGCCTATGCCATTCTCTCGGACGCGGATAAGCGGGCTGCCTATGATCGCTTTGGACACGCTGGGGTGCGAGGGCCAGGCGGCGCGCCGGATATTTCGGTGGATTTCAATGACTTCGCCGATATCTTTGGCGACCTGTTTGGGTTCGGCGGCTTTGGGCGCTCCACACGGCGCTCGCGCAACGCCCCCCGGCGCGGCGCCGACCTGCCCTACCGCTTGGACCTGACCTTCGAAGAAGCGGTGTTTGGCGTTGAAAAAGAAATCGAGATCACGCGGGATGAGGTTTGCTCTGCTTGCAACGGCTCTGGAGCCGAACCGGGCACCTCGCCCACGCGCTGCGCCACCTGCAACGGCGCCGGCGAAGTGCGCCAGGTGCGCCAGACGATTCTGGGCTCGATGGTGCAGGTGACTACCTGCCCCACCTGCAACGGGCAGGGGGAGACCATCCCCTCGCCTTGCCGGACCTGCCAGGGGCGCGGCCTGGAGCGCCGCACGCGCAAGAAGGTCGTCAATATCCCGGGCGGGGTCGATGCGGGTACGCAAATCCGGCTGGCGGGCGAAGGTCAGCCGGGCGTGAATGGCGGTCCCAACGGCAATCTGTATATCACCATCAACGTCAAGTCGCACAAATTCTTCCGCCGCAAGGAAAACGATATCGTCTTGGACCTGGATATCAATATCGCACAGGCGGCCCTGGGGGCCGAGGTGGATATCCCGACCGTGGATGGTCCGGCGCGCCTGAAGATCCCTAACGGGACGCAGCCCGGAAAAATCTTGCGCATGCGCGGCAAAGGTGTGCCTTTCCTGCGCGGCAACGGCCGCGGCGACCAATTGGTGGTAATCAACGTCGAGATTCCCGCGCGCCTCAGCCAGGAGCAGCGCGAGCTGTTCGAGAAGCTTGCCAAGAGCCTGGGCAGCGAAGTGCGCCCGCAAGAGCGCAGCTTCTTCGACTGGCTGAAAGAGACGCTGGGGGGCTAATTGGGGCAGGCGTCGAACTGGCTGGAAATTTCATTGGTTGTAGATGGCGAGCTGGCGGAGGCGATTGCCGAGGTGCTGGCGCGCTATGTCCCCAACGGTGTGGTGATCGAATCGACGGCGGTGACCGCCGGGCCGGATGACAGTGATGGGCACGCGGTGGGCCCGCTGCGCGTGTGCGGCTACCTGCCGGTGGACGGGCAGTTGGAAGAGACACGCCAGCGCATCGAAGAAGGGCTGTGGTATTTGGGGCGCATCCGCCCTTTACCACCCGCCCAGTTCCGCACCGTGCAGGAAGAAGATTGGTCGCAGGCCTGGAAGCAGCACTACCGCCCTATCCCCATCGGAGAGCGGCTGATCGTCGTCCCAGCCTGGATGGAATCGCCGGACCCGCAGCGTGTCTCCATTCGCATGGACCCGGGCATGGCTTTTGGCACTGGCACGCACCCTACCACCCAACTGTGCCTGGAGCTGATCGAGGCCAGCCTGGCAGCTTTTCCGGGTGGGCTGGAAAGCGCGATCGATGTGGGCTGCGGCTCAGGCATCCTGGCGGTGGCAGCGCTCAAACTGGGCGCCGGGCATGCGCTGGGTGTGGATATTGACAACGAGGCCGTGACCGCTGCCCGCGAGAATGCTGAGCTGAATGGGGTAGCCGGGCGCATGGAAATTGGCCTGGGTTCGGTGGGCGAGATCTTAAACGGCAGTCACTCCATCCGCCAGGCGCCCCTGGTGCTGGCAAACATCCTGGCGCCTGTGATTATCCGCTTGCTGGACGAGGGCCTGGGTCGCCTGGTGAGCCCGGGCGGCTGGCTGGTGCTTTCTGGAATCTTACAAGAGCAGGCAGGCGAAGTGCAGGCAGCCTTGCAAGAAGCGGGGCTGCAAATGCTGGAACTCCGCCAGATCGGCGATTGGGTGGCTCTGGCAGCCGGCAGGCGGGTTTAGTCTTCGCGGCTGAGCCAGCGCTCCAGGCCTGTAGGGGGTTTGAAATTCATCAGCCCGTCCAACAATTCGTCGGGTCGTTCTGAACAGGTGAACAGGCTGCGATGCTCCTGGTAGATAAAGCCCTCGCTGCGGGCGCGCTCTACCTGCTCCAGCAGCGCATTGTAATAGCCGTTGGTGTTGAGCAGACCTACCGGCTTGGCGTGCAGCCCGATCTGCGCCCAGGTGAGCACCTCGAATAACTCTTCCAATGTGCCATAGCCCCCCGGAAGGGCAATAAAAGCGTCCGATATCTCGATCATGCGCGCCTTGCGCACATGGATGGTATCCACCACTTCCAGGCTCGTCAATCCGTTGTGAGCCAGCCTAGGGGTGTTGAACAAGGCCGGGATGACCCCCAACACCTTGCCGCCGGCTTGCAAGGCGCCATCTGCCAGCGCGCCCATCATGCCGGTGCTGCCCGCGCCGTACACCACTTGCAGCCCGCGCCCTGCAATGGCTGCGCCCATCTCTCGGGCAGCTTCCAGGTATCGTGGCAGCAGCTTATCCGAAGAACTGCAATACACGCAAATTGATTCCATCCGTCAGCCTCGATTTTTAAGTTGTACCACAAATACTGCCAGACTCACCAGCACGACGCCAACGATCTGGCGCCCGCCCAAACTTTCCCCTAGAAATATCCAGGCGAGGATGGCGATCTGCACCAGCATCGTGCTGTTGATGATACTCGATTCTACCGCTGAGAGGGTGCGCAGGGTATGGTTCCACAGGGTGAATGCGAAAGCGGTGTTGACCAGCGCTAACCAGGCGATGATCAGCCAGCTCTGCAGACTGAGCGCTGGCAAGGGGTGTGTGATCAACCCGACCGCCAGCAGCGCCAATCCGCCGATTCCCATGCTGACAGCGGTGACGTTCAGTGGGGTCAGGCGTCTCTCCCGGTTGATGCGCCGACCCAGCAGCACGGAGACCGCATTGGTGAACACGCCCAACAAAACAATCAGGATACCAGTCACCTGTCCGGGGGGGATGGCGAGTGGATAAAAGTAGACCGCAATTCCCGCCAGGAAAAGGAGCACGCCGGCCCACTGTAAGCGGGTAGGGTATTCGTGCAGGATGAAGACACCCATCAACGCTACCAGGGCGGAAGTAAAATTCAAGAACAGACTCACGCTGGTTGCGGGCAGGTATAACAATCCCAGGTATTGCGCTCCCTGTGTGATGGTATAGTACAGCAATCCCAGGGCTGCCAGGCTCAGCCAATCGCGGCGGGCGAGCCGTTTGAGGCCGGCCCTTTGACCCGGCTGCAAGGCGAAAGGCAGCAAGCACACGAAAGCCAGGCTGTAGCGCAGCCCGGCGAAGGTGAGGGCGGGGATGTCTTTTAGCCCGATTTTGATCAGCACCCAGGACGTGGACCAGAGAAAAGTAACAAAAAGCGCCTGGAATACAGCCTCCAGGCGCAATGTCCGTTCATCTTTTTTACGCTGGTTGGGATGCGTTGGGATTGCGTTTGGCTGCATGCAAAGATTTCTCGGCTTTAGCCAGCAGAGCATGGATATCGATCGAATCCTCGGAATCGAGCTGCGCGGTGCCCACGCTCAACGAGATTTGATAGGTGGCGTTTTGGGTGTTGTGCTGGCTGATTCTCTCTTGCAGGCGGTTCAACATGATGCCGGCGCTGCCTGGGGGCGCATCGATCGCCAAAACGGTGAATTCATCCCCGCCGAATCGCGCCACCAGGTCGGAGGAGCGGAAGGTCCGCCGGAGGAGGTCTGCGATCACCTGCAGCGCATGGTCGCCGGCTGGGAGACCGTGACGATCGTTGACCTGCTTCAAGTTATCCAGGTCTGCATAAAAGAGCAGCAAACTGCGTCCGGCGCGGCGGGCGATTTTGATGTGCTGTTCGGCGAGCGAAAGGAATCCTGAGCGGTTGAGCAGCCCAGTGTGGTCATCCACCAGGGAGATACGCTTCAGGTCTGCCACGGTGCGCTGCCGTTCAACCGCGTACTGGATCGAGCGCACCAATTGCACCACGTCCATATCGCCTTTCACCAGGAAGTCCTGAGCGCCATCGCGCACGGCTTGCAGCGCCAGGCTTTTATCGTCCACGGCGGTCATGACCACGATGGGCAGATCGGGCACAGCCTGGCGAGTCTGCAGGAAGGTATCGTACCCCTGGCTGTCTGGCAGAGAAAGATCCAGCAGGAGCACGTCATAGGGCTTTGCGCTCAGGTGCTGGAAAGCCAACTGCAGGTTTTCTGCCTGGTCAAGCTCGAATTGTTCCGGGTAAACCTGGGTGAGGACCAGGCGCAGCATCCAGGCATAATCGCTGTTATCTTCCACCAGTAGAACTTTTACAGGCTCTTTGCTCATTTTCAACACTCCCTGACCTACCCGGCTGACTGAGATTGTAGCATGGCATGCCAGGATGGTCAACTCGTGGGCAGCAATCGCCTTCCCCGCACCGGCAGGAACCCGGAGGGCGCGGTCAGCGTCTTTACAATACGCATCAATCCCGGTGAATTTGGGGTGATCTCCCGAATTTTCGGATAGGTTCCAAGTGAAAGGATGAGTCCCATGAAAGTGATGCCTAAATCGATCCCAGGCGCCCTGCTGGCGCTGTTGGTAGCGTTGAGTTGGGTTCTTTCCGCCTGCGCCGGAAACGCGGCCCGGGCGCAGGTGGTCCAGGCAGATATCCCGCGCCAGGCTGCGCCGGTTGCGCCCGCGGGAGACATGCAGACCCTGGCGCAAGGCAACACCACCTTTGCCCTGGAGCTTTACCAGGCGCTGCGCCAGTCTGATGGCAATCTGTTCTACTCGCCTTACAGCGTCTCTCTGGCCCTGGCGATGACCTATGCCGGAGCGCGCGGCGAGACCGCAGCGCAGATGGCGCGCACCTTGCATTTCGATTTGCCCCAGGAGTGCCTGCACAAGGC
>Ga0209705_10000871_pt1 | contig 16010 bp, 14 predicted proteins | sample PPLLaktember2015_5_FD_187262 | JGI IMG/M metagenome (GOLD analysis project Ga0209705, IMG submission 187262) | Freshwater sediment microbial communities from Prairie Pothole Lake near Jamestown, North Dakota, USA - PPLs Lake P8 Core (1) Depth... | ecosystem: Environmental > Aquatic > Freshwater... | reverse complement strand
GGGCGCCCGCGTGACCTTCACCGGCGGGAAACCCAAGGTGACCGACGGGCCTTTCATCGAAGCCAAGGAGGTCGTGGGCGGCTACTGGATGATCCAGGTCCGGTCGAAGGCCGAAGCCATCGAGTGGGCCTCGCGCTGCCCCGCCTCGGGGAACGAGGTAATCGAAGTGCGCCAGGTGCAGGAGATGTCGGATTTCCCGGCCGACGTGCAGCAGGCGGCAGCCGGCTTCGCGGAGCTTCAGAGCCGCGGCCAGGGCTGAGGCGCGCGAATCCCGTGAGACGGCGCTTGGCGCCCGGCAGGCCAGGGGAGTGGGCATGCCGGGCGCCAAGCGCCTGGCACAAGGAGGCAGACATGTCAGCCAAACCGGCCGGCAACACGCACAAGACGGATCTGGTGTTCACCCGCACATTCGACGCACCCGTCGAGGCGGTGTGGAAGGCCTGGACCGAGGCGGAGGCTGTGAAGAGATGGTGGGGGCCGAACGGCTTCACGGCGCCCATCGCCAGGATCGACTTCCGCGAGGGCGGGACGTCCCTGGTCTGCATGAGTTCGCCGGAGTTTGGGGACCAGTACAGCACCTGGCACTACAAGAGGATTATGCCGCTCCAGCGCATCGAGTACATCCACAACCTGGTCGACAAGAACGGTGTCAAGATCGACCCGGCCTCCGTTGGGCTGCCAGCGGATTTTCCTCGGGACCAGCTGAATGCCGTGGCCTTCAGGGCGCTGGGGAAGAAGACCGAGATCACGGTGACGGAGTACGGCTGGACGGAGGGACGCATGATGGAACTCTCCAAGATGGGCATGGAGCAGTGCCTCGACAAGATGGCCGCCCTCCTGGCGGGGAAGTGATCTTGCGTGTCCGAAGCGGCAGGTGTGCGTTCCTCTCAGATGCCAATCCCTCGAGGGCGTTGCGGTGAAGGACGAATCTGAAGTCGACCGGTACATGGCCCGCTTGAAGCATCCGCTCAAAGCGGAGATCGAGGCGATCCGCTCGATCATCCTGGGCGCCGATCCTCGCATCCGCGAAGCCGTGAAGTGGAATGCGCCCAGCTACTACATTGACGATCACTTTGCCACCTTCAACCTCCGCTCGGCCGAGTCGGTCCAGGTTGTGCTTCATCGCGGGGCGAAGGCCAAAGACAACACTTTCGCCCCGCGCATCGACGACCCCTCCGGGCTGCTGACCTGGGCGGCCCAGGATCGGTGCGTGGCCGCGTTCCCCAACCTGAAGGCGGTCCGCTCGCACAGACGTGCCTTCACCGGGATTCTGCAACAGTGGATACGGCAGCTGTGAGGCTTGGCGCGCGGCGGTCATGATAACCACCGAGGTCCAGCGCACGATTGACGCGATCTGGCGGATCGAATCGGCCAGATTGATCGGCGGTCTCACCCGGATCGTCGGCGATCTCGGCCTGGCCGAGGATCTCGCTCAGGACGCGCTTGTCGCCGCGCTGGAGCAGTGGCCGGAGTCGGGCGTCCCACGCAATCCGGGCGCCTGGCTGATGGCCACCGCCAAGCGCAGGGCCATCGACGAGTTTCGGCGCAGCAGCCGGCTTGAGCGGAAGCACGCGGAGCTTGGCCGCGAGCTCGAAGCCCGCCAGGAAATGGGATTCCCCGAATTGGGGAATTCAGTCGACGATCCCGTCGGGGATGACCTGCTGCGCCTGGTGTTCATGACCTGCCATCCGATCCTGTCGACGGAAGCCCGAGTGGCGCTGACGCTGCGTTTGTTGGGCGGCCTGACGACGGAGGAGATCGCCCGGGCTTTCTTGTCCCCGACGCCGACGGTAGCCCAGCGAATCGTCCGGGCCAAGCGCTCCCTGTCGGAAGCGCAGGTCCCCTTCGAGATGCCGGACCGCCAGGACCTGGCCGCCCGGCTGTCGTCGGTTCTCGAAGTCATCTACCTGATCTTCAACGAAGGTTATTCTGCCACTGCCGGGGATGACTGGCTGCGGCCTGAGTTATGCGAGGAGGCGCTCCGCTTGGGACGCCTCCTGGCCGGCCTGATGCCAGACGAGGCCGAGGTCCACGGCCTGGTGGCGCTGATGGAGATCCAGTCCTCTCGAACGGCCGCAAGGGTAGGGCCGTCGGGAGAGCCCGTCCTGCTGCTCGATCAGGATCGGGCCCGTTGGGATCAACTCCTCATCCGCCGCGGTCTGGCCGCCCTGGAGCGGGCCGAGGCCCTGGGCGGGACCTCGCGTCCATACACGCTTCAGGCCGAGATCGCCGCCTGCCACGCCCGGGCGCGCACGGCGGCGGAAACGGATTGGGGAAAGATCGCCGCCCTGTATGACGCGCTCGCCCAACTGGCGCCGTCCCCGGTGGTAGAGCTCAACCGCGCCGTGGCCGTGGCGATGGCGTTCGGAGCGGCGGCCGGGCTCGAGATCGCCGATGCTCTTGCCGCGGCGCCTGAGCTGCAGGGCTATCACCTGCTTCCCAGCGTGCGCGGCGACTTGCTGGCGAAGCTCGGCCGCAACGACGAGGCCCGCGCCGAATTCGAGCGGGCGGCGGACATCACGCGTAATGGCCGCGAGCGCGCGCTGCTCCTCGAACGGGCTGCTGCTTGCGCCGCGACGCCGGACTGAATCGCGCATCCCACCTGCGGAGGAATCCCACATGCAGATCTCGACATCGGACCGAACGGCGCCTTGGATCGAAGACCTCAAGGCAGGGGTGCGGGGCCAGCCGATCTCGCCCGGCGAGGCCGAGTACGATCGGGCCCGAACGGTGTTCTACGGCGGGGTCGACCGCAAGCCGGGGATCATCATACGGGCCGCGGACGACCGGGACGTGGCGCACGTCGCTTCCTTCGCCCGCGAGAATGGCCTGGAGCTGGCTGTGCGCAGCGGTGGGCACAGCACTGCCGGGCACAGCCTGTCCGAGGGCGGGATCGTTCTCGACCTGAGCGGCATGCGGGCGCTGGAAATCGACGTTGAAGGCCGTACGGCCTGGGCGCAGGCGGGTCTGACCGCCGGCGAATACACGGACGCAGCCGGCGCCCATGGCCTGGCCACCGGCTTCGGCGACACGCGCACTGTCGGGCTGGGGGGGCTCACGTTGGGCGGAGGGGTTGGCTACCTCTCCCGCAAGTACGGCCTCACGATCGACGACCTGATGGCAGCCGAGATCGTGACCGCCGACGGCCAGCTGTTGCGCACGGATCACGATACGCACCCCGACCTGTTCTGGGCCATCCGGGGCGGCGGCGGCAACTTCGGGGTGGCGACGCGGTTTCACTACCGGCTCCATCCGGTCGAGGCCGTGCTGGGCGGGATGTTGATCCTGCCGGCCACGCCCCAGGCCGTGTCCGCCTTTGTCGCCGAGGCGGAGGCCGCGCCGGACGAGCTCACCGCCATCGCCAACATCATGGCCGCGCCACCCATGCCATTCCTCTCACCCGAAGATCACGGCCGGCTGGTGATCCTCGCCAGCCTGGCGCACGCCGGCGGCGGGGAGGCCGGCGAGCGCGCCGTGGAGCGCTTCCGCGCCATCGCCCGTCCGCTTGCCGATCAGATTCGGACGATGCGCTACCCGGAGCTGTATCCGCCGGAGGCGGGCGACTACCACCCCGTGGCGGTGGGGCGCACGCTGTTCATGGACGCCGTCGACTCGGGCACGGCGGAGACGATCCTCGATCAGCTTCGGGCTTCGACGGCATCGATGTCGGTCGTGCAACTCCGAGTGCTTGGGGGAGCAGTGGCGCGCGTCCCGATCGCGGCGACGGCCTACGCGCATCGCGGGCGCCGGATCATGGCCAATGTCGCCGCACTGTACGAGCGCCCCGGCGATAAGGAGGTCCACAAGGCGTGGGCCGACGGCTTGGCTGCGTCTCTGCGTCAGGGCGAACCGGGGGCCTACGTGAACTTCCTGGGCGATGAAGGGGAGGCGCGGGTGCGCCAGGCCTATCCGGGCGAGACCTGGGCCAAGTTGTCGGCCGTCAAGGCTCGCTACGATCCGACGAACCTGTTCCGGCTCAATCAGAACATCCCGCCGGCGGAGTAGCCGGCCGCGTCCGGGCCAATCCCCGAGCGGCGCGCCCGGCTCAGCCGCATCGGGTGCGCGGCTACTTCACGGCTTCCGTGACCCCGAGGAGCTGCTGAGCAGCGGCCAGGGCCTCTGCGCGGGTCCAGGCCCGGCCGGATTCGGCCGCCTCTCCCCGTACCGGCGCAGGCAGGCGCCGCCGGGCGATCTCGAGCCGCGCAGGTCTCTCAGGCCGCCGGCCGCTGACCGGTCACGGGGTGGTGAGCGCGGCCCTTCACCCTTCGAGGAATGGGGTCTCCCGCTTGGGGAGACCCCTGCGCGTCGAGATCAGCTGCGCGCCTCGGGTCGATGGGCAGTGCCCCCCGGGGCGGGGCGCTCCTCAAACGGGTACCTCAGGCCGATCAATCGACGGATCTCGTCCATCGTCTCCATATTGGCGAGCGTCGATGCCAGCGGCATGCCCGTGCTTTCCCGTCGGCCGGCCCGGACGCAGCGCATGACCTCCTCGATCTGATACTCGAATCCGTTCCGCCGGAACGGAAGGGTGGCGATCGTCTCCTTGCCGCCGACGACCAGCGCGGCCGAAGTCGGTTCCGGGAGCTTGGCCCGCACATCGATGCGGCCCTTGGTGCCGTAGATGCGAATCTCGTTGATGGCCTCGAACAGGAAGCTGCAGGTGAACTGCGCGATGGTGTCGTGTGGGTAGACCAGTGTGACTGCGGTGAGATCGTCCACCCCGGTCGGGCCCAAGTGAGCCTGGGCGCTGACGGTTTTCGGGTTCTCCCCGACTATCCATTGTGAAAGGGCGATGTTGTAGACGCCCAGGTCGAGCAGGGCGCCTCCGGCCAAGTCGGGGTCGAACTTGCGGTCGGATGGATCGGGCTCGGCCTGGAAGCAGAACGCCGACGAGATGAGGCGCAGGCTTCCTATTGAATCCGCCTCCAGCCACTCTCGCACCTTGCCGTAGACGGGCAGGAAGCGCGACCACAGCGCTTCCATAAGGAACAGATTCTTCCGCTGCGCCAGATCGATCAGGTCGGCGGCCTCAGCGGCGTTCACCGTGAACGGCTTCTCCAGCAGCACCGGCTTCCCGGCCTCCAGGCACAGGCGCGCCTGTGCGTGATGGAACCGGTGCGGGCTGGCGATGTAGACCGCATCCACGTTGGGATCGCGCGTCAGGGCTTCGTACGAATCATGGACGACGGGCACGCTGTGCTGCTGAGCGAACGCCTGCCCTCGCTGCATGGATCGGCTGGCCACCGCCTGCAGCCTGGCGCCATCGATGCTCTCTACGGCCTGCGCAAAACGGTGGGCGATCCTTCCCGGAGCCAGGATGCCCCAGCGGAATGATTCTGTGGTCATGCTTACCTCTCCCTCCTGCCGCCGGCCTCGGAGGCGTTTCCCTCGCCTGCGAGAAGATATGATACCCTTGGCGCCTGACCCATGAATAGCGCACTCATCACCACACTGGTCATACTGGCCATCACGCTCGTGTTGTTCATCAGCGAGCGGCTTTCCATGGACCTGGTGGCGCTGCTCGTGCTGGTAGCGCTGGGACTCAGCCAGGTCCTGACCCCTCAGGAAGTCTTCTCCGGACTGAGCGACACGGCCGTGATCACCATTCTGGCCGTGTTCGTGCTGGCCCGCGGCCTGGAGGAGACGGGTGTCGCCGCCCGCATCGGGGAGTTCCTGGTCCGGACCGCCGGGAAGAGCGAGACCAAGCTGATCGTCGCCATCATGTCGGCCGGCGCCTTCATGTCTCTCTTCATGAACAACATCGCCGCCGCCTCCATCCTGCTGCCGGCCGCATCGACGGCGGCGCGCAAGGCGGGGGTGCCCCTCTCGCGCTTGCTGATGCCGCTGGCTTTCGGCACCCTACTGGGTGGAATGGCGACGCTCTTCACGACGACCAACATCGTCGTCCGGAGCGTACTGCAAGACCTCGGGTATCCTGGCTTCGGCCTGCTGGATTTCGCGCCGGTAGGCGTGCCGCTGATCGTCGTCGGAATCGGGTACATGGCGGTGTGGGGAAGGCGCATGCTCCCTGCCCGGACTTCGCCTCAACGCGCCGAAGCCCTGGGTAAGGCAGACGGCGATCTGCTCCAACTGTATGACCTGAGCGACCGCCTCTTCCGGGCGCGCATCCCGGACGGCTCGTACCTGATCGGCCGAAGGCTGGTGGAGAGCACCTTCCGCGAGAAGTACGGGCTGAGCGTGGTGGCCGTCGAGCGCGAGGGCAGGACAGTCCTGGCGCCGGTGCCGGATTTCGAGTTCCGGTCGGGAGACGTCGTCCTGCTGGAGGGGCGATTGGAGGAATTCCGCCAGCGGGATGTGGAGCCGTATCTGGAGATCTTGCAGCCGCGGCAGTACAGCGAGACGGAGTTCGAGACGACCTCGGTGGTGGTGCTCGAGGCCGCCTTGTCTCCCCGTTCTCAACTGATCGGCCGGACGTTGAAGGAGAGCCGGTTCCGAGACAAGTACGGAATGAATGTCCTGGCGGTGTGGAACGGCACCCGGGTGTTCCGTTCCGGCCTGCAGGATAGGAAGCTGACCTTCGGTGACGCCCTGCTCTTGCAGGGTCCGCGCGAGCGCCTCCCCATGCTGCGCCTGGATCCCGACCTGATCATCCTGAGCAGCGAGCAGGATCCGGTCCGGCAGGTCACCGGCAAGGGTTGGCTTGCCCTGGCGATCTTCGCCGGGACCCTGATCGCGGCCGCGTTCAGCCGCATCTCCGTGGGCGAGGTGATGCTGGCCGGCGCACTGCTCATGGTCATTACCAACATCTTGACCATGGAACAGGTCTACCGGGCCATCGAATGGAAGGTCGTCTTCCTGGTGGCCGGGATGCTGCCGCTCGGGCTGGCGTTGACCAAGACTGGGGCGACGGCGCTGTTCGCCACGTCACTGACGACCCTGGTCGAGCCGTATGGCCCGCTGGCCCTCCTCCTGGCGCTGCTGGTGCTGACGGTGGTGCTTTCCCAGGCGATGAAGGGGGCAGCGGTGGCGGCCGTTATGGCCCCCATCGCCATCCAGGCCGCCCAGCAAATGGGAGCCGATCCGTTGGCGATGGGGATGGGGGTCGCGCTGGCGACCTCGATGGCCTTCGTGACGCCGCTCGGCCACCCGGTCAACATCCTGATGATGGGGCCGGGCGAGTACCGCATGCGCGACTTCATCCGGGTGGGCCTGCCGATGACGGTGCTGCTGTTCGCCGTCGTCCTCCTGATCCTGCCGATCTTCTGGCCGCTGGCCTCCAGGTAGTTGGAGCCAGGGAGCTGCGCGGCGACTGTCGAGACGACATCCGATCGCTGGCTGCGTCATTACGTCGGTGCCAATCCGATTCCGCGGGAGCGGATCACGAGAACTCGTCGACCGAGTGGGGACAGCACGTTCGGAGACGGCGGGCGCGTCGCCCTGGCGACCTCATCCGGGGCCTGCAAGATGTGCACACCAGGTTCTCCCCAACCGAGGAAACCCTGAGGCTGCATGGCCCGACCTCGTTCGCGGACTCCGCCATGCTGTCTGGCCACAACGTCCTTGGTAGGCGGTGTTCCCGGAGTTGATGGTCCGGAAAGGTGTTGGTGCAGGAACACAAGGCGGGGTGAGGCGGTTGATCACAGGTTGGGCGCTGGTCCACACGTGCTGGTGGACAAGCCGACAACGGGCGTTCTTGTACGCGAAGCCTGCGACTCTTGGGAGGAATGATAGGGGGACCAGGTCCGAGGAATTCGAGTGGATCCCCTCCCCGATCATTCTGCCAGCGCTCCACCCGAAGCGGGGCAACAGGTCGCCCAGGCACACAGGTGCGTCCGCAGCGCGACCGAGCCAAGACCGTGTTGCCCGACCGGGAGAGCAAGGTGCGCTCACGCCTTGATGAGCGGCTTTGGTGAGGCGCCCGGCGGCCGGTCGTCCAGGCTTACTCCTCTGCCTCGGCCTCGAGCTGATCCAGCCGTGTGTAGTAGTCCCGGATCTCTTTCAGGTGCGCCCAGGCGATCTTGCCGGTGAGGATCGGGTCGTCATGCGTCACGTCGGTCTCCGGATCCCTGGCGCCGTGTTCGAGTTCCACCTCGAGCCCTCGCCGGAACTGCTCCGGGTCGACCTTCGCCCAATCGAGCCCAAGCCGTAATCCGATCGAGCGAGCCTGCTCGGTAGTGATCCGTTGAGTGTCGCTCATGCCGGTCTCCCGATTCCGTGTGTGTCCGCCATCGTCGGACGGCTTCGTCTCGGCCTGGCGGGCACAGACTAGCTCGAGAGGTGCTCTCGGACTTTGGCTGCGATCTGGCGATCGGTCATCTTGTCCATGGTTTCTATCGCAAGAACGTGACCCGCCAGTCCTTCGTGTTCGATGCGGCTCTTCAACTCACCCTTGGCTTCGCCTGGGCCGAAGATCTGGATGGTGTCTGCGCCACGAATGGCCGCGATGACTCGATCGTAGTAGCTGTTGAGGTGGGTTCCGAATTGCCGGTCGCGCATGTCTTCCGGCGGGCCGTCCTCGCTGTTCGTCCCACCCGAGAAGCGGACGTGTCTCTCCATGTCGGAAGTGATCTCCTCGATCACCTCCCCTTCCTCAGTAACGATCACGATCACGGCCTTGCGGTGATCGATCCACAGACCTGCATGCTTCTTCATGGGGAGTTCTCCCTTGGCGATCTGAAAGCGGAAGCAGGGGTTGCAGTGCTAGTGCTTTGATGAAGCGACTCTCCTGAAGTCAATGAACCCTCGCTGGACGTCCAAGGAGGCCAGCTGCACGCGCATCCGGTCGCCAACGTCCGCCCCCTCAAATCCTTGAATTAGCTTGCCCTCAACCGGAACGGTGAGCAGCCGAACCCAGGTGCCTTTCGCGGAGGCACCCGTAACAATCGAGTCAAATTGCTCTCCGATTCTCGATTCGAGCAGCAGTGCGGCCGCGGATTTGGCGACCTGACGTTCGACTTTGGTTGCCGCATCTTCGGTTTTGGTGCAATGAGCCGCGAGGACGTCCAGCTCGTCCTTGCCATAGGGGGCAGACCGGCCCGCAATAGCCGCTCTCAACAAGCGCTGGGTGAGGAGGTCGGGATAGCGGCGGTTGGGAGCGGTAGAGTGGGCGTAGTCCTTGACGGCCAGACCGAAGTGCCCCGGGGCGTCCCCTTTGCCGAATTCGGCGACATACTCGCCGGAGCCAAGCAGCTTGATCACAGCCAGGGATAGGTCGGGGAATCGCACTGGGTCCGCGGCCCTCTGCTGGACGAGGAACTCCTCCAGCGCGCCTGAATCGGGAGTGCCGGGGAGATCGAACTTGCGCTCCGCGGCAAGTGCGACGATCCGGTCCCAACGTTTGGGCGTGCGCACGACGCGGCGAATCGAAGGGAATCCCTTGGCTGAGAGATAGCGGGCCGTTACACCGTTGGCCGAGATCATGAAATCCTCAATGATCTCTCTGGCACGGTTCTTCTCATCAATGTCCAGGGCGCGGAGCTGATCACCGTCGAAGACGGGTTTGGCCTCGATGGTTTCCAGGCTGAGCGCCCCGTGCACATGCCGGAGGCCCTTCATCTTCTGGGCTGTCCTATCTTGAAGGCGAAGATTCTCCTCCAGCCCGCTCACCGCCGCGACAGCCGCCGGCGGGCCGCCGCTCCCGTCCAGCCAGGCTGCCACACTGTTGTAGGCGAGCTTGGCATGATTGTTGACCCGTGCCTGGTAGACATCCGAATCCTGAAGCGTTCCACTGGGATCAACCACCTGCTCGACAACCAATGCAAGACGTTCCTCACCGAGATTCAGTGACGTGAGATCGGTCGATAGCTTGTCCGGAAGCATCGGGAAGATTCCACCGGCGGTGTAGACCGAGGTGGTATTGTGGCGAGCATGCTCGTCAATGGCTGAGCCATCTTCCACCAGCGAGACCACGTCAGCCACGGCAACGAGAATCCGTACATTGCCCTCAGGCATCGCCTCGGCGACGGTGAGCTGATCCAGGTCGCGCGAGTCATCGTTGTCAATGGAGGACCAGAGAAGGCTCCGCAGGTCGCGAGGCGCACGCGGGCCATCGGTCGGCCCGTAGGCCGCCGGCTCAGATGACTGGAGCCGTCCAAGCTCGGCCAGCGCTGCGGCGGAGAAATCTGGGAACAGGCCTCGCTCGAGCATGGCTCGATGGGCGATGCGTGCCAGAATAGCACGATGGTTTCTGGCTGATGAATTCATGGCTGTTTGGCCGGCAGAACCCACCTTCTTGAGCGGGTGGAGGAGGCCGCCTCCTTTTTTCCGTTGAAGTGAACCGTGCCGAGATCGTGGCAAGGCAACCCGTTGGCGAAGCATCCGGGGTGGATGCCAAGCCAACGGGAGGGTGCCTACCCAAGTCGCTGCCCGCGTGGTGGGGGCAGCGTCAAGGCCGACTGGTCGACGTGCGGCGGCTCCTGCGAACGGACTCCGGTCAGCCAGTCGCTCGTGGCACGCGCTGGAAAACCGCAGCCACAAGTTCCGGTTGTTCTGGCCCCTGCTAAGGCGACGATCTTGCCTAGATCATTCCCAGCAGGTTCAACACAACCAGGATGATTGCGATGACGATCAGTATATGGACCAGATTCCCGGTGCGTGGGATGCTGGGAAGGTATCGCGGTCCAAGAAACCCGAGCAGCCAGAGCACCACGAGTACTACGACGATTGTCCACAACATGAGGTTTCTCCTTTTGAGCCATCGGCTCGCGGCGGTGGTTGAGGATGGAGGTTCAGCTAATGCCCACCGCTTCCGGGATCCGGACCGGCCAGGCCGAAAGGCCTGAGCGCGGCATGATCTCATCTTACAGTGGTGCGTCTTCGGCCACATCCACCGGCCGGGTAGGTTCTGCCTCCGCCACTTGGGGGAGGCAGAATCAGAAGTGAAGTACAAGCCAATAGCGATTTACCAGCATCGCCAGTAGTCCCCAGACCGATCCAAGTACAACACCTGCCAGGACATCTCGTGGATAGTGCGCGCCGACGTAGATCCGCGTGAAGCCGACCAGAGCGGCGATGGCATACAGGCCCGCGGCAACCACTACTCCCAACTGGAAGTAGTGAATGAACAGCGTCATCAGAAAGAATACCTGGGCGGTATGACCGCTGGGAAAGGAATCGCCCCTTTCCCGCCAGCCGATGACGCGCGTCTCGCCAAAAGCAAGAAAAGGACGCTCCCGATCCGACAGCGCCTTGATCATCTCCACCAACAGCCAGAGTATCAGGGTGCCGAAGATGACCTCGATGGCCAGCCGGCGATAGTTCAGGATGAGAAGCAGACCCGCCGCGATGAATGCGGCCAGCATATTGCCAAGCTGCGTTGCCAGCCACATACAACGATCCAGCCACCTCGGGTAGACCCGCATGTTGAGGAGCATGAAGACTCTGGCGTCCAGGCGCTGACCGGCTGACCATATCAAGGACAGAGTCACCAACGCAAACAAGGAAAGCAAGACGATGAGACCTCGTTGGGCGCGCAGTGCCGTCCAAAGTGACGCCCGCGTCCCGTCCGGCAGCCAGGCCAGGATGAGCACCAATCCGGCCACCAGGAGCAACAGGAAAGCGGGGCGTCGCTGTTGGGCGGACCAGAAGGAAGGGCGGGTTGTCGATGGAGCGACGTGGGCTGGTTTGGGAGCGCCCTTATTCATCGGGCGCCAGCTTGGGATCGGTCACCGCCGTGGTCGCGCGCTTTCCCGTAAGCGCGGTGCCAGCCACAACCCTCAGGGCGCGCGGGTGAACGTGAACAGACAATGAACCCTGGCCCAACTGAACACCGTCGGCCAGTACAGACATCTTTGGGTTCGCGGCTATCGCTACGTGTTTGGCGCGGTAGTGCTTGACCCCGGCATCCTTCACCAGGTCCCCGCGAGACAGCACGGCATGAGATAGCATGCCCAGCTTGCTCATGTCCGGAAAAACGAAGACATCCAGACGGCCGTCCCTGAACGATACGTTCGGGGAGATCTGGAAGCGCGGCCCGAGGAAGGGCATATTCGTCACCAGGATCATATGCGCCGTCGCGCCGAGAAGCTTGTGCCCGTCCAGACTTACCCGCAGGCGTGAGGGGGCTGCAGAGATCAGGGTCGACAACAATACGCCGAGCTGCCCCAGATCTCCGTGCTGGAGGTCATCCGCCATGGGATACAGATCGGACAGGAGGCCCAGCGAGGCGAGTTCCAGGAACCAGTGACGGGAATGGCCGAAGTGGACTCGCCCTACATCGATCCTCAAGCGGCGTCCCTTGCGCAGGAGGGCGACAGAATGGGCGATATCTCCGGTAATCCCCAGATTGAAAGCGACGTTGTTCCGTGTGCCGGTGGGGATGATGGCGAGGGTCGCATCCCTGCCGACCATGGCCCCTACGACGCTGTCGATCGTCCCGTCGCCACCCGCCACGACGATCAGTTTGATGCCCGTCTTAATGGCGTTGTGCACTACGGTTTCAAGATGGCTGTCCGGGCGCACGCTATAGACCTCGGGCAGGATCTGCTGGTCCTGCATCTCCGAGAGGATCGCCGCAAGTTGTTGAGGTGATTCTTCCGACTTGCCGGAGCCAGCGTTGAAGATCAGTTTTGCCCGGAGCGGGCGGTGAGAATCTGTCTTTCGCCTGCTTGATCGGTGCGATCGCATAGGGCTCTCCGCGCTGCCTGACGGTTAGCCGCGGCTGTTGGGGCGGATTGTATTGAACGCACGTTCTGTCATTGCGCCACCTAGCTCGTCATGCGTTTGCATGACCGGATCCAACGTGAAGTGGTGGGTAGTCTACCGCTTGGGTGGGACTTCTCCTTGTGCCAGCCTGTCCAAGGGCATCTGGGTCATTAGGGTGACCCTGGCCGGATCGTCAATATGATATCGGGCGCCCACAGGGACTTCATGGTCTCGAAGTGACAGCCGGCGCGCTGTCCACTGTGTTCGAGTCAGGTGCAAGGGGGGATTGCGCGGAAGGATCGACCGGAAGCCCCGCTTGCAGAATGGGTTCTGCTCTCTCAATCAGGCGGGTGAGCCGTTGCATGCTGCTGGTCACCAACGGAAGAGGCGGTTCATCCATGGCTCTTATGGTGGCCCATACGCGCGCCTGCCGCTTCTTAAGGTCTGAAATCTGGGCCGCGGCCCCTGGAACCGCGCGGCGGCTGACCAGGCGGCTCCATAGGATCTGGCATACGGCGGATACAGGCGGGGCGATGATGATGCCGACAAGGCCAAGGGCGTCGGCCAGGGCGATGAGCAGGACCACCGTCAGAATGGGGTTTTCCCATCTGCGCTGGAAGAGTCGTGGTTTGACCCACACTCCCAGGCCAAGCAGAACGACCAGCGCAAGAAGCGCCGTAGACAGGCTGAGCTGCACACTGGTCAGCAGCCCCACCATGAACACTGGAATGACCGCCAGGGCTACCCCAACCACAGGTATCAGGCATGCCACGGCACCGGCTAGTGCCAGGAGCGTCGGGTATGGAGACCCAAGCAGCCAAAAGCCAAGTCCCAAGAACACCCCGGCCAGGAGGCTCAGGACTACTTCGCCGCGGATGTAAGCGCCGATGTCGGGCTCGACCGTCCGCCAGATCCCACGTGCCTGCTTGCGCTGGCCCGATGGGAGCAACGAGAGCCAGAGTCGTTCAAAGTGAATCTGATTGATGCTCCAGTAGATGCTCAAGACCAGGATGATGAGTACGCCGCTCACGACGCCGCCGATGCCCTGCGTGACGCCGAGTATCGCCGGCAGTACGAGCTGCCCCTGGTCGCCGGTAACTGCCTCGAAGAGCCTACCCGGCGGTGGCAGCCGCGCAACCAGCACATGTTCGAACGAGCTGCCTTCCAGCCATACCGGCAGCCTCCACTCATCCTGCACCAAGACTGTATGGCCCAGCTGCCGGATGTCGTTGACCGCGGTCCCACCGGCCAGGAAGAGCAAGAGGCCGAGACCACCCAAGGCCGCCAGGCACATGAGAATCCAGGCCGCGCGCGCGACGAAGCCTCGCCCAATCAGGCGGTTGGCCAACGGGCGCAGCGCCGCGGCGAGCGCTAGCGAGATCAACAGGTAAGCGAAGACAGTACGGAACTGCCACAATACCACCAACGCCAGGAGCGTGGCCATGACTGCCGCGCCGAGCCCCACCAGTTGCTTTGTCATGGTGCGCCTGATGGACGGACCTGTTCCAGCAGAGCATCAAGGTCGGTGGTGATCGTCTCAATCTCATCCATCACCTGGTCGATCTGCTTGACTCTCAGGTCCGAACCCCCTTTCGTGAGCCGCGCCTGTTTGCGCAGGTCTTGGGCCAGGTCTTGAGCTTCATAGCGCAGCCGGCTGGCATAGTCGCGGCCGGCCGAGACTTCCGGCTCCATCGCAGGTGGTTGAAAGACGAAGCGATCGAGCAGGAGTTGAATCATGGCCGCCATGGGAATTGCCATGAGCGCGCCGGCAATGCCGAACAAAGAGCCAAAGGCGAAGATCGCCAGCAGGGAGACGAACGGATTGGTGCCCACTGCCTTACGCATGACGCGCGGCACTAGGAGACTGTTTTCCACCTGCTGTATCACGAGTGTGGCGGCGATCACCCAAACCAACTTCGACGGCCCTATGGACAAGGCAATGACCGCCGCAGGAATGGCGCCAAGCAGCGGGCCAATCATCGGTACGGCCTCCAGCGCGCCCGCCAAGAACGCTAGCACCAGGGCATTCGGCAAGCCGATGAGCACATAGGCAACCAGTGCCATGATGCCGATGACCAGGCAAAGGACGCCCTGTCCAGCAATGTAGGAACCAACCTTGGTTTCCATGGCCGAAATCAGTTCGCCAATGCTCTCGCGGTGGCTCTGTGGGACCAGCGGCAACAATGACTGAATGATTCGCGGCCCATCGAGTGTCCAGTGAAAGGCCAATAGCAGAATGACCGTGGTGATGAAGATGATCTGCGCCGCCAATGCCACGTAACCCAACGCTTGGCCTGCAGAAGCCAGCACCTGCTGTCCGGTTTGCTGGACCGGTTCCGGGCCGGGGAGCACCACAGGGAGGAACTCACCCAAGCGCACCATCAAAGGATTGGGATTGTTGACCATCCACCCACGCAGGCTCTGGTAGTATCCCGGCACTTCGGCGGCAATTGCCGTACCTTGCTCGACAACCAAGGGGAATAGCAGCAGCGCGAAACCGATGAGCAGGGCAAGCAGGAGAAGGTAGACAGCAATGACCCCCGCTGTCCGGGGGAGTCCTCTCCGATGCAACCACGTTACGACTGGTCTGATCACCGTGCCCATCACGATGGCGATGAACAAGGTGAAGACGACCAGGCTGAACCGATAGAGAAGCCAGAAGCTAAGTGCGACAAGAACCAGGACGAGAGTCGCCCACATGACACGCCGAAACGTCCAAGCATAGGGCTGTGGAGGTGGATGGAGCGCCATGCCTTCCCTACTCCCTCCGTGCGCTTGGGGGACACGCTTCAACAGGGGATGCAACCCGATCCATTCGAGCTGTCCCAGCCTGCGACGGGGCATCGGACAGCGAAGTAGGCTGGTTCTCATCCGCCTTCTCCGCCATGACATACACCCGACCCTCGCCAGCCGGTGGTGTCGTCATGAACGAAGAACGCCCTCGGCCAGGGCGTCATCAGAAGTGCCCCGCAGGCTTTCATCCAGACGGTAGGGCGCCTGATCCTTCATTTCGCCGTCGACCTCCCGGGCTCGCCTGGGAGGATGCCATCCGACACTCCAAGCCACCCGGTGCATCGACCCGCTGGCACATAGCTGCGCGGGTTGGCAAGATGACGCCTTCGTCCGGGTCCGACCGGCACAGTCTACTCGTCGCAGCACGACAGGCTTACACCCCCCCAAGAGGGTACAGTGCCGCCGGGATCGCGATGATCGCCCACGATAGGAGGTTCCTCCCTTCAATAGGAAACCTTGGGAGGCTGTCTGGTCGGTTGACCGAGTGGCAGTTGACCTACCGGCCCAGCAGGATGAAGATGCCGGCTGCGATGGCGAGGAGCGCTAGGATCACGCCCAGGCCGCCGATCCCGAGAAGCTGTACCACGCCCCAGGCGATGAGGAAGATGGCCAGC
>Ga0209705_10000870_pt1 | contig 16014 bp, 13 predicted proteins | sample PPLLaktember2015_5_FD_187262 | JGI IMG/M metagenome (GOLD analysis project Ga0209705, IMG submission 187262) | Freshwater sediment microbial communities from Prairie Pothole Lake near Jamestown, North Dakota, USA - PPLs Lake P8 Core (1) Depth... | ecosystem: Environmental > Aquatic > Freshwater... | reverse complement strand
TGCGTTTGTCCAGTGAAGGAAGCCTCATTCACTGACGACTTCGCGCTCCGCACTTCCGCCATCAGTGAATGAGGATTCATTCACAGTCGGCGGATTATACCGGTTCCGCCGCCGGACGCGAAAAACCCCGGTTTGTCAGGCGACACGGTTGGCGCAGATGACCCTACTGGCCGGTGACGGGCGATTCGGCAGGCGGGGCGGATGGCACAGCGTGATCTGTCACTGTGGATACCGGGTCTGTCGACAGTTGGACCGGTAGCTCGCGCGTGAGCAGGTCGAGAATCCTCTGGCTACGACGCTGGAATCGCTCGGTGCGTGTTTCCGGGTTGTTCTTCACCGGGCTGGGGAGGCTGGCGGCGAGTTCGGCGGCCTGAACCAAGTTGAGCATGCCGACATCGACACCGTAATACGCCTGGGCTGCGGCCTGCACGCCATAGATGCCGCGCCCGAACTCGGCAATATTGAGATACAGCTCGAGGATGCGGCTCTTGCGCAGGTTTTGTTCGAGCGCCCCGGTCAGCACCACCTCGTGCCACTTGCGTAGCGGATCGCGTGATGGACTCAGGTACAGATTTTTCACTGTCTGCTGGGAGATGGTGCTGGCGCCGATAAGTAGTTCGCCTCGACCAAAGTTGTAGTCCAGCGCTTCACGGATGGCAATCAGGTCAAAGCCGCTGTGCGAATAGAAGCGGCTGTCTTCTGCCAGCAACACGGCGCGCATCACATGCCGCGGAATTCTTGACTGTGACACCGGCTGCCAGCGCAGCTTTGGCCAGCCACGCTCTGCCTGCTTCTCCGTGTAGACCTGCATGAAGCTTGATCGGGGAATGTCACCTTGGGCAAGCTTCTTCCAGTCCGGCCAGATCATGGTCAGATAAACGAGATCCGCGATCACCAGGATGAGAAAAATGCGGAACGCCCAGCGCAGCGAGCGACGGAAGCGCGCAAAAAATCCTTTGCGTCGGCTCACGCGCAAAACTCGCAACTGTGGAAACTGGGGTAGCTCAAGGAAAACGCTCTGGCTGGTCACATGCTGTGGATATACTGCACACACGAGTTACCGATTCTAATGTCCCCTGTCGCCACCGGCCAGCTTTTCTCCATTAGCACCACACCAGTCGTTGTTTTGTGACCAATGGCCGACCGCAACAGTTATCCGGACGGTAGACAAAACCGGCAAGGCAGAGTAGGGTCTTTTCCGGCAGGTGAATCGTCCGAGCCACCCGAGGAGCCGGTTCCACACGAACCGAACGGAAGCATAAGGTAGTCATAATAAATAGAGTATAGGGTCCTGGACGGACCCTTTTCTTTCCCTCCTGTTTTCTTCGATAACCCCGCAATTCGCAACGTCTTTCGCACAGGCATTCGTGCCGCGTGCGGCGGAATCCGGTAAACTTCATTTTTATGACCCGGCCCAGTTGTTTATGACCGAACCCCGTAAAGCCGTGGCACTCATTTCCGGTGGCCTCGATTCGATGCTCGCCGCGCGTCTGATGCGTGACCAGGGCATCCACGTCGAAGGCATCAATTTCTTCACCGGGTTCTGTGTCGAGGGGCACACCCACGCCATCCGCAGCAGCAAACAGGACAAACCGAAGCGCAACAATGCGTTGTGGTCGGCGGAGCAGGTCGGCATCAAGCTGCACATTGTCGATGTCATCGACGAGTACAAGGACGTTGTCATCAACCCCAAGCACGGCTACGGCGCGCACCTGAACCCATGCCTCGACTGCAAGGGCTTCATGGTGCGCAAAGCGCGCGAGTGGATGGAACGGAACGGTTTCGACTTCATTGTCACCGGCGAGGTCATTGGCCAGCGGCCGATGTCGCAACGCCGCGACACCATGCCGGTGGTGGCGCGCGAGTCCGGCGCCTTCGATCGCCTGCTGCGGCCACTGTGCGCCAAGCTCCTGCCTGAAACCCTGCCGGAACGCGAAGGCTGGGTAGACCGCGCAAAGTTGCTCGATTTCAGCGGCCGCAACCGCAAGCCGCAGATCGCATTGGCGGCAAGCTTTGGTTTCACCGAATTTGCCCAACCCGCGGGCGGTTGCTGTTTTCTCACCGATGCGAATTACACGGTGCGCCTGAACGATTTGTGGACCAACCGTCGCACCAAAAACTATGAGCTGGATGACATCCTGCTGCTCAAGATCGGCCGGCACCTGCGGCCACGCCCGAATTTCAAGCTCATCGTCGGCCGCGAGGAAGGCGAGAACAACTTTCTGAACGGCTACCGGCGCGACTTTACCCATCTGTTCGCCGTGAGCCATACCGGTCCGCTGGCGCTGGTGGACGGCATCGTCAACGATGCTGACCTCGACTTGGCGGCGCGCCTGCTGGCACGTTTCAGCCAAGGACGCAGTGCCGACAAGGTCACGGTCGAGATTCACCCGCATGGTGGCGCGGCGCGCGCGATCGACGTGGTGCCGTTGCATCCGGACGAAATTCCGGAGAGCTGGTACTTGTGAGTCATCACGAACTCGACGCCCGCCGGCTGCTTTGTCCGCTGCCGGTGATCCGCACCCAGAACCGGGCGAAGGATTTGAAGCCCGGCGATACACTTGAAATAACCTGCACCGATCCTGGCGCGCTGTACGACATTCCGGCCTGGTGCCGCATGTTTGGGCATGAGGTAATAAATACCCTGCAGACGCGCGAAGAGGTGCGCATCACACTGCGTGTCAGCGCGCCCTGCGCCAAGCCATGACCGACAACGCCACACCGGCTTTCTTCGACACCACCAGTCCGGTGCGCTATCAAGCGAGCCGGCGTGTGGCGCTGGTGGGCATGCTGACCAATGCCCTGCTGGTCGTGGGCCAGGTTGCCGTGGGCATCATCGGCCACTCGCAAGCACTGGTTGCCGACGGCATGCACACCCTTGCCGATCTCAGCTCCGACCTGCTGGTACTGTACGCGCTCAAGCACAGCGCCAAGGAAGCGGACGAGGAACATCCCTATGGGCATGCGCGCATCGAAACCGCCGTAACTCTGGTGCTGGGCGTGCTCCTGCTGCTGGTCGGCGTCGGCATTGCGGCGCGTGCCGGCATGCGTCTCATGGATCCCGAGGCATTCGTCGCGCCCTCCGCCATCACCCTGTGGGTGTCGGGCTTCACCATTCTCGCAAAAGAAGGGCTCTATCAGTACACCGTGCGCGTTGCGCGCCGCTTCGACTCGGATATGCTCAAGGCCAGTGCCTGGCATCACCGTTCCGATGCGATTTCCTCGATCATCGTATTCCTTGGCATTGCCGGCACGATCGCCGGCATTCACGCGCTCGATGCACTGGCCGCACTCGGCGTGGCGCTGTTCGTCGCAAAGATCGGTATTCAGCTCGGCTGGCCGGCCATCAGTGAACTGGTAGATACCGGTCTCGACAAGGAGCAGTTGCAGCACATCCGGCGCACCATCCTCGGTGTGGACGGGGTACGCGAGCTGCATCTGCTGCGCACGCGTCGCATCGGCGGACGGGCCTTGGTGGACGTGCACATCATCGTCGATGAGGACATTAGCGTCTCCGAAGGTCACTACATCAGCGAATTGGTACGCACCCGGCTGGTGAATGAGGTCGATGTGGTGGCGGACGCGCTCGTGCACATCGATCCGGAAGATGACACACACCTAACGCCGGCGCGCGACCTGCCGTCGCGCTCCGTCGTGCACGCACTGTTAAATTCCCGCTTCAAGGATATCGATGCCGCGGCGCACATCGAACGGATCACCTTGCATTATGTCGGCGGCCGGCTGCGCATCGAGCTGCTCCTGCCATTGTCTGTGCTCGCCAGTCCGGATGCAGGCATCCAACTCGCCGCGCGTTTCCGTGCGGCCGTCGCCAAGGAACCATTGATCGAATCCCTGGACGTGCGCTTTCACTGAGCGCGGCAACGTAAATACAGAACGTTAATGCACCATTCTAGTGCATAGAATTACAAAATCGCACGTAGATGGTGCATATTGTGATCTTACGGTCACGGTGACTGCTGACGAATCAAGCAGTTATTCCCATTTCACTTGTGGCATAAATACTGCAAAATGACCGGCTTTAGATGACGGCCGCAAGGCCGGAAATCCGCTTTTCGTTCACCAATTTCTCTACCAGGAGGCTTTCCGATGTCCGCGGCCGCTGTACTCAAAATGATCAAAGACAAGGGCGTGAAGTTCGTCGACTTCCGCTTCACCGACACCAAGGGCAAGGAGCAGCACGTCTCCGTCCCCCATCACCAGGTCGAAGCCTCAACCTTCGAAGAAGGCAAGATGTTCGACGGTTCATCGATCGCCGGCTGGAAGGGCATCAATGAGTCCGACATGATCCTGATGCCGGATTCCTCGACCGCCATGATGGACCCCTTCATGGAAGAGCCGACCCTGGTCCTGCGTTGCGACATCATTGAACCCAACACCATGCAGGGTTATGAGCGCGATCCGCGTTCCTTGGCGCGCCGCGCCGAGGCCTATCTCAAGAGCACCGGCATTGCCGACACCGCCTACTTCGGCCCGGAAGCCGAGTTCTTCATTTTCGACGATATCCGCTGGGGCGCCGACATCAGCGGTTGTTTCGTGAAAATCGATTCCGAAGAAGCCTCCTGGAACACCGAAAAGGTGTACGAAGGCGGCAACCTGGGTCACCGTCCGACCGTGAAGGGTGGATATTTCCCGGTGCCACCAGTCGATTCGCAGCAGGACATCCGCTCGGCCATGTGTCTGGCCATGGAAGAGATGGGCATCATCGTTGAAACCCATCATCACGAAGTGGCGACCGCCGGCCAGAACGAAATCGGCATGAAGTTCAACACCCTGCTGAAGAAGGCCGACGAGTTGCAGCTTTACAAGTACTGCGTGCACAACGTCGCGCACGCCTACGGCAAGACCGCCACGTTCATGCCCAAGCCGATTGTCGGTGACAACGGTTCTGGTATGCACGTGCATCAGTCGCTCGCGAAGGACGGCAAGAACCTGTTCTCCGGCAACGAGTACGGCGGCCTGTCGCAGATCGCGCTCTACTACATCGGCGGCATCATCAAGCACGCGCGTGCACTCAACGCCATTACCAACCCGCTGACCAACAGTTACAAGCGCCTGGTGCCGGGCTTCGAAGCGCCGGTGATGCTCGCCTACTCGGCGCGCAACCGCTCGGCCTCGATCCGCATCCCGTATGTGCCAAACCCGAAGGGGCGCCGCATCGAAGTGCGCTTCCCGGATCCGGGTGCCAACCCGTACCTGGCGTTCGCGGCGATGATGATGGCCGGCCTCGACGGCATCCAGAACAAGATCCACCCGGGCGAAGCCTCGGACAAGGATCTGTATGACTTGCCGCCGGAAGAGGAGAAGAAGATCCCGACCGTGTGCCACGCCCTCGACCAGGCGCTCGACGCCCTGGACAAGGACCGCGAGTTCCTGACCAAGGGCGGCGTGTTCACCAACGACCTGATCGATGCCTACATCGAACTCAAGATGCAGGACGTCACGCGTTTCCGCATGACCACGCATCCGATCGAGTTTGATATGTATTACAGCGTTTAGTGAAAGCAGGCCTGCACAAAATTAGCCATTAGAAAGAAGCTACGCTGCGGCCGAAGGCCAGAAAACGCCCCCTATTGAGGGGGCGTTTTTTTTGACTTGCAATCCCGGAAAAAGGACGCACCATGATGGTGCACAGGGTGTCTTTCCTGATGGCCAGATATTCGTAACTTATTGTTCTTAAACACAGTCAATGTCTGGTGCGGATATTGCTAAGGAACTGATACAACCCAAGGTTGGGACGATGCCGAAAAGCCTGCCACAGCACATCCTTGAGAATCTGAATACCGCCGTGCTGCTGGTGGACGGCGATCTCATGCTGTGCGCCATGAATCCGGCCGGAGAAATGCTGTTCGAAACCGGTGCACGCCAAGCCACCGGTCATCCGCTGGCGCAGCTGTTGCCACACAACCAGGCGCTGCTCGAGGCCATGCACCAGACACTGGTTGCCGGCCACCCATTCACCGAACACGGGCTGCGCCTCGGTGTGCCCGTGAACCGCTGGGTCACGGTGGACTGCACGGTGACGCCGGTGACGCACGCGGACGGCAATTGCGAGCTGATCCTGGAGATCAATCCGATCGACCGGTTGCTGCGGCTGGCGCGCGAAGAAAGCCGCAACGACCAGCACGCCGCGAGTCGCGCGGTGATCCGCGGCCTGGCGCACGAGATCAAGAACCCGCTCGGCGGATTGCGCGGGGCGGCGCAGCTGCTGGAACGCGAGCTGCCTTCCGAATCGCTCAAGGAATACACGCGCATCATCATTCACGAGGCCGACCGGCTACGGAACCTCGTGGACCGCATGGTCGGGCCGAACACCCCGCTGCGCAAAAAACCGATGAACATCCATCGAGTCATGGACCACGTGCGCAGCCTGGTGCTGGCCGAAGTTCCGGCCGGCATTCATCTGGAGCGCGACTACGACCCGAGTATCCCGGAGTTTCCCGCCGACGCCGAGCAGCTCACCCAGGCGGTGCTCAACATCACGCGCAATGCCGTACAGGCGCTGAACGAGGAAGGCACAATCAAGTTTCGCACGCGCATCGAGCGCCAGTTCACCATTGGCCAGAAGCGTCACCGTCATGTGGTACGCGTCGAGATCGAAGACAGTGGTCCGGGCATTCCCGAAGAGCTGCGCGAGCACATCTTTTATCCCATGGTCACGAGCAAACCGAACGGCACCGGCCTGGGCCTGAGCATCGCCCAGGACATCGTGGCTCAGCATGGTGGCATCATCGAATGCTCGAGTCGTCCGGGACGAACGGAGTTTCGAATTTACCTGCCGTTGGAGAATGGATATGGCTAAACAGGATACGGCTTGGATCATCGACGACGACCAGTCAATCCGCTGGGTGCTGGAGAAGGCATTGCAGAAAGCGGGCATCACGGTGCGCAGCTTCGATTCGGCAGCAAATGTGCCCGATGCGCTCAAGCACGCACAACCGGACGTGATCCTGTCCGACATCCGCATGCCGGGCGTAAGCGGCCTCGAGTTGCTGGAGGCAATCGGCACCCAGGTACCGGACGTGCCGGTGATCATCATGACCGCGCACTCCGATCTGGAAAGTGCGGTGGCCTCGTACCGCGGCGGCGCCTTTGAGTACCTGCCAAAACCCTTCGATGTGGATGAAGCGGTGCGGCTCGCGCGGCGCGCCATCGAGCATCGACGTCGCCAGAAACCGGATTCCGGTACGCTGCCCGAGGAAGTTCCGGAGATCGTGGGCGAAGCGCCGGCCATGCAGGAGGTGTTCCGCGCCATCGGCCGGCTCAGCCGTTCCAACATCACCGTGCTCATCAATGGTGAGTCCGGTACCGGCAAAGAACTCGTGGCGCGCGCCCTGCATCGCCACAGCCCGCGCGCCGGCGGGCCTTTTATCGCTCTCAACATCGCCGCCATTCCACGCGAGCTGCTGGAAAGCGAGCTGTTCGGCCATGAAAAAGGCGCGTTCACCGGCGCCGCCGCGCAGCGCAAGGGGCGTTTCGAGCAGGCGCATTCCGGTACGCTGTTTCTGGATGAAATTGGCGACATGCCGGCGGAGTTGCAGACGCGCCTGCTGCGCGTGCTCTCGGATGGCCGGTTCTATCGCGTCGGCGGCCACGAACAGGTCGAGACCGATGTGCGTATCATTGCCGCCACCAACCAGGATCTCGAAGCACGCGTCAAGGATGGGCGCTTCCGCGAAGACCTGTTCCACCGTCTGAACGTGATCCGCATCCACCTGCCGCCGCTGCGTGCCCGGCGCGAGGACATCGCGCTGCTGGCACGTTACTTCCTGAAGCAATCTGCAGAAGAGTTGGGCGTGGAAGTGAGACACCTGTTGCCCGAAACCAGCGACTATCTGGCGCGTCTGCCCTGGCCCGGCAATGTGCGCCAACTCGAAAACACCTGCCGCTGGATCACTGTCATGGCGCCGAGCCAGGCGGTGCGCATTGACGACTTGCCGCCGGAGTTGCGCGAAGGCACTGCGGACACGACCGACGCGGATGGCTGGCGTACGGGGCTGAAACGGTTGATCGAGCAACGGCTGGCGCACGGCGAAAGCAACATTCTGGAGAAACTCAACCCGGAGTTCGAACGCATCCTGCTGCAGGCAGCGCTGGCGCACACCGGTGGACGCAAGCAGGAGGCGGCTCTCAAGCTCGGCTGGGGCCGTAATACACTGACACGCAAACTGAAAGAGCTGGGACTCGAAGACGACCCCAAGGAAGGAGGAGGTAGAACTGCGCCGGGTGCAGCGACCGAGGAGTAGCGGCCATCCCTGGCCGCAGCTACATCGTTACACGTATACCCACATGCAGTCACTGGTCTGCTGGCGCTGACTGATCTGCTGGATCAAACCAGACTGCCGATCGCGGCGCTTGATGTCCTCGGGATCGACCTTGCTCAGCACCTCTTCCTTGAGGCGATTGTTCTCGGCATCAAAATGCCGGATGTCATCGGCGCTGAACACGCCCTTCTCACCCTTGCGCGTTGCCACACGGTCGTAGCCGAGCGCGTCGAGCGCGTCACCGGCGACCAGTTCGAACAGGCGGATATCGGCCTCGCCCGCTTCGCGCAGGAACTTGCGGGTGTTGTCCGCCATTACCGGATTTATAACGTTGCCCCACAGATCACTGGATTTGGCAGCCTTCTTGGCCTCGTCGGTCTTGTGGAAGTTAAGCATGGACGGCGAGTACCGATAGCCAAGGAACTTGCACAACCTCTGCATGGTGCCCTCCGGCTGCGCGGTGATGTCTTCATAGCGTACGCTGAAGAAACGCTTTGGGCCGGCACGTTCGCGCATGCCGAGCGCGATCTGCTGGGTGGCACCCCACTCCTTGGCAATGTGGTAGAAATGCTTTTCGCCCACCACCGCCTTGCGGAAACTCACGGCCACGTCGCGGCCATCGCGATACAGATAGATGTACTTCGCACCGTCGCGGTAATAGTGCTCGATCTCGTTAAGGTAATGAATGTTCGCCAGGCTCTTGCAACACCAGGTTTGGGCGCCACGCGCCTCGGCCATGATGTCGTACACCGCACCGAACACCGCCGCCAGCGAACGCTCGCTGCAGCGAAACGCCACATCCTGACGATCGAGTTGTACACCTTCCCATGGAACCGGATTGAGTTCGACCAGCTGGCAAACGTCGTCCACCAGGCGCATGAAGCCGGCATTCTGCTTCAGGTCACCGTAGCCGGACAGCATGGGCATGAGGCGTTGCAGGATGTGCGGCGGGTGCGGGGCCGCCACTTCCGGAAGCTGATTGATCATCAGCCGCAGCAGGTTGGAGCCGGAACGCTGGGTACCAATCATGAAAATGGGCATCGGATTCTCCTTGACTCTGTGATGTCTACTGAATTCGGATACTGCTGCGCTCCGGCGCGCTGACCGCGCCGGCCGCGCGATGATCGCCGCGCACGCTGCGCAACACGCCGCCGTTGGCGAGGTAATTGCGCATCTGGTGCGTGCACTCGTCCACCGTAGACACGGTGGTGTCGAGACGCACATCTGGATTCTCTGGCGGCTCATACGGTGAACTGATGCCGGTAAACTGCGGGATCTGTCCGGCACGCGCACGCTTGTACAAGCCTTTCGGATCGCGTTCCTCACAGGCCGCAAGGCTCGCCTCGACATACACCTCGCGGAAGCTGGTGCCCAGGATCTCGCGCACCATCTGGCGTTCGGCACGGAATGGCGAGATGAATGAGGCAATCACGATCAGTCCAGCCTCGACCATGACCTTCACCACCTCGGCAGCGCGGCGCAGATTCTCGCGCCGGTCCGCCTCGCTGAAGCCGAGGTCGTGATTGAGGCCATGGCGCAGGGTGTCGCCATCCAGCACAAACACACGGTGACCACCAAGCAACAGATCGCGTTCCAGGCGGTGTGCGATCGTCGATTTGCCCGAGCCCGAGAGTCCGGTCATCCACAGCGCGCAGGCCTTGTGTCCCGCGAGCGACTGACGCAGTTCGCTGCTCACCTCCGCGGCATGCGGATAAATATGCCGGCCATTGCTCTTGACGGCCACGCCATCCAGACGCTCTGCCATGCCACGCGCCAGCGTCCGTGCAACCTCCGGGCGTGCAACAAACGACGGTAATCCCTCACCCTGCAGCAGGCGCTCGGAGATTACCTCATCCGTCACCTCGAGATGCTGCTCCGCGCCGTGCGGGCAGGACTTGTGCGTGGCGATTCCCCCGCACGGCTCGCAGTGGAAGGCGGCTGGCATATACACCGGTCGGATCGCAAGTCCATGGCGTGCGGCTTCGGCAAACAGATCGCGTGCCGCGCCATCGTCGTCCTGCAGGAGTATCTGACTGGCACCATAGTTCTGGCTCAGAATCGCATGCATGAGCGCGGCGCGCGGGTGTGGCGCAAAAAATGCGGGCGACATCGGGTTCTCGGATATCCGGTCTACGGGAAAGTAGTTTTCAATCAACATGCGGCTTGCCGTCTGCAGGATCTCCGGCGCAATGGCCTGTGGTGCCGATTCTTTATTAGCCGGCGTATGCAGCAGCAAGGCATCCGAGGATTCGAGCGCACACTTGAGTAGGTACTCGTGGGTACGCCGCCAAGGATGCTTGATGTGCGGAACCGCCACCTGACGCCAGCCGTGGTGCATAATCTGACCACGCATCTCGAGCGGCCAGAGATGCCGGTGCTGCATAAAGCCGGCGCTGCGCGCGGCAAGCAGCGCCACGGGCCCACCGACCAGGTATTCTGCCTGGCGCTCACGGCGCGCAGCAGTGGGTGCATCGCTCGATGCGGCGCCGAGCGAACGCGTTTCTGCCTCCGCGTCCCACGCGAACATTTCCTCCACCAGCATCACGCCGACCGGATTGGCGCCGTGGTACAGCGCCACCTCCTGCCCGGAGCGTATTGAGAGCGCCGCGGCGCGCGTCACGGCGAGCGTCACCGGCAGGCCCCACGGCCGGCCGTCTGGCAACCGCGCGTTCGCCAGCACATCCTCGTACGCCGCGCGCGTCATAAAACCGGTGAGCGGACTGAGTGCCCCGCAAGCAATCATCTCCATGTCGAGCAACTCGGCGGGTGTAATCTGCAGTGCAGGCAGCGTTGAAAGACGACCGAGCACGGAGGCCCGGTCGTGTGCCGGCACGAATGCCTGCACCAGCTCGCCGCCATACGACGCCACCAAGCCGTCATCCTCCGTGCGCAGGTGTCTGGCGTAAGTGAAGGTTTGTATGCCGTGCCTGTCCATCGTGCCTCCCGTGCGTCAGCGTCGCATCAGAACAACAGCAATCCTGTTAGCCCTGCCGCCGGAATCACCCAAACGACCTGCACGCGCAGACGCATGAGCGCTACGAGTGCGGCAACAAAGATCAGTAATGACACCCAGTGGTGCGGCGCCGTCCCGCCGACCGTGAACGCCGCGGCCGCGATCATGCCGACCACCGCCGGACGGATGCCGCGCAGCGCGGCGCGGATGGCCTGCGATTTCTTGATGAACTCCAGTGCGCGCGTGCTGGCCACCATGAGCAGGGCCGGTGGCAGATAGATACCAATGGTGGCAACAACCGCACCGGCGAATCCCGCAACTTTAAGTCCGATGAACGCGGCGCTGACCAGAATCGGTCCAGGCGTGATCTGGCCCATGGCGATGGCGTCAATAAATTCCTGGGTCGTCACCCAGCCATGACCGTCTACGACGATTTCCTGGATCAGGGGAATAAACACGTAACCACCACCGAACAACATCACGCTCATACTGGCAAACACCAGAAACAATTTGAGCATCAGACCCGAGTCGATGGTCAGAAACGGTACCGCCAGGGTCCAGGGCTGAACCATCAACAGACTGGTGCGTGTGCTGAGTTGCAACGATTGCGGCTTTGCCGCCTTATCAGTCACCGCGCCACCGGGCGGATTCGCAGCGCGGAACCACCACCAGCCGGCCAGCCCGGCGATCAGGATGATTCCGAGTGTGCTGTAGAAACCGCCAATCGCGAGCAGTGCGCCGGCCGAGGCGACGGTCAGCACGCCTTCGCGCCAGCCGATCACGGCCTTGCGGCCCATGTTCCAGGCCGTGCTCACAATGATCGCCGTCACCGCTGGGATGAAACCCATGAACAGCCTGTTCACCGCGGGCACTTGGCCCCACTGGAAATAGGCAACCGACAGAATCAGAATAAAGGCAAACGACGGCAGCACTGCACCCAGTGCACTCACCAGTGCCCCCGCACCGCCGCGCAATCGGTAACCGACATACACCACGAGATTGACCGCGACCGGACCGGGCAGGATCGAGGCTAGCGAAATGCCATCGAGCATGTCTTCGTGGCGCATCATCCCGCGCCGCGCGACCGCTTCGCGTTCGACCACCGAGATCATCGCCATGAACCCGCCGAAGCTGGTGCAGGCGATTTTGAAGAACATCCAGAACAACGTGGACAACGACACCCGCGCCGCCGGCATTTCTGTGCTCTCTGGCCCTACGTCCATGTGCGCCACACCCCGAACGCCGCAAACGCGACGCTCCATTATTTTCCGTGAGTAGAAGTAAATTTAGGCCGTGAAGCCAGACACTGCCTTGCCGTTCAGTATTTGATCAACGCCGCTAGTCGGAGATTGCCCCAATCTGTCCGGGCAGGGCGGAGGTCAGGGATATGCCTTCCAGCATGCTGGTGTTCTACCAATACGTGGCGCACCACCACGATTATGGCCATGAACCCACCGAGGCTGATCCGCGCGGTTCTGAATAAGATTCAATCCAGACTTTTCAGGTTTGGGCCTGGCAAGCTCGTCTGATCGGGAGGAGTCTGGCCTGTCATCCATGGCGGTGTTCGTTCACCCTCAGGTGAGTCACCCCGTCACGCGATGGTCCTCGTTCACCGGCACCCGCACGACACCGGAGGAATAGCGGTTGCCTAATGTGAACCCGTGCCGGAGGACATGACTGGCGGGTCGCCGATCGCAAGCCAGACCGCGCCCTCTTTGACGAGCGCGCTGACCAGCAATAGGCTGACCAGCAACGCCAGGGCCATCCAGTAGCGGCGCGCATATTTCTTACCCAATTCGGGCGACCGGCTATAGGGAGGAAAACTGAACAAGGCTCCGAACGTGCTCTCTTTCACGCCATGCTGTTCTTCGTAGAAATGCCTGACCAGCAACCGGTAATAGATCAACACATAGCCGTTCACGACCAGCAGAATACCCAGCATGGTGCGCAGTGACATGGTGTCAGGATCCCAGGCCGATATTGGATTCACACGCTTGCGCGGCGACAGTCTTCGGTCCGGTGTGGACTGTAGAAGTTGTCTCGGCCAACCGTTCGGGGTCCGTCAGGCGGAAACGATGACCCGTGGTCGTCAGCAACCCCTGCTGCCGGAAGTGAGTGACTGCGCTGCTCACGGATTGCCGGGTGGTCCCGATCATGTCGGCCATCTCCTGGTGTGTTAGCGGCAGATCGAGCAAGAAACCGCCGGTTTCCTGGGCCCGCCCGTAACGGGCATGAAGCCGCAGCAGTAATTTCGCCACCCGGGTGTTCACATCATCGGCAATCAGGTTGAGCATGGCATCGGAAAGCTGACGCAAGCGTGACGACAACATATCGACCAGCTGCATGGCGGTGGCTGCATCCGACATCAGCCTTGCACGCAGCCGATCACACGGCAGAATCAACACCTCGGCGTCGGTGCAGGCCTCGGCAAATACTGTTCGCGGGCTGCTGCGGGCCATTTCCGCCAGACCGAAAACCTCGCCCGGCAGACAGAACCAGAGTGTTACGGCCCGGCCCGCCGGCGACAGGGCATAGACCTTGACGCGACCGGACATGAGCACGTACACATCTCGACCGTCACTGCCGGCACGAAACATCACTTCATGTTTCCGGAACCGGGTGCGTGTGCCCAATTGTTCAAGGTCGGTGCGCACTGCCGGTGACAGGCTGCCCCAGAAGTCCGATGGGGCGGAATACCAGGCATGGTCCATTTGCAGCTCCTCCCGCTTTTCCAGAATATTGTTAACGAATGATTAAATAATAATGTGTTGGGTAATTTTATGCTTCAGCATATCCGGTCGGCGCACTGTCGGCCAGCCGACAGACTCCGAGGCGTACAACCTTAATTAATAGCAGCTGAGTTTGCCAGAAACGGGCTATTCTATTTGCGGAGGTACGATTCATCGGCAGTATTTTGTTATCACAACTACCACTGTTGTCCAATTACTAACTGGGGGAACACTAAGGATGGCTACAAAAACTGATGGCGGCGTGATTGGCTATCTCAGCCATAACGTCAAGGAAAGTGGACGCAATCCGGCACGCACCCTGATCGGATTCGCGCTGGCGTGGATCGCCTTTGCGCTGATCATGTGGGTGCTGCCCGCACCGGAGGGCCTCAAGCGGGAAGGCATGATTGTGCTCGCGATTGTGGTCTGGGCCAGCATCATGTGGGTGGCGGAGGCGATGCCGGTCGGTATCACCGGCATCGGCATCCCGACGCTGTTGATCATCACCCATGCACTACCCTGGGACAAGGGCAAGCCACCGCTCGCTCAGGTGTTCTCCGGTTTTACCAGCCATGTCGTGTGGCTGCTGCTGTTTGCGCTGATGGTCGGCGCCATCATGCAGCTGCTCAAGCTCGACCGGCGCATTGCCCTGTCGATCCTGGACAAGGTCAAGGCCTCGAACGTCGGGCGCGTGATCTGGGGATTCTTCGGTGTCAACCTGGTGCTGTCGTTCCTGATCCCGGCGGCTGTGGCGCGCTCGGCGACGCTGCTGCCGATCATCCAGGGCGTCACCGATCTGCTCGGCGACTCGGAAAGGGAGCGCGAGGCCAAGAAGGCCATCGTCATCCAGACCCTGGTGTACGGCAGCATGATCACCGGCATGTTCATCATGACCGCACACCTGCCGAACATGATCCTGGTCGAGATGTTCGGCAAAAACGGTTTCAACATCGGTTACCTCGACTGGATGCTGTTGCAGTTCCCGTACCTCGGTATGTTCGTACTGACCCAGTGGTGGGTGCGCTACCACTTCAAGACCGCTGGCGTCGAGATTGCCGGCGGACACGCCTCGATCCGCAAGATGCACAAGGATCTCGGCCCGACGGCGAGCGGCGAGTGGCTGCTGCTCCTGATCTTCAGCGGCGTGGCACTGTTCTTCATGCTCGGCAAGAACAGCCCGATCATGAAGGTGCATAACGTTCAGCTCGGCATCATTGCGCTGGTCGGTTTCCTGGTGCTGTTCATCCCAGGCCTGTTCCCATTCAAGTGGAAGCAAATCCAGGACCGCACAATGTGGGGCACGTTCCTGCTGCTGGGCGGCGCGCTCACCATGACTTCCGCCATGTCCAAGTCGGGTCTGGCCGGCTGGATGGCCGACGGCGTGCACGGCATGGTCGTGGGTCAGACCTGGTGGATGGTGCTGCTTATCATGATGGTTGGCACGCACGTCATCCGCATCGGTATGCTGTCGAACGTCGCCGCCGTGGCGATGCTGGCGCCGATCCTGTTCGAGCTCGGCAAACAGCTTGGCCTGCACCCGGTGGCCTTCACCATGCTGGTGGCCGATACCGATACCTTCGCCTATTTGCTGCCCACGCAAATCACGGCGGCGGTGATCGCCTACGGCACCGGCACCTTCAGCACCGCCGACTACGCCAAGGCCGGCTGGGTGTGCATCCTGATGGCCATCGCCTACGGTATCCTGATTATGGCCCCGTGGTACGCGATGCTCGGGATGCCGGTGTGGGATCCGACGGCACCGTGGCCGTTCGCGAAGTAATCCTATTGTAATTCATCATCGTTGCCCGCCTCCTTCTGGAGGCGGGTGTTTTTTCATCACCAACGTCGTGAGGTCAATCCATGAAGAAAATTCCCGAAGAGGAAATCAAGAAGCAGCTCGGCGACTACCATGCGCCGAAAGGTCTCTATTCCGCCACCAAGGACATGCCGTTCCTCGGCAAGGTCAGCTGCAACGTCGAGAGCATTGTCGCCGGCTCCTGGCAGGAGATCGTGATCGATTACGAACTCGGCGCCTCCGGCATGGCCGACG
>Ga0209705_10000864_pt1 | contig 16054 bp, 15 predicted proteins | sample PPLLaktember2015_5_FD_187262 | JGI IMG/M metagenome (GOLD analysis project Ga0209705, IMG submission 187262) | Freshwater sediment microbial communities from Prairie Pothole Lake near Jamestown, North Dakota, USA - PPLs Lake P8 Core (1) Depth... | ecosystem: Environmental > Aquatic > Freshwater... | reverse complement strand
CCACGCGCACCGCGACTTTGGCGAAGGTTTCTGCGTGTTCAACGACGCGGCGGTCGCGGCCCGTGCGATGCAGGCCGAGCGGCTCGCTGCGCGCGTGCTGATCGTCGACCTCGACGTGCACCAAGGCGACGGCACCGCCGCGATCGTCGGCGACGACCCGACGATCCACACGCTGTCGATCCACGGCCGCAACAACTTTCCGTTCCGCAAAGAGGCGAGCCGGCAGGACGTCGAGCTCGACGACGGAACGGGGGACGGGGCCTATCTCGCGACGCTGCGCGCGGCGTTGCCGCTTGCCCTGGCGGCGAGTTGCCCTGACCTCGCGATCTACCTCGCCGGCGCCGATCCGTATGTCGGCGACCGGCTGGGGCGGCTTGCGCTCAGCAAGGCGGGGTTGGTTTCACGCGATGCTTATGTGCTCGACGCGTTGAGCGCCGCGGACGTGCCCGTGGCGATCGCGATGGCCGGCGGCTACGCCGAGAACATCGACGACATCGTCGACATACACTTCGCGACGGTGCGCCTTGCCCTGAACGGATCGGGCACCGCCCGTCGTGCTACGCTTTCCTCATGCTCCCCAACGACACCGTCATCCTCGCCCACGAGGGGCCGGTCGCCCGGCTGACCCTCAACCGCCCCGCCGCGCTCAACACGCTCGACTTCGCGATGGTCGACGCGCTCGTCGCCGCCTCCGACGCCCTCGCCCGCGACAACGCCATCCGCGTCGTCGTTCTTGCCGGTGCCGGAAAACACTTCATGGCCGGGGGTGACGTTCGCACGTTCCACGGCACCCTGAGCCGCCCGCCGGCCGAGCGGCACGCACTGCTGGAGAACGTCGTCGACCGCATCCACTACGCAATCGAGACGTTCCACCGCCTCGACGTGCCGGTCGTCGCGCGCGTGCAGGGTGCGGTGGCGGGCTTCGGACTGTCGATGGTCTGCGCGTGCGACCTCGCGATCGCCGCCGACGACGCGTACTTCGCCGCGGCCTACCGGCAGATCGGGCTGTCGCCGGACGGCGGCATGTCGTGGTCGCTGCCGCGGTTGGTCGGTGCGCGCCGCGCAGCCGAGATCCTGCTGCTCTCCGAACGCTTCGACGCGCCGGCCGCGCTGGCGATGGGACTCGTCAATCGCGTGGTGCCCGTGACCGATCTCGACGACGCCGTCGACAAGGTCGTCGCGTCGATCGTCGCCGGGCCGCGTGGCGCGCTGAAGCGCACCAAACGCCTGTTGCGCCAATCGCCGACGTCGACGCTTGCCGACCAGCTGCGCGCCGAGGCGGTGAGCTTCGCGTCCTGCGCAACGACCGACGAGTTCGCCGAGGGCGTCTCGGCGTTCGTCGAGAAGCGTCACGCCCGCTTCGGCGGCTGACGGTGGCGCCCGCGAACGCAATGGCCATCACCCGCTCGCTCGCCGGCCGCACGCTGTTCGTCACCGGTGCGACACGCGGCATCGGGCTCGCGATCGCGGTCCGCGCGGCCCGCGATGGCGCCAACGTCGCGTTCATCGGCAAGACCGACACGCCGCACCCCAAGCTTCCTGGCACCATCCACGACGCCGCCCGGGCGATCGAGTCCGCGGGTGGCCGCGCGCTGCCGATCGCCTGCGACCTGCGCGACGAGGCCGCCGTCGAGGCCGCGGTCGCCGCGACCGTCGATCGCTTCGGCGGAGTCGACATCCTCGTCAACAACGCGAGCGCAATCAGCCTCGCCGGTACCCTCGACACGCCGGCGAAGCGCTTCGACCTGATGATGGGGGTCAATGCCCGCGGCACCTACGTCGCGTCGCGTACCTGCCTGCCGCATCTGATCGCCGCCGCGAAGAGCGGCCGCAACCCGCACGTGCTCGCGCTCGCGCCGCCGCCCACGTTCGACCCGAAGTGGTACCGCGACCACGTCGCCTACACGCTCGCGAAGGTCGGCATGAGCCTCGTCACGCTGGGCATGGCCGAAGAGTTCCGCGAGCAGGGTGTCGCGTTCAACGGGCTCTGGCCGCGCACGGTGATCGCCACGGCGGCCGTGGCGATGATCCCGGGTGCGCAGGCGGCGCAGCAGCACATGCGTACGCCGGAGATCGTCGCCGACGCCGCACACGCGATCGTCACGCGCGACGCGCGCACCTGCACGGGGCGCTTCCTGATCGACGAGGACGTGCTGCGTGAGGAAGGCGTGACCGACTTCGACCGCTACGCGGTTGAGCCCGGGCAGCCGCTCATGTCCGACCTGTTCCTCGGCTAGCGCGCAGCGCCGCTAGCTTTCGTTCTTCTCGCCAGCCGGTGCGACAGCAACGGCGGCGTCGCCGTCCGTACCGGGAAGGACGCTCAGGCGGCGCTTCTTGCGGACGATCGTCGGCATCGACGGCGCTGACAGGATGTCATCGGGACGGCGCGGTTGCTTGCCGACGCGCCGGTCACGGACCGGTTCCAGCAATCCCTGGTGCTTACCCTTGCCTGGGCGCTTCGGCTTCCCTGGGCGCACGCCGGGCCGCGCCGCCTTGTTGCCGAACCCCGGGGCCGCCCCCGGAGGCCGCGCGCTCTTGTGCCCCTGCTTTCCAGGTCCCTTGCGGCGCGCGTTGCCCTGTCCCGCGACAGCGCCCGGCCCGCCCTGCGGACGCCCGGGGCGACGCTCGCGTCCTGGCATCACGTTGCCGTCGACGTTGCTGTCGACGTTGCCATCGACGTTGCCATCGACGGCGCGCTCGTCGGCGCGCGCGGTACCCGAACGCATCGGACCCTCGAACTGCGGCCGCGGCTGTCCGTGCGGCCGCGGCTGTCCGTGCGGTCGCGGCTGTCCCTGCGGCCGCGGCTGTCCCTGCGGCCGCGGCTGTCCCGGAATACCCTGCGGTCCCTGACCCTGGCGGCGCGGCGGGCGATGCTTGCCCTGCTTGCCGTGCGGTTGTGCCGACGGCTGGCCCTGCGGGTGGCCCTGCGATGCGCGCGGCGCCCCGGGCGGGCGCTGCTGCGGCGCTCCGCCCTCGGCCTTCATGCCGACGGAACGCAGCAGCGCCCCAACATCGCTGGACTCCATCTCGATCACGTCGCCGCGCTTGGCGACCGTGGGCATCGACACGCGCCCGTAGCGCGTGCGGATCAGCCGGCTCACCGTGAGGCCGAGCGCTTCGAACAGGCGACGCACCTCGCGGTTGCGGCCCTCGCGCAGCGCGACGTTGTACCAGTGGTTGGAGCTCTCCTCGTCGCCGCCGCCGTCCTCGACCTTCGTGCACTTCGCCGGCCCATCCTCGAGCTCGACGCCCGTCAGCAGTGCGCGCACCTGCTCGTCGGCGAGCCGGCCCATCACGCGCACTGCGTACTCGCGCTCGACCTCGTAGCGCGGGTGCATCAGACGATTGGCAAGCTCCCCGGAGTTGGTGAAGAGCAGCAGGCCCTCGGTGTTGTAGTCGAGGCGGCCGACGGCGATCCACTTGCCGTCGCGAATCGAAGGCAGTTGCTCGAAGACCGTCGGACGCTCCTCGGGATCGTCGCGCGTCACGAGCTCGCCCGACGGCTTGTGATAGATCAGCACGCGCGGCTTGGGCTCGGCGAAGCGGATCTTCACCGGCTCGCCGTTGATGCGCACCTCGTCGCCCGGGCCGACCTTCTGCCCGATTTCGGCCGGCATGCGGTTGACCGTGATCCGTCCGGCGAGGATCAGCTCCTCCATGGCCCGCCGCGAGCCGAAGCCGCACGAGGCGAGGATCTTGTGGAGCCGCTGCGGCTCCGAGAAGATCTCGTCAGTGGACGACTTGTGGCGGTGGTGCGGCTGTTCCTCCGCGATCTGCTGCAGCGCCAGGCTCGGTTGGGGCGGTGCTGTCGTCGGTCGCGAGAATCGGGCCCGCGAGCGCGAGTGGCGCTTCGGCGGCCTTGGCTGGGGCATCTGGCATCTCCAGGAGGTGGGACGGATCGAGCTCGGCCAGCGGAGGAAGCTCCGCGAGGGAAGTGAGGCCGAGATCGTCGAGGAACGTGCGGGTCGTCGCGTAGAGCGCCGGGCGACCCGGCGTCTCGCGATGACCGACGACCTCGACCCATTGCCGGTCCTCGAGCGCCTTGATGACGTTCGTGGACACGGCGACGCCGCGGATCGACTCGATGTCGCCGCGGGTCACGGGTTGCTGATACGCAATGATGGCGAGCGTCTCCATCACGGCGCGCGAGTACTTCGGCGGCTTCTCGGGCGAAAGTCGATCGAGGAAGGTCTGGATCTCCTGCCTGCCCTGGAAGCGCCACCCCGAGGCCACCTGCACCAGCTCGACCTTGCGGCCGGACCAGTCGGATTGGAGATCTTCGAGGAGCTTCGCCACCAGATCGGCGGCGAGCGGCGGATCGAACAGCCTGGCGAGCATCGCCACGGGCACGGGCTCGCCGGCGACCAGCAGTGCGGCCTCGAGCACGCCCTTGATTTCCGCGGCGTCGCCGGGAAACTCGGCGGGGAGGCTCGCCTCGACGGCGTCCGCGACCACCGGCAGGTCGGAATTGGTTTCGTCGTTCATGGGGCTTCGTCGGGCTGGAGCGCGAACGGCGCCTCGCCCCGGGCGTGGACGTAAATCGGCGCGAAGGGCTCGGCCTGCGCCACCTCGATCAGCTGTTCGCGCGCGAGCTCGAGGATCGCGAGGAACGTCACCACGAGGTGCGGGACGTCGGCGTGCTCCACGAACAGCGCGGTGAACGCCGCGAAGCGCCCCGGCGCGATCGCCTTCAGGATCCGGCTCATCTCGCCGCGGACCGACAGCTGCTCGCGGGTCACGAGATGGTGGCGATTGATCTTCGCGCGCTGGATCAGCGCGGCCCACGCGGCACGCAGTTCCTCGGGCGCGACCTTGGGCAGGCGTGTCGTCGAAGCACGATCGAACCAGATGCGCACGGTGGCGAAGTCGCGCTCGGCGAGCGGCAGCGCGTCGATGGCGCGCGCGGCTTCCTTCATGCGCTCGTACTCGAGCAGGCGTCGTACCAGCTCCGCGCGAGGGTCCCCGGCCTCCTCGCCGGGCAGTGCCGGCGGGCGCGGCAGCAAGAGCCGCGACTTGATTTCGATCAGCACCGCCGCCATCAGCAGGTACTCGGCGGCGAGCTCAAGCTGCGTGCGGCGCATCATCTCGACGTAGCCGAGGTACTGGCGCGTCAGGACTGCCATCGGGATGTCGAGCACGTTGATGTTCTGCCTGCGAATCAGATAGAGCAGCAGGTCGAGCGGCCCCTCGAACGTGTCGAGGAAGACCTCGAGTGCCTCGGGTGGGATGTAGAGGTCCCGCGGCAGCTCGTTCCACGCCTCGCCGTAGACGCGCGCGAGCGGCTTGGGCTCGACCGCCGGGTGCGCGAGGTCGAGTGCCGCGTCAGTCATAGTTGAGCCCCATCGCGCCGCGCACCTCGCGCATTGTCTCCTCGGCCAGCGTGCGCGCGCGCTCGCAGCCGTCGGCCACGATGTTGCGCACGAGCTGGGGGTCGTCGAGGTAGCGCTGCGCCCGCTCGATGAAGGGTTGCTGCTCGCGGATGATCGCGTCGATCACCGGCTGCTTGCAGTCGAGGCAGCCGATGCCGGCCGTGGTGCAGCCCTGCACCACCCACTCGCGTGTCGCCTGGTCCGAATAGATCTGGTGCAGCGGCCACACCGGGCAGTTCTCGGGGTTGCCCGGGTCGGTGCGGCGCATGCGTGCGGGATCGGTCTGCATCGTGCGGACCTTGCGGGTGACCTCCGCCGGGTCCTCGCGCATCAGGATCGCGTTGCCGTAGGACTTCGACATCTTCTGCCCGTCGAGCCCTGGCACCTTGGGTGTCGCGGTCAGGAGCGGCTGGGGCTCGGGTAGGATCACACGGCGCGAGCCTTCGAGATAGCCGAACAGGCGCTCGCGATCGCCCAACGAGAGGTTCTGCGTCTCCTCGAGGAGCTCCCGCGCCGCGACGAGCGCTTGCTCGTCGCCCTTCTCCTGGAACGCCGTGCGCAGTGTGTCGTAGCGCTTCGCCTTCTTGCTGCCGAGCTTCTTCACCGCGGCCTTGGCCTTGTCCTCGAAGCCCGGCTCGCGACCGTAGATGTGGTTGAAGCGCCGCGCGAGCTCGCGGACGAGCTCGAGGTGCGAGACCTGGTCCTCGCCCACCGGCACGAGATTCGCGCGGTAGATCAGGATGTCCGCGCCCTGCATCAGCGGGTAGCCGAGGAAGCCGAAGGTCGACAGGTCGCGGTCGGCGAGCTTCTGCTGCTGGTCCTTGTAGGTCGGCACCCGCTCGAGCCAGCCCACGGGGGTGATCATGCCGAGCAGCAGCGACAGCTCGGCGTGCTCGGGCACGCGCGACTGGATGAAGATCGTCGAGCGGTTGGGGTCGAGGCCGGCGGCGAGCCAGTCGATCACCATCTCCCAGGCGCTCGCAACGATGTCGCCGGGCTCCTCGTAGTGCGTGGTAAGGGCATGCCAGTCGGCAACGAAGTACAGGCACTCGTACTCTTCCTGCAGGCGAACCCAGTTGCGCAGGGCGCCGTGGTAATGGCCGATATGCATGCGGCCCGTCGGGCGCATGCCCGACAACACGCGGTCAGCGAACATCGTTACGCGATCTCGAAGTGAAAGCGCGCGGCACCGCGGCCTAGAGGCCGATCGAGTGCCGCAGCAGTGGTTCCGCGGCGGGAACCAGCATCAGGATGAGTTTGAATCCGCCGGTCATCAGCGGTCGCATCAGGTTGTCGAGCAATCCCGCGGCCAACAGCCCGAGGATCACGAATAGTCCGAACGGCTCGATGCGCGACACCACGGCCGAGGCCGGTCCCGGCAGCAGTCCCACCAGGATTCGACCGCCGTCTAGCGGCGGTATCGGCAGCAGGTTGAGCGCAAAGAACACCAAGTTGACCAGTACTCCCACGGCCGCCATCTTCGCGAAGCCCGCGCTGCCCAGCGAACCTACCCCGACAAGCGCCACGAGCACGAGCGCCCAGGCGACTGCCTGCAGGAGATTCGAGCCCGGTCCCGCCGCGGCTACCCAGATCATGTCGCGCTTCGGATGGCGCAGGTTGCCGAAGTTGACCGGCACGGGCTTCGCCCAACCGAAGACGAACGGCACCTTGAGCAGCACCATCAGCCCCGGCACCAGGATCGTGCCTACCAGGTCGATGTGCTTGATCGGGTTCAGCGTGACGCGCCCGAGCATCTCGGCCGTCCGGTCGCCGAAGAGCTTGGCGACGTAACCGTGGGCGGCCTCGTGCAGCGTGATGGCGAGGACCACCGGCACTCCCCAGAGCACGATGGTCTCGAGAAATTCCATCGGGAGCTATTGTACCCGACTTCCGCGGGAGGAATTGTCAGTCGGCGAAGAGCCCCATCCGCGCCGGGTCGCCGCGCCCACGGCGCACCACCACGGGCGGATCCACCGCGAGGTCGATCACCGAGGTCGGCTCCGCCGAGCAGGCGCCGGCGTCGAGGATCGCGTCGAGGCGCTTCTCGAGGCGCTCCCGGATCACCTCCGGGTCGTTGAGCGGGGCTTCGTCTCCGGGCAGGAGCAGCGTCGAGGAGAGTATCGGCGCCTCGAGCTCCGTCAGCAGCGCACGCACGACCGCATGCTCGGGCACGCGCACGCCGACCGTGCTGCGCTTCGGGTGGATGAGCCGTTTCGGCACCTCGCGCGTGGCGGGGAGGATGAACGTGAACGGTCCGGGGACGCCCTGCCGCACCAGCCGGAACTGCCAGTTGTCGAGGCGCGCGAAGTGCCCCAGTTCCGCCAGGTCCCGCAGCACGAGCGTGAGGTGGTGGTGCTCGTCGACGCCGCGAATGTCGCGAATGCGCTGCACCGCCTCGTGGTTGCCGAGAGCGCATCCGAGCGCGTAGCTCGAGTCCGTCGGGTAGGCGATCACCCCGCCGTCGCGCAGGATCTCCGCCGCCTGGCGGATCAGGCGCGGTTGCGGATTCGCGGGGTGGAGGACGAAGTACTGGGCCACGGTCTAGGACGGTCGTATCTGGATTGCCGGAAGCTCCTTATGCTTCCGGGTTACAATTGAACGCTAATTATATAACCACGCGCCGATGTACTCATGCGTCGTGGCGCGAAAGCCTTGCCGCGCGCCGTCGCCCATACGACCGTGAATCTGCAGCAGCTCCGCTACCTTTGCGCGATCGTCGATCACGGCCTCAACGTGTCCGACGCCGCGGCAGCGCTCTTCACCTCGCAGCCCGGCATCAGCAAACAGATCCGCCAGCTCGAAGACGAGCTCGGCGTCGAGGTGTTCGTGCGGCAGGGCAAGCGGCTCGCCGCGCTTACGCCCGCCGGCACGATCGTCGTCGCCACCGCACGTCGGGCACTGGTGGAAATCGCGAACCTGAAACGCGTCGCCGAGGAGTTCAGGAGCGAAGACGAGGGCGAGCTCGCAATCGCGACCACCCACACGCAGGCGCGCTACGTGCTGCCGCGCGTGCTCCAGGCGTTCGCCGCGCGCTATCCCAAAGTCCGGCTGGTGCTGCACCAGGGCAACCCGCGCCAGGTCGCCGAGCAGACGGCCGCCGGCGAAGTCGACCTCGGCATCGCCACCGAGGCGTTGTCGGACTACCCTGACCTGGTCACGCTGCCCTGCTACGACTGGAACCGCGTGGTCCTCGTCCCCAACGGCCATCCGCTGGCGCGCGTGACGCCCCTCACGTTGCAAGCGATCGCGAAGCATCCGATCGTCACCTACGACTTCGCGTTCACTGGCCGCTCGCAGGCCAATGCCGCCTTCGCGGCCGAGGGGCTCACGCCGAACGTCGTGCTGACCGCGCTCGATGCCGACGTGATCAAGACCTACGTGTCGCTCGGCATGGGCGTCGGCATCGTCGCGCAGATGGCGTACGACGCTGACCGCGACGCGGACCTCACCTGCCTCGACGCGAGCCACCTGTTCCCGCTGTCGACGACCCGCCTCGCACTGCGACGCAACGTGTTCCTGCGCAGCTACGTCTACGCCTTCATCGGCCTCTTCGCCCCGCGCTACGACCGCGCCGCCGTGGATGCCGCGATCGACGGCGCGCGCGCACGCTCGTGACCGCGGACCCGCCGAACAGCCCGCCCGCGGCCAGGACGCGCCACTGGGGCCTCGCGGCGCTGATCGCGGCGCTGTCGATGATCGGGCCGTTCGCGATCGACACCTACCTGCCGGCGTTCGGCGCGATCCGGCAGGAGTTCGCGGTCTCCCAGATCGCCATCCAGCAGACGCTCTCCGCGTACCTGCTCGCGTTCGCGCTGATGATGCTCTGGCACGGCGCGCTTTCCGACGCGCTCGGGCGGCGGCCGGTGGTCATCGCGACGCTCGCCGTATTCGCGGTCGCCACGCTCGGCTGCGCGATCGCCGGCAACATCGAATCGCTGTGGCTGTTCCGCGCGGTGCAGGGCTTGTGCGCCGGCGCGCCGATGGTCGTCGGCCGCGCGCTGATCCGCGACCGCTTCCACGGCCCGGAGGCCCAAAAGCTGATGTCGCAGGTGACGCTGATCTTCGGCATCGCCCCGGCGATCGCGCCGGTGATCGGCGGCGTGCTCCTGAACGCCTTCGGCTGGCGCGCGATCTTCTGGTTCCTGCTCGCGTTCACGCTCGCGCTGATCGCGTGGTGCCTGCGCGCGCTGCCCGAGACGCTACCGCCCGCGGCGCGACAGCCGCTGCACCCGAAGGCACTGTGGCGCAACTACCGCACGGTACTGACCCGGCTCGACTTCCTGCTGCTCGCGGCGATCCCCGCGCTCAACTTCGCCGCGTTCTTCGTCTACGTCGCCGTCGCGCCGGTGTTCCTGGTCGACCTGCTCGGCGTGTCCACGCAGGGCTTCGCGTGGCTGTTCGTGCCGATGATCACGGGCATCATGATCGGCGCGCTGATCTCGGGTCGGGTCGCCGGGCGCCTCTCGCTCGAGCGCACCGTGCGCCTGGGCTATGCGTTCGCGTTCGCGGGTGTCACATTGAACCTCGCCGTCTGCGCACTAGACCTGGCGCACGTCGCGTGGCACGTGCTGCCGATCTTCGTGTTCTGCATCGGCTCGGCGATCATCATGCCGAGCGTCACGCTGATCCTGCTCGACCTCTTTCCGTCGATGCGCGGGCTCTCCTCGTCGCTGCAGGGCTTCCTGCAGTTCTCGCTCGCCGCGGTGAATGCAGGTACGATCGCGCCGTTTCTCGCCCACTCGCTCTGGTCGCTCGCGCTCGGCATGGCGACGTTCACCCTGGCCTCGTCCGCACTCTGGATCATCTATCTGCGACGCCGCCCCGCCGGCCACCCCCTCCCCTGACCCCATGATCCGATCGACGTTTGCGCTGCTGCTCGCCGTCCCGCTCCTCCTCGCCGTCGTTGCCGCACACGCCCAGCCCGGCCGGCCCAACACCGGCCTGCCGACGATGCAGCTCACCATCGGCACGCAGGTCGTCACCGCCGAGATCGCGGCCACCGACGAGACCCGGCAGATCGGCCTGATGCATCGCTTCAGCCTGCCGCCGGACCACGGCATGCTGTTCGTTCACGACGCGCCGCGGATGCTGTCGTTCTGGATGCGCAACACGTACATCCCGTTGTCGATCGCGTTCATCGACGCCAAGGGGCGCATCATCAACATCGAGGACATGGCCCCGCAGGTCGAGCGGACCACGTGGTCGACGGCACCCGCGCTCTACGCGCTGGAGATGAAGAAGGGCTGGTTCGCGCAGAAGGGCATCGGCCCCGGCGCGGAGGTCAAGGGGCTGCCGCCGGCCGCGAAGCGCTGACCGGCCCGGCGGGCCCGCCGGGCTGCAACACGGCCTCCTTGCGCCGGCGAGACCGTCCCGCGCTTCAGCGCAGCCTCCTTTTTCCGTCGAAACGGTCGCCGCGCTTCAGCACGGCCTCCTTGTACCGTCAAGACGGTCGTCGCGGTCACGCGTCGGCCGCTTCGCCGCGCGCGGCGACGGGCCCTGCGGGCCTGGCCTGCGGCCGCCGCGCTTCAGCGTAGCGCCGGCGTGCGCAACTCGAGGCTGATGTGCCGCGCGATCGTCGTGCCGAGGCGCCGCGCGACGCGATCGGGCAGGCTCTCCTCGAGCGTGAAGTCGACGACTTCCTCGGCCTTGATCACCTCGCGCGCGACCGAGTCGACGCTGCCCAGCTCGTCGGCGAGCCCGAGTTCGATCGCGCGGGCGCCGGTCCACACGAGACCGGTGAAGAGTTCCGGCGACTCCTTGAGCTTCGCGCCGCGGCCGTCGCGCACGGCCTTCACGAACTGGCCGTGCACCTCGTCGAGGATGCTGCGGATGTGCGTCTCGTCCGCGGGCGCGAGCGGACGGAACGGATCGAGGAAGCCTTTGCGCTCGCCCGACGTGATCACCCGCCGCTCGATGCCGAGCTTGTCGATCGCCCCGGTGAAGCCGAAGCCCTGCATGATCACGCCGATCGAGCCGACGAGGCTCGCCTTGTCGACGTAGATCTGGTCGGCACCCGCCGCGATGTAATAGCCGCCGGACGCCGCCATGTCCTGGACCACGGCGACCGCGGGCTTTTCGGGATGCTTGGCGCGCAGTCGCCGCAACTCGTCGTAGATCTGACCTGCCTGCACCGGACTGCCCCCGGGGCTGTTGATCGCGACGATCACCCCCTTGACCTGCGGGTACTCGAACGCCTGCCGCAAGCCGCTGATCACGTTGCTAGCGCTCGCGCGGCCGCGCTCCTCGATCTCGCCATCGACCCGCACCATCGCCGTGCACCGGTCGAGGCAGACCTTTTCGCCGAAGCCACCGAGCGCAAACACCGCGATCAGGAAAAGCCCGGCCAGCACGGCCGCCACCGAGCGGAAGAAGATGCTCCATCGGCGCGCGCGGCGTCGCTCCGCCAGCACGTCCTGCGCGAGCCGCTCGATCACGCTCTGGTCCAACAGCTGTTGTTCCGCCATTTCGTCCGCCACCCCGGCAACGTTGCGCTGCGAGAGTCTACTCGATCAGGTACACCTGCCCATCGCGCTCCACGACGGGCAGCGGCATGAGGCGCGCACCGCGGCAGGGCCCCGCCACGCAGCGGCCGTCCGCCGGTTCGTAGAGTGCCCCGTGCGTCGCGCAGACCAGATGGCGTGCCTCGTGGTCGAAGAACTCGCCGGGCATCCAGTCGAGCTCCACGGCCTGGTGCGCACAGGCGTTCTCGTAGGCGCGCGCCACGCCCTCGAAGCGCACCGCGAACGCCGGCCGCGCTCGACCGTGCCGGTTCACCTCGAAGCGCACGCCGGGACCGCGCTCGACGAGGTCAGCGGATTGCGCGATCACGCGTTCGCCGTGAGCCATGCGTGAAGCTCCGTCACGGAATGAACGGTGGCGCGTGGCGCGAGGCGCGCGAGCCCCTCCGGCGGGTGCGCACCGTAGGTCACCGCCACGGCCTCGGCGCCCGCCGCGCGGGCGAGCTCGAGGTCGTGCGTCGTGTCGCCGATCATCAGCGTCGACCCGGCATCGACCGCGAGCAGGTCCATCAGGTAGTGCAGCATCTCCGGGTGCGGCTTCGGCCGGCTCTCGTCCGCGCAGCGGGTCGCGTGGAAGCGCGCGGCGAGGCCGCTCGCGGCCATCGCGCGGTCGAGTCCCACGCGCGTCTTGCCTGTCGCGACCGCGAGCAGGTATCCGGCGGCCGCGAGGTCGTCGAGCAGTTCCCGCGCGCCCGCGAACAGCGGAATCTCGGGGTCGCGCGCAAGAAAGCGGCGCCGATAGTGCTCGGACAGTTCGGGGTAGCGCTCCGGCGGCAGCGTGGGTGCCACATGCATGAGCGCGTCGCGCAGTCCCAGCCCGATCACGTAGCGCGCCGACACGGGATCCGGCACCGGCTCGCCGATGTCGGCGCACGCGCCGCGCAGCGCCTCGGCGATGATGTCCGTCGAGTCGGCGAGCGTGCCGTCCCAATCGAACACCAGTAGCCTGTACCGGCGGTCGCCGCGCTCACGCACCGGCACTCTCCCCATGCTCGAGGGTGTCGAGATAACCGGCGAGATCCGCCGGCAGCGAGGCCTCGAGCGTGACCGTCGCGCCGCTCGACGGGTGGCGGAAGGCCAGCCGCCATGCGTGCAGGAACATCCTCGCGAGTCCCTCCTTGGCGAGCACCTTGTTCCAGGCGAAGTCGCCATACTTGTCGTCGCCAGCGAGCGGGAACCCCAAGTGCGCGAGGTGGACGCGGATCTGATGCGTGCGGCCGGTGCCGAGCTCCGCCTCGAGGAGCGCCATCGGCGGCGCGTGCGCGCGGAACACCTGCTGCCGGCGGAAGGTGGTCACCGACTCGCGTCCCATGGCATCGTCGACCCGCACGCGCCGCTCGCCTTCGCGCGTCGCAAACTTGTGCAGCGAGAGCTTGACGACGCGCTTCTCATCGCGCCAGCGGCCGCGCACCAGCACCAGGTAGCGCTTGTCCACCTCGCCCTCGCGCAGCGCGGCGTGAAGCGCGGTGAGCGCCGGCCGGGTCTTGGCGACCAGCAGCAGGCCCGAGGTGTCGCGGTCCAGCCGATGCACGAGCTCGAGGAACCGGGCGTCGGGCCGGGCTGCACGCAGGCTCTCGATCAGGCCGTGACTGATGCCGCTGCCGCCGTGGACCGCGAGTCCCGCCGGCTTGTTCACCGCGATCAGCGCGTCGTCCTCGAACACGATTGGCAACGCGCGCGCCGGCCGCGGCGACGCCACTGCACCAGTTTGGGGCGCGGCGGTCCGGACCGGCGGGATGCGCACGGCGTCGCCCCGGGCGAGGCGCGCGTCCGGGCGCACCCGCCGTCCGTTCACCCGCACCTCGCCTGAACGGAGGATCCGGTACAAATGGCTCTTGGGGACCCCCTTCAGGATCCGGGCGAGGAAGTTGTCGATGCGCTGGCCGACGGCGTCATCGCCGATTTCGACCTGCCGAACACTTTCCTTGCCTAAGCCGTTCATTCGCTTATAATTCGTCGCAGTCCGCACGCAAACGGTGCCGAGACGGCCCGCCGGGAACAAGGTCCCGCCGGGCGTCACGACGGCAACCTCGCCGCGCGCGGGGTTCGCGACCGCAATGTCTGCGAACCGGGCCGGTTAAGTCGCTCACCGGCCGGGCTCTATCGCCCGAAACGCGAAAGCAGCGATGGTAATGGATTGGCGCAGTCCCCGCACCGGCATGGCGCCGGCGACGTTGGCGGCGAGCTGCGCGGCGCCCATAGCGAGATTCCCGACCCGACCGCACCGACTCGCCCGCTGCCATCGTGCGCGGGCGTCGCGGTCGTGTCATTGCTCGTTGCGATTCCTTGTTCGAAGCCACGACCACGACGAAACGACGGAACCGTCCCGCCATCACGGGACCCACGCGATGAACCAGACATCCCGCGCCCGCTCGTACCCCGTCCGCCGGCAGCCACCGCTGCCCGCGCGCCAGGCTTCGGATCCCGCCGCCGCGTAGCCGTTCCCTCCGGGCGCGACCGGCTTCTCCGTACGAAGCCCCCGCCCGTGTCGCAAGCCCGTGCCCCGGTGCCGTGTCGCGCGCCGGGGAAACACGCATGAAGCGAATGCTGTTCAATGCCACCCAGGCCGAGGAGCTTCGGGTCGCCATCGTCGACGGTCAGAAGCTCGTCGACCTCGACATCGAGTCCGCCGCCAAGGAGCAGCGGAAGTCCAACATCTACAAGGCCGTCATCACTCGCGTCGAGCCCTCGCTCGAGGCCTGCTTCGTCGACTACGGCGCCGAGCGCCACGGCTTCCTGCCGATCAAGGAGATCGCGCCCCAGTTCCTGCGCGAAGGCGAAGGCGCCCGTCGCGCCGCCGACCAGCTGCGCGAAGGTCAGGAGCTGATCGTCCAGGTCGACAAGGACGAGCGCGGCAGCAAGGGCGCCGCGCTCACGACCTACATCTCGCTCGCCGGTCGTTATCTGGTGCTGATGCCCAACAATCCCCGCGGCGGCGGCGTGTCGCGCCGCATCGAGGGCGAGGAGCGGCAGGAGCTCCGCGAGGCGATCGGGCAACTCGACGTCCCGCAAGGCATGAGCGTCATCGCCCGCACCGCCGGCATCGGCCGCGCCGCCGAGGAGCTGCAGTGGGACCTGAATTACCTGCTCAAGCTCTGGTCGGCGATCGAGGACGCCGCCAAGATGCAGCCCGGCGCCTACCTGATCTACCAGGAGTCGAGCCTCGTCATCCGGGCGATCCGCGACTACTTCCACCCGGACATCGGCGAGCTCCTGATCGACACCGAGGCGGTCCACGAGCAGGCGCAGCAGTTCATGGCACACGTGATGCCAGACAACGTCAACCGCGTGAAGCTCTACCGCGACGACGTGCCGCTGTTCTCGCGCTTCCAGATCGAGCACCAGATCGAGACCGCCTACTCTAGGCAGGTGCCGCTGCCCTCGGGCGGCTCGATCGTCATCGACCACACCGAGGCCCTGGTCGCCGTCGACGTGAACTCGGCCCGTGCGACCAAGGGCAGCGACATCGAGGAGACGGCGTTCCGCACCAACCTCGAGGCTGCCGACGAGGTCGCCCGCCAGCTGCGGCTGCGCGACCTGGGCGGTCTCGTGGTGATCGACTTCATCGACATGGAGAGCTCGAAGAACCAGCGCGAGGTCGAGAACCGCCTGCGCGACGCGCTCCACTACGACCGTGCGCGTATCCAGCTGGGCAAGATCTCCCGCTTCGGGCTGATGGAACTGTCGCGCCAGCGGCTGCGGCCGGCGCTCGCGGAGTCGGCCTACATCCCGTGCCCGCGTTGCCACGGCATCGGCCACATCCGCGGCACCGAGTCCACGGCGCTCCACATCCTGCGCATCGTGCAGGAGGAGGCGATGAAGGAGAACACCGCGCAGATCGTCGCGCAGGTACCGGTCGACGTCGCGACCTTCCTCCTGAACGAGAAGCGCCCGGACGTCACGTCCATCGAGGCACGCTTCAAGGTCAACGTGCTGCTCGTGCCGAACCGGCACCTCGAGACGCCCAACTTTTCGATCGAGCGGCTGCGGCACGACGATCTCAACCGCGCCGAGCCGTTGCCGCCGTCGTTCGAGTTGGTCCAGCAGCCGGAACAGCCCGATCACGCCCAGCAGATCAAGGAAGACGCGAAGGAGCAGCGGCAGGAAGCCGTGGTCAAGGGCATCACGCCCGAGGCCCCTGCGCCGGTGTCGACGCCCGCGCCGGCC
>Ga0209705_10000857_pt1 | contig 16123 bp, 17 predicted proteins | sample PPLLaktember2015_5_FD_187262 | JGI IMG/M metagenome (GOLD analysis project Ga0209705, IMG submission 187262) | Freshwater sediment microbial communities from Prairie Pothole Lake near Jamestown, North Dakota, USA - PPLs Lake P8 Core (1) Depth... | ecosystem: Environmental > Aquatic > Freshwater... | reverse complement strand
GCACGACCCCATGCACCGCCGCCGCCATCGCGCCGATGACCGCGTAGCGAACCCCGTGCGTTGCAAGGAACTCGGCGACGTCCGCCATCAGCAGCGCTGACTGGCCCGGCGCGCTAGACCGCATCCCGTGCCACCACGTGCTGAGGACGTTGCTGGACTGCCCCGCCTGAGTTGCGAAGCTGCGCCATGAGCTGGCAGTGGGCCAGGAATGCGGCCAGCCGCTGCTCGGCCGTCATGCACTTGACGTCCTCCGCCAGGCTACGTCGGGCAGCTCCGGCCAGTTGCGATTTCATTTGGCCATGTGAAACCGGCAGGCCGGCGGTGTCAAGAACCGACGGTGTCCAACGCGCGGGACTACTCGGGCTCGCAAAGCAAAACGGCCCCACAGGGGCCGTTTGCTTCGATTCGATGGTAGCGGGGGCCCGCTACCTATCTGCAAATCGTCCAGGATGCGGCGCCCGCTAGCCGCCCTTCCTGACTTTCCTCAACTTCTCAATCGCCTTCAACTGCGCCACCGACCTCGCCAGCTCCGCCTGCGCCTCGGCCACTTCCATCGCCCCGACGCGATCGCGTAGCGCATCTTCGGCCCGCTGCTTCGCCGCCTGCGCTGCGGCCTCATCCAGATCCACCGCCCTCGCCGCGGTATCCGCCAGGATCGTGACCTTGTGCGGCTGCACTTCGAGTGCGCCCCCACCCACCCAGAACAGCAGCTCTTCCCCGCTCTCCGTCTGAACCCGCACTTCGCCGGGCTTCAGCGTAGTAAGCAGTGGCGCATGCCGTGGCGCGATGCCGATCTCGCCGCCCGATGCGGGCGCGAACACCATCGTGGCAGAGCCCGAGTGGACTGCACCCTCGGCGCTGACGATATCGATGAGGATCGTGTTCGCCATGATCAGGTAAGCGTCTTCGCCTTCTCCACCGCTTCCTCGATGCCGCCGACCATATAAAAGGCCTGCTCAGGCAGGTTGTCGTACTCGCCCGCGATGATGGCCTTGAAGCCGCGGATCGTGTCCTTGAGCGCGACGTACTTGCCGGGACTGCCCGTGAACACCTCCGCGACGTGGAACGGCTGCGACAGGAAGCGCTGGATCTTGCGGGCGCGATACACGGTGATTTTGTCCTCTTCCGACAGCTCGTCCATGCCGAGGATCGCGATGATGTCCTGCAGTTCCTTGTAGCGCTGCAGGATCACCTGCACGCCGCGCGCCGTGTTGTAGTGTTCTTCGCCGATCACGAGCGGGTCGAGCTGGCGGCTCGTGGAGTCGAGCGGATCCACCGCCGGGTAGATGCCGAGCGACGCGATCTGGCGGCTCAACACGATGGTCGCGTCGAGATGCGCGAAGGTCGTGGCCGGCGAAGGATCGGTCAGGTCATCCGCGGGCACGTAGATCGCCTGCACCGAGGTGATCGATCCGGTCTTGGTCGAGGTGATGCGCTCCTGGAGCACGCCCATCTCTTCCGCGAGTGTCGGCTGGTAGCCGACCGCCGACGGCATGCGGCCGAGCAGCGCGGACACTTCCGTACCTGCCAGCGTATAGCGGTAGATGTTGTCGATGAAGAGCAGCACGTCGCGGCCCTTGCCACTCGCCTGCTTTTCGTCGCGGAAGTATTCCGCCATCGTGAGGCCGGTCAGGCCGACGCGCAGGCGACAACCCGGCGGCTCGTTCATCTGGCCGTACACCATCGCGACCTTGGAGTTCGTCAGGTCCTTCTTGTCGATGACGCCCGACTCCATCATCTCGTGATAGAAGTCGTTGCCCTCGCGCGTGCGCTCGCCAACGCCGGCGAACACGGAAAGGCCGCTGTGCGCTTTCGCGATGTTGTTGATGAGTTCCAGCATGTTGACGGTCTTGCCGACGCCCGCACCGCCGAACAGCCCGATCTTGCCGCCCTTCGCGAACGGCGCGAGCAGGTCGATGACCTTGATGCCGGTTTCGAGCAGGTCCTGGCCGCCGGTCTGCTCGTCGTACGACGGCGCCGGGCGGTGAATCGGCAGGAAATCCTTGGTCTTGATCGGGCCGCCCTCGTCCTGTGGCTTGCCGAGCACGTCCATGATGCGCCCCAGCGTACCGACGCCGACGGGCACGGTGATCGGGGCACCGGTCGCCTTGACGCCGAGTCCGCGCTTGAGGCCTTCGGATGCGCCCATCGCGATCGTGCGCACGATGCCGTCGCCGAGCTGCTGCTGCACCTCGAGCGTCAGGTCGTGGTCCACGAGCTTGAGCGCCTCGTAAACTGCGGGGATGCCCTCGCGGGGAAACTCGACGTCGATCACCGAGCCGATGACCTGCACGATTTTGCCGTTCATATTGTCCATATTCACCCCGATCCTAAACTGCTGCCGCGCCGCCGACGATCTCCGAAATTTCCTTCGTGATCGCGGCCTGGCGGGCCTTGTTGTAGATGAGTTGCAGCTCGTCGATGATCTTGCCGGCGTTGTCGGTCGCGCTCTTCATCGCGACCATTCGCGCCGCCATCTCGCAGGCCAGGTTCTCGGCGACCGCCCGGTAAACCTGCGATTCGATGTAGCGCATCATGTAGCTCGCAATCAGCTCGTCGGGTGCGGGCTCGTAGATGTAGTCCCAGCGCTCCTGGAGGTCGGCTGCGTCCACGGACTCGGCCGGCAGCACCTGAAGCAGGATCGGCTTCTGCGTCATCGTGTTGACGAAACGGCTGCTCGCCACGTGCAGCTGGTCGATCTTGCCTTCCTCGTAGAGGTCGAGCATCACCTTCACGGCACCGATCAGGTCCGCGATGCGCGGCTTGTCGCCGAGGTGCGTGAGCGAAGCGGTGATCGGGAGCTTGAGGCGACGGAAGAACTGCATCGCCTTGCTGCCGACCAGGCAAAGGTGCACTTCCGCGCCGTTCGCCTGCCATTCCCGCACCGCGGCCAGCACGTGCTTGAACGTATTGACGTTGAGCGAACCGCAAAGGCCGCGGTCGCTGCTGATGATGATCAGGCCGACGGACTTCACGTCGCGCTCGACCAGGTACGGATGCCGGTGATTCGGGTTCGCGATGCGCAAGTGCCCGATCACGCTCCGGATCTTGTCGGCGTAGGGCTGCGACGCCCTCATGCGCTCCTGGGCGCGCCGCATCTTGCTCGCAGCGACCATTTCCATGGCCTTGGTGATCTTCTGCGTGCTCTTGATGCTTGAGATCTTGCTCCGGATTTCCTTCGTGCCGGCCATGGGATCAATAGGCTCCGCTCGTTGCGAACTCTTCGCAGATCTTCTTGTAGCCGGCCTCGACTTCCTTGCTGAGCTCGGGCTTGTCGTTAACCGACTGCAGGAACTGCGCGTGAGCCGTCTTCGCGTACGATTGCAACGCTTCTTCAAACGCAACGATCTTTTTCCGCTCCACCTTGTCCATGTAGCCGTTGTTGACGGAGTAAATGGAGAGCGCCTGCTCGGCGACGGACATCGGCGCGTACTGCTTCTGCTTCATGAGCTCGGTCACGCGTTCGCCGCGTTCGATCTGACGGCGGGTCGCCTCGTCGAGGTCGGAGGCGAACTGCGAGAAGGCCGCTAGTTCGCGGAACTGCGCGAGCGCGAGGCGGATGCCGCCGCCCAGTTTCTTGATGACCCCGGTCTGCGCCGCGCCACCGACGCGCGACACCGAGATGCCCGCGTTCATCGCGGGCCGGATGCCGGAGTTGAAAAGGTCGGTCTCGAGGAAGATCTGGCCGTCGGTGATCGAGATGACGTTCGTCGGAACGAAGGCCGTCACATCGCCCGCCTGCGTCTCGATGATCGGGAGTCCCGTCAGGGAGCCCGTCTTGCCCTTGATCTTGCCGCCGCTGATCTTCTCGACGTATTCGGCCGAGACGCGCGCGGAACGCTCGAGCAGGCGCGAGTGCAGGTAGAACACGTCGCCCGGGTAGGCTTCGCGGCCCGGCGGGCGGCGGAGCAGCAGCGAGATCTGGCGATAGGCCCAGGCCTGCTTGGTCAGGTCGTCATAGACGATCAGCGCATCTTCGCCGTTGTCCATGAAGTATTCCCCCATCGCGCAACCCGAATAGGGTGCGATGTACTGCATCGAGGCCGGCGTCGATGCCGAGGCGGAGACGACGATCGTGTGCGCCATCGCGCCGTGCTCTTCGAGCTTGCGGACGACGTTCGCGATCGAACTCTGCTTCTGCCCGATTGCGACGTAGATGCACTTAACGCCCGTGCCCTTCTGGTTGATGATCGTGTCGATCGCAACCGCGGTCTTGCCGGTCTGGCGGTCGCCGATGATAAGCTCGCGCTGGCCGCGGCCGATCGGAACCATCGAGTCGATTGCCTTGAGTCCGGTCTGCACCGGCTGGCTGACGCTCTTTCTCCAGATCACGCCCGGGGCGACGCGCTCGATCGGCGAGCGCTTGCTCGCCTTGATCGGGCCCTTGCCGTCGAGCGGGTTGCCGAGCGCGTCCACCACGCGGCCGAGCATCTCCGGGCCGACCGGCACTTCGAGGATGCGGCCGGTCGTCTTGACGGTCGCGCCCTCGCCGATGTGGCGGTACTCGCCAAGCACCACGCAGCCGACGGAATCCTGTTCCAGGTTCAGCGCCAGGCCGAAAGTATTTTCCGGAAACTCGACCATTTCGCCGTAGGCGACGTCCGCAAGGCCGTGCACGCGGCAGATGCCGTCCGTGACGGAGACGACGGTGCCGACATTCCGGGCTTCCGTCGCCGCCTCGAAGTTCTTGATCCGTGCCTGGATCAGATCGCTGATTTCAGATGCCTTGATGGACATATCCGCTTTCCTTGACTAATTCTGTAGCGCCGAGCCGAGCCGCTCGAGGCGGCCCTTCAGCGATCCGTCGATCACGAGATCCCCGGCGCGCACGATGGCGCCGCCGAGCAGTGTCGCGTCGATCCGGGTATGCATGCGCACTTCACGTCCGAGGCACTTCGTGAGCGCCGCGGCAAGCTTCTTCTCCTGCGGGGCCGCAATTTCGCGGGCCGCGATGACTTCGACGTCCACGACGTTCTCGACTTCGGCCCGCAGCGTCTCGAATTGCTCTGCAATCTGAGGCAGCAACGCGAGCCGGCGGTTCTCCGCGAGCGCCTTCAGAAAATTGCGCCCATCCTCGCCGCCTGCCTTGCCGGACAGCCCGCCCAGGAGATCCACGAGCTCTTCGTCCGTGACATGCGGGTTACCGATCAGGGGTGCAACGCGGCTGTCCGCAGCGCCTTGCGCGGCGGCGCCCAGGAGCTTCGACCAGGCGGCCAGGTCCTTCGACTCCCGCGCATGCGCAAACGCCGCACGCGCGTAAGGTCTTGCGATGGTGGCGCGATCAGCCACGGCTCGGGACCTGCTTCTCGAGTTCCGCCGCCAGTTCGTCGAGAAGCGCGGCGTGTGCCTTTGCGTCGACTTCGCGGCCGAGCACCTTTGTGGCACCGGCGAGCGCGAGCGCCGCGACTTCCTTGCGAAGCGCGTCGCGCGCGCGGGTCTTCTCGTTCGAGGCTTCGCCGCGTGCGGCCGTCACGATTCGCTCGCCTTCCGCCAGCGCGACGTTCTTGGCCTCGCCCACGAGTTCACCCGAGCGCTTGTGCGCGATATCGACGACCTGCACGGCCTTCTGCCGGGCCTCCGCGAGGATTGCCTCCGAGCCGTGCCGCGCGTCGGCCAGTTCCTTCTGGCCCCTCTCGCCCGCAGCGATGCCGTCGGCGATCTCCTTGCGGCGCTGGTCCAGGGCAGCCATGACGGGCGGCCAGATCTTCGCCATGACGAACCACACGAAGACGATCATGGCGATCGTCTGCCCGATCAGGGTCAGATTGAAATCCATCGAAGCTCTCCCGCGATCAGCCGCCGGCGCCGGTCGCCTGCTGCAGCTGCCCGATGAACGGGTTGGCGAATGCGAAGAAGAGCGCGACGCCGACGCCGATCATCGCGACCGCGTCGAGCAACGCGACCACGATGAACATCTTTACCTGCAGCATCGGGGCCAGTTCCGGCTGACGCGCAGCGCCTTCGAGGAAGCGGCCACCGAGCAGGCCCATACCGATGCCGACGCCGAGTGCGCCCATGCCGATGAGGATTGCGACAGCAATCGCGGTAAAACCAATCACAGTTTCCATCGAACGTCTCCTGGTCGAAAAACCTTAGTGATGCTCATGCGCCATGCTGAGGTACACGATCGTCAACATCATGAATATGAACGCCTGCAGCACGATGATCAGAATGTGGAACACGGCCCATGCGAAGTGCAGCGGCAGCTGGTAGATGCCGAGGAGCGCGATCAGCATGAAGATCAGCTCGCCGGCGTAGAGGTTGCCAAAAAGCCGCAATGAGAGCGAAAGCGGCTTCGCGATCAGCGAAACGCTCTCGAGCACGAAGTTGAAGGGGATCGCCGCCCAGTGGTTGAAGGGCGTGAGCGTCAGCTCCTTGGTGAAGCCGCCGACGCCCTTGACCTTGATGCTGTAATAAATGGTCAGGATGAAAACGCCGATCGCCATCGCGAAGGTGACGTTGACGTCGGTTGTCGGCACGACGCGCAGGTACGGAATGCCAGCCTGCTTCGCCGCCCAGGGCAGCCAGTCCACGGGAATCAGGTCCATCAGGTTCATGAGGAAGATCCACATGAACAGCGTCAGCGCGAGCGGCGCGATCAGGCGGTTGGTGCCGTGGAAGGTCTCGCGGACGCTCTGGTCCACGAAGCCGACGATCATCTCGACCGCGGCCTGGGTGCGGTTCGGGGCGCCGGTCGTGGCCTTCCTGGCGACGCGGCTGAAAAACCAGGTGAGGAGGACGCCGAGGGCGATCGCGAAGAACATCGAATCGACGTTCAGCGCGAAGAAATTGCCGTGGCATTCGTTCCAGACCCATTCGCCGTCGACCTTGCAGACGGTCAGGTTCTGGAGATGGTGACTGATGTACTCGCCAGCCGAATGACCCGTTTCCGCCATGATCTAAGAACGTCTCCCGTCGAACAGCAATCCCACCGGCAGGGCCAGGATCGTCGCGATGTACCCGGCGAAAAGGAACTCCGGGTGCAGCGGCTTCAAGGTCATGAACACTGCGGCAAACAGGACCGCCGCGATCACGAGCTTGCCAATCTCGCCCAGCCATCCGGCCGCCAGCAGGCTTCTCGCGCTACTACCGGCCCGCGGCGACATCACTCTCGCCGCCAGAAACGCGTTCGGCACGACGCCGATCAATCCACCCAACAAGGTGGGGATAGCCCAGTCGGAACCAAGCCAGATCCAGACGATGGCGGCGAGCGCCAAGGCGACCCCGAGCTGCGCGAGCAGGATGTTGCGGACGGTTCGCATCAACCAGTCTCAATCAACAAAAACGCCACGTGGCCCTCCGGGCGGTCCGTGGCGTCTTCACGCTCAGCAAGCAAGCCGCGTAGGCGGCCAAAAACCGGCGGCATTATAGAGGGGCGGACCCCTCCGGCACAACCGCACAGAGGGCGAAAAAATGCTGTTTTTACACGGTGTTAGGCGCGCGCGGCGGGGCTTCGGGACGCCTCAGGCGATAAACGATGCAGCGGTCATCGCCGAAGCAGCGGTGCACGACATATTCAAATCCCAGGCGCTCGTAGAAGCGGTGGGCGCGGGTGTTGGACTCCATCGGATCAATCAGGATCGTATGGACCGCCGGGTTGGCGAAGCAGCGGGCGATCGCCTGCTTCATCATTTGCGTGCCGTAGCCGCGGTCGAGGGCGTCGGGCTCGCCAATCCAGATGTCGATGGCGCGGTGGTTCTCTTCGATGCAACCGCCCCAGTAGTGGCAGTCCTCGCGGGACGGGTCGATGATTTCGATGAACCCGATCGGGCGGCCTTCCACCTCGGCAATGAGCTGCTCGCGCCAGGGGGGATGGCGGGCAAGCTCTTTTCCCCACTGCCAGTCTTCGTCGCCTTTCGCGGCAATGACGTGCGGCTGGCGATCCCAGTATCGAAGGAGCTCCAGGTCGTCCGGTGTCGCGGGGCGGAGCTTGACCTGTTTCACAGGCCGCCGCGCGCGCCGATAGGGGAATCTGTCGACCTTAGGGTTCGCTGCCATCGTTCGATTCATCGATTTCGCCGGCATCCGGCACGTCGCGATCGCGAGTATCGATGCGATCCCGCACCGATGGCCAGCGACCGGTCGGCCAATCCTGGGAGATCGTCACGTCAAACGCCGATTGCTCGGTATTCAGGAGCTTCAGCAGCAGGTCGTGAATGGGGTGTGGCATGGCCGTCACGCCCGCGACTCGCTCGCGACCATGGCAAGGCGCGGTGCGGTGACGACGACCTCAGGAAGCTCTGCGACCTGTGGCAGGAAATCCACCGGGACCAGCGCCCCGACTTCCACGACCACGCGCGGCGTTACGCCCTCGTGCCCGCGGTCGAACACCAGACCGCTGATGCCCACGATCGCGGCAGCGACTACGACGCTGACGCCCCTGCGAATGTTTGGCTTGCCTGATGTGAACATAACCCCGTCCTCTCTTTCCGTTGCACCATCGAATTTCCGATGGGGCTACTTTGGAGAAGCAGGGCCCGCCGAACCAATCGGCTATCTGAAGCTCACTTAAGGAACCCTAAAGGGGACCTAAAGGGGACGTTCCCCTTTAAAGGGGAACGTCCCCTTCAAAAGTGTCTGTCCCCTTTGCCGCAGGATTATGCTTGCGGGAGGGAAGGTTGCAGGGGGGCAGCCATGCGTACGAACCACATCGGGGCGCGAAGCGCCTTCGTCGTTTCTCTGCTCGCCGTCGCCACATGCGCGTCCGGCGACGGCCCATGCCACGCGGACTATCGCGACACCACGCCTGCCGAGCGTTCGCAAATCACGGGCGTGCTCAAGGCCATGCAAAGCGCGCTGCCGCCGGCGCCCGAAGGCTGGATCATCGTCGTCGACCCGGCGAATGAGATCAGCGTCCCACACAGGATTTGCAGGGACACGGAGAAGTCTCCATGGAACTACGGCTTCACACGCACGTACAAGCAGGTCGCGGGCGTAGAAGCGCGGGGAAAACTCATCGAAGACCAGGCGGCGAGCCAGCGTGCCGCCATGGAACAGCGGCAGCCGCGGCTCGACGCCGCGCAGGCGAAGTACCAAAAGGTCATGAACCAGATAAACGAGCTGAACCAGAAGCAAGACTACGCAGGTGCTGAGAAACTCGCTCCGCAGCTAAGGGCGGCAGAAAAGGAATACGAGGCGATCCTCAACGAGGTTTACGACCCTGCGGCGGCGGCAGCCACCGACAAGGAGGTCAACAGGGACTTTGAGATGCGGATCAGCGTGAACGTGAATCCTCGCTCGGAGTCTTTCGGCGAGGGAGCCAAGGCCATCGCGCCACCCGCCCGCGCGAAAACGGCGCAGCGCTGGCACATCGAGAACGAGCACGAGAGCACCGACCGTGCGCTTTACCTGTTCGGCGCGTGGACCGCAGGCGCAAGCGGCAAATGGAACGCGGGGCCCCGCGGCGGCGCTTCGCCTTGGGCCGCCCAGGCGATCTCGGTCCTCGTGAGCGGCGATCAGGAGCGGGTCACGAAGATAGTCCCGACGATCAAGTTCACGACGTTTGAGGCGGCGGTCAAGTAGCTAAAGGGGACGTTCCCCTTTAAAGGGGAGCGTCACCTTTGCGAGGGTTCGCAGCCCGCTGCCGTGCAGTTGGGCTCGCTGTCCCGCAGCCTGTAGAGCGATTCGGCAACGCCCATGTACTTGACCGCTTGCTCGCCGGCGTCCGTGGACTGCCACGACGCGGCGGGCGTATTCATCATGGCGAACTGCGACAATTTCGCGTCGGCGCCCCTTTGGCTGAATGGGATGCGTTTCGTTACCAGCCAGTCCCGATAGCGCTTCAGATAACCCGGCACCTGGCCCGTGGCGCCGAAATACTGAGCGCAGGTTGCCTGATAGGCGGTATCCCGTTGCCTCTGGATGACGTCATGTTCCGCCCAGTCCGCGTCCGTCATACGGCACCCGATATGCATGCCTTCGCATTGGCCGGCGGCCTCGATTTTCTTGTCCAGGGCCGCCTGCCTGGCTTCGGCCGGCGCATAGGCCTGCTTCAACGCCGACTGGTACCGGGTAGGCAGGCTCTGCATTTCTTCGTTGAACGCCCCTTCTTCGGCAAGCAACCCTTGCAACTGCTCCTGTGACTGGCCCAGCGATTGAGCCGCCTGCATGTACCTCGTCGCCTCCTGCGGGTTGCTCATCATCCATTGCTGCATGCGGGAGGCCATTTCCATCGGGTCAATGTTTCGATAGTTTTCCTCGATCGTCGCGTTGGTCACTGTCTGGTTCTCGACGTCGGCCTGTACGGCGGTTTTTGCGGCTTCGATCTTGGCCACGAACGGGTCGTTGCCGGCGTAGCAGACCGTCGGGAAAGCCGGCACCTTCGCCCACGGGCCGGTGGCGGCCGGCGCCCTGACCACCGGCTTGGCCGGCGTCTTCGCAGGCGTCTGCGCGTGAACCAGCGAAACGGCCAGGCAGCTGATGGCAACCGCAGCGAATGACGCCCGGAAATGAATGGCACTCATGATGTTCCCCCTCGATCGAGCGACCGGCGATCAGCCGATTGGGTTATCGCACTCGTCGATTTTCGTGCCCGAGAGATTCATGGTCATGGTCATGCCCTCGGCGCTGAAGCTGATCGTGCCTGTGTAGGCGTCGTCGCTGGTGAACGTGATCTCACCGTGGCCGGACATTTCCATTTCGCCGGTGCACTGCGTGTCCCAGCTCACCTTGTTGTTGTCGTGGCGCTGGAAGTTGGACACAGTGCAGCTCTGCCCCTCGGGCGGCGGCGGCGGCTGGGTCCATTCCTTCGCAGTGCAGAGCTGCATCGTAGTCGGCGGCGGGCTGAACGGCATACCCGGCATGACCATCTGCGAGGTGGTTTTCCAGAGGTTGCCGGGGCGCTCGTCGGCGATGGCGGCTGAGGCCAGGATGCTGAAAGAGGCTGCCGTCAGCAGGCGGCCGGACCATGAACGGATCATACAATTCCCTCTCTGTTTCCAGGGACGGTTGAATGGGGTGGGCGTGATATGCGCCTCTCGAACTCCGATTGTCAAGCGGGGTACTTCATCACCCGGCAGCGGCCTCCAGTATTCGTAGCATTTCTTCGAGTGCGTCTCGCTGGCGAAGCTCTTTCGGATACCATTGGGAGGTGCGACCTCGATTGATGCGGGCGACTCCGCGACGCAATATTTCCCAGTCGTCAGCGTCTTTCTTCAAGTAGTTCCTGAGCGAGGCAATCGTGCTTTCCAGCTCGGACTTCTCTTCGGCGGCATGAAACCCGCTATCCATGACGCCGATCGTTTCGCCGGACACCGGGTCGACCCGCCACCACCCCACGCGCTGCTGCCCATTGCGAACGACCGCTTTTCTGGGGACGATGACAACGTAACCGGCTTCGACGTCCGCGGCGACTCTCAGCATTTCGTCTGCAGGCCAGGGAAGCGCGTTCACGGCGCCTCGATCGTGAGCGGCGATCATCAGGCCCCTGCTCCCTTCCGCCGCCAACGTCGCAAAGACGGAGGCCGTATTTTCCGCTTCACTCAGTTCACTACCGAGGGCCAGCATCTCGGCTACGGTATCCGCAACACCTTGCTCGACCCGAGTCTCGAACTCTTCCTCGGCGCCTCGCTCGCGGACTCCGACCGGGTTTGCAGCAATATCGATCAGCTCCTCATATGCAAGCTGGTCGGCACGCATCATGGGCAATGCGACGCGGTAATTGAGCACGTTCACACGATCTACGTACCAGCTCCCGTCACGAGTCCCGAGGGTGGAGCGCCAAAGGGCCAGGTCGTATAGCGGCCCCAGTGTACGCATGCGCTGAAGAATCCCGGATGCTTGCGCCTTCCTTTGTGCAGGATCGCGCTCCATTGCCAGTCGCAGCAACTCCGCTTGACTTGCAACGACGCCGGAGAGCTGCAGATGGGAGACGAATTCGCGCGGATAGTTACAGGGCTGCAGGAGAATATCCGTCTGGCTCCAAAGAGCTCCCGCGCGCTCCAGTTTGCGCATCTCCGCGTTGCCATCGAACCCAGTCGATTTATTCGCCCGCCTTTCCGGGCCGAGCAGGTCAAACACGGTGCGCCGTACTTCCTCGGCCGATTCGCCTGGAACGTGGATCTCGTATTCGATCCATTCGGCGGTAGCGTGAGTGGATAAGTCCTCGCCGCTTCCAGCGCCTAGAGCCATGTCCATGCCACCAAGCAGGCCGCCACCGCCTGTCCTGCCGATGTCGCGCAATGGGGCCAGCGGATTGGTGCTGATCTCGCCGGCTAACGTGAACGCCGATTGCGCAATCAAGTCATCGCCGACAATCAGATAAGGCAGCCATTCCCTGACACCCGACGCCGCGTCCTTTCGCACCTGCGATGCCGTTTCTGCATCAATGAGGGCAGATGGCAACGGCCTCGGCACATGCCCCAGCGTCACGGGTAGCCCAATCAGGCTCGCGGGATACAGGGTGGTCTCGAGCACCGTGGATTCCGACGTTGCGCCGTCTTGGTAACGCTCCACGATGATTCGAATCCCGATTGTGTGCCACTCTTCCATTACAACCGCAGGCGTCGCTGACTCGGCTGCCCAGTCACTGTAGCTTGTTGCCGTGGCAATCGATTCTCCGACCCGGGAGCCCGGAAGCAGGACATCCAGAGCGACCCAGTTGCCGCGATCGTAGTATTCGACCCACGAATGTTTGCGCAGAAAATCGGCGTCTGATCGATCGTCGGATTTCGGGTTTTTCAGCGTCTCGCCGAGCGCCTTGAAAATGTAATCCGTCTGGGAGCGAACCAGACCATTGGCTTCGCCCATACGGCGCTTACCCTCGGCGACGCGCGACGTTACAGACTCCTCGTTGGTTAACAGCTCATTGGGCATTGCGCGAAGCTGTTCTTCGGGAATCGGTCGAATCTTCCCCAACAGCTCGCGAGCCTTCGCATCCGTCAAGACAGCATGCGCCAGACGAACCTTGTGGCCGCTGCGACGAAGGAGATCCCCAAGCAGAATCGAACGGTCGAGACTGCTTCCCACCCGGTCCAGCATGACGCCCTGCGAGCCACGCAGGAGTCCTCGATACGCGGCCCACGAGGTGCGGTCGCGGACCCATTCGAAATGAGCCTGGGGATCCTTGCCGAGCTGCTTCGCGCGAGCAGCAGGATCAAACTCGGCCTGCGGAAGTTCGGCGGCTTCCGCGACGATCATGTCGACGAGCGCGCTCAAACCCTCGCCCTTTACTCCGTTTGCTCGGTCGCCAGAAACGGTGCGCTGCGACTTCTCCTGTGCGCTGACCGTCGATTGCGCGTTTTCTTCCCTCTTAGAGCAGCCAGTGGAAACGACAAACAGAACCAGGAACCAGGCGGCACGTCGTGGCATGCAATTACCCATTGTTCAGATTCCGTAGCCCAGCTCTGTCAGCCTTCTCGATAGGCGCATCAATCGGGTATGCATTGCGAGTCGGTCCATGTCGGCGCGGCCCAGACTCCTCACGCCGGGTCTGGTCAGGTAGTCGCGCGCCTGCGCGGCCCATCGAGCGTTGGCCCGATTGCCTGCATAGGCGCGCAGTCGCACCGCCAGCACTTCCATCAGATCGTCGATAAGCGCCTTTTCAGTGCTCGCGCTGCCGTGAAAACCCGTGTCCATCACGCCGACGGTCTCTCCGGATTTGGGATCGACTCTCCACCATGCCAACCGAGTCTTGCCGTCGAGAACCACCCCTTTGGAAGGTACAAGCGCCATGTATCCGGCATTGATGTCGCTCGCCAACCGTGCTGCAACGTCCGCTGGCCAATCAAGCTTGGTGACCGCCTCTCCGTCACGCGCATTGATAAGCACGGTCGCGTCGGGGCCGTCCCCTGCGCCGGCGAACACGGCCGCGGCGTTCTCGGCCGATTTCAGGTCGGCGGTCAATGGCAAAATCTCGGCTACGGTGTCGGCCACGCCCCGGCGCAGTCGGATTTCAAATTCACTCGCGTCGACCGACTGGCGCGGCGATGTTTCATTCGAGGCGACATCGATCTGCTCCCGAAATGACTCCGCAGACTGCACGACGGGTAGTCCCACGCGGTACGTGAGCACGTTGGGCCGATCGATGAACGAACCGCCTGCGCGCGAACCGAGCGTCGAGCGCCACAACACGAGATCCGCCAAGGGACCCCTGGCGGCGGCACGGTCGAGCAGCGACGAAGCGAGCTCGCCAGCCTTCTTGCGATCGGCTTCCTTCGACAGTTCCCGGAACGCCGCTTGATTCTCAACGACACCTGCCAACGCGAGATACGCGACGAAACCGCCCGTGAAATCGCAGGGCTGCAGCAGGACGTCCGTGGCGCCCAGCAGCGCTTCGTATCGCTCGACCATGCGTTCATTGGTGCTGCCATCGAAACCGGCTGCCTTGTCGGCCCTGTTCTTGGGGCCCAGCACGTCAAACACTGGCCGCCGCAGACGCTTGAGCTCAACGCCGGGGGAGTGAATCTCAAGATCGAGCCACTCCGCGGTCATTTGACTCGCAGCGATATCGCCACCACCGAGCGCCATGTCCATTCCACCGAGCAGACCGCCACCGCCCGTATCGCTGATATCGCGCGAAGCCGACAAGGGACTCGCTTTCGGTTGGCCACCCTCAGTGAAACCCGATTGCACGACGTACTCATCGCCGACCTGCAAGTACGGCACCCATTCCCTAACGTTGACTGCGGTATTGCCAATTGCATTGGGATCGGTGGCGGCATCCGGGAGCGCTTCGGGCCAGGGATCTGGAAGGTGACCCAGCACAATCCGCTGAGCGATGGTTTCGGCCGCCCTAAACGTCGTGTCTAGCACAACCGCTTCCGTTGTGGCGCCATCCTCGTAACGCTCGACGACGACCTGGAGCCGAACCGTATGCCACTCGTTGTCGGGTATGGCCGCCATTGCGGCGCCATCCGCCCAGGCGCTGACAGTTGCCGCCGGCGTCAACGTGCTGCCGCTCTTCCCGTCAGGCAACAGGACATCCATTGCGATCCAACGATCCCCATCCTGGCGCTCGATCCACCAATGGTCCTGGAGAGCGCGAACTCGCGAGAGTTCGTCCGAATGCTGTGTACCGGCAGCTACTTCACGGACTGCGGCGTAGAGCTGGTCGGCCTGCGAGCGTGCCAGCGTCAGCGCATCGGACTCGAGTTTTTTGGCCTCCGCCATCTTTTCCTCGACCATCGTCTCGTGGTCGGGGAGAAGTTTCGCATCGAAGGTTCGGCGCTTGTTCTCGCTTTCCGGCTCGGACACTTTCCGTTCGGCCGGCATCGGCCGCACCTTGCCGAGCAACTCGCGAGCTTTCCCTTCGGAAAGCTGACCGTGTGCCAATCGAACGATGTGGCCGCTGTGACGCAGCAAAGCGCCAAGCAGTGCTGCACGATCGAGGCTGCTGCCTACGCGATCAAGCATGACTCCTTGCGGCCCTCGCAATAGCCCGCGATAAGGCGCCCACGAAGTATGGTCGCGCACCCATTCGAAGTGAGCCTGAGAATCGTTTCCAATTTTCTTGGCAAGGGCTGCCGCATCAAACTCGTGACGCTGAAGTGAATCTGCTTCCTTGACGATCAGATCCACCAGTGCCTCGATCTCCCCTGGCGCCGGTGCCTCCGTGCTCGCAGTTCTGCCTTGCGCGGAATCCACGCTCTCGTCCTTTTCCTTGCCCGAGCAGCTAATCAACAGCGCGAACAGTAATGCGAGGCCAATGCGTGACCAGTGCGAAGTCATAGCAACCCCCCCCGTGTCGTCAGGTCGATCATGGATCCCGGCGTTTCGCGCGATCACACTTTGCGAGCTCTGTCGACCAGCCCTCGTAATGCACGATACGCCGAGTTGTCGGCGAACGGAATCATGGACATGTGTGAAGCCGCTATTTAGCGCCCAAAGCACCCGCGTATACTCCGCCCCACGGGACTCGCAGAGATACCAAGAATCGCGAGGGAGAAACTCATGCGCACTTCGCCACGTCGAAAGACTTGAATCGTCTACACGCTCAACATCGAGATCTAGTTCACGGCACTCTCCCAGCTCGCGAACCCGGCACGCATGTTCTCCTGGCTTGACGCCTCCCTCGCCGCGATCGGCGACGGCTTCATGCGCGCTTGGTCGAAGGTCGAGCGCAGTTACCGCCGGCCGTTCTCGCGCGCCGCGTTTCGCCTGAAGTTCTCCTTCTATCCGCTGCTCG
>Ga0209705_10000856_pt1 | contig 16126 bp, 10 predicted proteins | sample PPLLaktember2015_5_FD_187262 | JGI IMG/M metagenome (GOLD analysis project Ga0209705, IMG submission 187262) | Freshwater sediment microbial communities from Prairie Pothole Lake near Jamestown, North Dakota, USA - PPLs Lake P8 Core (1) Depth... | ecosystem: Environmental > Aquatic > Freshwater... | reverse complement strand
ACGATCCTTGATGCAAACAACCCGATGACCATCAACTCGGTGCTCCTTCCCAACCGGCGCCCCGACGCCGAAGGGGTGCTCTGCGACGGCTACATGGAGATGCGCTACAAGCTGCAGAACGCTCTCGACCGGAGCCCGGAGACGATCCGCGAGGTGAATCGCCAGTATGCGGAGGCCTTCGGGCGCGACCACGGCGGGATGCTCTGGACGCACCGGACGGAGGATGCCGACGTCATCCTCACGAGCATGGGGTCGCTTGCCGCCGAGGCGACAGTGGCCGCCGACGCCCTGCGCGAAGAGGGGATCAAGGCCGGGGTCGTGGGGATCCGCGTCTTCCGGCCCTTCCCGGAAAAGGACGTCATCGAGGCTTACCGGAACGCCAAGGCCATCATCCTTTTCGAGAAGAGCGTCAGCTACGGCTACGAAGGGGGACTGTGCTCGGATCTCAAGGCCGCCTTCTACGGAAGCGGTATCCACGCGGTCATCCACGATTACGTGGCGGGCCTCGGCGGCCGCGACGTGAAGGCAAGGGAGCTTGTCGAGGCCGTCAAGTCGTCCCTTGCCCGTATCGCGGCGGGCGAGAGGGAACTGAATACCACCTGGCTGAATTGCCACACGGAGTAGAGCTATGCCGCAGAATCTATTCAAGATCCACGAGAAGGAATACGTCCTGCCCGGCACGAGGGCCTGCCAGGGCTGCGGGCTTTCCATTGCCTACCGGTTCGCCCTGAAGGCGCTCCGGGAAGACACGATCGTAACGCTGCCCGCCTGCTGCCTGTGCGTCCTCCACGGGCTCTACCCCCTGACGCCGGTCCTGGTCCCGACTGTAAACAACACCTTTGCGAGTACGGCGGCCTCGGCCTCGGGGATCGCGGCGGGGCTCGCCGCCCTGAACCGGACGGAAACAACCGTCGTGGCCTTCGCAGGCGACGGGGGCACCTTCGACATGGGACTCCAGGCCCTCTCGGGCGCCGCCGAGCGCGGGACGGACTTCATCTACGTGGTCTACGACAACGAGGGCTACATGAATACGGGGACCCAGCGCTCGAGTGCGACTCCCCTGGGGGCCCTCACGACGACGACGCCCGTCCTCACGAAGCAGCAGCACAAGAAGGACTTCCTCAAGATCATGGAGGCCCACCAGATCCCCTACATCGCCACGACGACGCCGGCCTACCCGATCGACCTCTACGACAAGTTCGTGCGGGCCAAGCGCATCAAGGGGACGCGGTTCATCCACATCCACACGCCCTGCCCCCCGGGGTGGCAGTACCCCACGAAGGACACGATCCGCATCGGGCGTCTCGCCGTCGATACGGGCCTGTGTGTGCTCTTCGAGGTGGAGAACGGCAAGTTCCGTTTCACCGGCCGCAGCCGGACGCTCGCCGAAAAGGGCAACAAACTCCCCGTGGTGCACTACGTGGAGAGGCAGGGACGGTTCAAGAAAATGAGCATCGAGCAGCTCCGGCAACTCCAGGACTGGGTGGACGATCGCTGGGAGGAGTACAAGAAAAAGGCGGCGGAATCGAAATAACAAAAAACAGGGTACAGGGTATAGGGTATAGGGTATAGGGAAGAGCAGGCAGGATCGTCTTTTCCGATACCCGAGACCCGAAGCCCGATACCCCTCATGCTGACGGAACAGACCGAACAGACGGAATAGACTGAATAGACCAGTTCAGGAGGGGACTATGGATCTCGGATTGAAAGGGAAGGTGGCCCTGGTGGCCGGCGGGAGTCAGGGGCTCGGGCTCGCCGTGGCGATGGACTTTGCCCGGGAAGGGGCGAAGGTTGCCATCTGCGCCCTCGACGACCCCCATCTGCCCGAGGCGGCAGCTGCGATTAAAAAAGCAACGGGTAGCGAGGTCTATACCATACCGGCCGACGTGTCGGACTTGGAGCAGGCGAAAAACTTCGTCCGGAAATCGGCGGCCCATTTCGGCACGGTGGACATCCTGGTGAACAACGCCGGCGGACCCCCCTCGATGAGCTTTCTCGAGATCGACGACGATCTGTGGCTCCGAGGGTGCCGCCTCAACCTGCTCTCCACGATCGTGATGACGCGCGAGGCCGTCCCGATCATGAAGGAGAAGCGCTGGGGCCGGATCATCAACATGACATCGATTGCCGTCAAACAGCCCATCGACGGGCTCATCCTTTCCAACACGGTCCGCTCGGGCGTGATCGGCTTTGCCAAGTCGCTCTCCAACGAACTGGCCTCCTTCAACGTCACCGTCAACAGCGTCTGCCCGGGCTACACGATGACGGACCGCGTCCGCAACCTGGCGATCGTGCTGGCCCAGAAGCAGGGGACGACCCCCGAGGCCGTCATCGGCAAATGGGAAGCGGAAATCCCCATGAAGCGGATCGGCACGCCCGAGGAGTTCGCCAGCCTCGTCGTCTACCTCGCCTCGGAGCGGGCGGGCTACATCACCGGCGCTGCCATCCAGATCGACGGAGGATGGTATAAGGGAATCATGTAAATACAGGGTTCAGGGGACAGGGTATCGGGTATAGGGAAAAAACATCAGAACAAACAAAGAGGGCATCGGGATCTGTCATCCCGATGCCCTTTCTTTTTACCTCATGCTCTGCTCTTCCTATCTTCCGCTTTTCCTACCCTCCGTCTTTTGTGCCAGGGCGTCTCTCAGGTTCTCCCGGGCCATCCTGTAACCCGGGTCGATCCGGATTGCCTCCCGAAAGTGATGAACCGCCTCGTCGACCCTTCCCTGCAGCAGAAGCGCGCTCCCGAGATTGTTGTGAGCCCTGGCATAGTCGGGCTTGAGCCGTACGGCTTCGCGCAGGTGGCCGATGGCCTCGTCCACACGCCCCATCCCGATGAGAATGCTCGCGGCGTTGTAGCGAACCTCCACGGCGTCCGGCTTCAGCGCGAGCGACCGGCCGTAATAGGAAAGCGCTTCTTCGTATCGCGAACTCAAGGCGAGTGCATCGGCAAGGGCCGTGAACTCCTGCGGGTCCGGAGCGCCGCCGGTAAGGGCCTGTTGAATGTACCGTATGGCCTCGGCGGGCTCTCCCCGCCGCAGATGAAGGAGCCCCGCGTAATGGGATGCCCGTGCAAAGCCGGGGTCGATACGCAAGGCTGCCTTGAAATGACCCATGGCCTCGTCGTCTCTGCCCTGCCTCAACCGAATGACGCCGAGGTTGTACTGGGCATTGGGAAAGTCAGGCCGGATCTTCGTTGCCTTCTCGAGATGCGGGAGGGCCTCGTCCAGCCTGCCTTCGTCGATGAGTGCCACGGCGAGATTGGTGTGGGCCATGAAGTTGTTTTCCGTCACCGCAAGCGCGTGACGGAAAAGGGTGGCGCTGTTTCTCCAGGTTCCGGCCTGGATGAAGGTCGCGGCCGCCAGGGCGATCGTCACCAGGAGACCGGCGGCCGCCACGGCCTCTTTCCTTGGGCTCCACAGCGCCGTCAAGTCGTGGACGCCCCAGGACACGGCGACGAAGGGACCGATGAGAGAAATGTAGGTGTAACGATCGGCCATTGAAAAGTCGCCGACCTTGACGATCCCGATCACCGGCAGCAGCGTGACAAGGTACCAGAGCCACCCGAAGGCGAGGTAGGGGAATCGGCGTGCGAAGCGGACGACGGCGATGCTCGTTGAGAGAAGGAGGGCCGCCGAAGCGAGGACCTGCCAACCCGGGATTTCTTTGACGTAGGGGTAAAAAACGGCCAGATCGGCCGGCCAGACCGACTTGAAGAGATAGAGGGCATAGGAGACGATGGCGTTCGCGATCCGGACGCCCGGGGGGTAGGCCTCCAGGGAACTGAGAGCACCCCCCTTGTGCTGTGTGTAGAACGCGAGAATACAGAAGATCCCTGCGACGACCACCAGGGGAATCTTCTCGAGGAGTAGAAGCGAAACGGTTTTTTGCCTCGTTGCCCCGGCCGTTTCCTGCAGGGTCTCCACAGCCTTTTTCTTTTTCGATTTCTTCCTGTCCCGCATCGCATCCCGTACCGCGGCTTGCGGGGGATCGACCGGCTTGGGCTGGTGCGGTGCGAGCCGCCCCAGGGGCCAGTAATCCATCAGGAAAAGTACGAGCGGAAGGCTGACCAGCATGGGTTTGGCCATGAGGCCGAGGCTGAAGAACAGGAGGACGGGAAGATAGCGCGGGATTCCCGGCTTTCGGGCATGAAGGACGTAAGCCCCCATGGCGAGCAGCCAGAAAAACGTGCTCAGAACGTCCTTCCTCTCTGCAATCCAGGCGACGGATTCCACATGAAGGGGATGAAGGGCGAAGAGGGCCGCCACGAAGGCGCTTCGCCAGCAGGCCCCCGTAGCAGCCTTGAGCACGAGAAACAGCAGGGTCGTATTGAGCAGGTGAAAGAGAAGATTGACCAGGTGATGGGGGCCCGGGGCAAGACCGAACAGGCTTACATCAAGCATGTGCGAAAGCCACGTGAGGGGATGCCAGATGTTTGCATCATTTGTCGTGAAGGCCCATCGGAGCCCTTCCCGCGTCAACCCCTTCTGGACGATGGCATTGTCCGTCACGTAAAGAGGGTCGTCGTAATGGATGAAGCTGAAATTCCAGGCTTGCCCGTAGACCGCTGCCGTGGCGACGGTCAGAAGAAGAAGCACGGGCAGCTTGCGGCGCAGCGGACTTGACGTGAACATGATCGACGACCCTGCGGAACCGGGGATGACGGACTGCAAGCATCCTTATTAGAGCCTGTCCGTTGCTGCGTCAAGATTTTTCGGGGGGATGGCCGGTCCGGGTCAGGCAGCCGGGATTTCCTCTGCGCCTTCGCCGTCCGGTTCGTCAGTCCCGGCGGGCCCGGGTCCGGCTGCTTTCTCGTGGATGAGCCACTCCAGCTTGTCCAGGAGGGCGCGGAACGTCGACGGGTTCAGGGCCGAGACGGCGATGGCGTCGAACCGGCGGCACAGGGCGGCGAGAAGCTCCTTGTCGGCAACCCGGTCCTCCTTGTTGAAGACGCGGATCGTCGGCTTGGCGGCGATGCCCAGCTCCCCGAGGATTTTTTCCACCGCGACGATGTGCTCGTCGAAATCGGGGTTGCTCACGTCGATGAGGTGCAGCAGCACGTCGGCCTCGTGAAGCTCCTCGAGGGTGGCGCGAAAGGCGGCAAAGAGCTCCTTCGGCAGGTTGCGGATGAAACCCACCGTGTCGGTGATGACGGCCTCTGTGTCCCGCGGGAAACGCAGCCGCGAGCTCTTCGGGTCCAGCGTGGCGAACAGCCTGTCTTCGGCAAGGACGCTGCTGTTCGTGAGGGCATTGAGCAGCGTCGATTTGCCTGCATTGGTGTAGCCCACGATGGAGACGACGGGCAGCCCCGCCCTCTCGCGGCTCGACCTGCGCGTGTTGCGGCCCTTCTGGATGTTCTTCAGGCCCTCTTCGAGCCGGTGGATCTTGTCCCTCACCCGCCTGCGGTTGATCTCGAGCTTCGTCTCACCGGGCCCGGTGCCGCCGATTCCGCCGGTGAGCCGCGACATGGCCGTATTTTTTTCGATGAGCCGGGGCAGCAGGTACTTGAGCTGCGCAAGCTCCACCTGGATCTTGCCGTCGCGGCTGTGGGCCCGCTGGGCGAAGATGTCCAGGATCACCTGGGTGCGGTCGATGACCTTCAGCTCCGTGAAGTCCGTGATCGAGCGGACCTGCCCCGGCGTGAGTTCGTGGTCGAAGATGAGCAGGTTTGCGCCGATCTGAAGGGCCCGGATCACCACGTCCGAGAGTTTCCCCTTCCCCATGAGATACTTCGGGTCGATCTCCTGGCGGTGCTGCGTGATGGCGTCGAAGACCTCGACGCCGCACGATTCGGCCAGTTCTTTCAGCTCGCCCAGCGTGTTCTGGCGGCTCCTCGGGTCCGTCTCGACACGGATGAGGATGGCCCTCTCCCGCGAGCTGACCCTGCGGGTGCGCTGCCTGCGGGTGATCTGGTCCTCCAGGTCCTGGATGAACCCTGAGAAATCGAGATCCATTCGGGCGGGGTGCACGGGGTCCAGCTGGACCCAGTACCGGCCGTCGGGGTTCTCCGGGATGAGGTGAGCCGAGTGGGCCTTGCCGGGAAGACCGTTTTCTTCCGCCGTCACGGCGCAGATGAAGTCGAGGCGCAACAGCGCGAGGTCCGTGAGGTCGTCCCGGGTGAGCGCCTCTCCATTGAGATGGGTGTGGACGAGCCGCAGCCCCTTGAGACGGCTCTCGCCGGAGCGGAACTCGTCGAGGCTCGGGATCATGATCTGGCGGTGATCCCCCACGACGACGAAGTGGATATCGCCCTTGCGGCTGATGAGGACGCCGATCTGCCGGTTGGTCTCGCGGGAAATCTCACAGAGGTGCCGGGCCAGCTCGAGGGTGAGAACCCGGTCAATCGGGATTTTGCGGCGGTAGAGCTGCTGGATCCGCCGGATCTGGCCGGCTTTCAGGCCGGCGACGTTGCCATAAATTCTATTGATGCTTTGACCTCCAGAATAACACGGCGGAGCGTTCTATCAAGTCCCTGCGAAGGGGTATCGGGTATAGGGGGTAGGGTATCCGGAAAGAGGGATCAAGCCTTACCTTCATCCCGAAGCCTGATACCTGAAGCCTGTAGCCTGTGAGGCCTATGGCCTCACTTGAACTTGTGCGGGCTGATCTTGCGCTCCATCGTATCGAGGAACTGGGACCACTGATTGGTCTTGAACTGGGACACCAGCTTCCGCGGCCGCTTCGTCTTGCACTTCGGGCAGGCCAGGTCATCGATCACTTCGTCGATCTTGTGGAAGACCTCGAAGACGTGGGCGCATTTTACACATTCATAATCGTACAGGGGCATGATCGCAACTCCGTTGCTCGTGGATAAGGGCTAAAGGCTAATGGCTAAAGGCAAAGGGGGAAGAGCATCTTGTATTGCCATAAGCCCTTTGCCATACGCCTTAAGCCATTTACGCATTTGGCGTAAATATGTCTCACCCCTCGGCTCTTGTCAAGCCGTTTGATGCCGAGAAAATCCCCCTCCATCCCCCTTTTACAAAGGGGGAAGTCCTGCCTTAGCCCCCTCTCCCTTGGAGACTGTGTCGCAATAGGGAGGGTCGGAGTTCTTTGACAAAAAAATATCAGTAACGCATGTCAGAGCCTCACACAAGGCGGGACCGATGTGCTAGAGTGCTCCGCGAAAGGAGAAGCGCTCATGGCCTATCGAACCGGCGACCGCCAGCAACTGGGGCTTCTGCCCGAAAGCATCGAGGACTACGTGTCCCCCGGGGACCCGGTGAGGGCCTACGACGCGTTCGTAGAGGCGTTGGACCTGCCTCAGTTGGGGATCGAACTGGATTCCAACCAGGTCGGCAATGCCGCCTATGATCCCCGCGCGATGCTCAAGCTTCTGGTCTACGGCTACTCGTACGGGGTGCGCAGCTCCCGGAAGCTGGAGCGGGAGTGCCACCACAACCTGGCCTTTGTATGGCTCATGGCGGGGCTCAAACCCGATCACAAGACCATCGCGGAGTTCCGGCGCAAAAACCGGATCGCCCTCAAGCAGGTGCTTCGGCATTGCGCCCGGCTCTGTATCAAGCTCGATCTGATCGCGGGCAACGTTCTGTTTGTGGACGGTACGAAGATCCGAGCCAATGCCTCGCGGTATCGCAGCCATGATCGGGCCTGGTACGAGAAGAAGCTGGCTGATCTGGATCGACGCATCGAGCAGTTGCTGAAGGACTGCGAGGCGATCGATCGCCGGGAGCAGCAGCTGGACTCGTTTGTGGCGATGCAAAAGGAGCTGACCCAGAGCTGCAACCTCAAGGAACGCGTCCAGGAGGCGCTTCGGGGGTTTGAAGGAACAGCCCGCAAGCACGTCAACTTGACCGATCCGGACTGTGCCCTCATGAAGAGCGTCCAGGGCAGCCACGCGGCCTACAACGTGCAGTGTGTGGTCGATGACAAGCAGGGGCTTTTGCTGCATGCCGACGCCGTCGAGGATGCCACCGATGTCAACCAGTTTGCCTGGCAGATCAAGGCCGCCAATGTGCTGTTGGACACCCCTTGCGAGACCGCCTGCGCCGATGCGGGCTATGCCGATACCGCCGAGTTGGAGAAGATCGACGGCCAGGGGATCAACGTCATCGTCCCCTCGAAGCGCCAAGCCTTGAAGAAGCCCGAGAGCCCGTTTAGCAAAAGCCATTTTGCTTATGACAAGGCGCAAGATGTCTACCTCTGTCCCGAGGGCCGCCGGCTTCGTTCCGACGGAACGGCCAAGCGCACGGGCAAGCGACACTACGTGATTACCGATGGAAAAATCTGTCATCAGTGCAGGCATTACGGCATCTGCACCAAGGCCCGGAAAGGCCGCAAGATCATCCGGCTGCCCAATGAAGAGATGAAGCTCAAACTGGAGGCCCAGTACGAGGACCCTGCTTCTCAGGCCATCTACGCCAGACGAAAGACCCGGTCGGAACATCCCTTCGGGCACATCAAACGCAACCTGAAGGTGGATGCCTTCCTGCTGCGGGGCTGCGAGGGAGCACGGGCCGAGATCTCGGTGTTGGCCAGTTGCTTCAATGTGGCGCGCCTGATCTCGATCCTCGGGGTCAAGGGGCTCATCGATAGGCTCCGGGGGGTCATGAGGCCCTGTTTTGCACCTGCATAACGCCTCTAGGCACCCGCCATGGCCCGAAAGCAGGCTCACCTGCCCGTTAGAACCGCGCGTATCGACACGTTACTGATATCTTGTTGTCAAAGAGCGATTATTTAACCGAATCCTTGCCTCTTCCTCCTATTGCGACACAGTCTCCAAAGGAGGGCCGGGGAGGATTTTATCAAGCCCATTCATTCCATCGATAACCACGTGCACAGACGGGGTCAGTGGCTCGCGATAACCTGCAAAAGAAAGACCCCCGGGGGCTTACCCCCGGGGGTCTTAAGTTCAGACAACGTTGTTCGTGAAGCTTAGAACGCGAAGTTCAAGGCGTTCATGAGCAGGAAGTTGTCGTCGAGGCTGGCGGCTGCGTTGGTGCCCTTGAAGTAATCGCCGGTCCAGAAGTAGCCGAAGCCGATCGTGTAAGTCAGGTTGTTGTAGATCTTGTAGTTGGCATAGATGTCGAATTCCTTGCCGTACTCGTCATCGGAGTAGCCGGTCGGCTGCTCGTCAGCCGTCAGCCAGGCAAACTGAGCGACGATTTCCAGCTGAGGATTGATTTTCCAGCCGATATAGGGCTTGAACATCCTCACGTTGGTCTCGCTGCCACCGCCGGCGGATGCTGCACCACCGGGGGAGCCGGCGCCCAGGATACCCTGGTGCTTGCTGAACCAGTAGTTGCCGTACATGAGCAACGGATCCCATGCCTGACCGCCCGCGATACCCGACTCGTTCTCGTCGAGCGAGTTGGGATCGTCACCGGTGATCCAGGCGAACTCGAGGCCGCCGTAGAAGGCGCCCATCGTGTACTTGGGATTCAAGTACAGAGACCAGCCCTTGCGGTCCACGTCCGTTCCGGTGTTGTAGTCCGTCGTGCCGTAGACATAGCGGAACTCGGCCTCGATGGAGAAGGGGCCGGAGATCCACTGGACGTAGGGGGCGATTTCATGGAACGAGGCAACATACTCTACGGTGTTGAGACCCGACGTGCCGTAGGGGGCAACACGGGTCACGCCCGCGCCGCCGGCGCCGAACTTGCCGCCCGTGGCATCGCGGTCGAATTCATAGCGGAGGCCTGCCTGGCCCGTCGCCCAGCGATAGATACCGAAGATGTGATAGACGTCGTGGTCTTTGTCGGTGCCGCCGAGCTGCGCGCCGCCCTGGCCGCTGCCTTCACCGGAGAACCCGGTATCGGCCCTCTTCTCGTACTCGAGACCGAAGGTCCAGGGGCCCATCATGTAGCGGTAGTGGATCCCGGCGTCGGAATCGTAGTCGTCGCAGAACGCGCAGGTGCCCCAAACGCGGGACTGCTGGTAGCCGACATCAAACACGCCGTAGAGCGCATTGAAGGTCACGTAGGCGCGCTCCCAGGAGATGTTGCGCTCCGTTGCGGCGGCAGCGCCGCCGGTCCAGCCGGAGGTGCCGGGGCTGGGGGCCGCGGCCACATTCTGCTCGCCCCACACCCTTTCCAGGGCGTCGAAGCGGGTCGTGAGCTTCAGGCCTTCCTGCACCTGGATCTCGAACTGCATTCTCATGCGGTTCGCGATGTTGGCGCGGGAGCTGCCTTCTTTCAGAAGGGTGTTGTTGTCAACGTAGGTGCCGTACACGTACATCTGGCCGCTCGCCTTGATGTTGGGCTGAGCGGAGGCCGTCATGGCAAAGCTCATGATCAGGCCGACAGCGAGGAAACCGATTAAAAGCTTCTTCATTTTCTCCTCCTCATAGTGTTTTAAGGATTGTGGGACATCTCCGGGAATCGCCCGGTGGACATCCAGAGAGTCTTGCGGCTTCAAGCCGCCGGTTTCGGGATGGATTCGCTCACCCTCCCCGAAGCCGCAACAGCGCTTTCCCGTCACCCCCTTTCATGGGGCATAGTGCCCCCCCTGTTTTTTGCGAAAAGAACTAGCATCGCCATAAACCCATGTCAAGCATTTTCTGCCGCACCTGCCGCGGGATTCATGCCCGGGGCGCCTTGCGCGGCCTTCATGACGCACAACCTTCCCGCTCCGAAGCGGAACGGATGCTTTCCCTTTTGAGCAATTCCCATACCATCGGTGTTTTATGGACCCGGCATGATTGTAACTATTTGATATATTATATGTAATTAACGTTTCGTCCCTCCTCGGCCTGCAAATTGAACCCCTCGGAGATCGCCGAAGATGTGTTGAAAAAAACACACACGTCTTGGACCGAGGTTTTTTTGCAACGCTTTTGCCTGTAAAATCCGGTAAAATAACCCACTTTTTACTTGACAAAAAAAGACCTCTAATCTTATACTCCGGCGGCTTTTCAGAGAGGGGTACAAGGGAGTGACTTCATGCGCCTTTTCCATTCGGGAGGGCGCACTCGCCAACCCGGTGGCGCTTCTGCCGGATTCCCTTCCTGTCCCGTGCGGACAGGGGGCTTCTTCCGGGCGCTACCCGGCCAGAAGACCCGGCCCGCGGGCAGGGTGTTTCGATACCGGGAAGGTTCTCCCTGGAATAATACTGAAAAAAGTTCAAATGGAGGTGGAGTGCAGATGGCAGATGTACAGCTGAAAGATGTATACCCGGTGCCGGAGAAACTCAAGAAGTCGGCCTGGGTCGCCGGGAGAGCGGCTTACGACAAGCTCTGGAAGCGCTCGATCGAAGATCCCAACGGGTTCTGGGCGGATGTGGCCAGCGAGTATGTCGAGTGGTTCAAGAAGTGGGACAAGGTCATGGACTACAACTTCGACATGAAGAAGGGCCCCATCTACGTCAAGTTCTTCGAGGGCGGCAAACTCAACGTATCCTACAACTGCCTGGACAGGCACCTGAAGACCCGCGGCAACAAGGTTGCCATCCAGTTCGAGGGCAACGAGCCCGGCGATGACAGGGCGATCACCTACAAGCAGCTCCACGTGGAAGTCTGCAAGTTCGCCAACGTCCTCAAATCCCTCGGCGTGAAGAAGGGCGACAGGGTCTGCTTCTACCTGCCCATGATCCCCGAGCTCGCAATCGGCCTTCTGGCCTGCACCCGCATCGGCGCCGTCCACAGCGTCGTTTTCGGCGGCTTCAGCTCCGACGCCCTGAGGGACAGGCTCCAGGACAGCGCCACGAAAGTGCTCGTGACCTGCGACGGAACCTTCCGCGGTTCCAAGGCTATCCCCCAGAAGACCAACGCCGACGACGCCGTCAAAGACTGCCCGTCCGTCGAGAAGGTCATCATCGTGAAGCGCGTGGGCGACAAGGTCAAGACCGTGATGGGCCCCAAGGACATCTGGTACGAAGAGGTCATGGCGAAGGCCAGCGCCGACTGCGCCCCCGAGTGGATGGACGCCGAGGATCCCCTCTTCCTCCTCTACACCTCCGGCTCCACCGGCAAGCCCAAGGGCGTCATGCACACGACAGGCGGCTATCTCGTCTTTGTCGCCTACACCCACAAGATCATCTTCGACTACCACGAGGAAGACATCTACTGGTGCACCGCCGATATCGGCTGGGTCACCGGCCACAGCTACATCGTCTACGGGCCGCTGTGCAACGGCGCCACGTCGGTCATGTTCGAGGGCGTGCCCAACTACCCCGACATGAGCCGCTTCTGGAAGGTCGTCGAGAAGTACAAAGTCAACATCTTCTACACGGCCCCCACGGCCATCCGCGCCATCGCGAAGGAAGGCAACGAGTGGGTGAAGAAGGCCAACATCTCTTCGCTGCGCATCCTCGGCACCGTCGGCGAGCCCATCAACCCCGAAGCCTGGAACTGGTACTACAACCTCATCGGCCGCGGCGAGTGCCCCATCGTGGACACCTGGTGGCAGACTGAGACGGGCGGCATCCTGATCACCCCGCTTCCCGGCGCCATCGACATCAAGCCCGGCATGGCGACCGTGCCCTTCATGGGCGTGTGGCCCGTGCTGCTCAACGACGAGGGCAAGGAGATCGCCGAGACGGAAGCCAGCGGCGCGCTGTGCATCAAGATGCCCTGGCCCGGCATCATGCGGGGCGTCTACGGCGACCCCAAGCGTTTCCAGGAGACCTACTTCGAGCAGTTCCCCGGCTACTACGTGACCGGTGACGGCGCGCGGCGCGACAAGGACGGCTACTACCAGATCACGGGCCGCATCGACGACGTCATCAACGTCTCCGGTCACCGCATGGGAACGGCCGAGGTCGAGAGCGCGCTGGTGGCCCACCCGAAGGTGGCCGAGGCCGCCGTCGTCGGCTATCCCCACGACATCAAGGGGCAGTCGATCTACGCCTACGTCACCGTGAAGACGGGCGTGCAGAAGTCCGACGATCTCAAGAAGGAGCTCACCGCCCACGTGCGCACGCTCATCGGCCCCATCGCGACGCCCGAGAAGATCCAGTTCGCCGACGGTCTTCCCAAGACCCGCAGCGGAAAGATCATGCGCCGCATCCTCAAGAAAGTGGCCGCCAACGAGATCGGAGAGCTGGGCGACACGACGACGCTGGCCGATCCGTCCGTGGTCGACGACATCGTGAAGAACAGGCTGTAGGAAAGGAAGGCAAAAGGCTACAGGCTACAGGCTACAGGCTGGACGATGGGAGAGGCAGCGTAGATTGCCAGCCGGGGCTTGAAGCCGGGCACCTGATGCCGAGAGAATACAACATTAGTGGAATTGTGAACCGTCGGGCTGCCGGAGGGCAGCCCGGCGGTTTGCGTCCGAAGAAAGGAGGCAGCTGTGAACATTATTGCATGTGTGAAGCAGGTTCCGGACACGGAAACCCTGATCAAGGTTAAACCCGACGGATCAGGAATCGTAGAGGACGGGATCAAGTGGGTCATGAACCCCTACGACGAGTACGGCGTGGAAGAGGCGCTGAAGCTGAAGGAAAAGCTGGGCGGCGATGTGACCATCGTCTCCCTCGGTCCCGCCAGGACCATGGAAACGATCCGCACGGCGCTGGCCATGGGGGCCGAGAAGGGCGTCCACATCGACGACCCGACCCTCAACGGCGCCGATGCCTACACGACGGCCTCGGCACTGGCCGCCGTCATCAAGACGCTTCCCCACGACATCATCTTCTGCGGCCAGCGGGCCATTGACGGCGATGCCGGCCAGGTCGGCTCCGTTCTGGCCGATCTGCTGGGGATCCCCTCGATCACGTTCGTGACGAAGCTCGAGATCGCCGGCACGGCCGTAAAGGCCCAGAATGCCATCGAGGGCGCCACGGTGACGATCGAGTCGAGCCTGCCCTGTGTCATCACGGCGCAGAAGGGGCTCAACGAGCCGCGCTACGCGTCGCTGCCCGGCATCATGAAGGCCAAGAAGAAGCCCGTCGACGTGAAGAACGCGGCGGCCATAGGCATTACCGCCGCCCCCAAGGCAAAGGTTGCCAAGACCGTACCGCCTCCGGCAAGAGCTCCCGGAAAGATCCTCCAGGGCGATGATCCTGCACTGAAGGCTCAGGAGCTTGTGAAGCTGCTGCGGGAAGAGGCGAAAGTGATCTAAGGAAAGGAGGAGGTACCGAATCATGGCAAAAGGTGTATGGATCGTTGCAGAAGTGAGAGACGGGGCTTACCGCAAGGTGAGCTTTGAGATAGCCAGCGCGGCCCGCAAACTGGCCGATGAGCTGGGTGACGAGGTTTGCGCCGTCCTGTGCGGCTCCGGCATCGAAGGCAAGGCCGCCGAGCTGGGCAAGTACGGCGTCGACAAGGTTTATGTGGCTGACAATCCCGCCCTCGAGCCCTACACGACGGACGCTCACGCGGCGGCGGTGGCCAAGATCGTAAAAGAGAAGGGCCCCGCAATCCTGCTGCTCGGCGCCTCGGTCCAGGGCAAGGACCTCGCGGCAAGGCTCGTGGGGAAACTGGCCACCGGGCTGGCCACGGACTGCACCGGCCTCAAGATCGAGGGCGGCAAGCTGATTGCCATGCGGCCCATGTACGCCGGCAAGTGCTTCGGCGAAGTGGCCTTCGAGGCTGCCCCCGCGATGGCGACGCTGCGCCCCAACGTGTTCCCCATCGTGGAGAGTGCAAAGGCCGGCGCCGTCGAGAAGTTTGACCCGGCACTCGATGCGGGCCAGTTGAAGACGAAGGTTGCCGAGATTGCCAAGGACACGAGCGGCAAGATCGAGCTCACCGAGGCCAACATCATCGTCTCCGGCGGCCGCGGCATGAAGGGCCCCGAGAACTACAACATTCTCGAGGATCTTGCAAAGGTCCTCGGCGCCGCCGTCGGCGCGTCGCGCGCGGCCGTGGATGCGGGCTGGAGACCCCAGACGGACCAGGTCGGCCAGACGGGTAAGACCGTGTCGCCGAACCTCTACATCGCCTGCGGTATTTCCGGTGCCATTCAGCACCTGGCGGGCATGAGCTCCTCGAAGTTCATCGTCGCCATCAACAAGGACCCCGAGGCCCCCATCTTCCAGAGGGCGGACTACGGGATCGTCGACGACCTCTTCAAGGTCGTGCCGGAAGTGACGGCAGCGGCGAAGAAGATTCTTGCGTAAGGTTGAAACGCGGGGCCGGCCTCCCTCAGGGGCCGGCTCCGCTTCACCCTTTTGATTTGACAGGAAATCTTTCCTGCCCGACCTGCTGAAGCGGGCGTCTCCGTCTGCGCGGATTTTCTTCTTGCGCACGATAATGTCATCTCCACAGGATGCACCCCGACGGAAGCGCCCCTCAAACGTTCGTCCCCCTTCGCACGGAGAGAGAGAAGAGGGCGGCGACAGGTTACCGGTCGGCAGGCACGGAAAAGGGAATCGTTGGATGAAAGCCGCAACCGGGGTCGCAGGACACGGCAGCGGGATGAGATAAGAGGAGAGAGGGAGAGGCAGAGAGCCGGCACGGGGCGCACGCCCTGAACGCGCACGAAGGTGCGCAAGCCCGTCCGGCTCCTTCCTGACCGGGAAGCCCGCTTTAGCAGGGGGCGTTGCAACAGAACAGTGGAATGGAGGACGTGACGTATGCAAAACATGGTATTTGGACCCGGCAACGAGGGCAGGGAGGTATTTTGGAATACCGTGAATTATCAGATCCCCCTCGATGTCTTCGCGCTGATCGCCCTGGCCATCTGCGGCTGGGGTCTCTATACGCGTCTCGGTCTCTGGAAGGCCATGGGGAAGGCCGAAGCCAGGGATGACAACAGAGGGGAGCGCATCAAGAATCTTTTCAGAAACAGCATCCTGCAGCTTTCCGTCTGGCGGGATTTCTATCCCGGCCTGATTCACGGTCTCATCTTCTTCGCCTTCTTCGTCCTCATCTGGGGGGCTGCCATCGACGCCACCTCGTTCTACACGGGCGTGCACCTGCCCGGCAAAGGGTATCTGGCCTTTTCCTTCATCATGGATCTATTCGGCCTCTTTGCCGTCGTGGGCTGCATCCTGGCGATCGACCGGCGCTACATCAAGAAGCCCGACCGGCTCGGCTACAAGGGGGTTCCGGACAACCGTCCCGAGGACGCCATCGTGCTCGGTCTCATCCTCGCCATCATGGTGACGGGCTACCTCGTCGAGGGGATCCGCATCGTCGCCACGGGCAATTCCGACTTCGAGAAGTGGTCCTTCATCGGCTACATGGTGGGCCAGTTCTTCGTCGGGATCAACGTGGACA
>Ga0209705_10000855_pt1 | contig 16170 bp, 11 predicted proteins | sample PPLLaktember2015_5_FD_187262 | JGI IMG/M metagenome (GOLD analysis project Ga0209705, IMG submission 187262) | Freshwater sediment microbial communities from Prairie Pothole Lake near Jamestown, North Dakota, USA - PPLs Lake P8 Core (1) Depth... | ecosystem: Environmental > Aquatic > Freshwater... | reverse complement strand
CGCGACATCGTGATCCGCAATGCCGAGATCGAATGGCTGGACGAGCAGCGCGGGGCGCCACCGCTCGCCCTGCGCGGCCTGCAATTGCGGCTGCGCAATCGCGGCGAGCTGCACCAGATCGGCCTGTCGGCGCGCCCGCCGCAGGAGCTGGGCGCCGGCCTCGAGGTGCGCGCGGCGCTCATCGGGCGCAGCGTGACGCAGCCCGAGGCGTGGAACGGGCGCGTGTACGCCGAGCTCGGCACCATCGATCTGGCGGGCTGGCGTGCGTGGGTTGACTATCCGATCCAGGTGGACAGCGGCCATGGCGCGCTGCGGCTCTGGGCCACGTTCGGCGCGGGCAAGCTCGTCGAGGCAACCGCGGACCTCGCGCTCTCGGGCGTCGCGGCGCGCCTGGGGCAGGACCTGCCGATGCTGCGCGTGAACGCCGTGGCCGGGCGCGTGCAGGGTCGGCAAACGGCGCAGGGCTACGAATTTGGCGCCCGCGGCCTCACGCTCCTGCCCGAACGCGGGCCGGCGCTGCGAGATGCGTCGTTCCAGGCCGGCTGGGACGCGACCGAGCCGCCGCGCGGCCGGCTGGCAGCGGCGCGCATCGATCTCGAACCGCTCGCGCGACTGGCCGACTACCTGCCGTTCCCGGCGGACCTGCGGCGGGTCCTGGCCGAGCTCGAGCCGCGCGGCCGGGTGAGCGACGCGCACCTGGAATGGCAAGGCGAGCTGCCCGATGCGGCGCGCTTCCAGCTGCGCGCGCGCTTCGAGGCCTTCGGCATGCAGGCCTGGCGCGCCATCCCGGGTTTCGCCAACTTTTCAGGGCGCATCGACTCGACGCAGGCCAAAGGTACGGTCACGCTCGCCACGCGCGATGCCGAGATCCTGCTGCCGCGGGTGTTTGCGGAACCGATCGTGCACCTGGACGTGCTGTCGGGCGAAGTGAGCTGGGAACGCCAAGCGGGCGACGGGGTGAACGTGCGCATGGTCGACCTGCGTTACGCCAATGACGACGCGGCCGGGACCGCTTCGGGCAATTACGCCTACACGGGCAAGGGACCTGGCGCAATCGACTTGTCGGCGCAGCTCGCCCGCGCCGAGGCAGGGGCCTTGCCCAGATACCTGCCGTTGCCGGGGATCATGGGCGCACAGACGCGCGAGTGGCTGGTGCGCTCGATCCAGGCGGGCCATTCGCCGGACCTACGCTTGCGCTTGCGCGGCGACCTGCGGCATTTCCCGTTCAGGGATCCACGGTTGGGCCAGTTCGACGTCGTCGCGCAGGTCAGGAACGGCGTGCTGGCCTACGCCGATGGCTGGCCGGCGATCGAGGAAATACAGGGCGAGCTGCGCATCGAGCGCGATCGCCTCGAGATGCTCGCCCGCAGCGCGCGCGTGCTCGGTGCCGGCATCAGCGACGCCCGCGCGGGGCTGACATTGCGCGCACCCGCGGTATTGCAGGTTTCCGGCCAGGCGGAGGGGCCGAGCGCCGAGTTCCTGGCGTTCATCGCGCGCAGCCCGCTACAGCAGCGTCTGGGAAACGTCGCCGAAACTTTCCAGGTGGCGGGCCGCGGCCGGCTGGGCCTCGAGCTGCGCCTGCCGCTGGCCGAGCTGGCGCGCACCGAGGTGGACGGGGAGTTCGTGTTCGGGGGCAACACGGTGCGCGTGGGCTCGTGGCTGCCGGCGATCGAGCGTGCCGAGGGCACGCTCGCGTTCACCCAATCGTCGATCCAGGTGCGCACCGCGAGCGGCCGCTTCATGGGCGGGCCGCTGCGCGTCATCGGCGGCACGCAGCGCGGTGGCGGCGTCGTGCTCTCGCTAGGCGGCCGTTTCACGGCAGCGGCCCTGGAGCCGCTGCTGCCGGCACGCTGGCGCGGCCGGATGCAGGGTTCGGCGGCCTATGCGGGGTCGGTGCGCCTGGCGCAGGGCGTCGCGCCGCAGGTCGCGCTGGAATCGGATCTCGCGGGCGTGTCGGTCGACCTGCCGCCGCCGTTCGCCAAGCGGCCCGGCGAGGTCGAGTTGCTGCGCGTGGCTATCCTGCAGGGCGAGGACGGCGAGCGCGATCGCGTCAGCGTGACCCTCGGTCGGCAGATGCGCGCGGAAATCCTGCGCCGGCGGGAAGGGCGCGACATGGCGCTCGAGCGCGCCGCCGTCGCGTTCCACCTGCCGCCCGGCGCCCCGCTGCGCATGCCGGAGCGGCCCGAGCGCGTGCTGCTGCATGGCTCGCTCCCGCACGTGGACCTGGACGCATGGCTCTCGCTGCTGGCTGCCGGGCGCGAGGCAGCGACCGAATCCCCCGGCGTGCGGGCAGACATGAGCTTCGGTGCGCTGGATGCGTTCGGCCGGCGCTTGCGCGGCATTTCCGTCGATGCGCGGCTGGCCGGCGGCGGCTGGACGGCGAACGTGAACTCCAAGGACATCGCCGGGGAGGTCAGTTATCGCAGTGGCGACAACCCCAAGCTGATCGCGCGCATGGCGCGCTTTGTCGTGCCGGAGGAAACGCCCGGCACCACGCCCGGCGATGCGGCGCGCAAGCTGCCGGATGTGGACCTGGTCGCGGACGAGTTCGGGTACCGGGGCCGCCAGTGGGGCCGCGTCGAGATCGTCGCCAATCACGACGGCCCCGTGTGGAAGATCGATCGGTTATCGGTGGCAAGCGCTGAGGGTTCCCTTACCGGCACGGGGCAGTGGCGCACCGAACCTGCGCCGGGCACCCAGCTCAGCTTGGCGCTGGCGTCGGGCGACGTCGGTCGCTTTCTCGAGCGCATGGGGTATCCCGGGCTGGTGCGCGGCGGCACGGCGCGGGCGAATGCCGAGCTCGCCTGGAGCGGCGCGCCCATGGCGATCGACTATCCGAGCCTGTCGGGGATCGTGCAATTGCACGCCGAGGACGGCCGGTTCCTCAAGCTTGACCCGGGTGCCGGCAAGCTCATCTCGCTGATGAGCTTGCAGATGCTGCCGCGCCGGATCACGCTCGACTTCCGCGACGTGTTCTCCGACGGCTTCGAGTGGAGCAGCATCAATGCCACGGCGCGCATCGCCCAGGGCACGCTGGAGACGCAGGATTTCCACATGAGCGGCAGCGGCGCCGAGGTCGCGATGCGAGGGCGGGTCGACCTGGCGCGCGAGACGCAGGATCTGCGCGTGCGCGTGGTCCCCGCGCTCGACTCGACGGCCTCGACCGCGGCGGCCCTGATGGTCAATCCGGTGGTCGGCCTGACGACATTTCTTGCGCAAAAGCTGTTGCAGAACCCCCTGGGGCAGATGTTCGCCTTCGAATACGGCATCAGCGGCGGCTGGGCCGACCCCAAAGTTGAGAAAATCGGCCCGGTGGCGGTCGAACCCCCCAAGCCGCCGACGGGAGACTAGAGGAACACGCATGGACATCGATCCGCTGATCGCCACCGCAGATTCTCTGCTGCTCGCCCCCCATGACCTGCAGGCGCGACGACTGGAGGCCGTGTTCGGCTCGCTGGCCGCGCCGCGCATGGATTATGCGGACCTGTACTTCCAGTACACGCGCGCCGAGGGCTGGAGCCTGGAAGAGGGCATCGTCAAATCGGGCAGCTTCGCCATCGAGCAGGGCGTGGGCGTGCGCGCGATCTCGGGCGAGCGCACCGCGTTCGCGTATTCGGACGAGATCAGCTTCGCGGCGTTGGCGGATGCGGCACGCGCCACGCGCGCCATTGCCGCCGCAGGGCAATCACGGCAGGTGCGCACGGGGGGTACGGGGCGGCGCCGCCCCCCGGTACCGATGCGCTACGAGCCGATGGATCCCCTGGCGTCGCTCGGCTCGGAGGCGAAAGTGGCGCTGCTGGAAAAGCTCGAGCGCCTGTGCCGCGCGCGCGATCCGCGCGTCATGCAGGTGATGGCGAGCCTCGGCGGCGAATACGAGGTGGTGCTGGTGGCGCGCGCCGATGGCGTGATGGCGGCCGATGTGCGACCCCTGGTGCGCCTGTCGGTGCAGGTGATTGCGGAGCAGGGCGGCCGCCGCGAGAGCGGCAGCGCCGGCGGCGGCGGGCGCACCGGCTACGCCATGTTCACCGACGCGGTGCTCGAGGAGTATGCGAACCAGGCGGTGCACCAGGCCCTGGTCAACCTGGAGGCGCGCCCCGCGCCCGCAGGCACCATGACCGTGGTGCTGGGCTCGGGCTGGCCGGGGATCCTGTTGCACGAAGCGATCGGGCACGGGCTGGAGGGCGACTTCAACCGCAAGGGCTCTTCCGCCTTCGCCGGGCGCATGGGCGAGCGCGTGGCCGCGCCGGGCGTGACGGTGATCGACGACGGGACGCTCGCGCACCGGCGCGGCTCGCTGACCGTGGACGATGAGGGCAATCCGACGCGTCGCACGGTGCTGATCGAGGACGGCGTGCTGCGCGGGCTGCTGCAGGACAGCCTGAACGCGCGGCTGATGAAAATGCCGCTCACCGGCAACGGCCGGCGCGAGTCCTACGCGCACCTCACGCTGCCGCGCATGACCAATACGATCATGCTGGCCGGGCCGCACGACCCGCAGGAGATCATCCGCAGCGTGAAAAAGGGCCTGTACGCGGTGAATTTCGGCGGCGGGCAGGTGGATATCACCAGCGGCAAGTTCGTATTCTCGGCGTCGGAGTCCTACATGATCGAGGACGGGCGCGTGACCTATCCGGTGAAGGGCGCGACACTGATCGGCAACGGGCCGGATGCGCTGACGCGCGTGTCCATGATCGGCAACGACCTCGCGCTCGATCCCGGTATCGGCACCTGCGGCAAGGAAGGCCAGAGCGTGCCGGTGGGCGTGGGGCAGCCGACGATGCGGATCGACGCGCTCACCGTGGGCGGAACGGCATGAGCCTGCCTTCGAACGCGACGGCGTTCCTCAAGGATGCCGAGGCGATCGCCGAGGCGATTCCCGACGGTTCGTCCCTCGGCTTGCCGCCGGACTATTCGCTCGTGGCGATGGCGGTGGTCAGGGCGCTCGTACGGAGGAAGGCGAAGGACCTCAAGCTGATCGGCGTGCCGCAGCTCGGGCTTTGCGCCGACATCCTGATTGGTGCGGGCTGCGTGCGGGAGCTCGAGACGAGCGCGGTGACGCTGGGCGAGGCGGGGCTCGCGCCGCGCTTCACCGAGGCCGCGGAGAAGAAAACTCTGAAGATCGTGGACGCCACCTGCCCGATGGTGCATTCCGGATTGCAGGCGACGGAGAAAGGCGTGCCGTTCATGCCGATGCGCGGCGTGCTCGGCTCGGACCTCGTGAAGCGGCATCCGGACTGGAAGGTCGTCGACAACCCTTACGCGAAGGGCGACCCGATCCTGCTGGCGAAGGCCATCGTGCCCGACGTCGCTCTGTTTCACGCGCGCTGGGCGGACGAGGCGGGCAACGTGTGGGTCGGGCGGCGACAGGAGCTCGCCACAATCGCGCATGCTTCGAAAGCCTGCTACGTCACTTATGAGGAATTGAAGCCCGGCGACATGCTGGAGGACGAAATCCTGGCGCCGGGGTGCCTCTCGTCGGTGTACGTCACCGCCGTCGCGCCGGCGCCGCGCGGGGCTTGGCCGTTGGGCGTGCCCGGCGTCTACGGCATCGACGATGCGCATGTGCAGACGTATGCGCGCAAGGCGAAGACCGCGGCGGGATTCAGCGAGTATCTCGAGGAGTTCGTGTGGCACCGTACCAGCGAGAAGAACTCCTCGCCTGTGTCATAGCGCGCCTGATCGGCGACGCGCGTCACGTGGCGGTCGGCGCGGCATCGCCGATTCCGGCAACCGGGGCGTTCCTGCTGAAGCAGAAGCATCCGTCCTTGAGGATTTCGCTGCTGCAGCGAAGGACTGGAAATCCGTTCACCCAGGGTTCGCGCGAGCTGTTCGATCTGGCGGGACAGGGACGCATCGATGTGTTCTTCCTGGGCGGCGCGCAGATCGACGGCGAGGCCAACATCAACCTGGTCGAAGCCGAAGGCAGGCGCTTCCCGGGCTCCTTCGGCTCCGCGTTCATGTATTTCACGGCGGGGAAGACGATCCTGTTTCGCGAGGAGCATTCGCCGCGCGTGCTGGTGCAGAAGGTGGATTTCGTTTCTGCGCCGGGGTGGAGCCCGCCAGGGGTGGAGCGGCGCGGAGGGCCGGCGGCGCTGCTCACAGGGAAGGCATTGTTTCGGTGGCAGAAGGAGGAACGGCGGTTCCTGCTGGAAAGCGTGCATCCGGGAACGAGCGCGCAGTCCTTGCGCGGGGTTACCGGGTTCGACTACGACGCGCCCGCTCACGTGCCCGATACGGCACCGCCGACGGCGGCGGATCTGATTTTGCTGCGCGGGCCGGTGGCGCAGCCGATCGCTGAAAACTATCCGGAGTTTGCGCGACGGGTATGGGGTAAACAAGTAGAAGCCGCACCGTGACCCGCCGCACGCATGTCCTGCTCTGGACCGACTCGAGCGCCGCCTATCTCGATGCAATCGAGGCCGCCGGCTTGGCCGACCGTGTCGGGGTGGACACCTTGCCCCGGAAGGACAAGCCCTCGGCTGACCAGATGGCCCGGACCGAGGTGCTGATGGCCATGGGCGTCCCGCCGGGCGTGCTGCCGGCGATGCCGAAACTGCGCTGGGTCCAGTCCATGACCGCTGGCGTCGAGGGCTGGCTCGCTCTGCCCGACCTGCCGGAAGCTTTGACGCTCACCTGCGCCCGCGGCACTCACCGGGAATCGATGCCGGAGAACATCATCGGCGCGCTGTTGTATGTCGCCAAACCCTATGCCGCGGCGGTCGAGAACCAGAAGCACGGCAAATGGGTTCATATCACCGCGCAGCCGCTGACCGGCAAGACCCTCGGCATCCTGGGGCTCGGCGTCATCGGTCAGGACGTCGCCCGCATCGCAGCCGCGCTCGGCATGCGGGTGATCGGCACCCGGCGTCGGCCGGAACCCATGACGCATGTCGCCGAAGTCTTGCCCGCTGACCGCGCGCCCGAGGTGCTGGCCCAATCCGACTTCCTGCTGCTGCTATTGCCGGCGACGCCGGAGACCAACAGCTTCATGAATGCCGAGCGCTTCGGGATGATGAAGCCCAGTGCCTGGTTGCTGAATTTCGGCCGTGGCCATCTCATCCAGGACAGCGACCTGATTGCCGCGGTGAAGGCAAAGAAGATCGCGGGCGCCATGCTCGATGTGTTCCGCCACGAGCCGCTGCCCGCCGATCATCCCTTCTGGACGACCGAGGGGATCATCGTGCTGCCCCATATCGGCGGCCATCACCCGCAGCGCGACAAAGTTGTCGCGCGCCTGTTTGCCGACAATCTGGGCCGCTTCCTGGACGGACGGCCACTCAAGGAAGTGGTGGACCGCAAAGCAGGATACTGACTAGGCGCCCCGCGTCCACTTCAGCGACCGCCCCACCGCCTCCCGCCACCGCGCCATCAGCTCCGCCCGCCGCCCGGCTTCCATCCGCGGCTCGAACGTCCGCTCCACTCGCCACTGCGCGGCGATCTCCTCGCGCGATTTCCACAAGTTCACGGTCAAGCCCGCCAGGTAAGCCGCCCCCAAGGCAGTGGTTTCCAGAACCTTGGGCCGCACCACCGGCACTCCCAGTAAATCGGCCTGGAACTGCATCAGCAAGTCATTCGCCGTCGCCCCCCCGTCCACGCGCAACTCGGTCAAAGTCCGGCCCGAATCCTTCTGCATCGCCTCCAGCACGTCCGCGCTCTGGAACGCGATCGACTCGAGCGCCGCGCGCGCGATGTGGGCGCGCGAGGTGCCGCGCGTCAGTCCGAAGATCGAGCCGCGCGCCTGCGGATCCCAGTGCGGCGCGCCCAATCCGGTAAACGCGGGCACGATGAACACGTCGCCCGAGTCCAATACGCTGTTGGCCAATGCCTCGATCTCGAACGAGGACTTGAAGAATCCCATCTCGTCGCGCAGCCACTGCACCACCGCGCCGGCGACGAACACGCTGCCTTCCAAAGCGAACTCCTTCGCCTTCCAATGCGCGCAGGGCGTCGATACCAGGCCGTGCGAAGACTGCACCATCTCGCCGCCGGTATGCATCAGCATGAAGCAGCCCGTGCCGTAGGTGTTCTTCGCCATGCCCGGTGAGTGGCAGGCCTGGCCGAACATCGCGGCCTGCTGGTCGCCGGCGATGCCGCCGATGATGAGCGGCTCGCCAAACAGCGCCTTCGGCACCATGCCGAAGGCGTGCGCCGACGGGTGCACGTCGGGCAGGATCGCGCGCGGTACGCGAAACAGGCGCAGCAGCTCTTCGTCCCAGTCCTGCGCGTGCACGTTGAACAGCATGGTGCGCGCAGCGTTGGAGACGTCGGTGACGTGCGTGCGGTTGCCGGTGAGGTGCCACACCAGCCAGGTGTCGACGGTGCCGAAGGCGAGCTCGCCGCGCTCGGCGCGCGCGCGCGCCCCGGGGATGCGATCGAGCAGCCAGGCGATCTTGGTGGCGCTGAAGTAGGGGTCGATCACGAGGCCCGTGCGCTCGCGCACCAGGCTCTCGGCGCCGGCGTCCTTCAGTACCCGGCATTCCTCGGCGGTGCGCCGGTCCTGCCAGACGATGGCGTTGGCGATCGGCTCGCCGCTCTGGCGGTCCCACAGGAGCGTGGTCTCGCGCTGGTTGGCGATGCCGATCGCCGCCACGTCCTTCAGCGGCACGCCCGCCTGCGCCACGGCATCGCGCGCCACCCCGCGCTGGGTGGCCAGGATCTCGAGCGGATCGTGCTCCACCCAGCCCGGCTGCGGGTACCCCTGGCGGAATTCCTGCTGCGCGGCGCCGACCGGCGCGCCCTGCTCGTCGAACACGAGGGCGCGCGAACTGGTGGTGCCCTGGTCGAGCGCGAGGACGTACCGCATGCGGCTATTCTACTGAGGCATACTGCGCGGCGAGTCGCGTGAAATCGCGCAGCGAGCGCGCCGCGTCGAACGCTTCGCCCAGCTCCTCCCCGAGCAGCGCAGCGACGCGCGGCGCAACCTGCGCCGCGAGGCGCGCGTCGAGAAACAGCAGGCGCGAGCGACGTGCGAGCACGTCCTCCACGCTGCGCGCGTACTCATGGCGCACCGCGAAGCGCACCATCGCCTCCGACAGGCCGGGTACCAGCTCGACATCCGCGCCGGACAACGACTGCACCAGCGGCGCTTCGCTGCCGTACAGGTGCAGGCCCGGCGCATCGCTCAACGGATGCGCGCCCGCGACCTGGGCGCCGACCAGGGGTAGCGAGGCGGTGGCACCCGCCCCGCGCGCCGGCAAGAGGCCGCTCTTCATGCAAAGCGCGAGCACGTCTTCGGCCATGGCGCGATAGGTGGTCCATTTGCCGCCGGTCACCGTGACCAGTCCGGAGCGCTCGACCAGCACGGCGTGTTCGCGCGACAGCGCCTTGGTATCGCCGGGATCTTCGTTCGGCGCACGCACCAGCGGGCGCAGCCCGACCCAGACGGAGCGCACGTCGCCGCGCGCCGGCGCGCGCGCGAGATAGCGGCTGGCCTCGCCCAGGATGAAGTCGATCTCCTCGCGAAAGGGCTCGGGCTCCTGCGCCAGGTCGCTGCGCGGCGTATCGGTGGTGCCGAGGATCACCTTGCCGAGCCACGGCACGGCGAACAGCACGCGGCCGTCGCGCGTCTTGGGCACCAGGATCGCGTGGCCGCCGGGCAGGAAGTCGCGCTCGACGACGAGGTGCACGCCCTGGCTGGGCGCCACCAGCTCGCCGCGGGGGGCGCGATCCATGCGCCTGACGCTGTCGACCCACACGCCGGTGGCATTGATGACGCAACGTGCGCGCAGCGCATGGCGCGCTCCGGTTTCGCGGTCCTCGGCCACCACGCCGGAGATCCTGCCCGCCTCATGCGTCAGCTCGACGGCGGCGCAGTGGTTGAGCAGCGTCGCGCCGCGCGCGATCGCGCTGCGCGCGAGCGCCACGGCCAGGCGGGCGTCGTCGAACTGGCCGTCCCAGTAGCGCACGGCGCCGGCCAGGCCCTCGGTGCGCAGCCCGGACGACACGCGCGCGGCCTGCGCCGCGCCGAGGAACTCGGTGCGTCCCATGCGGTGCGCGCCCGCGAGCAGGTCATAGGCTAGCAGGCCCGCGCCGTAAAACCCGCGGTCGAGCCACCGGCCGCGCGCGCCGTACAGCGGTAGCAGGAACGGCAGCGGCTGGGCGAGGTGCGGCGCGTTGCGCAACAGCAGCGCGCGTTCGCGCAGCGCTTCGCGCACCAGGGCGAGGTTGCCTTGTGCGAGGTAGCGTACGCCGCCGTGCACCAGCTTGGTGGCGCGGGAGGAGGTCCCCTTGGCGAAGTCCACGGCCTCGACCAGCGCCACCGACAGGCCGCGCGCGGCCGCATCGAGCGCGACGCCCAGGCCGGTGGCGCCGCCGCCGATCACGGCGAGGTCGAGCGCCGGGGGGCGCGCGAGCCGCTCGAGAAGCTGTTCGCGCGTGGGCTGCACGGCGGCGATTCTAGCAAGGCGCGGATGATAAACTCCGCCGCTCCATGCCCCTGCCCATCACCGAGAACGAGCGCGAATTGGTGCACACGCGGCGCGTGCGCTACGAAGGCTACCGGCGCGCCGACGGCCTGTGGGACATCGAGGCGCACCTCACCGACGTCAAGAACCACGATTTCACGCTGAAGACCGGCGTGCGCCGCGCGGGCCTGCCGGTGCACGACATGATCGTGCGCGTCACCATCGACCGCAAATTCAACGTCGTCGACGCCGTGGCGGTGTCCGACGCCGTGCCCTACCCGGGCGGCTGCGAGCGCGCGGCGCCCGAGTACGCGAAGCTGGTGGGTCTCAACCTGCTGAAGAAATTCCGCGACGGCCTGAAGGAGCGCCTGGGCGGCGTGCAGGGCTGCACCCACATCACCGAGATGCTCGCCGGACTGCCCACCGCCGCGATCCAGAGCTTCGCCGGGGAGATGCGCGAGGACCGGCCGAGCGGCAGGAAGCCGTTCCAGCTCGACCATTGCCTGGCCATGGACACGCGAGGCGAAACGGTGAAGCGGTGGTATCCGGAGTGGTACATGGCGAAACAGGAGAAGGCAGGCGCATGAAGATCCACGAGTACCAGGGCAAGGAGATGTTCCGCAAGTACGGCGTATCCACGCCGCGCGGCATCGCCTGCTTCAGCGTCGACGAGGCGGTCGCGGCGGCGCACAAGCTCGGCGGCAAGGTCTGGGTGGTGAAGGCGCAGATCCACGCCGGCGGCCGCGGCAAGGGCGGCGGCGTGAAGGTGGCTAAATCGATCGAGGAAGTGCGCGCGCACGCCATGAGCATCCTCGGCATGCAGCTGGTCACCCATCAGACCGGCCCCGAGGGCCAGAAAGTTCGCCGGCTCCTCATCGAGGAGGGCGCCGACATCGCCAAGGAGCTCTACGTCGGCATGGTGGTGGACCGCGGCACGCAGCGCGTGGTGCTGATGGGCTCTTCCGAGGGCGGCATGGACATCGAGGAAGTGGCGGCGAAGACGCCGGAGAAGATCCACAAGGGATTTGTCGATCCGGAGGCCGGGCTGAGCGAGGCCGAAGCGCGCGATATCGCTCGCCGCATCGGCATCCCCGACCCGGCCCTCGACGAGGCCAGCGCCCTGCTGCGCGGCTTGTACCGCTGTTTTTGGGAGACCGACGCGTCGCTGCTGGAAGTGAATCCGCTCGTGCTGACGGGAGCGGGCCGCGTGGTCGCGCTCGACGCCAAGCTCAACTTCGACGACAACGCGCTGTTTCGCCACGCGGACATCGTGGCGCTGCGCGACTTGGACGAGGAGGATCCGCTCGAGATCGAGGCCTCGAAGCACGACCTGTCCTACATCTCGCTCGACGGCGACATCGGCTGCATGGTGAACGGGGCGGGCCTCGCCATGGCCACCATGGACACCATCAAGCTCTACGGCGGCTCGCCCGCCAACTTCCTCGACGTCGGCGGTGGCGCCACGGCCGAGAAGGTCACCGCGGCGTTCAACATCATGCTGTCCAACCCGAAGGTGAAGGCGATCCTGGTGAACATCTTCGGCGGCATCATGAAATGCGACACCATCGCCGCCGGCGTGGTGGCGGCGGCGCGCGAGGTGCAGCTTTCGGTGCCGCTGGTGGTGCGCATGAAAGGCACCAACGAAGATCTGGGCAAGAAGATCCTGCAGGACTCCGGGCTGCCGATCATCTCCGCCAACAACATGGCCGAGGCCGGCGAGCGCGTGGTCCAGGCGATCGGAAAGGCCTCATGAGCATCCTCATCGACAAGGACACGCGGGTGATGACCCAGGGCATCACCGGCAAGACCGGCATGTTCCACACCCAGACCAGCCGCGCCTACGCCAACGGCAAGGCGTGCTACGTGGCGGGCGTGAATCCGAAGAAGGCGGGCGAGAATTTCGAGGGCATCCCGATCTACGGCACGGTGCGCGACGCGAAAGAAAAGTCGGGCGCCACGGTATCGGTGATCTACGTGCCGCCGCCCTTCGCCGCCGCGGCCATCTGGGAGGCGGTGGAAGCCGACCTCGACCTCGCCATCTGCATCACCGAGGGCATCCCGGTGCGCGACATGGTCGAGGTGCGCGAGCGCATGCGCAAGCAAAACCGCAAGACGCTGCTGCTCGGCCCCAACTGCCCCGGCGTGATCACGCCGGACGAGCTGAAAATCGGCATCATGCCCGGGCACATCCACAAGAAGGGCCGCGTCGGCGTGGTGTCGCGCTCCGGCACGCTCACCTATGAGGCGGTGGGGCAGCTCACCGAGCTGGGCATCGGCCAGTCGAGCGCCGTCGGCATCGGCGGCGACCCGGTGAACGGGCTGAAGCACGTCGACGTGCTGAAGCTGTTCAACGAAGACCCCGACACCGATGCGGTGATCATGATCGGCGAGATCGGCGGCTCGGACGAGGAAACCGCCGCCGAGTGGGTGAAGCAGAACATGAAAAAGCCCGTGGTGGGCTTCATCGCCGGGGTCACCGCGCCGCCGGGCAAGCGCATGGGCCACGCCGGCGCCATCATCTCGGGCGGCAAGGGCACCGCGCAGGAAAAGCTCGCCGTGATGGAGGCCTGCGGCATCCGGGTGACGAAGAACCCGGCCGAAATGGGACGGCTGCTGAAGTCGGCCCTCGAGTAAGTGCCCGGCCGGCTGCTCGCGCGTGTGCTGATCGCGAGCGGCCAGCGCGCGGAGCGCTTCGGCCGCGTGGCCGCCGCCTGCGGCCGCTACCGCCTGGCGGCGCGCCTCGCGCCGCGGTCCGCCGGGCCGCACCTCAACCTGGGCGCCGCGCTCGAGATCCTCGGCGACACACAAGGCGCCGGGCGGGCCTACCAGGCGGCGCTTGCCGCCGAGCCCGGCAACCCCCACGCACACTTCAACCTCGGGCGCCTGCACCATGTGCGCGGCGCGCACGACGACGCGGAGCTTGCGCTGCGCCGCGCGCTCGGCACGAAGCCTGACTTCGCTGAGGCGCTGATCGCGCTCGGCAACGTGTTGCAAGCGCGGGGCGACCCCCCCGGCGCGGCACAAGCACTGGCGCGTGCGCTCGAGCTCGAGCCCCGGCACGCCGGGGCCTGGTACAACTACGGCGAGTTGCTGTGGCGCTTGGAGCGCACCGACGAGGCCGAAGACGCGCTCAAGCGCACGCTCGAACTCGAGCCGCGTTTCGTCCCGGCCTGGCACTTGCTCGCCACCCTGCTGCGCGGGACGGGGCGCGTCCCGGAGTCGCTCGACGCGCTGGCGGCGGCGCGGCGCCTGGCGCCAGCCCGGTTCGACCTGGAATCCATGGAACTGCATGCGCTGATGCTCGAGGACACGCTGTCCGCAAAGGCGCTGTTCGAGCGCCACCGCGCGTTCGGCATGCGCCTGGAACGGGCCGTGCCGGCGACGCGCGCCGTTTACGCGCAGGCGCCGGACCCGGAGCGGCGGCTGCGCATCGGCTACGTCTCCTGCGATTTCAACCGCCATCCCGTAGCCTGGTTCGCACTGCCGCTGTTCGAGCGCCACGACCGCCGGCGAATCGAGGTGTACTGCTACAGCACCGCGACCCGCGCGCCGGACGAGGTGACGGCGCAACTGCGTTCCGCCGCCGACGCTTGGTGCGACGCCGGGACACTTGACGACGATGCACTCGCCGAGCGCGTTCGCGGCGACGCGATCGACATCCTGGTGGACCTCACCGGTCACGCGGGCGTGCTGCGCCTGGGGGTGTTCGCGCGCCAGCCCGCGCCGGTGCAGGCGAGCTGGCTCGGCTATCTGGGCAGCACGGGCCTGACGCGCATCGGCTACCGCATCACCGACGCGCGCGCCGACCCGCCCGATGCGGGCGAAAGCCTGCATACCGAGTCGTTGGTGCGCCTGCCGCACAGCCTGTGGTGCTATCGGCCGGCGCACGCGTTGGGGCATGCCGCCGAGGCGCCTTGCGTGCGCAACGGCCATGTGACCTTCGGCTCGTTCAACCATGCGCCCAAGATTTCGGCGGCCGCGCGCCGCCTGTGGACGCAGATCCTGTTGCAGGCGCCGCGCGCGCGACTGCGCGTGGTCGGCGTGCCCGAAGGACGCGCGCAAGCGATGCTGCGGCGCGAAATCGCCCGCGAGGGCGTCGACGATGCGCGGCTCACGTTCCTGCCGCGCGTACCGTTCGAGGAGTACCTGCGCCAGCATGACGCCGTGGACCTGGCGCTCGATTCCCTGCCCTATAGCGGGGGCACCACGACCTTCGACGCGCTCTGGATGGGCGTGCCGGTGCTCGCGCTCGCCGGTGAGCGGTCGGTTTCGCGCAGCGCGGCAAGCATCCTGGGTGCGTTGGGCTTGCAGGATTGGATCGCCACGACGCCTGAAGACTACGTGCGCCAGGCGCTCGAGCACGGTGCGGACCGCGCAAAGCTGGCCGGGCTGCGCGCGACCCTGCGTGCCCGGCTGCGCGCCTCGCCGCTTATGGACGAGGCGGAATTTGCGCAGGACCTGGAGGCCGCTTACCGCGCCCTGTGGCGCGCGTGGTGCGAGCGGCACATCACGTAGAATTGCGTCTGGATTCTCCAGCGAGGCGCCCATGTTCGGTAATTGGTTCAGCACCAAGGAGGTCGACGAGGTGGCGGATGCGATCGTCGCCGACCTGGTCAAACGCATGCCGCCCGCGCCGGGCCCGCACACGCGCAAGACCGCCGACCGGCTGAGGAAAACGCACGACGTGATATTCGCGCGCCTGGAACAGTTCGCGCGCTCGCGCAAGCTCAACATCTACAAAAAGGCGCGACTCGGCAACCGCGTGCGCTGGGCGCTGCGCGAGGCGGGCTACGCGCCGGAGTTCACCGATGCGCTCAGCTACGAGCTGGTGACGGTGGCGACGCTCGCGTCGCGGCAAGCGGCCAAGCCGGGCAGCTGAACCGGCCGATGCTGGGCCGGTTCTTCGGCAGGCGGGGCGCCGCGGAACGGCTCGCGCAGGCCTACGCCCACCATCAGGCCGGACGCCTCGACGAGGCGCGCACCGGCTATCGTGAGGTGCTCGAACGCGATCCGCGCAGTTTCGACGCCGCGCACATGCTCGGCGTGATCGCGCTGCAGCGCCAGTCGACCGAGGAAGCCTTGGGGCATTTTGAGCGGGCATCGAACCTGGACCCGGCGAGCGCGGTCGCGCACAACAGCCTGGGCGAGACGTTGCGCCGCCTCGGGCGCTTGCCGGAGGCGCTCGAGCGCTTGCGCCGCGCGGCCGAGCTGGATCCGCAGTTCGCCGTGGCGCAGTTCAACCTGGGCGGCGTGCTGCGGCGCCTGGGGCGCAACGCGGAGGCGCTCGAGGCGCTCAGGCGCGCAACGCTGCTGCAGCCGGACTTCGCCGCCGCGCACGCGAGCCTCGGTGCCGCGCAGCGCGACGCCGGGAACCTGGACGAGGCGCTCGCCTCGTGCCAGCGCGCGCTGGCGCTGGAACCCGCCTCCGCACCGTACCACCTGAACGTCGGCAACATGCTGCGCGAGAAGGGCTTCCTCGACGAGGCGGCCGCGGCCTACCGCGCGGCGCTCGAGCGCGAGCCGCGCCTGGTGGAGGCGCACAACAATCTGGGCAACGTGCTGCGCCACCAGGGCAGGACGGCCGAGGCCCTGGCCTGCTACGAGGCGGCGTTGCGCCAGAAGCCCGACTTCGCCGAGGCGTTGCTCAATGCCGCGCAGCTGTTGCGCGAGCAAAGGCGCCTGTCGGATGCGGTGACGGCATTCGGCCACCTGCTGGAAGCCCGTCCCGACATGGCCGAAGGCCACTTCGACCTCGGCAACGCGCTCA